>OBKM01001019.1_pt1 | contig 12214 bp, 12 predicted proteins | sample 1519691 | NCBI WGS metagenome assembly OBKM01 (sample SAMEA37050418, study PRJEB22526) | metagenome | biome: saline pan; feature: lake; material: water | place: Egypt | collected 2015 | depth 0.5 m
CGGGCGCTTCAGTCGGCGCAGGAGACCACGTGCGTCCATTCGTCCACGTTCTAATTCTCGGGCGCGTACTGGACCAGGTCGGGTGCGGCGTCGGCGAGACGTGCGGCGTCCTCGCCGAAGGAGTCGGCGTACCGGACGAGCAACAGCAACACGGTCTCGGGGGCCGCGACGGTGTAGCCGGGTCGGGAGAGCAGGCCGGCGGATTCGAGTTGCGCGGCGTACTTGCTGATGGTGGGCCGGGAGACATCGAGTCGGGCGGCGAGGTCGGCCCCGGACAGGTTGGGGTCTTCGAGCAGGGCAACGAGCATCCCGCGGGGTGTCTCCCGGCGGAGGTAGCCGAGCGCGACCTGCTCGAACTCGTCGAAGCGGCCGGCCGGAAAGTACCGGCTGTAGTCGCCGTCCTTGCGGTGTTCGACGGTTCCGTCGCGTTCGAGCTGGCGGAGGTGGTGCTGTGTCTCGCCGGTGCCGAGCTTGAGGTCGTCACGGAGCTTCGAGAAGTGTGCCCCGGGCGTGGCAGCGACGTAGCCGGCGATGGCCTCGGGGGTGTCGCTGTCGCCCGACTCGGCACTCGCAACCGAGACGAGCGGGCTGGCCGCGCCGAGGGCGGCAAAGCGGCGGAGGGTCGCGCGCTTGGACTGGTCGACCGGCGGGTCGCTCATTACCCGAGTTCACGCCGGTGACACGGAAAACCGCTTCGCTCACCACGGCGGGAGAGCGATATCGCGCGGCTCGAGCCACCGGTGGACGAGCGCAACGCCGGCGAGTGCACCGAGCAAGAGCGCACCCTCGAGGGGTCGTCCAAGGGGAACGGCGGCGAGAGCGGGAACTGCCGCGAGCGCGGCCAGCCCCTCGACCGCCCCGAGTCCGCGGGGGCTCCGGTCGAGCGCGCGCCGGAGCGTGAAGACGACGGCGAGAAAGAGCCCGGCGACGAGAACACCGCCGACAACGTCGCCGACGTAGTGGGTGCCGAGTGCCACCCGGGAGAACAGGACGGCAGCGACCCAGGCAACGGCGACGGCGAGTCGCTGCGCCCGGGTGCCGATATCGAGGTCGGCGACGACGAGCCCCCAGAAGACGGTGATGGCGATGGCGTGGCCGCTGGGAAAGCTCCCGGTGTCGAACTCGACGGCGAACCGATGGAGCGTGTCGAGCACGACCGGGAGACTCTCGCCCGCGAGCGGCGATTCGACGCCACGCTCGGCCGGCCGGGAGACATCCGAGAGTGGCTTGAGCGCGACGAAAAGCGCGTACGCGCCGAGCATCACCGCCGGCCAGGTCGCGGTCCGCGCATCGGAGTGACGCAGATACACGTAGACGGCCGTCGGCATGATGAGGTAGATGCTGCCGAGATACGAGACGAACACGAGCAACACCGCGGCCCACACCGGGATGGCACCTGCGACCGAATCGACGGCCGACTCGTCGAACCACATACCCCCCGGTTGGACACAGCCCGATATAAGTGTCGGGAATTCGTATGGAGCGACGGAATCGACGGGTCGATTCCGCAACACCCAAATAGGTAATCTCGTAACGTCGGTGTACGCGAGATGCCTGACCAGACGGTACTACGACGAATACAGGAGGCCGAACAGGAGGCCGACGAGATAGTCGCGGCGGCCGAGCGCGAGGCCGAGGAGATCCGCGAGCAGGCCCGCGAGGACGCCGAGGAGATCCGCGAGCAGGCCCGCGAGGAGGCCGAGCAGGCCGCAAGCGAGCGCATCGAACAGGCCCGCGAGGAGATCGAGACAGAGCGCGAGGAGATACTCGCCGAGAGCAGACGCGAGCGCGAGCGTCTCCGGTCGGCCGCCGAGGAGAACGTCGACGAGGTGGTCGCGTTCGCGCTCGACAGGTTCCGGGAGGCGATAGATGCTCAGGCCTGAGCAGATGTCGAAGGTCTCGGTGACGGGCTCGCGCGCGGTCATGCGGGAGGTCATCGAGGCGATGCACGACCTCCATCTCGTGGACATCACCGACTACGACGGCTCCTGGGAGGGGTTCGAGCCCGGCGACCCCCTGCCCGAGTCCGACGAGACCTCGAGCACGCTGGTGACGGTCCGCGCGCTCAAGAGTACCCTCGGTGTCGGCAAGAAGTCGGCGGGTGTCAGTCCGGACCTCTCGAACGCCGAGAAGCGCCTGGAGGAGATCCGGACGCAGGTCAACGACCTCGACGACCGCCGGGACGAGCTCCGGGAGCGGTTGCGCGACATCGACGAGCGCCGCGAGCGGATGGAGCTGTTCGCGGACCTGGGGCTCGATCTCGACCTGCTGTGGGGCTACGACACGCTCGATGTGATGGTCGGCGAGGGCTCTCCCGCGGCGGTGCGGGAGGCACTCGCCGCGAGTGACGACGTCGAGGGATTCGAGGTGTTCGGCGGCTCCAGGACGGTCGCGGCCTTCGGCCGCACGACCGAGGGTGCGACACTGAGTGACACCCTCGTCGGCGTGCCGTTCACCGCCTACGAGGTGCCCGAGACAGAGGGTGACCCCGCCGGGGTCGTCGCGGAACTCGAGGACGAGCGCAGGCAGGTCGAGGCCGAACTGGACCGACTCGAAAGCGAACTCGAGGCGTTGCGGGCGGAGGTCGGCCCGTTCCTGCTCGCCCTGGAGGAGCAACTCTCGGTCGAGGCCCAGAAGTACGAGGCCCCGCTCCGGTTTGCGACAACAGAGCGGGCCTTCATCGTCGAGGGCTGGGTGCCGACCGACAGGTACGACGAGGTCGAGACGGCCCTGTCGGGGGCCGTCGACGAGCGAATCGAGGTCGACGAGATAGAGCGGGCCCAGTACACCGGGAGCGGCCACCTCCACACGGAGACGCCCGACGACGGCGAGGAGCGTGGCGCCGAGCGCGCGGCAACGGACGGTGGACGTGCCACCGGCAGCGCGTCGACCGCCGGGGCCGCGTCGGACGACGGGGACGACTCCCGGGTCGCCACGGACGGCGGTGGCGTCGTCACCGTCGATGACGACCCGCCGGTCGTCCAGCGGAACTCGGGGATCACCAGCCCGTTCGAGGTGCTGGTGAAGGCCGTCAACCGGCCGAAATACACCGAGTTCGACCCGACGATGCTCGTCTTTCTCACGTTCCCGTTTTTCTTCGGGTTCATGATCGGCGATGTCGGGTACGGGGCGCTGTACGTGTTGCTGGGCTACGTCGTCTACCGGAAGTTCGACGCCGACGCGGTCCGGGACTTCGGGCTGGTGGTGGTGTGGCTCGGTATCTTCACCATCATCTTCGGCATCATGTACGGCGAGCTGTTCGGGCTGAAGGTGTTCGGCTGGCTCTGGGGCCCACTCCCGAGCGGCGGTGAGGAGGTGCTCCTGCCGAAGGGGCTGACCGAGGTCGAGTGGGCACTCACCTGGATTATCGCGGCGATCGTGTTCGGCTGGGTGCAGTTGAACATCGGCTACATCCTCGATTTCGTCCACGAGTACCAGGTTCACGGGCTCAAGCCGGCGGTGATCGAGTCCGGGTCGTGGCTGCTGATGCTCAACGGCATCTGGGTGTTCGTCTTCAGCCAACTCGGAAGCGGCGCGAAACCAGGCGAGCTCGTCGGCGAGGAGGCCGTGTTCGGGAGTGGCGAGGCGGCGACGATCCCGCTCGGGTTCACCGGCTTTCCCGAACTGGTCGGCGTGCTCGGTATCGTGGCCTTCTTCCTGGGCATCGGACTTCTCGTCGTCGGCCCCACCTACGAGGTTGTCGAGGGTCTCATCCCCCTCGTGCACGTGCTCTCGTACACCCGACTCACCGCCGTGTTGCTCTCGAAGGGCGGGATGGCGGTCGCGGCCAACCTGCTCTACTTCGGGGCCTACCTGGACGACGGGTTCAAGTTCATGCACACCACCTCACCGGAGGACGCGCCGGTCGACCCCGAGTTCGACGGCCTGTTCAACATGGGGTCGGAGGCGAGTGCGCTCGGCCTCGAGTTCGGCATCGAGGGGGCACTGCTCGGCATCCCGGTGTTGATCGTCAGCCACCTCGTGGTGCTCGCCATCGGCGGCACCGCGGCACTCCAGGCCGTCCGCCTGGAGTACGTCGAGTTCTTTGAGAAGTTTTATGAAGGCGGTGGAAAGAACTACCAACCGTTCGGCTACGAGCGAACCTACACTAACACACCATGATAGAGACACTACCGGAACTCGCAAGTATCGCACTAGAGAACGGCGAACCCGACCCGTTCCTCGAGAACGAGGGGATGGCGGCACTGGCCGTTGGTCTGGCCGCGATCGCGACGGGCTATGCCCAGCGCGGCATCGGGTCGGCGGCGGTCGGTGCGGTCGCCGAGGACGGCGACAACTTCGTCTCGGCGCTGATCCTCACGGTCATCCCGGAGACACTCGTCATTATCGCGTTTGTGACCGTCTTCCTGGTCTGAGCCTCCGATGAGTCTGGACTCAGTCGCCGAGGACATCAGAGAGCAAGCCCGCGCGCAGGCGGCGGAGATACGGGAGGCCGCCGAGGCCGACGCCGAGGAGCTTCGCGCCGAGGCCGAGGCCGACGCCGAGGAGCTCCGGGAGGAGCGACTCGCGGAGGCCGAGGACGAGATCGAGCAACTCCGGAAACAGCGCCTCTCGGGTGCGAAACTCGAGGCAAAGCAGGCCCGGCTGGCAACACGGCGCGAGGTCATCGAGTCCGTCCGCGAGGACGTCGAGGCGGCCATCCGCGACCTCGACGACGAGGAGCGGGCGACCCTCACCCGGGCGTTACTCGAGGAGGCGGCAGCGGAGTTCGACGAGGCCGACTCCGTCGCCGTCCGCGGCCGGGCCGAGGACAGGGAGCTGCTCGAGTCGTTGCTCGCGGAGTACGACGGGTTCGAGTACGCCGGCGAGGTCGACTGTCTCGGCGGCGTCGTCGTCGAGAGCGAGGGCTCGCGGATGCGGGTTGTGAACACGTTCGACTCGGTGCTGGAGGACATCTGGGAGGCGAACCTCCGAGAGATGAGCGACCGCCTGTTCGAGGACGATGAGTAGGGCAGACCGGCCACGAGCGGGTCGAGACGGGTCCGGGTCCGGGAGTTCGAACCCGGCGTATGTCAACGCGAGGGTGCGTTCGCGCCGGGCCGCGCTGTTCGACGAGGACGACTACCGGAAGCTGGTCCGGATGGGGACCGGCGAGATCGCCCGCTACATGGAGGAAAGCGAGTACAAGACGGAGATGAACGCGCTCGGGGCGCGCCACGACGGGGTCGACCTCATCGAGTACGCGCTCAACCGGAATCTCGCGAAACACTTCGACGACCTGCTGGAGTGGGCCGAGGGCCGACTCTACGAGCAGGTGGCAAACTACCTGCGGAAGTTCGACGCCTGGAACGCAAAGACCGCGATTCGTGGCATCTACTCCGGGGCGACCCCGGAGGAGATCGAGACCGACTACATCCGCGCCGGCGAGTTCAGCGACAGGCTGCTCGATAGACTCGCCGCCGCCGACTCGATCGAGGAGGCCGTCGAGTTGCTCTCCGAGACCATCTTCGAGGCGGGGCTGTCGGCGGCCTACGAGGAGTTCGAGAGCGCGGACGTGCTCGTCCCCCTGGAGAACGCGATCGACAGGACGTTCTACGAGCACCTGCTCGACGGCATCTCGACACGCGCCAGCGATAACTCCCCCGAGGGGCTGTACCGGCAGGTGCTACAGGCCGAGGTCGATTTCCGGAACATCCGGAACGCGCTCCGTCTCTCGCGCACGGGGACCGACCTCGACCCGGACGAGTACTTCATCGAGGGCGGGCAGCTGTTCGAGCGCGCCCAGCTCCGCCAGCTCGTGGGGAGTTTCGACGACCTGGTCGAGCACATCCGCGAGAGCACGTACGGCGACGAGCTATCGAGTGCACTCACCGACCTCGACGAGGCGGCCACGCTCAGCGGCTTCGAGCAGGCGCTCGACGCCGCACTGCTCGAGTACTCGGATGCCATCTCGTATACCTACCCCATCTCCATCTGCTCGGCCATCTCGTATATCCTCGCGAAGGAGCGTGAGGTAGAGAACGTCCGGGCAATCGCCCGGGGCCGAGAGGTCGGCCTCTCGGCAACGGAGATCGAACGGGAGCTTGTCACATGAGCCAGGAGATAGCAGTCGTCGGCAGCCCGGAGTTCACGACCGGGTTCCGACTGGCCGGTGTCCGGAAGTTCGCGAACGTCCCCGACGAGGAGAAGCCCGAGCGACTCGACAGCGCGGTCACCGAGACGATGGCCGACGACGATATCGGCATCGTCGTGATGCACGACGACGACATCGAGCACCTCTCGCGGGCTGTTCGCGAGGATGTCGAGACGAGTGTCGAGCCGGTCGTGGTGACACTCGGCGGCGGGACCGGAAGCGGTAACTTGCGCGAGCAGATAAAACGAGCAATCGGAATCGATCTGATGGACGAAGACACATGAGCACGACAACAGACCGAGAGACAGAGAGTGAAGGCGTCATCGAGAGCGTCAGCGGCCCCGTGGTGACGGCAGTCGACCTGGACGCGCGGATGAACGACGTCGTCTACGTCGGCACGGAGGGGCTGATGGGCGAGGTAATCGAGATCGAGGGGAACCTGACCACGATCCAGGTGTACGAGGAGACCTCGGGCGTCTCGCCGGGTGAACCGGTCGAGTCGACCGGCGCGCCGCTGTCGGTCGACCTCGGGCCGGGGATGCTCGACAGCATCTACGACGGCGTCCAGCGACCGCTCGACGTGCTCCAGACGAAGATGGACTCGGCGTTTCTCGACCGCGGGGTCGACGCGCCGGGGATCGATCTGGAGCGGACCTGGGAGTTCACCCCGACGGTCGAGGTCGGTGACGAGGTCGGCAACAACGACATCCTCGGGACGGTTCCCGAGACGCCGAGCATCGACCACAAGGTGATGGTGCCACCCGGCACGCTCGAGGCGGGCGAGACCGCGGAAGTCGTCGCCATCGAGTCCGGGTCGTTCACCGTCGAGGAGACGGTTGCGGAGCTGGAAACGGGCGACGAGATACAGATGCGCCAGGAGTGGCCGGTCCGGCAGGCCCGCCCGACCGTCGACAAGCAGACCCCGACCGAACCGCTCACCTCGGGCCAGCGCATTCTCGATGGACTGTTCCCGCTTGCGAAGGGTGGCACGGCCGCGATTCCCGGCCCCTTTGGGAGCGGAAAGTGTGTAACACCGGAGACTCCGGTGATGCTTGCAAGCGGGGAGACAGTCCCAATCGAGAGGCTGTTCGACCAGATGACCGAAAGCGTTCCGGAGGACGGTGAGATTCTCCGGGAAGCAGAGGCGGAGATTCTCACGTTCGACGAGGACGCCGGAGAGATCCGTCCCGCCACGACATCTCACGTCTACCGGGGCTCGACAGACCGACTCGTTCGCGTCCGAACCGCGAGCGGCCGGACGCTCGAGCTCACGCCGGAGCACAAGCTGTTCCGGCTACGTGGTGACCTGGGCGTGGAGGAAACCCCGGCCGCAGCTATTCAGGCGGGCGACTCGCTGGTGATGCCGCGACGCCTCGCTGTCGACGCCGAACCGGCCGAGATCGATCCGTACGAACTGCTCTCAGAGATGCGAGCGGTCGCGGACGGCGTCACGGAACGGCTACAGACAGCGCTTGCGGCGAGCGAGCTCTCGACTGCCGGGTTGGCTCGAACACTCGATGTCCCCGATCACACGGCGTACAACTATCTCGGGCCGAACAATCCCAGGCTCGATTTCGTCGCGGACGCGTGCGCCGAACTTGGGATCGACCGGCCGGCAGTCGAGCGCGTGAAACCGGGGAGCAACGGAGAACCGGTCACGGTTCCGGAGCGCGTCGAGGAGTCGTTCGCCGAGTTCCTCGGACTCGTGCTTTCCGACGGAATGCTGACAGAGAAGACTGTCAGGTTCTTCAATAACGACGAGCGTCTCCGGACGCGATTCAGCGACCTGGCGGCCGAACTGTTCGGTGTCGACACGACGGAGACAGTCCACAACACGGTGGAAACCGTCACGATTGGGAGCCGGGTCGTCGCCTCGCTGCTTGCGGCACTCGGCGTCCCGACAACGGAGAAGTCCCGCAACGCCTTCGTCCCCGAGGTGGTCGCCACTGGACCGGACCGTGTCGTGGCGGCGTTCCTCCGGGGATACTACCTCGGCGACGGCTCGTTTAGCGGCGGAACCCTCGAAATCGCTACCTCGAGCGAGGCGATGGCGTCCGGGCTGACGTACCTGCTCTCGCGGCTCGGCGTGCTCTATCGCGTCCGCGAGCGAGAGAACGGTAGCCACCGCGTCACGGTGACCGGTGCAGACGAACTGGCGACGCTTCACGACGCGCTTGCAGGCGAGACCAGTCACGAGGAGATCGAGCAGATCGGCGAGTACGCGGCGTCGACAGCCGGGAACACGAACGTCGATACGGTCCCGGTCGGTGCCGACACGGTGACCGAGATCGCCGAAGCGGCCCGCTACGCCGACTTTGCCGACCCCGGGGTCGAGACGACCAACTACACCGGGCTGGGGGAGCGACCGAGTCGGGATGCGTTCGACGCCATCCAGACCGTCCTCGCGGACGGCGGAGCCACGATTGCGGACCGGGTCGGGGCCGTCTCCGAAATGCTCGACGACGTGTTCTTCGACCCGGTCGTCGAGACCGAGACTGTCGAGACCGAGCAGACCGTCTACGATGTCACCGTTCCGGACACGCAGAACTTCGTCGGCGGAGACGTGCCGTCGGTGCTTCACAACACGGTCGCTCAGCAGTCCCTGGCGAAGTTCGCCGACGCAGATATCGTCGTCTACATCGGCTGTGGCGAGCGGGGCAACGAGATGACCGAGGTGATCGACGACTTCCCCGAGTTGCCGGACCCACAGACCGGGAACGCGCTGATGGCCCGGACCTGTCTTATCGCCAATACGTCGAACATGCCAGTCGCGGCCCGGGAGTCGTGCGTGTACACCGGCATCACGATCGCGGAGTTCTACCGCGACATGGGCTACGACGTGGCGCTGATGGCAGACTCCACCTCGCGGTGGGCGGAGGCGATGCGGGAGATCTCCTCGCGGCTGGAGGAGATGCCCGGCGAGGAGGGGTATCCGGCGTACCTGGCCGCCCGGCTCAGCGCGTTCTACGAGCGGGCCGGCTACTTCGAGAACGTGAACGGAACCGAGGGGTCGATCTCGGTTATCGGGGCGGTGTCGCCACCGGGAGGTGACTTCTCGGAGCCGGTGACACAGAACACGCTGCGCATCGTCAAGACGTTCTGGGCGCTGGACTCAGATCTCGCCGAGCGGCGTCACTTCCCGGCGATCAACTGGAACGAGTCCTACTCGCTGTACCGTGACCAGCTCGACGACTGGTTCGTCGAGCACGTCGCCGAGGACTGGCCCGAACAGCGCCAGTGGGCGATCGACATCCTCGACGAGGAGGGCGAACTCCAGGAGATCGTCCAGCTGGTCGGCAAGGACGCCCTGCCCGAGGACCAGCAGCTCACGCTGGAGGTGGCCCGCTTCATCAAGGAGGCCTGGCTCCAGCAAAACGCCCTCAGCGAGGTCGACCAGTACTGCCCGCCGGAGAAGACCCACCAGGCGCTCGGGGCCATCAAGACCTTCCACGACGAGGCCTTCGAGGCACTCGAGGCGGGCGTGCCGGTCGATGAGATAACCGGTGTCGACGCGCTTCCGCGGCTCAACCGCATCGGCACGACGCCGGACGACGAGGTCGAGGCGTTCATCGAGGAGCTGGAGGCCGACATCAGCGAGCAACTGCGAGCACTCTACTAACAATGACAGTCAACAAAGGCTACAGGACGATCACGGAGATAAGCGGACCACTCGTGTTCGTCGAGGTCGACGAGCCGATCGGCTACGACGAGATGGTCGAGATAGAGACCCCGACCGGGGAGATACGGAAGGGGCAGGTGCTCGACGCGTCGAGTGATCTGGTCGCCATCCAGACCTTCGAGGGGACCGGCGGCATCGACCGCGAATCGGAGGTCAGGTTCGAGCACGAGACGATGAAGATGCCGGTGACGGAGGACCTGCTCGGTCGCGTTCTCGACGGGTCGGGCAACCCGATCGACGACGGCCCCGATATCGTGCCCGAGGAGCGACGCGACATCGTCGGCGCGGCGATCAACCCCTACGCCCGGGAGTACCCCGAGGAGTTCATCCAGACCGGTATCAGCGCCATCGACGGGATGAACACGCTGGTGCGGGGACAGAAGCTGCCGATCTTCTCGGGGTCGGGGTTGCCCCACAACGAGTTGGCGCTCCAGATCGCCCGGCAGGCGACCGTGCCCGAGGAGGCCGGCGAGGATGGCTCGGAGTTTGCGGTTGTCTTCGGCGCGATGGGTATCACCGCCGAGGAGGCAAACGAGTTCATGGACGACTTCGAGCGCACCGGCGCGCTCGAGCGGTCGGTCGTGTTCATGAATCTCGCGGACGACCCCGCCGTCGAGCGGACCGTCACCCCCCGGCTCGCGCTCACCACCGCCGAGTATCTGGCCTTCGACAAGGGGTATCACGTGCTCGTTATCCTGACCGATATGACCAACTACTGCGAGGCGCTGCGCGAGATCGGCGCGGCCCGCGAGGAGGTGCCCGGTCGGCGTGGTTACCCCGGGTACATGTACACCGACCTGGCGTCACTGTACGAGCGGGCCGGCCGCATCAAGGGGATGGAGGGCTCGGTGACACAGATCCCCATCCTGACGATGCCGAGCGACGACATCACCCACCCGATTCCCGACCTGACCGGCTACATCACCGAGGGTCAGATCATGGTCGACCGGGACCTCAACAGTCAGGGGGTCAAGCCACCGGTGAACGTCCTGCCGAGTCTCTCGCGGCTGATGGACGACGGTATCGGCGAGGGGCTGACCCGTGGTGACCACGGTGACGTCTCCGACCAGCTGTACGCGGCCTACGCCGAGGGCGAGGACCTGCGGGACCTGGTGAACATCGTCGGCCGGGAGGCGCTGTCCGACCGTGACAATCGGTTCCTGGACTTTGCCGACCGCTTCGAGGAGGCGTTCATCCAGCAGGGGTACGACACCAACCGCGATATCGAGGAGACGCTCAGTATCGGCTGGGACCTGCTCTCGATGCTCCCGCGGGAGGAACTCAACCGCGTCGACGAGGAGGACATCGAGCGGTACTACACCGAGGACCGCGAGACGGTCGAGGCACCGGCCGACGACTAAGGGTGGTCACGCCGCGTCGCGCGGACACGTCGAGATGCCGAGTGCCGAGTACAGCCCGCAGGTTCCCGTTACTGCCGTGCCGAGAAGCATGATTGCGACGATTCCCAGCACGAGCGCGAGTGCCGACGATGCCGAGATCGCCCCGGCGAGAATCGCGAGCGAGCCCGCTCCTGCTCCCGCGCCGAGTGCTATTCTGACGAGCTGGTCCGTCTTGCCGACGTTTTGCTCCATAGCCACACGAGGGGACGGACAGACATAGGTGTTTCCGTGCTCACAGCGGGTCGACGAGCTCGGCAAGCGCGTCCGCGGGGTCGGCAGCCGCCGCCACGCCGCTGGCCAGAAGCACCCCGTCGGCCCCGAGTTCGCGCGCGGCGAGCACATCCTCGCCGGTCGAGATACCGGCACCGCAGTAGACCGCGACGGCGGGGTCGACCGCGCGGGCGGCGTCGACGGCATCCCGGACGATATCGGGGTCGGCCTGGCTGACGGGCGTTCCCGTGCCGATGAGCGCCGGCGGTTCGACGGCGACGGCGTCGGGGCCGAGCGCGGCGACGGCGGCGACCTGGTCGGGGGTGTTCGCACAGACCACCGTCGACAGTCCCGCGCGGTTGGCCGCGGAGAGCCCGTCGTCGATATCGGCAAGGCGCAGTCGGCGCTCGGAGTGGTTCAGCAGGGTGCCGGTCGCGCCGGCGTCGGCCACGGCTGTCGAGAGGGTGCTCCCGGTGTGGCTGCCGGCATCGACCGGGTCGACGTGCTGGGCCCACGTCTCGACGCCGGTCTCGGCGACAGAGCTCAGGTGTGCGGTCTGCGGTGCGACCGCGACCCTCGCGTCGACACTCGCTGCCGCCCGGGCGACCGCGACCGGGTCACAGTCGTACGCCTTCAGATTGACGAGGACGAACATACCGACAGGTCATCCGGAGCCGGCATATGGGTTGTGACCCACGATTGCCCGAGTTCGAAAGCTTCAATTATCCCTGCCGAGTACGTGCAGTCGGAGCGAGGGTTCGTGGTCTAGGTTGGTTATGACACCTCCTTGACATGGAGGAGGCCGGCGGTTCAAATCCGCCCGAACCCACT
>OBKM01001020.1_pt1 | contig 12213 bp, 11 predicted proteins | sample 1519691 | NCBI WGS metagenome assembly OBKM01 (sample SAMEA37050418, study PRJEB22526) | metagenome | biome: saline pan; feature: lake; material: water | place: Egypt | collected 2015 | depth 0.5 m
GCCCGTCCATCTCCTCGGTCGCGTTCATCAGGACGTTGGTGCCGTACATCGAGAGCCCCCCTTCGTTGGGCGCCGTGACATCCGACTCGCGGATGACCTCCATCGACTGCTGGTATCCCTCCTGGAACGTCTCCGGGTCGGCGGGTTTCGGCATTCGGGTCCCGCTCTTGACGACGACCGCTTTCACGTTCTTCGCGCCCATGACGGCGCCCGTGCCGCCGCGACCTGACGCGCGGTCGTCCTCGTTGATGACGCAGGCGTATCGAACACCGTTCTCGCCGCCCTGACCGATCGCCATGACGGAGATGTTCTTCCCGACGGAGCCGTCGAGCTCCTCGTCGAGGACGTCGATCGTGTCGTGGACACCCTTCCCCCAGAGGTGGGAGGCGTCGCGGACCTCGACGTCGCCGTCTTCGACGAGCAGGTACACCGGATCGTCGCTCTCGCCGTCGAGCAGGACCCCGTCGAGGCCGGCCCATTTGAGCCGCGCCCCGGACCAGCCGCCGTGATGCGAGTCGGTGACGGTTCCCGTCAACGGAGACTTCGTCACCAGCGCGATTCGGCCGCTCATCACGGTCTGGGTACCGGTGAGGGGGCCCGTCATGAACGCCAGCCGGTTCTCCGGTCCCATCGGGTCCACGTCTGGACCGACGTCGAAGAGGTACTTTACCCCGAGCCCGCGCGCACCGATGTACTTCTTCGCGTCGTCGTCGTCGATGCCCCGGTAGTTGACCTCGCCGTCTCCGAGGTCGACCTGTGCAACTCGGTCTCTGTAGCCGCCCATTTCAGTCATGTAATGCTCGTTCATTATAGATGGACTACAGCGTGTTAGTTGTTCACCTCACGAGATAACTGATACTCGTTACGTTGTCGACGGTGTTCTCGTTCGTGTTTTATATCCTACCGGTTCGGCTGAGACGATCGAAACCAGTCGACAGCAGCGTGTCCGACGCTGGTGTTCGGGTCAGGGGGTCGGACTGTGACGCCGAGCGGTTTCGTCGGTGCGGGCCGTCGACCCTCCGGCCGTGTAGCGTGACCACTACCCCACCCGGCGAGAGGGAAGAATCTTGAGAGACGAGGAACTCGTGACAGACGAGACACTCGTGACAGACGCCGAGCACGACCCGGGAGGGGCGAAACCGGATCGGTGGCGAACGCTCACGAGTTTCGCGGTCCTGATCGTGATCGCGTCGGTCGTACCGATCCCGAGCGGTGTGTTCGCCGGCGGTGGCGGCGACGGCGGCGCAGTTCTCCTCTCGATCGGGCTCACAGACCCGTTCCACGTCGTCGGGTACGCGGTTTTCGCCGCGCTCGCGACCCGCCTGACGAGTCGAACGACGCGCGGACTCCTCCTCGCGATCGTCGGGGCGATCGCGTTCGGCTTCGGGATCGAACTGCTGCAAGCTCAGATTCCGTGGCGAACGTTCGCGTGGCGTGACGTCGCCGTCAACGCCGTCGGTGCGAGTATCGGCGCGGCAGCGGCGGCGGCGTACGGACGGCGGCGCGGCGGCGACTCGGCGGGACGATGACCCTCGCGATGACGACACGGCTTTACGCGAGCGGCCGCTTCTTCCAGTAATGAGCAAGCCGAGCCCCGACGCGTACGAGCAGGGGCGCGGGATGGACGCGCACAACGCCGTGATGCGCGACATCCGCGCCGAGCGCTCGGAGACGTACGACCCGACCCAGCCCACTCGCGTGTGGATCGACGAGGACAACACCCCGGACGGTGTCGTGAACTCCCTCACCATCATCCTGAACACGGGCGGCTGTCGCTGGGCCCGGGCCGGCGGCTGTACGATGTGCGGCTACGTCGCCGAGTCCGTGGAGGGAGGGAGCGTGAGCCACGAACACCTGCTGAACCAGATCGAGGTCTGTCTGGACCACGAGCGCGAGAACGCGGACGCTCCCGCCGAGCTGATCAAGATCTACACCTCCGGCTCCTTCCTCGACGAGCGAGAGGTCCCCGCGGAGACACGGCGGGCGATCGCCGAGACGTTCGCGGACCGCGATCGGATCGTCGTCGAGTCGCTGCCGGATTTCGTCGACCGCGAGAAGATCGGCGACTTCGCGGACCACGGCATCGCGACCGACGTGGCGGTCGGCTTAGAGACCGCGACCGACCGCGTCAGACACGACTGCGTGAACAAGTACTTCGACTTCGCGGACTTCGAGGACGCCTGCGCGGAGGCGGCAGCCGCGGACGACGAGTTCGGGGCGGACGTGGGAATCAAGGCGTATCTCCTCCTCAAGCCGCCGTTCCTCGCGGAGCCGGAGGCCGCCACCGACATGATCGACTCGATCCGGCGGTGTGCCGACGTCGACGGCTGTCACACCGTCTCGATGAATCCGACGAACGTCCAGCGGTACACGATGGTCGACGAGCTCTTTTTCGAGGGGGGATACCGCCCGCCGTGGCTCTGGTCGGTCGCACACGTCTTAACGGAGACGGCCGACGTCGACGCCATCGTCGTCTCCGATCCCGTCGGTCACGGCTCCGACCGCGGCGCGCACAACTGCGGCGACTGCGACGACCGCGTCCAGACCGCGATCAAGGACTTCGACAAGCGTCAGGATCCGAGCGTCTTCGAGCAGGTGTCGTGCGACTGCGAGGCGACGTGGGAGTACGTGATGGAGGCGGAGACGAGCTACAACATGCCGCTCGCGCGGTAGCGCTCCGCGATCACCGTCGTCCGAGAGAAGATCACGCATGGTTTATTATTTCTGAATCGTTTGCGCTTTTGATCGATAGAACCGGATATTTATCGAACGATCAGGTCGAACAAGACCCTTATACGTTCGGCTCCTGATATAGAGCATGAACGCAGTCGCCAGCGATCCCCGCTCGTCGCGTCGGAAATCGGTCCTCTTCTGTACGGAGTGCAGTTTCGAGAATCCCATCTCGGAGGGCTGGCTCGTCGTCAGCGACGGCGACGAGCGAACCATCGTCTGTCCCCAGTGTGGACACGTCGCCGACCACCGAACGGAGCGGTCCGCGCCGTCGCCGCAACGCGCGGACTGAGCGCAAACTCGTTGGGGTATTTCAGCTGTTCTCCGGTTTTCGCTCGGCTAACACCGGTATCTCCGCGAGTCGCTCCGCGTCGAGCGCCTGCCAGTCGATGCCGTCCGGTCGCGGGTACGGCGTGTTCGTCCGAACGGTCCGCGCCGGAGTGACGACCAGATCGAGCGGCACGTCGTGTGCGTCTGGCGCGGGAAGGTCGTCGGCGTCTGAGACGGGGGACTGCGGACCGTCGACGACCGATAACTCGTGGACCGTTGTCGCGACGACGGTGTCGTCGTCGTCGGGCTTTGCCCGACTGCGAGAGTCGCAAAGCGTCTCTCCGTTGACGACGTCGAGTTCGCGGAGGACGCCCCATTCGAGGTCGCTGTACCCCTCGCCTTTGCCGATCCGAGCGCCGTCAGTCGTGACGGCTACAGAGCCGGAGACGACGAGGTCGACGTGTGAGATCGCCTCCGGCGCCGTCGGGGTTCCGTGTGTCGAGATCCCGGAGACCGTGGTCGCGTCGTCGATGTCCTCGATCTCGGCCGGATCGAGCCGAAGGAACGGGTCCGGGTCCCGGAGCCGCGGCTGCGCGACGTAGACGGTCTTGCCGGCGCGGAGCGCGGCGCGGCGCACGGGCAGTTGCGGCGCGTCGGGGTTGCATTTGACCGTCTCGGCCGCGCGCCACGCCTCGGTGCCAGTCAACCGGTCGCACGCGTCGCCCGCGCCCGCGAAGTTCGGAATTCTGCCGTAGGGCGGAAACGGGAATCGAGCCTCGCCGCCGGTCTCGAACTCGTTCCAAACGGCCTCCCGAACGGCCTGTTTGTCCATGGCGGATCCGCGTCGCCGCCGGTGTTAAGCGTCGGGGATCGTGGACGTCTCGGCGGAACGCCTCGATTGCGATGTACTCTCGACTCTGAGCGCTTTTCGTGCTTTCGGTGGTTCGCTCGGCGCTTCCAGCAGTTCGTTCGCTTCGCGCTCCCAGCAGTTCGTTCGGCGGTCCCAGCGGTTCACTCGTTTAACGCTCTCAACCGCGTGTTCGATTCACGCCGTTTTCTCCGGATTCTTGAAGCACTACCGGTGTGTTTATCTGTTGCATTCGTGTGGGCGAACGGTATGCTCGAAGACGGACTCTCGTATCCGGTTCGTGAGGACTGGATTGGTCGGATCGTCATCGGCGGCGTGTTGGGACTGCTCTCGGTGTTCGTCATCCCGGCGTTCCTCATCGTGGGTTACCTGGTTCGCGTCCTCGAACGGACGAGCGCCGGCGACGAGGTGCCGCCCGAGTTCGACGAATGGGGGGACCTCCTCGTGAAGGGGCTCGTCGGAACGGTGATACTCATCGCGTACACGATCGTTCCCGTCATCGCGTACTCGATCCTCATCGCGGTCGTGTTCGGGACCAGCGGGGCGATCGGCGGCGACGCGGGCGCGCTCGTCGGCGTGCTCGGGCTCCTCCTCGCGCTGGGGTTCATTCCCGTGCTGTTCCTGATCTACTACGCCGTCCCGGCCGCGTTGACGGCGTACGCCGCCCGCGGCGAGCTGGGAGCTGCGTTCGACGTCGGTCTCCTGAAGCCCACCCTGCTCAGCACCGAGTACCTCGTCGCCGTCCTCATGCCGATCGTGATCGCGGTCATCACGTGGGTCGTCGCGGGCGTGTTGGCGGTCACGGTCGTCGGGCTCCTCCTCGTTCCGTTCGTCCAGTTCTACGGACAGGTCGCCGTGTTCCGGATGTTCGGGAGCGCGTTCGCGAGCGTAAACAATCGGATCGGACCCGGGACGCCCGGCGATGGCGGCGATGCGATCAGCGAGGGCGTCGACTCGACAGGCGCCTGAGTCGCGGACGAAGCCGCAGTTGGTCGCTGAGGTGCACACCAGAAGGAACCGCATCGCTGGAGCCGACCGCGGTTCAGTCGTCGTCGGTCGGTGACGATCGGCCTCCGACCCGGACCGTCCGCGTCGCTTGGATTCCCTTCCGATTCGCGTCGAACTCGGAGAGGACGTACACCAGACCGACGAGCGTCACGACGCCGATCGGCAGAAGCACGAACGGCGATATCCGGGTGGCGCCCCACACGGTCAACAGCACGGCCGCGACGATGAGCACCGTCGAGGCGTAGTACACCTGCGTACGGACGTGGTCGATGAGGTCCGAACCGGTGAACGTCGACGAGAGGATCGTGGTGTCCGAGATGGGCGAGCAGTGGTCACCGAAGATCGCACCGCTGAATATTGTTCCGATGGCGACGGGAAGCAGCGCCGGCGTGGCGCCGCCGACGCTCCACGCCAGCGGCACCGCGATCGGCGTGACGATCGCCATCGTCCCCCAAGATGTGCCCGTCGAGAACGCAATGAACGCGGAGGCCATGAGCACCACGACCGGGAGCATCGTCGGAGTCACGAAGTTCTCGGCGATGTTCGTGACGTAGACGCCGGTGCCGAGCGCGGTGGTGACGGTGCCGATCGTCCACGCCATCACGAGGATCGTCAGCGCGGTCAACATCATTCCGAACCCGTCTATCACGGTCTCCATTGCCTCGTCGAGACTGGCGATGCCGCTCGCGAGGCCCATGGTGAGCGCGACAGCGACCAAAGTGAACGTCCCCCACAAGAGCGCGTCGACGAAAGCGGCGTTACCGGCGATCTCGAACGGCCCCGCGCCGGGGTCAGACGCGCCGAGTCCCGTGTAGGCGGCACCGCCAATCACGACGGCCATCAGCGAGAGCGTCGGGACGGCGAAGTACCGGAGCTGCGGCGAGTCAGTGAGTATCTTCCCAAGGCTCTCTTCGGCGCTCTGTAAAGGAGTCGCTCCGTCGCGTAAGAGTTTCCCCTCCGTCGCAGAGCGGTGTTCCGCGTCGAGCATCTCGCCGAAGTCACGCTTGGTGAACACGATGATCCCGACCATGGCAACTGCGAGCAGACAGTACATGTTGAACGGAATGCTTCGGAGGAACAGCGCGAACGCACCGGGTACTTGACCCGCCTCGACGGAGACACCCGCGGCGTTGTACCCCTCGCGGATCATGCTCAGTTGGTAGGCGACCCAACTCGAGATGCCGAATGTCGCGACCGGTGCCGCCGTCGAATCGATGATATACGCGAGCTTTTCGCGAGATATCTGTACTTCATCGGAGATCTCGCTCATCGTCGTGCCGACGATCGCCGTGTTCGAGTAGTCGTCGAAAAACCAGACCATGCCGAACAGCCACGTCGCCACGCCGACTTTCCGCTGTGAGTTGAGCCGGGAGACTACCGCGTTGGCGATGGCGGCCGCCCCGCCGAGCCGCCAGATGAGTGCGACGCCGGCTCCCAAGAACAACACGATTAACATGATCTTCGCGTTGAACGTGCTCTCGCCGATAGAGGAGACGAGCCAGTCCAGCGTCTGGACCACGCCGTGGTTGGCGGTGAAGATCACGCCGCCTGACCAGATACCCAGAAACAGCGAGAGGATCGGCTTCCGCGTGACGATAGCGAGAACGATCGCCAACAGCGGCGGCACGAGCGAGATTGCACCGAACGTTTCAGCTGTCATGCAATACCTCTCGAACAACAGTCGGTAAGCGGTCGGCCCGAGTCGCGTTGCCTCTCGTTTCGCGACGGGGTATCGGCTCCCATTGGTTCAGTCGAGACGATCCGTTCGTCGTATGCTGCCCGTCTTAACACCATGCGTCGTCATCACACACAAATTCCGTTTATTTATCTGTTTTCCCGGTCGGTCTGTTTCGTTTAAACCGAGAAAGAAATCCGCCAATTTTTGGATTTATAAAAATATATTGGAAATAGTGATATGGCTGTCCGATTGGTTGTGCGGATTGGCCGGCTCAATACACCCACCGACGCTGACCAAACCAACCGCGAGCCGCGTTCGTGTCGCGGGGACGCTCACGGCGCTCCGCGCCACTCACGACGCGCCTTTTAAACCGCGCAACCACCCACGTACGGACATGTTCGAAGACCGGCCGGATCGCGACGCAGAGGTCGTCCTCGTGGGGCGCTCGAACGTCGGGAAGTCCACGCTGATGCGCGAGCTGACGGGCCACGACTTCTCGACGGGCGGTAAGCCGGGCGTCACCCGGCAGCCGAACCACTTCGACTGGGCCAGCGAGGACTTCATGTTCACTGACCTCCCCGGCTTCGGATTCATGTCCGGCGTCGAGGAGGAACACCGAGAGGCGATCAAGACGAACATCGTCCACTACCTCGAGGAGAACGCCGAACACATCCTGGCGGGTGTCGTCGTGATGGACGGGAAGGCCGCTGTCGACATCATCGATCGGCACGCCGAGCGCGGGAACGTCCCGCACGACGTAGAGATGTTCGGCTTTCTGCAGGACGTCGGCGTCGAGCCGATCGTCGCCGTGAACAAGACCGACAAGATCGACGATCTCGACGAGCGGCTCGACGAGATCTGCGACCGACTGGGGCTCTACCCACCGTGGCAGCAGTGGTCCGATCGGGTCGCGCCGATCTGTGCGAAGCGCGGCGACATCGAGGCGTTAGAGGAGTGTCTCAGGACGCGGTTCCACGAACACAACCGCGACGACCTGTTGAAGTTCGTCTCTTGACTGTAATCGCGAGGAAGAGAGCTCCGAACGCCGTCAGCGTCCCAGCCGCCCGGTGATAGATCGTTGCCAGCGGGTCGACGGTGGAACACGTCCAAGCCCCACCCGCGAGTCCCGCCCCACACAGCACCGCACCGCACGCCTCCCCAACCTCGTCAGTCGCCCTCCGCGTTGCTCCGGGCGACTGACTCCCTCGCACGCGCTGCTCGGCCGCCATGCGGCCTCGCAGGCGCGCGCCACCGCTGTCAGTTTACATAACCGTAACCGACGAACCGCAGCTTTCGCGAGCGGTCCTAGAACTCGAACCCGACCGCGTCGCCATCGGGCCGGATCGGACTCCTCGGATACGGCGGCGACGCGTCTGGGTCGTTGAACGCGCCGGGCGCGACGTCGTTCGGGGCGTCCGCGTAAAAGAGGGCCGCGAGCGTCTGGATGGCGGTCCGGCCGCTGGCGAGTTCGAACTGTCCCCCGCCGTACATCGCGATGTCGTTGGTCTCGCAGTACGCGATCGTCTCGAACAACGACTCGAGAGTGCCGAACCGCGAGGGTTTGATGTTACACCACCCCGGCTCCACGGGGAGCGACCGCAGGCTCTCGACGCCGTCGATCGGGTAGTCGAACGCGAGTCTGTCCGCCTGCGGCTCGACGAGCGGTTGCGTCTCGGGCGTGAACGCGGCGTCTTCGACGATCGCCGTCGGAAAGGCGGCGAACACGTCGCGGTAGAGTTCGGGGTCCGGAGGCACGTCCACGTCGGTCCCTTCGTACCAGCCCTTTAAATCGAGGATCCGCACGGCGTCGGTCTCACGGAGCGCGACGAACGCTTCCTCCGGCCACTCCGGCGTCGGATCGAGCTTGAACTCCAGCTCGTCGTCGATCGCGAGCAGCGCCTCGACGCGGTCGGTCGTCGGCGGGTCACCCAGCCGTGTGGAGACGACGAACCGGAGCGGGTCCGGCTCGATTCCGAGCCGCTCCCCGAGCGACTCCTCCTGCTGTCTGAGCGCCAGGTCGAGGGCGGCGCTCTCGACGGCCCATCGACGGTACTGGCGAGCGGTCTCGCGTTCTGGCGGCTTCGCCGCGAACAGGTCGACGTCCTCGAGGTGTGCCGACAGCTCCGCGATCGTCCACTCGCCGTCCAAGTCGATGGGATCGGTCCCCGCGAGCGCATCGTGGTCGACCACATCGTACGTCACGTCCTCGCCGCGGCCGGTCACCCCGTCTCCGGTGAGCCGAAACTCGGTCGTCGTTCGCTCGAAGCCGCTCGTCGTTTCCGCAGTGTATCGGCGCCGAGCTACCGACTCGATGGTGACCGTCAGGTCCGCGATCCGCTCGTACGCGCTCATAACGACTCTCACGTCGGCGGGATACTTAAATGACAGACGGCGGCCGGTGTCTGGTCGGGAACCGAGGCCGGGATAACCGTACGCGATCAGGCGTCGGGGAGCCGCAGTCGCAGCTTCGCGATCCGCGTGGCGAGCGCGAGGAACAGCGGCACCACCGTGAGCACCACCGCGCCCGCGGCGGCGACTTGCAGCACGGTCGTCGTGAACCACGGCTGTGAACCCGCGTACGGCAGCGACGTGTGCGTCACGTCGCCGACGATCGGGACGAAGTAATCCATGAGCAGGTCGAGGGTGTACCAGGCGGTCGCGACCGCGACCGCCTTGATCGGGAAGTCCGTGATCCGGTAGAGAACGAACGCCTGTACGGCCATGCCGAGGTGGCTCACGAAGAGGAACGCGTACATCGCCGGCCCGGAGTTAGCGAGGAATCCCGGAGAGAAGGCGACGAGGACGTACGGGGTCCACAGCCCGAGCTTGATGTTCCCGAAGAACGCGAGCGCGGTGAGCGTGTCGTTCTGTTTTCCGAGGGCCCACGCGGCGAGCGCGAGCGCGATGAGCAGGGTGGCACCCGGACTGTCCGGGACGAACGCCCACATCTCGACGGGGATCCGCTGGAACTGGAACCGGTAGTACCAGAAGCCGAACGCGGTGCCGAGCAGGTTGATCGCGACGATGACCCAGACGAACCGGAAGGCGACGTCTTCGAGCGCCTTCGGAAGGGGTGCGAGCCAGCGCGGTAACGGCTCGCGCTCCGGGGGATCGCGTCCGAGCGAGCCGACGATATCCATACGGTCGGCTCGGTCCGGCGCGTCAAAGCGGTGGCGGTCGCGGGCGAGCGGCGCGGGAACTGCGCGCGGCAGCGTGCGGGACAAAAAGGGCTATCAGTCCCCGGCGGAAAGGCGATGGTATGCGCCCGCGAACGCTGCTCGCGCTGCTCCTCGTCGTCCCGCTCGTGGACGCGCTGTTCCTGATAGTCGTCGCGACGCAGCTCGGCTGGGCGATCACGGTCGCCTTAGTCGTGTTGACTGCCGTACTCGGCATGCTGCTCCTTCGCGCCGAGGGGCGCGCGACCCTCGGGCGAATGCAGGCGAAACTGGCCCGCGGCGAGCCGCCGACCGACGAACTGCTCGACGGCGGCCTGCTAATCGCCGCCGGCGCGTTCCTGCTCACGCCGGGGCTCGTCACCGACGGGGTCGGCTTCCTGCTCGCGTTCCCCCTCTCACGAGTGCCGATCCGAATGGCGCTCAAAAAGTACGTGGTGGTGCCGTACATCGACAGCGAGACCGGCGGCTTCGCCTCCGGAAACGTGTACATCGGTGGCTTCCCCGGCGGCGACGGCGACGGGAGCGGTTTCACGATGGGTGGCGGCGGATTCGCCGGCGGCGACTTCGACCGGGATGTCACCGGCGACGCCAACGGTCGAAATACGGCGGCGAACGACACGGCCGGCACCGACGGCGAGACCCGGTTCGACGACGCTGACCACGCAGACGACGTGGTCGACGTCGACTTCACGGTCGAAGACGAGGACGAGCGGTCCGGGCGAACCGACTGACCGCTCGCGATCCGGCGTCTCGATCGAGAAAACCGGGGGACGGCGGGCGACTATCGAAAGGAAACCCTTAAAATCCTACCCGCGCAACGACTGAATGCGCTTGCCTGGGCCAATAGCTCAGTCAGGTTGAGCGCTCGGCTGATAACCGGGAGGTCCACGGTTCAAATCCGTGTTGGCCCACCTACTCCGCTGGCCGTCATTGGCCGGGGGAAATTGGTGGGCTGGGACTCCCCAGCCACCCAATTTCGGTATTCTACGACCCGACAGGTACTCCGTTGGTATACCGCAGCCCGATAGTGACCCCGCTCGCGGATCGAGCGTCGACAGCCGACCCGACCGTTACGAGGTGTCTCCGGTCGCGAACCGTCTCTTGACCTCGTCTTTCGTCTCGTGAACGACCTGCCGCTCTGCGCGTCGCATCGCACGGATGGCCTCGTCCGTGTAGTCGATCGTCGCCGTTGGTAGCCCGTTTGCGAGCACGCCGCCGAGGATCGAGCCGGGATCGATCTCCACGGTGAACGCGAAGGCGTCGCGGTGATCGCGGAGCGGGCCGGTGAACGGGAACCCCTCCTCGACGAGTTCGATCGCGGCCGGCCGGTCGTACGCCGCGACCACTGCAGGCCAGAACGCGTCTTCCGGCCGGCGAACGATCGGCTCGATCCCCTCCCCCAATCGCTCTAACCGGGCGAGGAGGTCGTCGACGAGCGCGTCGCGCGTCTCGGGTGTGACCGCCGGGTCCAGCGAGTCGAGGTAGCTGTCGCGTTCGAGCAGCTCGTCGGCGAACGCGTCGATCGGGTCGTCGCTCTCGGCGTACGCCAAGACCACTTCGAACTGCTCGATCGACCGGCGGCGGTACGTGTCGAGTTCGGGCTCGACGACCCGGCGTTCGAGCGCGTCCGCCTCGTTTCTGAGCCTGTCGACGAGCGCTCCGCCCGGGCCGAGCCCCGTCCCCCGAAGCGCGCGACCGACTTTGAACTCCCGTCGCGTCGCGTCGACGGTCCGGTCGACGAATCGTTCGACGCCCTCGATCGCGGCCTCGCGGGTCATACACGGTTACAAGGGTCTCGGGCGTATGAATCTCACTCCGTTTGACCGCCCCCGGCGTCCCCGTCGTCGGGCTGATCGATCTCCTGTTCGAGCAGCTCACAGGCCGCGTCGAGCGACGACGGCGTCCGACCGCGCGCGGCGGCGTCCGGTCGGACGTAACAACCCGGCTTCCGGAGGCGACAGTCGCGGTTCGTACGACGGCTCTTGATCGGCGGTGAGTCGTCTCATACGTGGTGTTAGTGCCGGTTACGACACGATGGCGACAACCTCCGCATCGATCATCCGCGCCAGAACGACGCGCGGAAGGTCGGCGTGCTCGTGAACGGCGGCAGCGATGTCCCGAGCGACCGTCTCTGCCGCGGCATCGTCGACCGCGTTCACGAGCGGTATCGCCGTGGCGCTGTCGGGGACGCCTTTCAAGCCGCCCGCTTCGTGCGCGAGCACACGACCGATCAGCTCCGGCGTGACCTCGTCGCCGACGGCCGCGTCGGTTATCGCCGCGACCCGCTCCGGTCGATGGACGCTCTCTGCCGACAGCGATTCCCCGGCCGCGGCCACGCTCGCCACGGGAACCACGGTGTCCGCGCCGGAGGGGATCTGCGGCTCGTGGCTTCCCGGCGCTTTCAGGAGGCGCGTCCGCGCCCCGTCGGCCTTGACCAGTACCGGGCCGTCGTGGGCGTCCGCGACCGCGTTGACGACGGCCGG
>OBKM01001021.1_pt1 | contig 12207 bp, 12 predicted proteins | sample 1519691 | NCBI WGS metagenome assembly OBKM01 (sample SAMEA37050418, study PRJEB22526) | metagenome | biome: saline pan; feature: lake; material: water | place: Egypt | collected 2015 | depth 0.5 m
TGAATATGTCCGGATACTACTAAATGCTACTGAATTTGGGAACAGTTACGAACCCTCAACGAGCGACCCCGTCAGGGCGAGCGAAGTAGGGTGAGGTAGTTGACACACCCATTCTGATCTCCACTACCGGCGAAGCCGGCAGTTCTAGGCAGCGTTTTATCCGCTGAGTCCGAAAGAACAGTGTATGAGTGAAACTGAACGGGCGACACTCGCCGGCGGGTGTTTTTGGTGTATCGAGGCAGCGATGAAGGAGCTGCCAGGCGTGACAGCTGTGACCTCCGGCTACACGGGCGGCCACGTCGCAGAGCCGACCTACGAGGCCGTCTGCAGCGGCGATACCGGCCACGCAGAAGCCGTCCAGGTCAAGTACAACCCCGAGCGGATCTCCTTTGTAGATCTACTTGAGGTCTTTTTCAGTATCCACGACCCGACGACGAAGGACCGGCAGGGGCCGGATGTCGGATCACAGTACCGGTCGGCCGTGTTCTACCATACCGACAATCAACAGACACTGACCGAAGAGTTCATCGCCAGCCTTGAGTCCAAGGGAGTCTACGAGGGGATCGTCACCGAAGTCACACCACTCGAGACGTTTTACCCGGCCGAAGAGTATCACCAAGATTACTTCGAGAAACACCCAAACAAGCCGTACTGTGCGGCACACGTCCGGCCGAAGGTCCAGAAAGTCAAGGAAGCCTTCGTTCCTGAAGAACCGGCCGATTAGCTGAATGCAGGCGGTACGCCCCCTTCCTCAGGGAGCAACGCAGGCCGAAGGCCGAGTAGCGTTAACGAGAACGGAGTTCTCGTTCGCACATCAGAACGCGAAGCGTTCTGAGGACGCAGTAGGGAGAGGATACACCGCCGTCATCGTTTTTGATACGCGTGATTGTTGCAGGCCCACAGATCCACGCAATCCAAGCATATATTAAACACAAAGCGTATAGTATGCATATGGTGAAACGGAAGACAATCACCATCCGAGAGGACCAAGAAGAATGGATTCAGGAGAACCACCTGAATCTCTCCTCGTTCGTCCAAGAACAACTGGATGAACTTATCGAAGAACGCGACTCATAGCCCGTGAACTACAACTACAGGTATCGCCTCACGCCGACAGAGAGCCAGCGTGAGACGCTGGACTACCACCGTGATACCTGTAGACAACTCTATAACCACGCCCTGTGCCGCTTCAACCAGATCGCCGAAGACGAGGGCACTGTCAAACAGCGTGTTCGCAAAATCCGTGACGAACTTCCCGACCTCAAAGACTGGTGGGACGCACTCACCGACAGTTACTCGAAGGTGCTCCAGCCCACAGTCATGCGGATTGCCAAGAATATCAAACGTCTCGGACAACTCAAAAAACAGGGCTACAAGGTCGGTGAACTCCGGTGGAAGTCACCACGCGAGTTTCGCAGTTTCACCTACAACCAGTCTGGCTTCGAACTCGACAAGAAGGGTGGTCAGACCGTGTTGTCGCTGTCGAAACTCGCAGACATCCCCATCGAACTTCACCGACCGCTGCCTGATGATGCCACGGTCAAAGAGGTCACGCTCAAAAAAGAGAAAACCGGCGAGTGGTTTGCTATCTTCGGCATCGAGATGGACACAGAACCGCCAGCCAAGCCACCGCTAGCGGAGATTGACACTGACGAGATGGTCGGCATCGACGTGGGCATTCTGAAGTATGCCCACGACACTGACGGCACAGCAGTCGAATCACTCGACCTCTCAGAGGAACGCGACAGGCTCGAACGAGAGCAGCGGAAACTCTCACGCAAAGAGTACGAGTCGAACAACCGGCAGAAGCAACGTCGGCGTGTCGCTGCGTGCCATCTCGACAGCAAGCGCAAGCGGCGTGATTTCCCTGATAAACGCTCGGCGTACTACGCTCGGGAGTACAAGCTGGTGGCCGGCGAAGACCTCGACCTGAAAGGGATGCTGGAATCGCCGGGGAACAGTCACAACACAGCGTCTGCGGCGTGGAATACCTTCACCGACCTACTCGAATACAAGTGCAAGCGCGAAGGCACACACTTCGTGGACGTAGAACCCGAAGGTACCACAAAAGAGTGCGCTCAGTGTGGCGTCGAAACCGAAAAACCGCTGTGGGTACGTGAACATTCCTGTCCTGCCTGTGGCTTCGAAGCGGACAGAGACGCAAACACAGCGTGGAATATTCTTTCTTGAGGACTTACCGACTTAGGAGTGGGTCATTCCGAAGGAACGCCCGTGGAGACTGCGCTCCCCGCGGGAACTGCGGGTGTTCCTGCAAAGCGCATCGCGGAAGCAGGAAGCCCCACCCACAGCAGGCGCGTCAGCGCGAGTAGGGTGGGGTAGTTCACAAGACCGCGACACCGGCTCCAGCACCGACGACGATCAACAACAAACACCACTTGAGAACCGGGACCACGAGGGCTCTGTCGGCGGTGGCTGCCAGGCCGATCTTGACCAGGATACTGGCGGTGGTCCCAGCGAGAACACCGGCAACGGCCGTCGACTGGGTGACTTGGCCGGTCGTCAGCAGTGAGACGGCCGTCGTGGTCGCAGTACCACTCGAGACCAGTCCCGCGAGGAAGGTCGTCGAGAGAAAGCCACTAGCACCGAGGGCGGACTCGGCGCCGGCAGAGACGACGAGCACCCCCAAAAACAGCGCACCGAAGACGAGTGCATTCTGGAGACTAAACGGTGACGTGAGGTCCGCTTCGACGTTCGTGGACAGATCGCCGACGTAAACCGCAGCGAGGATCCCGGTCAGTGTGATCGCCCCAAGTGGCACTCCGACGACGACGGCAGCCTCCGGGATGAACAGTAACACGAGGAGTCCGTTCCGGAGGGCCATCGCCGCGTTGGCAAGTAGTATTGCACTGACGACGAGTGGCGTGAAGGCTGCGTCACGAGAACGCGAGGCGAGTTCGGCGATGACGGCCGTCGAGTTGACAAGACCCCCGAAGAACCCGGTCACCGCGATCCCCCGACCCTGGTATTTGCGAACGAGAATGTAGTTGACGAAGCCGATGGCACTAATTGCGACGACAAGCGACCACACGAGCCGCGGTTGAATTGCATTCCACGGCCCGTAGGAGTCGGTGGGCAACAGCGGGAAGACAACGAAGGCGATGATAGCGAACTCGGCAGCAGACCGTAACTCTGGCTTTGACAGCCCTCCAGCAAACTGGTGTAACTCGCGGCGAAGAACCAACAACAGCGACGACAAGACGGCGACGACAACCGACTCTAGCAGGAGCCCCTCCGCCACCAAAACACCAATCGTGTAGGTGACGAGCATCGAGACCGAGGTGGTCAGTGACAGTCCCTCGGTGCCGTCGGTGACAATACCCCGGATCGCCAGCAGAACTGCGTGTGCAATAACCAACACGCCACCGAGGATCAACAACACATCGCTGTCCAGCACTGCGGCGATTGCCCCGAGCAACGCGATGAGCGAGAACGTCCGAACACCAGCAGCCTTCTCGGACCACTCACGTTCAAGGCCCAGAAAGAGGCCTAATGCGGTCGCAATGATCAGTCGTGCAACGGGGCGGTCAAGCAGTGCTGGGTCGAGTTCAGCGATCATCGAAGGTCGTTGGGCCGACTGGACTCACAGGCGGTCACTACAGACACGTAAGTAGCAATATATAGGTGTGGCGGGTCGGGGGACAGGAGACCGACCACGAAGGCGCCGGTGGCGACTCCGGGACCGGGTGTGTGGGTCGACCAGATGTGCCGGATCGATTGAGTCACAGTTATTATTATAGAGTAAATATTCGTATCATACATCAATCGGCGCGGTCCCTCGCCGGTCACCAGAACCATGCCAAACACTGTTGTCGACCGAGTTGACCTCGGTTCGTTTGCGTTCGACTGTGGCGAAACGGTCCCCAGCCTGCACCTCGCCTACGAGACCTACGGGACCTTCCGTGGCGATAACGCGGTGCTGGTTGCTCATGCACTGACCGGTAGCTCGCACGCTGCCAACAGACGAGATCCGGCGATCAACGTCGAGTTGCCGCAAACGGGCGGTCAGGCTGCTGCGTGGTGGGCCGACGTGGTCGGTCCGGGTAAGCCAATCGATACCGACGAGTACTACGTTATCGTTCCAAACCACCCTGGGTCGTGTTACGGCTCCACCGGGCCGGCGAGTACGAACCCCGAGACCGGATCACCGTACGGTCCGGCGTTCCCGGCGGTGACGGTCGGTGACTGGGTTGAGGCACAGCGCCAGCTGCTGACACACCTCGGCGTGGATCGGTTGCACGCGGTGGTCGGTGGCTCGGTAGGTGGGATGAACGTCCTCGAGTGGCTCAAACGGTACCCGGATGTCGTCGACCGGGGAGTGCCAATCGCAGCAGCACCACGTGTCGATGCACAGACACTGGCACTAAACGCCGTGGCGAAGCGCGCCATCACCAGCGACCCGGACTGGCAGGGTGGCAACTACTACTCGACCGGCCAGCCAACGAAGGGACTTGCACTCGCCCGACAGCTCGGACACATCAAGTACCTCTCGGCAGAAGCAATGGAACAGCGGTTCGGACGCTCGCCGGCGCGGGTTGGCGACCGATTCGACCTCTTTCAATCGGGGCCGTCGGAGGCGGACCGCCCGTACCGCGACGTCGAATCTTACCTCGACTACAACGCAAAAGAGTTTGTCAAACGGTTCGACGCGAACAGTTATTTCTACCTACTGGATGCGATGGACAGCTACGATCTGGCCGCCGGCTACGACGACGACGCGGCGGCACTTGCGGGATTTACCGGTGAGGTTCTGGTGGTGAGTATTACCGGCGACTGGCACTTCACGACCGAGCAGTCGGCGTCGTTGACAGACGCGTTTGCCCGGGCGGGTGTGAGTGTAACCCATCACCGCATCGACTCGGACTACGGCCACGACGCCTTCCTAGTCGAACCAGACCGGATCGGTCCACCGCTTGCGGAGTTTTTACAAGGAGATTCTGCGGCCGCCGAGGACCAGCAGCTATCGGCGTCCTCACGACCCTAACGAGAGTATTATGGGTTGTCGAAAAAAAGAAATGACAGATGGATCTGAGCGCGGCGTTCAAAGCGGCGTACCGAACCTACCTCGCCCGTCCAGACGGGATTCTTCCGTTCTATCTGCTCGGGAGTGCTGTTCCAGCAGCTGCACGGACGGTTCCAGTACTGGCGATCATAGTCGTTGGTGCAGCAGTCTCACGGGCCGGAGAGTTGGATGCGATTCGGGAAGAGCTGGCGGCGGTCGGTCCATTCGCCTACGAGGAGCTATCCGACCCGGAAGCGATAGCGGCCATTGACGAGACCGTGGTGGCTGCTCTGGGAGACGTCCTCTTCCAGCCGGCAGTCATTGGGCCGATTGTTCTCTCTGGAGTGGCTGCCGTCGTGGTGTTTGTTGTCGCTAATGCTGCAGTCACCGCTGCACAGATACACGGTGTCGTCGCCTCCGCAGGTGGAGCGACCGATCTCGGACTCGGTCTGGCCGGGATCCGCCGCCACACGGCGACTTTCGTTGGGCTGCTTTTCATCGAGATCTTCGCGTACGTGGTCGTGGTCGGTGCCATCGTGGTCGTCATTGCCGCCGTTGCGGGGATCGCGGGGCCGGTAGCACTTCTCCCGGGCATAGTCGGCGTGTTCACCATGGTGATCGTGGCGCCAACAATCAGGCTCATCTTCGCGTTCGCGCCGGTTGTGGCGGTCGTCGATGACGTTGGGTTGAAAGGTGCGCTGTCGGGGGCGACCGGATTCGCTGTCAACCGCCCGTGGACGGTGCTGGGCTACGCCGGCGTGTTTATCGGTGGGCTCACTGCCGTAGGCATCCTCAGCGCGGTGTTCGTGCAGATTGGCGCAGAGGTGGTCACGGGACTTGTCTTCCTGCTCGTCGTGAGTCCAATCCTCGATACACTCAAAGCGGTCCTGTACGGCGGGTTACGGGTTTACGAACCGATCGACGAGCAGCCGGCAGTCCAGGACACGATTACCGGTGGTGTGTGGGGCGGCGTAGACGAACTGGTGGCGTTCGTACGACAGAGCCGCGGGCTGTTGGTGATTAGTGCGGCAATCTTCGTGGTCACCGGATACGTCGGTTGGCTCGCCGGGGGCTTTTTCGATGGGATCCTGACAACATCAATCGAACGGCGGTTAGAAGACACGGTTCTGTTCGGTGACTTCCTGTTCTACCTCGGCAACAACTGGCAAGTCGCCTACTCATCGGCCTTTGCAGGGCTCGGACTGGCGATCCCGACAGTGGTTTCCTTGGCGACAAACGGGCTCTTGTTTGGTGGGATTGCACGACTCGAGGTTGCCCCCGAGATTCTCGCGGCCTTCGTGATCCCACACGGCCTCGTCGAGATTCCCGGACTGGTGATTGCGGGGGCGCTTGGACTGTACCTCGGCATCGTGGTGTGGCGGCGTCTTAGGGGTGATATCGCCGGCACAGCGCTTGCAGAGGCGGTAGGACAGGCCTACCGGGTCTCGATCGGGCTCGTCGTCGTCTTCGCCGTGGCGGCGGCAGTCGAGGCGTTCATCAGTCCCTTCTACTGGCGATTCTTGGGTCTTTGATACCCAGGGATCGAATCGCTCAAAAGGACGTGTTCCTGTAGCTCAGACATGGCCAGCCTCGGAACGGCAACCGCCGATCCCGGTGAGTCTGCGACGGGGTCTTTGGAGGTCGGCGAGATGCGAGACGGAACGGCAGCTAAGCTGCCGGTTGCCGTGATCAACGGTCGCAACGACGGACAGACGGTGTACATCCAGGCGGCAAGCGACGGCGACGAGCTCAACGGTGTAGGTGTCGTTCGGGAGCTTGTTCCGCGGCTTGATCCGACGACGATGTCGGGAACGGTCCTGGTTGTCGGGATCGTCAACATCTACGGGTTCCACCGGGCAAAACACCGGAACCCGATCGACGATACGAAGATCAATCGTGCCTACCCGGGAAACGATCAGGGATCCGCGTCAGAGCGGATCGCGGCAGCGACCTTCGAAGCCGCAAAACAAGCCGACGTAGCACTCGACCTCCACCAAGGGTCCACGAGCCGGATGATCGAAGAGACGCGGGTGCGGTGTGGACAGAACCACCGGCTTCACCGCCAGTGTCTGGAGCTCGCCAAGGTCTTCGGGACCGGGTACGTGCTGGATAAGAAGGGCCCGGACAACCAGCTCGCTCGCGTTGCGCCGGATCATGGTGTTCCGACTATCGATCCGGAACTCGGTGCAAGCGTCGGGTGGGACCACGAGGCGATCGAAACAGGAGTCGAAGGCGTCCGGAACGTTCTCCGGCACTGTGGCCTCCTCGAGGGGACGCCCGGTCGGAGTAAGCAACTGTGTGCGAGTGGGTTCGATCAGTACGGGGCGCCAGCCGGTGGTCTCGTCGAGTTCACCGTCGACCTCGGCGAGCGCGTCAAAGCCGGTGACCAACTCGCACAGATCACGGATGTATTCGGGGCCGAAGCGAGCACGATAACAGCCGACAGCGATGGCCTCGTATGGCGGATGCGCCGTCTCCCACAGGTTGCAGCCGGCGAGTACGTCTGCTCCGTCGGGACCGGCCTCGATCGGTACTGACTACCGTTCGGGATGAACGGGGGCGTCGAAGCCACCCCGGACAAGGGGTTTCGCGATGTGGCGGCGGGCGACCGGCGGTACCTCGTACCAGCCGATGTTGAGTGCCCGGTCGCGATGTTGTGTGATCGTTCCAGGGGCAGTCGTCCTACACGAGCGACACCGGTAGCCCTGTTCTGCACCGGCGCTTTCCATCGACCGGCCACACTCCGGACACTCGGGAACGACGGCTTGTCGACGAACGAGTGACCGGACCGCGAATTTCTCAAGTTTAATTGTCCCCTTGGTGACTTCCCCACAGACCGTGACTCGGTCCCCGGGAACCAGCTTCCGCACGTGGTCTCGGAACCGTTTTGTGGGTTCGAAGGCCGCTGCCGTCGCCGTGGCGCCGTCTGCGCCCACATCGAAGAACACGTGACCGCCTTGTTCGGTCCACGGAGCAGCCTCGACGGTCCCGGTCGTTCTGACACACCGCCTCTCCCGGAGCTCAGGGAGCGTACTCGACTGGAGGTGTGCGTCGGTGCCTTGGTTGGTAATGAACGTCTGCTCGCGGTCGATCGCCTCGGCTTCGATAGCCTGACTGACCTGGCGGACGGCGGGTCGTGTGTCACCACGAATCCCGTAGAGAACGGGGCCAGGTGTGTGGGGCACACAGACGACCTCCTCGGCCGTACGGTCGACGGTGTCCCAGACAACCGGATAGGTGGCGTCTGCCGCCGCGAACACCGAGGCCGCAGCAACTGTCCGCTCTGTTCCCCACCGGCGCTGCGCTCGATAGGTCAGGTGTTCGTATGTCCACTCTGAGTTGGCTTGCCAGGCCCCGACCGCTGCCGTTGCGCCGATAAGCCCGCGGCCGTCGTCGAGCCCCCGGGTGCGATACGCACTGGTCTCGAGAATTCGATCCACCCGATCACGCTCAACGACCATCTGGACGGCATCCGCGGCGAGAGCTGCCATCGAACCGGGGATCGCCGTGGGGCGGTGTGGTGCGACCACAACTCCGGGGCTGGTTGCCGGATCGTCCCGAACGGCGTGTTCTGCCAGAACCGAAGTCGCGTGGTCGAAGGCAACACTCGGTGGGGCAGCAGTGTGAACTGCAACGGCGGCGTTTCCACGGGTCTTGTGCTCGACTGCCGGACACAGTCGGACGAGAAGGAGTCGGTGGACCGAGTAGCCGGTATCACGGAGCCGCTCTGCAATTCGCGCGCCCACGTAGGTCGTGCACATCCCGCGGTGGCGAGAGTCCGTATCGTCGATGCCGATGATCGCAGCCATTGTCGAAGGGGCAGACAGCAGTTGGCTTAGCTGCCGGGAACTGCTAAAGAGTCAGGCCAACAAGCGTATAGCCCCTTCGGAACCGAGGCTTTGTGTCGTCTGCGCCACAATATATATATTGACCAACGGCGTATATCATCAGATAAGGATGTCTCGTTCAGCCTTCGTGGGAAACATCATCGCGATGCTTGAGGACGCCGGCTTTGCCGTAAGCGACCGGTGTGCTATTCGCCCGCGAAGCTTCGATCTTGTTGCCCGCCGCGGCGACGAGCTCATCCTGGTAAAGGTACTCCGGAACGTCGATGCATTCAGTGCGGAAAGTGGCCACGAGATGCGCCGTATCGGGGCGTATCTAGATGCGACGCCGTTGGTCATCGGACTCCGGACCCGAGACGAAGAGCTCCGCCCCGAGGTCGTTTACTTCCGCCACGGCGTCCCGGTGTTGAGCCCGGATACGGCGATGGACCTCTTCGTCGAGGAGATTCCACCCCTGATCTACGCGGCTCCAGGGGGACTGTACGTGAATCTGGACAGTGAGATCCTCGCCGACGAGCGCGAGGAGCGTGGCTGGTCGCTGGGGCAGCTCGCGAAAGAACTGGGTGTTTCCCGGCGGACCGTCTCGAAGTACGAGAGTGGCATGGACGCATCGATCGAGGTCGCAATGGCACTGGAAGACCTCTTCGAGGCGCCGGTGGCGACACCGATCGGGATTCTCACAGATGAAGAGTATCCGGTTCCCAGAGACGAGGAGGCGATCGAGGAATCTAGACCGGACGTTGAGGACAGTGACGCCGTCTCGATGCTGATCGACGTGGGGTACGACGTCTACCAGACGATCCGAGCGCCGTTTATGGCTGTCGGCGAAGACGAGCGTGACGTTATTCTCATCGGCCACTCGGATCTCACCGAGACAGCACTCAAGCGGGCCCGACTCATGGGTTCTGTCGGCGCTGTCGCCGAGACCCCGGCAGCGTACTTTGTCGGGGCGACGAGCCGAGACTCGGTGGGGAACACGGCACTCATCGAGAACGAAGAGGCGGACGACATCGATCACCGTGATGAGTTCCGCGAACTGGTCCGGCGGCGGTCGGACGCGTAGTTTTCTTCTCATTTTTGGTATCTGTTTCATATTCGGTGAGCTTAAGCCGCCAGGAGTAGAACCGATCGTCATGACACAGTCGACGGAGGAGGTTGGAACCACAGACGAAATCGCGGTCCTCCGAGCGCTGGCGATCGAAGGTGATCTGAACGGGGTTTACAAGACCTCGTGTCGCTCACTCGGAAGTGCCCTCGGGGTCTCAACACAAACGATGTCGAGGCGGCTTCAACGCCTCGACGAAGCCGGGTTGATCGAACGGACGACAGTCCCGGACGGCCAACGCATCACAATCACTGACGCCGGCCAGCAGCGGCTGCGTCGGGAGTACGCCCAGTACCAGCGCGTGTTTGAGGCGTCGGAACCGGTCGAGCTGACCGGATCAGTGACAAGCGGGATGGGCGAGGGAGCACACTACATCAGCAAAGACGGGTACAGTCGGCAGTTCGCCGACAAGCTCGGTTACACGCCCTATCCCGGGACGCTCAACATCGAACTCACCGACGCGAGCGTCCAGAAGCGTGGCGTCATCGACCAGTATGTCGGCGTCCGCATCGACGGGTTCGAGGCAGAGGACCGGACCTACGGCGCCGCCATCTGTTATCCGAGTGTTATCGAGCACCGGGGAGACCGGTACGAACAGTCACACATCATCGAGCCCGTCCGAACACACCACGACGACACACAACTCGAGCTGATCGCTCCAACTCAGCTTCGGGAGTATTTCGGCGTGGAAGACGGCGACACACTTCGGATCGTTCTCGTTGGTGGCAGCTGATATGGCGGTCGATTCCACCGCTGTATCGACGGCTGCGGATGCACTCGCCGCCGGTGAGCCGGTCTGTATCCACGATTTCGAGGATCGGGAGGGGGAAGTCGACCTCGTCTACCACGCCCGGCAGATGACGCCGGCAAAAGTCGCTCGGCTGCGGGCCGACGCCGGTGGACTCGTCTGTGTCGCCCTCCCGGATGCGGTTATGGAGGCAGCTGATCTGTCCTTCGCAGTCGATGCTATCGACCACCCCGCTGTCGAGGGAAGTGCCATGGCGTACGGCGACCAGCCGTCGTTCTCACTGTCGGTGAACCATTGCGAGACATACACCGGAATCACCGACAAGGACCGGGCCAAGACGATTGCCGCCTTAGGTGAGTACGCCGCCACAGTCACCGACGAGACAGCCGCCGCGGCGTCCTTCGCCGATCGGTTTCGGATTCCTGGGCACGTCCGGCTGTTGCGTGGCGCTCCCGGGCTGTTGGCGACCCGGCGTGGCCACACCGAGCTCGGCCTTGCCCTGGCCGAGGCGGCTGATACGGTACCGGCGGTCGTCGTGAGTGAAATGCTCGCTGCAGGCAACGGGGCGCGGTCCCTCGCTGCCGCTTGTGAGTACGCTGCCGAGCACGACATCCCGGTCGTCGACGGTGCCGAGCTGGTCGCTGCACTCGGCTGAGGTTGGATAGTCCGTCACAGCTAAGAACTTCTACGGGCGAAACAGGCCGAGTGACTTGGCGCTTGCCCCCGAGGCGGTTCACCGTGACTTGTCGTTGATATCTGAGGCGCGATCGCCGGCAAACGCCCCCGAGAGCGACCGTGAGTCCGGCTCGTCGCCTAGTCCAGCACTCAGCAGGCGTGTGAGAGCTTCTTCGGCATGCTCGTCGGTTTCGATGATGTCTTCGTCCTCAACTTCGATCACAAATCCGGTCGTAATGTTCGGTGCAGTTGGCATAAAGACGACGTGGCGGCCGTCCTCGGTCCGCTGACCGGTTTTAAAAGCCGTGAGACGCATCCCAGGCCATGGTTCGATGCGGATTGGTTCTTGTAACGAATCGGTGCCGGCAAGAGCCGTCTCGGCGGCCATCTTGGACGCGTTGTAAATGATCCGCACACCGGGAACTTGATTCATGATGCTGTCGATCGTCGACTCTACCACCGATCCCACTGCCGTGCGCATCAGATAGCCGACTCCCAGAACAAGCAGAAAGAAGACCACGAGTGTCAGGATCACTCGGAGCAACTCGGCCGCCCACGCAAGCCCGACCACGTCGAGTAGCTCCTGATCGATCACCGCGAGAAACGGCGTCGACACGATGAATCCGTAGAGCCATAACACCACCCACAACGTCACGATTACCGGAACGAGAACGATCAGGCCACTCGCGAAGTCGCGCTTCCACGTAACCATCGACTCAATATGGCGACCGGGGGCTAATCAGCGTTAATACAGAGGCGAGCGCATACCCCCGCCTTCCCGTGAGTGAGGAGTGTTCCGACAAGCTGTCGGAAC
>OBKM01001022.1_pt1 | contig 12205 bp, 13 predicted proteins | sample 1519691 | NCBI WGS metagenome assembly OBKM01 (sample SAMEA37050418, study PRJEB22526) | metagenome | biome: saline pan; feature: lake; material: water | place: Egypt | collected 2015 | depth 0.5 m
CTCTTGGCTTGCGGAGCCAGGGACCGGAGTTCAAATCTCCGTCAGGACGCTCACTTCTCGCGGCTGCTGCAAAGCAGCAGCCGCTTCGGCGTTCGGTCCTGACGTGCCCAACGCTCGCTTCGCTCGCGTTGGACTCCGTCAGGACGCTTTTCATTAGACGACGAGCGGAGCGAGGCGTCTAATGAAATATAAAAATGTCCCCGGAGATTTGAGCAGACGAGTCACAGCCCGGAACGGCCGAGCGAAGCGAGGCCGCATGCCCGGAATGTCTCGACGTGTTCAAATCTCCGTCAGGACGCTCACTTCTCGCGGCTGCTGCAAAGCAGCAGCCGCTTCGGCGTTCGGTCCTGACGTGCCCAACGCTCGCTTCGCTCGCGTTGGACTCCGTCAGGACGCTCGCTTCTCGGCAGCGTTTCCTTCGGTACGACCAACGCTCACCTCGGCGGCGGCAACGTTCATCTCGGTACGATCAACGCTGCTCGCTCGGACTGTTCCGGGGCGATCACATCGGTGGACGAGATCGAATGACCCCAACACGGGCGTGCGCCGCCGGACGCTCCGTCGAACGGCTCGACGCCCTGGGTCGTGTGTCCGTTCGTCCGTCCGTTAGTGTGCGCACGGGCGGTCCGTCCGGCCGACCGGCGGGGTTAACTTTCACCCCGACGACCGGACGGACGTGACCGACGAGATCGACGTTTCGGACTGCACGCGATGCGATGGGCTCTGTGCTTCCCGCAGCCGCATCGTCAACGGCGTCGGGCCGACCGACGCGGCGCTTTGTTTCGTCGGCGAGGCCCCGGGCCGACACGAGGACGAGAGCGGCGAACCGTTCGTCGGTCGGTCCGGCGACGTTCTCGACGACGCGCTGCGGGATCTTGGGCTTGCACGTCAGGACGTCCGTATCACGAACTGTGCCCGGTGTCGCCCCCCCGAAAATCGCGATCCGACGGCCGAGGAACTGGCGAACTGCCGGCCGCATCTCGAAGCCGAACTCGCCGCCGTCGACCCCGAGGTGATCGTCACGCTCGGAAAAGTCCCCTCCGAACACCTGCTCGAGCGGTCGGTCTCGGTGACCGCCGAGGCCGGAACCGTCCACGACGCCCGGATCGGGGACGACCCGCGCCGCGTGCTCGTCTGTGTTCACCCCGCGGCGACGCTGTACGACCCGAGCCAGCGGGAGACGTTCGCGTCGGCGCTTGAGGCCGCCGTCGACCTCATCGAGGGCGGCGGCGATCAGTCGCGGCTCGGCGAGTTTTGAAGGGCGATTCCTCCGATCGTAGTGTACGACATCCGCGCTTTTTATACGTCCGATCGCCGTGCCGCGGTTACCACTCGGCGGCCGTGCCTGAGGCGGGCGACGAGCGAAGCGAGCAGGCCGCCTCGAGGGCCGACCGCGAATCGGTATGGGGGATCTCCCCGAGCGTAACAAGATTCATTTAACTATTTTATAAGAGACCCGCATGGGGCATGTGATACATAGACGACGGGGTCGAATTCGACGCACCGCAGCGCGCGCGACTGTCCGAACCCAAACCGATTTTGCCGACGACCGCGGAAGCGGACGTATGAGTACTACCCAACGGACGGTCGAGGTCGTCCTCGTCGATTACGGCCTCGGGAACCTCCGGAGCGTCACCCGCGGGCTAGAGCGGGCCGGCGCCGAGGTGACGCTTTCGGACGACCCGGCGGAGATCGATGCGGCCGACGGGATCGTCCTGCCGGGCGTCGGCGCGTTCAGCGAGGGGATGGACAACGCCGGCCCCTTCCGGGACGCGCTCACCGACGCGGCCGCGGAAGGCAGACCGCTTTTCGGGATCTGTCTCGGGATGCAGATGCTTCTCACCACCAGCGAGGAGGCCGAGACGGTCGGCCAGGGTGACGTGAAGGGCCTGGATCTCGTCCCCGGCACGAACCTCCGGTTCGACGAGGGACAGAAGGTCCCGCATATGGGCTGGAACCGACTCGACGTCCGGCGCGAACACCCGATCGCGGCCGGCATCGACGACGAGTACGCCTACTTCGTTCACTCCTATTACGCCGCTCCGGACGACGAGGACGCCGTCGTCGCGACGACGGAGCACGGCGTCGAGTTCCCGGCGATCGTCGCAAACGAGGCCGGAAACGTCTTCGGGACGCAGTTTCACCCCGAGAAATCCAGCGACGCGGGACTCCGCATCCTCCGGAACTTCGTCGACTACTGTCTCGACTAGGTCGTACGTGGCGACTGCTGTCTCGATTAAACCGCCTACTCCTCGACGACGAGCAGCGCCGAACGGCCACGCTCAACCCAACACGAGCACTACGACGACCGCCGCCGTCACGAGTATCAACCCCCAACCGCCGACCACCACAGCCCTGAGTAGCCGATCCGAAACCGTCTCGTCGTCGCCGAACTCCTCCGGGTTACTGAGGATATACCCCGAAAGCGACACGAAGACGAACCCGATCACACCGAACAGGATGGTGAAATCGATCGTGCCGACGAGGAAGTTCCCGGCGGCGACGACAAACAAAAAGAGACCGAACATCCGGGACGTGAGGGCTTTGAATCGGGATTTCGTCGCCATACTGCGGCTACGACGAGGGGGAATAAAAAATCCGCGTCAGCGACGCCGACGGGGTTCGCCGGACGACGCGGCGAGGCCCCCGGCGGTCCCGCCGCTCGACCGACGGTGAGACGGTACATCCCCCGGTATCGCTCCCGGGATCAGTAATCGAGGTCGAACTGTTCGTTCTCGACGACGGTGTTGAGGACGACGCTCGTGTTCGATTCGTTGATTTCGGGGTCGACGAGCAGTTCCTTGATCTGTTCGTTCATGTGATCCGTATCGGTGAACTTCCCGACGGCGATGACGTCGTGATCGCCGGTGACCTCGTAGACCGAAACCATGTGTTTGTGCCCCTGCAACCGGTCGGTGATGTCCGGGAGCGCGCTCCCCTCGACTTTGAGTTGGATTATCGCCGTTACGTCGTACCCCAACTCGCCGTAGTCGACGATCGGAGCGTACCCCCGGATGATGCCATCGTCCTCGAGATCCGAGATGTGGTTCGAAACCGTCGTCACCGAGACGTCGAGATCCTCACCGAGGGAGCGAAGCGACGCCCGCCCGTCAGCCAGGAGCGCGTTTACCAACTTTCGATCGAGATTTTCATACGTCATTACATCCCGATACTGCATGCAGGGTTTAGAAGTTTACGACTATCCAGTTCTCTCGGTAGGGGTGAGAGATTTGCGCAGAGCAGCAAGGTTTTAATACGGGGACACATCGAAACAGATGACGAGAAACATGACGAACGACAACGTAGCCACGGACGGTGGTCTCACGGACGAAGCACAGGCTGTCCTCGACGAAATCGAAGAGAAGGATGTTGGGTTCCTTCGACTGCAGTTTACCGACATTCTCGGGACGGTCAAGAACGTCTCCGTGCCGGCCGACCAGGCCGAAAAGGCATTCACGGACGGCATTTATTTCGACGGCTCCTCCATCGAAGGGTTCGTCCGCATCCAAGAATCCGACATGCGGCTTGTCCCGGACCCGAGCACGTTCGCGGTCCTCCCATGGAGGACTGACGATCAAGACGCCGCCGGACGGATGATCTGTGACGTTATCAACACCTCGACGGGCGAGCCTTTCGAGGGCGACCCACGCTACGTGCTCAAGCAGGCACTCGAGCGCGCCGAGGAACACGGCTTCGAGGTCAACATGGCCCCCGAGCCGGAGTTCTTCCTTTTCAAACAGGACGAGGACGGCTACGCGACGACCGAGTTCGCCGACAAGGGCGGCTACTTCGACGTCGCACCGAAGGACCTCGCGAGCGACGTCCGACGCGACATCATTTACGCGCTCGAAGACATGGGCTTCGAGATCGAAGCCAGCCACCACGAGGTCGCCGAAGGCCAATACGAGATCAACTTCGAGTACGACGACGCGTTGACGACCGCCGACAACGTCGCCACGTTCCGAACGGTCGTCCGTGCGATCGCCGCCCAACACGATCTACACGCGACCTTCATGCCGAAGCCCGTCCCGCGTATCAACGGCTCGGGAATGCACACCCACATGTCGCTTTTCAAGGACGGCGAGAACGCATTCGACGGCGAGGAGGACTTCGGCCTGAGCGAGACCGCGCTCTCGTATCTCGCGGGAGTTCTCGATCACGCGCCCGCGATCTGTGCGGTCACGGACCCGACAGTCAACAGCTACAAACGCCTGGTCCCCGGCTATGAGGCCCCTGTCTACGTCGCCTGGTCGGACCGGAACCGTTCGGCGCTCATCCGTAAGCCCGCCGCGCGCGTCCCGGCCGCATCGCGGATCGAGGCCCGCTTCCCCGACCCCTCGTGTAACCCGTATCTCGCCTTTGCCTCGCTGATCAACGCCGGTCTCGATGGGATCGAACGCGACCTCGAAGCCCCGGATCCGATCCGCGAGAACATCTACGAGTTCGACGAGGCCAAACGCGAGGAGTACGGCATCGAGACGCTTCCGAAGAACCTCGGCGACGCCGTCGACGCGCTCGAGGAGGACGAAGTCATCCTCGGCGGCCTCGGCGATCACGTCGCGGAGAAGTTCGTCGAAGCGAAACGCGAGGAGTTCACCGACTACCTCGTGGACGTCTCCCAATGGGAGATCGACCGGTACCTCGAGAAGTACTGAGCCCCAGCGGAGCCGACTGCCGACTTTTTTGCGCCCCTGACGCCGAACGCCGTCTTCCGTCGTTCACCGCGGCCAACGCGCCGTCTCGACGTCTATATCGAACAGGTCTCCTCGTACTCGACGTCGTGGATCGATTCGATCCCATCGGTGCCACAGATCGGACAGTCCGGCCGTGGTTCGATGGATATCTCCTGAAACGTCATATCGGCAGCGTCATAGAAGATCATCCGACCGTCGAGCGTTTCGCCGTACTCCAAGGCGAGTTTGACCGTCTCGGTCGCTTGCATACAGCCAACGGTGCCCGGTAGAACCCCCAACACGCCGGCTGTCGCACAGTCCGGGACCGTCCCCGGTTCGGGCGCTTCGGGGAACAGACACCGATAACAGGGGCCGCCTTCGTTGGCTTCGAACGTCGTCACCTGCCCCTCGAAGCGGAGTATCGCGCCGTGGGCGAAGGGGACGCCCGACAACGTACAGGCGTCGTTGACCAGATACCGGGTCGCGAAGTTGTCCGATCCGTCAACGACGATGTCGTAGCTGTCGATCAGCCCCTCGATGTTGTCGGGTTCGACCCGGCACTCGTGGGTCCGAACCGTCACGTCAGGGTTCTGTCGCTCGACGAACTCGCGGGCCGAGTCGACTTTCGGCCGGCCGACGTCGGGGTCGCCGTGGATAACTTGCCGCTGGAGGTTCGAGCGTTCGACGACGTCGTCGTCGGCGATTCCGATCGTCCCAACGCCCGCCGCCGCCAGATACTGGATGATCGGGGAGCCGAGCCCGCCGGCCCCGATGCAGAGGACGTTCGAATCGAGGAGCCGTTCCTGGCCGCTGGGGCCGACATCGTCCATGATGATGTGTCTGGAGTATCGATCGAGCTGGTCGGCATCGAGTGAGAGCCCGCTCATGGCCGCCCGTTGGACAGCCACGTATAAAGTTCGGCCGGCGTCGTATCGAACCCCCCTCCCCGGTCAGTCCTCGTCGTTTCGTCGCATCAAAAAGACCACCACGAACGGCGACAACAAGGCGACGACGGCCGAAAGCCCGAACAGCGCGAAGACGCTGTTGTCGCCCTCCATCGCCGGCGGGACCGCCTCGTCTTCGGCGTCACCGTTGCCGTCGCCGTTACTGTCGGCCGCCCCGCCGATCGTCGTCTCCCCTTCCGTGATGTCGGGGACGCCCTCGCCGTCGCCGACCGCGACCGCGCCGATCATCCCGTTGCCGATGTGGGGCACGCAGACGTACTTCGAGATCCCGTCGCTCTCGTAGGTGACCTCGTAGGTCGTTCCGGCCTCGTCGGTCCGCTCGCTCTCGTAGCGCTCGCTGCTTTCCCGTTCGGCGACGTTGTGGCCGCCGCCCTCACCGGTCCACTCGAAAACGACCGTCGTTCCGGGATCGACGTGGATCGCGGCCGGGTCGAACGCGAGGCCGACGTCGCCGGCACCGACCTCCACGACGACCTCGTCCTCGCCGGTCATGTCGACAGTCCCCTCGAAGTTCATCGCGTCGTCGAGCCAGCCGTCGTAGTCGAACTCCTCCTGTGCGTACGTCGGCCGGGATGCACCCGCGGCCGCGGTTGCAGCCACAGCCGATCCGGCACCGACGCGGAAGAGGTCTCGCCGGGTCAACCCGGTCCCGTCGTTTGAAGACATTCGTACCGGCAATTATCGGTCGGTTTATTTGAGGGTTACCAAATGCTGCCGAGCGATCCCCTGTCGGACCACCGCTCGGCCGGCGGCGCCGTTTTCACCCCTCGGCGTCGAACTCCAAGGCGACGGAGTTCATACAGAAGCGTTTGCCGGTCGGATCCGGGCCGTCGTCGAAAACGTGCCCGAGATGCCCCTCACAGCGCGCGCAGACGACCTCCGTCCGGACCATGCCGTGGCTGCGGTCCGTCCGGAGCTCGACGGCCCCCTCCTCGGCCGCATAAAAGGAGGGCCACCCGGAGTTCGAGTCGAACTTCGTCGACGAGTCGAACAGTTCGGCCCCACAGCCCACACACCGGTAGACACCGTCGTCGTCCTTCCCGAGGTACTCCCCGGAGAACTTCGGTTCGGTCCCCTGTTCGCGGAGGATCCGGTACTCCTCGTCGGTGAGTACGTCGCGCCATTCGGCGTCCGTTCGCGGTAGCTCGTCCATACACACGGTAGGGGTCCGAGCGGCTTTGCCGTTTTCCCCGTCCCGTTTCGTGCCGCAAACGAAAAGAGGGTGCCGCCGGTCGGTACCGGTATGCGAACCGAAGCGGAGATCCGCGAGCGAATCGAGGAACTGGAAGCCGAATACGACGACTACGACCCGCCGTCTTCGGAGTTCGAGGACACCGCGGAGGTCGCCGTCCTCCGGGCGATAGAGGAACTGGAGTGGGTCCTAGAGGAGTACGACGGGAGCGCGGGGTTTACGACGTCCTGACCGGCGCCAGTCGCTCTCGGCGAGTCGTCTGCTCTCGATGCGAAACGGTCCTGTCGGTGGGGGCTGATTCGGGCCGGGGATCGGACGCCGCGGGAGAGACGTCCCGCGCCCGCTGTCGGGATCGGGATGCAGTCGTAGTTATACGACAACGAGCGTTCGGCGCTCAACAGCCGCGACACAGTATCTTTTTAAAAGAGGAGCGGAACATCGACAGCTATGAGCGACGATCACAAGAGCGGATCCCAGCCGTTGCTCGGTCATGTGCTCCTGCCGGTCGCGAACGAACGCGACGCCCGGCGGACGGCGTCAGCACTCGAGCCGTACGCGCCGGATCGGGTGACCGCCCTCCACGTCGTCGAAAAAGGGGAGGGCGTCCCTGACAAGACGCCCGTAGAGCAGTCCGAGGAGATGGCTGCTGAATCGTACGCCGCCGTCCGGGAGGTGTTTCCCGACGCCGAGGAACATACCGCCTACCGCCGCGACATCGTCGAGGCGATCTTCGAGGCCGCCGAGGCGGTCGACGCGAGCGCGATCGCCTACCGCGCCCGCGATGGCAACCGACTGATGCAGTTTCTCTCCGGCGATATCTCGATAAAGCTCGTCACTAGGGCCGACCGCCCGGTGATCGCGCTTCCGCGTCGAGAGGCGGACGGATGAGCAACGAGGAACTCGCGAAGGACCTCGGTCTCGTCTCGGCGATGACGATCGGGATCGGGACGATGATCGGCGCGGGTATCTTCGTGTTACCCGGCGTCGCGGCCAACGCCGCCGGACCCGTCGTCGTCGTCTCCTTTCTCGTCGGCGGTGTCATCGCGATGATCAACGCGCTTTCGGTGTCGGAACTCGGCACGGCGATGCCGAAAGCCGGCGGCGGCTACTACTACATCAACAAGTCTCTCGGGCCGCTGTTCGGCTCTATCGCCGGGCTCGGCGACTGGATGGGGCTGGCCTTCGCCTCGGCGTTTTACTGCATCGGATTCGGTCAGTATCTCGTCGTCTTCGTCGGGCTCCCGAGCCTGCTGTTTTTGAACTCGATACAGGTCGGCGCGTTGATAGCCGGCGTCGTCTTCGTCGGTATCAACTACATCGGCGCGAAGGAGACCGGCGGCATTCAGACCGTCATCGTCACGATCTTGCTTTTGATCCTGACGGTCTTTGCGATCGCCGGCTTCCTCTCTTTCGACTACGCGACGCTCATCGGCGAGGGACTGCCGGCAGAGCAGACCGGCATCGCCCCGGCCGTGACGGGCGGCTACGGCGCGATCCTGCCCGCAACGGCGCTCGTTTTCGTCTCGTTTCTCGGATACGCAAAGATCGCGACCGTCGCCGAGGAACTCAAAAACCCCGGCCGGAACCTTCCGATCGCTATCATCGGCAGCGTCGGCATCGTGACGGTGCTTTACGGTATCCTCGTGACGGTGATGCTCGGCGTCGTCTCCTGGCCCGAACTCAGCAACGACGCGCCGGTCGCACAGGCCGCGGAGATCGCCTTCCCGGAGACGATCGGCCCGATAGGCGGGGTTGCCGGCGGTGCGGCCGCCGTCATGACCGTCGGCGCGTTGCTCGCGACGGCGTCGTCGGCGAACGCGTCGATCCTCTCGTCGGCCCGGATCAACTTCGCGATGGGTCGGGACAAGATCGTCACCAACTGGCTCAACGAGATCCACCCGAACTACGCGACGCCGTACCGGTCGATCCTGCTGACCGGCGGCATGATCGTTCTATTTATACTTCTCCTTGGGCGATCGATCGAGATCCTGGCACAGGCGGCGAGTGTGCTCCATCTCATCGTGTACGCGCTGATGAACGCCGCGTTGATCGTCTTCCGGGAAGCGGACGCCCCCGAGTACGATCCGGACTTCAGGGTGCCGCTGTATCCGATCACACCGATACTCGGGATCGTCCTCTCGCTCGGGTTGGTCGGGTTCGTCGGGGGCGTCGAACTCGCGCTCTCGGCGCTTTTCGTCGTCGGATCGGTGGCGTGGTACTTCCTCTATGCCCGCAACCAGACGGACAAGGAGGGACTCCTCGCGGAGTACATCCGTGAACGCGACGAGGAGATGCCCGACGCGGTCGTGGATGCGGCTGAGGCGGTCGCCCCGAGTACGGCTGACGACGAGACGCCCACGTTCATGGTCGCACTCTCGAACCCACGAACCGAATCACCGCTTGTCACGCTGGCCGGCGCCCTCGCCAAACAGCGGGGCGGCCGGGTGCTCGCCACCCACATCGTGCAGGTCCCGGACCAGACGTCGCTGTCGGCCGCCGCGGAAAACGACCGGATCGGGACCGAATCCGAGCTGTTGCTCGATGCGGCGAAAGCCGACGCGGAGACGATGGGCGTCGAGGTCGAAACGAAAACCGTACTCTCCCATCGAGGGATCGAGGAAGTGTTCGACGTCGCTCGAACGAACGAGGTCGACGCAGTCGTCATGGGGTACGGCGGCGCTCGGCTCGCGGGTGGTCGCGTCGAGAGCGGCCTCGATGAACTCGCTGCCGATCTGCCCTGTGATTTCCTCGTGTTGAACGAGCGGGACTTCGACGCCTCACGGGTTCTCGTCCCGACAGCCGGCGGGTACTCCTCGGATCTCTCGGCGTCCGTGGCCCGGGCGCTCCGGGACACGCTCGGTGCCGAGGTCTCCGTGTTGTACGTCGCTGACGACGGTGCGGAAGCGGACGGCCGGGAGTTCATCGCCGACTGGGCGGCCGAACGGGACCTCGAGGACGCATCGCTGCTCGTCGAGACCGGCGACGTCGAGGCGGCGATCGAACGCGCAGCCGACGATCACAGCCTCGTCGTGATCGGCGCAACGGGGCGGGGGCTGCTCTCGCGGATCGTCGGCGGATCGCTCACGCTTTCGATCCTCAGAGAGCTCGATACGTCCGTGCTCATGGCCGAGCGTCCGGAGGATCGCTCGCTTCTGAAACGGCTCTTCGGACGCCGCTGACCGTCCGGGTTTATAAACTCGACGTCGACGCGTCAGGCCGTTTTTTCCGCGAACTTCTCGCGGACCGTCTCGACTTTCGGTTGGGCGTGCATCCGACAGTACGCATCGCCGGGGTTTTTCTCGAAGAAAGACTATATTGCGTACCAAAATACTATTACACCCCGGATTGATGTAAGTGTATGGCGCGAGACTATCCGCAGCAATACGCCGACACGAGAGAACGGGTTGAAGAACACAAAGACGGCGGAGAATATGAAGTGTGGAATGGCCGCACGAAAGAATTCCCACCATACAAAGACCCGAACGACGCGGATAGAATCCTCCGAATGGCAAACGCCTATGAGGAAGATAATATGCTTGAGGACACGCCTGAGGCCCAGAAAACAAAGTCTGTGACGACACTCAAGAACTACTTATCCGGCTTAAAGAAGATCGCCCCTCACGCGGCACTTACTGACACCTCTCCTGACGAACTAAATGCGCTTATGCAAGCGTTTTACGACGGCGACGTTGATAATGTGAAGGATGACGGTCTCTCGAAGGGTTCAATCCGAATCTATCAAAACGCCCTCCGTCAATTCTACCATGTCTTTGACGACGTGGGGATTGATCCCGAGGACATCAAGCTATTCACAAACGAACACAAGGGGGTTGATCCGGCGGATATGCTCACCCGTGATGAGATACAAGCGATTCGGAACGCCGCTGACTGTCAGCGTGACCGGGCATTATTTGATTTTCTACTCTATACCGGCCAACGAAATACGGCTACCCGGACGCTTCGAATTAAGGATTTAGACTTAGAGAACGAACGGTTCCGATTGAATGATAGTGTTGATGGACTCAAGGCGGCCGAAGAAAACGGGAAGTGGCGCGATCTGCTCTTATCCGCTGCGACTGTGAAGGATTATCTCGATACGGAACACCCAGCCGCGGAAGATCCCGATGCCTACGTGTTTGTTGGTCGGCCAAAATATGCTGGCCCCGATCCGTATACGATGCTTGACCCCACGACCATCGGAGCGATTATCGGACGGTTAGCTGACCGAGCAGCCGAGAAAGAACCGGCACTTGAGAGTAAACCAACACACCCGCACGCACTACGGCATAATTTTGTGACAATTGCCCTTCGGCGTGGAATGGATGAATCGGCCATTAAGCATCAAATCGGCCACGCACCGGACAGTAGCGTGATGGAATCGACGTATGCACACCTCAAGGATAGTGACCATATCCGGGAAGCGCGTGATGCGTTCAACTTAGAAACTGAGGAAGCCGAAAGCGAACTTACACCGGAAGTATGCCCCCGGTGTGGTGACAATCCACCGGCCAACGCAAAACTCTGCCCGTGGTGTGGACTCGAATTTACGCCCGACGCAAAGGAGTTGCTGAAAGAAGCCGACGACGACGTGAGAGATTCCTACAAGGAGGCCGAGAATATGGAACAGGTTGAGAAAGTCCAATTGCTTGATGAATTAGTTGACGACGCGAAGGACGATCCCGAGTTGAAAGCGGCACTGATTGAGAAGCTGCAAGAATAGTACTGTCGTCTTTTTTATGGGTAAAATTAAGTTACAAGTCTGTTTAGCCAATGGCAAGGGTTAGCATAATGTCGATGGGTGGAAATCAAGAATTAGCACGGAGTGTTGCTTCAGCTATTGAAGACTGGACGCCTTCAGAAGCATATGGCCACGAGTCAAAATTCCAAAACGAACTACAAACATATCTTGATGAACGGTTGAACTCGGGAAGCAATCTAATGGGACCGACTGGGGATATTGTAATTGAACGGGAACACGGGAATGTTAACGGCGACGTTGTGGTGAACGGCGATATTGGAATTGAGATGAAACGCGACTTAGAGAATAGGCAAACGAAGAAACTCCGGGGGCAAATCGAAGAATATCAGCAAGAATATACGCACGTAATCGCCCTTGCCTGTGGAATTGAAGATATGGACGGGTGGCGGAAACTCAAGAACGATTACGAGAACCAAGGCGGGTTAGGAATGGACCCAAATAGTGCCCCAGTGAAATTTATTCACAAGCGTAAAGAAAACTACGGGACCGGAGCTTCGGCAGGCGACTATGAGCAATCAGGAGTTGGCGGACAAGGCGGCAACGGAGCAGATGAGTTTGCTGAAATGATTGAGGATGGAACATCCGTTCTAGGCTAATCTCGCTGTATCCAGACCGA
>OBKM01001023.1_pt1 | contig 12190 bp, 9 predicted proteins | sample 1519691 | NCBI WGS metagenome assembly OBKM01 (sample SAMEA37050418, study PRJEB22526) | metagenome | biome: saline pan; feature: lake; material: water | place: Egypt | collected 2015 | depth 0.5 m
ATTTTCGTTGTTCACACCTCGGCAAGCAGACCACTCAACTTACAGCCTTTGTGAGGTACTGAAATTAGTGAGCTCCTACATCCAAGCTGGTGAGATGACGATAATCGAACTGATCGCTCAAGACGATATTGAGAGTCCGTTTTATGCCGTGATTGGCTCTTGCGATTCATCGTGATCGGCACGCACTGATATTCTTGAGGCCGATCACAGTCCAAACACCCTTGCCAGACCACTTCGATACGAAAAATGAAGATACCATGGCGGTCTTAGACAATCTCTCAGGCTTCGAATTTGAGGACGTAATCGAGGATGTCTTTAGAAATCTCGGCTACGAGAACGTCCGCCAAGCCGACCGCCGTGCAGATGAGGGCCGCGACGTGCTGATGGAGGAGGTCGTTGATGGATCCCGCCGAGCGGTTGTTGTCGAGTGCAAACACACCGATACGGTCGGCCGACCTGTCGTCCAAAAACTCCACTCGGCGATTGCGACCTTCGATTTCGACGGGCCGAAGCGGGGGATGGTCGTTACTACCGGTCGGTTTACGCAACCAGCCAGCGGGTATGTTGAAGATCTTGACGCGAAAGACGATCCGTATTTAATCGAGTTGATTGACGGGCAAGATCTCAGAGAGATCGCCGACGATGTCGGACTTGATCTCTACAACGGTCGAATTGAGATTCTCTGCGATGAGACCCTCCGCCCGTATGACCCAGCGGCGTCGATCACGGCACCACTCGAAGAAGCAATCGGGGATATACAGAACATCGCTGCAGCTGACTTACCGATACCACATGCAACAGTCACGTTTCAACCAGTCGTGGAAGTGACTGCCGAAACGAATGCGGTCTTCGAAACCTCTGTTGGGGTAATCCATCGGATCAACGACCGTACGCAGTTCGTCATCCATGCAGACCGTGGCTCTCCTCGGGTGGCCGACAGCAACGTGGCGGAACTCGTCTCAGAGAACCTCCGTGCGACTGTCGATTTTGATGAGGAGTCGATCCGCGAGCCCTTCAACGAGATCACCGACAAGCGGTTTGGACAGACTGAGACCGAGTACAAAGACTGGGCTGTCGATCAGTTGCAACGGGCGCAGACCACGACAGTGACCTACACCGGCGACAACAACGTCACCTACAACAAGACCTGTGAGCCGAACCGCTCGGATATCTCCGTTCAATCGATTGAGGCGGTGTATCTCCCCGAGGTTCGGCAAACGACTGATCTTGGTGAGTACAGCTATCCCTACGAGTACTACGCTGCTGGCCCCTCACGAGTGACGACCGAGGATGGCTTCCACCGCTGTGTCCACTGTGAGACGGCTGGTGCTGAGGAGACATACACCTACTGTGAGAACTGCGGGGCAATTGCCTGTAGTGACCATATCAAGACCGAGCGACTGACTGGGGAGCCGGTCTGTACTGGCTGTGCTGTCACAGACAGCTTCGCGTTCAAAACGAAGTATTTCTACGATGAGGCGAATTTGGAAACATTCCGCGAGGAGTACGCCGATATGGGATTCCACGAGAAGGCCATGGAGAATCCACCGTTGGCTGGTGGTGGAATACTGGCCACACTATTGATGATTATTGGCATACTCGCACTCGCTGGCGTGGTATAACGACGGTTTGGAGAGAGGTCAGGATCGGGTAAAATACGATATCGCCTGGGCCTCAGATTCGATCTTTGTGAACTGACCGCTCTCACAGACATCACACATCGGCGGCTGCTCAATATCTGCATAGACTGTCTCACAGCCAGTACACGAAAAGAATTGCAGGCTGAGCACGTCACTTCATAGAGGCGATGAAGTATAACGACAGCGGTCAGTCGAGATCGTGAGGTTAGGTTGGGTCTGCTTCTCTCTTCTCGCCCAGAGTGTTTTGCCGTCGCACGTCAAAGCAAGCGTATGGCGCAGACAGCCGTAATCGCTGGTGTCGGCCCGGGACTGGGTGCATCGATAGCACGAACCTTTGCTGCCAATGGGTGTAATGTGGCCCTGTTCGCGCGGAGTGCAGACTATATCGAAGAGCTCGCTGAAGAACTCCCGGAGCCCGGTGAGGGACTGGCTGTCCAAACTGATTTACGTGATAATGCGGCCATCGAGTCAGGATTCGAGACGGTCAGAGAGGCCTACGGAAGCGTGGATATCCTCGTCAACCACGCCAGCGCAGCCGCATGGAAAGGGTTGACTGATATCTCACTGGAGGAGTTCGAAACTGCGTGGGAGGTCAACGGGCGTGGGGCGTTTGTCTGCTCGCGGGAGGCCGTCGACGACATGCTCGAAACCGACGGCGGGACGATCATCTTCACCGGTGCAACATCGGCTGTCCGGAGTCTCGGCGGGACGATTGGCTTTACCGCCGCGAAGTTCGCTGCCCGCGGGATGGCGATGGATATCGCCCAAGAGTTTGGCCCCGAAGGCGTGCATGTCGCCCACGTTGTCCTCGACGGCCAGATAGATACGCCGGATCTGCGAGCCAGAGATCACGACCGTGATCCTGACACGCTACTGGATCCCGACTCGATTGCTGAAACCTATTGGCATCTCGTCGAACAGGATGACATCGGCACCCAGCCATTCGAGGTACATATCACAAACGGCCCGCAGAATACGGAGTTTATGTAGTCGAATCCGAGGCGAGTAACTCGTCGACAATGGTGTCAGTGGCCCGCTCGATCCGTGTATCCTCAGCCAACTCCTTGAAATGTTCTCGGGCCTCAGCTCTGTCTTCTGTGCTTGCGAGGTAAGCTAAAGCGTTGAGTTGCAGTTTTGGATGTGGGCGTGCTCGCGGCCGAGTCTCCCTGATCTCTTCGACGACCGCATCGAAAGCCAGCTCCTCTTCAGCCGCAATCGCAGTCGCACTCACGGTCGTACTCCGAGAGATACCAGCGGCACAGTTGATGATCACTGTCCCGGGTTGCTGCAGTCGCTGGCGTGTCGCCTCAACAGCGTCATGGAATTCCTGTTGATCGTTTAGGTAGCCGTCTTTTAGTGGATGGTGATCGGTCGTCGCCTCGGTCGCTGATTTGTTCACGCTGACAACGTGTGCCGGATCGAGCTCCATCGCTGCGAGGTGATCTGGTTCAACGCCACCGCTGTTAGCGATCCAGACGTTGCGGTTCCCGATCCGGGCAGCTAGTGCTCTCGGGAATTGTTCTGGGTCAGCATCCGGTGGAACAGTTCGAGTCGTGTCGCTGGGTTCGTCTGTTGAGGCCTCGCCGTCTGTGGTCATATTCTAAACGAAAAGCAGCGCGAGTTCCCCGCCCCACCGTGGGCGGGGGTGAAGCGCGTCACTCCGGCGCGTGTTCCGTCTCTTCGATGTACCGTTCAACCACTTCTTCCGACACCGCTCCCGTCGTTCCCACGTAGTACCCAACCTTCCAGAATCCGCCACCCCAGAAATACGACTCTCGAATTTCGGGATACCGCTCCAGCAAGTGCTTACCAGAGTACGACTTGAATTGGCGAGCGATGTCCGCCGGACTGTGCTTCGGGTCTGTTTGCACGAACAGGTGTACGTGGTCGTCCGCGATCTCCAACGCCAGAATTTCGTGTCCGAAGCGGTCAGCAGTCTCACCAAACAACTCTGGCACATCCTCCTCCACTACATCCAGAACCGGGTGTCGATACTTCGGGCACCAGACGAAGTGATACTTGCAGGAACTAACCGAATGTGCATGACTACGGTATTCTTCCATCCCTAATCCCTATATTTATGACAGTCTGGGACGATTGTCAACGTATGGGTGAGGAAGCCACGAAGACGATTCAGACGCGCCTTCACGTAGCGTCTGGTGAGCGGTCGTGGCTTCACGACGCCCGCCTCGCATCACGCGAAATTTTCAACGAAACCATCCGCCTCACACAACAGGGGTACACGCGCACCGAGATACAGAAGGAGGTTGACCGCGACGACTTCTTGCGGAACAACAAGTGTGCGGTTGTCGGCAAAGCTCTCCAGACGTGGGACTCCTACCAGTCACTCAAAGAGTGGTGGGAGAATCAAGACGACCCTGATGGCGGCAAGCCGACGCCGCCGAGTACGGACAAGAACGGTGCGTACCCGCTCGTGATGGCGCATACGGAAGGCTATCGCCTCACCGTTGACGACGACACGAACCGCGTCCAGTTCCGCATCAGCGCGAAACCATACAAGAAGGTGAGAGGCCACCTTCGAGGTGAACCGGATGCGATGGATGAACTTCGAGACGCCCTCACGTCGGACGAGGTGGATGTTGGCCAGGCCGAACTCCTGTACCGCGATGGCGTGTACTACCTACACGTCACGGTCACACGCGAGTTCGACGTGCCCGAACCCGACACCAGCGACACGCTTGTCGGTGTGGACATCAACGAGCGCAACGTCGCTCTCACCGCCCTCGACCGCGAGACGATGCAGACGAAGGGCACGCTTGTCCTTGATTACGGACGAGTCAAGCAGGAACGCCAACGCTACCACACTATCACCACTCGCTGTCAAGAACACGGCAAAACGAGCATCCACCACAGACTCGGTGACAAGGAGGAGCGGTTCACCGAGTGGGTGTTGCATCGGCTTTCCCGTGCTGTCGTGGAGTTCGCAGAGCAGTTCTCGAATCCGGTTATCGTGTTCGAGGATATGAGCGGCATCCGCGACGAAATAAAGTACGGGACGTATATGAACCGCCGGTTGCACAAACTGCCGTTCCACAAGTTCGAGACATTCGTCTCGTACAAGGCGACGTGGCGAGAGATTCCGACGGACACGGTGGATGCCTACTACAACTCGCAGACGTGTTCGTGCTGTGGTGAGCGTGGGTATCGGCAGGGACGGCGGTTCCGCTGTACGAACGACGAGTGTGACGTGGTGCAAGACCACGCTGACCGCAATGCGTCAGTGAACATCGCGTGGCGTGAGAAGGCAAAACTCGATGGTAACGAATCGAATTACCGGACTCACAAAACCCAACCACAGGTTCGGTTGGTGCGTTTGTCCGGGTCGGGGCGCGTAAGCCGCCCAACCTTATCCCGCTCGCTTGCCGAGTAGGGAGTGCTAGCACACAGCTGAGGGAACCAACAAAAGCCTCGGGCCACCGCGCCCGAGGCTGTTTACATCAAAGTAGTGCCTCTCGGATTTCACAATCGTTTATATTACTACGCAATCAGGCACGAGTATTGAATCCTCATGCGTCTAAACACTCTCTTCTTTCATCATACACATACCCCAGATTCGAACCGGTTTGAACGTGAAGTGCGCAACCTCAATATCAATAGCCACGTTACTGATTACGTTGAAATAATTCGACAACTCCCAAATAATATTGATGCAATATTTACAAAAACAGATCACTGGAAAACAGATCCTGAGTATTTTTCTCGATTTGAGCAACGACTCCAACGACATGACATTGAATCAAAAAACTTCGATACTCACGTAGTGTTCAGAATTGACGGTAGCACTGGAGTTATTATCAATGGCGTGGAAGCATCACTTGAATCAGAAAAAACGCATCTCACTCTCATCGGTCTTCCCATCTCCGATAGCAATCTGTACTACAATCTGACCCTTGAAGAGCTTATTGAGGCAGGAGCAAAAGCCGACTGGCTCTCTTTCGCCCACATGGGCATGCCCTTCCATCGTATCTCTGAAAAAACTCTCAAAGATGTGCTTTATCAAGCCGAGCAGGAGGATATGGATGTTGCAATTGGATACGCTACTGGCTACTCGCCGCTCTACAACCGGATTACTCGTAATGAACTCCCCTTCCGAACTTCAGTTCGAGAATACGCACGAAAATACGATCTACCGTTGGTGCCAGAGTTGGATCTCCATTGTGTCGTTCCCTCCGGATTTACCGGGTGCGGGGTAGTGGGAGCGGAAGCGCTCCGAGCTCTTACCGAGGGGAAGTTGCCGACCCAAGAATTGCTTTCTGCCGACTTATTCTCTCCATCTCGACATCAAGCAGGTATTTCGGTGGTCGAATTGATCAGAACATACGCTATCTTCCTTCCCGGAGTTCCACAGAGGAGCAGTCCTGAACGAACGTTTCGTCGTTCTCTGCCCCAACAAGATCAACTACGGTCTACTGACATCAGCTCAAGCTTGCAGCCACTCTGAGCAAACAACCGCGCAAAACATGACTGGTATATAATTACCAAGGGTAACTCGTCGAAATTGACATCCTCCCCGCGCTGAAGCGCGAGGATTCCAGCATGGGACAGCGGGCCGGTCCCGTGTCCCCGCTGGCAACGTCTCGCCTGCCGGACGGGGTCCGGCGAGGCGATACCGGGTTCGTGCGCACGACGTGGATCCCGCGAGGGATGTGGCGTATTCGGCGTCCATTCGGACGCGGTATCCCCGTGCCGCGTGCATCCCGTTCGTCTCGAAGAGACGGCGGGGATGCCCCCAGTCGCAGGTTTCCCTGCGGCCGGGCACGGGCCGTGCCATCGGCCTGCCTGCCCTGTACGCCACGGTGGGCAGGCACAAGCGAGCGAGGGTTGCTTTTTGCCTGCCGTGTCGGAACGGCCTCGGTGACGCCCTTTCGGGAACGGTATGGTAGCCTTCGTCGTCCGGGCGGACCCCAATCCAACCGCCAGGTATTGCACGTTGTGCTTATCCCAAGATACGCTGTCGGACGGATTAATTCCAGCGGTTGTGGCGCAGTCGTCGGCTTCATCCCCGCCCCGAACGGCGAGGCATTCGCCTCGATTTTTCGTAAGCGGGAGTTCTAATTAAGCAATCTTTTTATATTTAATATATAGTTTTTGACCTATGACAGAGCCCCCTGCTGATACACAGTCTGGTATAACAGAAGAGTCGAGCAGTCAGTCTGCCAGTAAGAGAAACGGACAATTTCAGATCACGAAGCCCAACCCGACTACACGACTCGCATCAATCTGGGATCACAGATTATACTTTGTTGCTGTCACGCTGTTCGGACTCAGCCTTGGTCCGTTTCTAGTCTTCATTGTAATTGGAATCTGGGAAAATAACCTGTTTCTCCCAGGCGAAAACGTCGGTTTTCTCGAGGCCCCATCTTTCATTTCAATCTTTCCCGTATTATTCTTAACACTACTTGCAGTACGTTATGCATTGGATAAGCAATATGACACACTCCAAGCATTCAACGAGAGCACAGTACGATTGAACAATGATACCAGTCCGGAATACCCTAATGTCAAAAATATAGAATTATCCTCGACATTAGAACCCAACGAGTTTCAGGCACTCCTTGACTGCTACAACTACCTCCTTGCGAAGGTAACATTTCGGGGGAGCAGCGTGACGTGCCCCGAAGAATACGCTCACATTCCACGACGGTTCAGGCAGGTATTTTTACTCCTTGCTACGGGTGGCGGGATTATTTTGGCAGTCACGACCAGCTATCACTGGTTTTCAGAATCCGTCTACGGATTCGACATCTGGGCATCCTCAACTTACCCTACTGCGTTCTTTGCGCGTTTCGTATTTGAAGCGATCATTCTGTTCGTTGTCGGCCCACTGGTTGTTACTCAGTTACTCATCTTGGGTTTCATAAATTTCCACTCATTCAGGTTTCTCCAACGTCGAAACGCTCTACAATCACGACGCTTCGCAATCGACGGTGTCGGCGGGTTTGGGGTCTTTGGGGACCAAGCTTTCAGAGTTGTGCTTGTTCTTGCTCCACTTTCAATTCCACTGGGAACCTACGCTCTATTCCTTCCAGTGACGCCGTTGTTAATAGCTGGTATTCTGCTGTATGTGAGTGCGATTCCGATACTATTCATTATTCAGTTATATAGTACACACCAGGCGATGGAGTACGCCAAACAGATTGAATTATCCCTCATTGGCAACGCCTACGACGAGAATTACGAGAATTATAAGAATATCCTGATTAGCGCTGATTCAATTGCTGAGATGGACGACGAGAAACTTGTTACTCATCATGAAGCTATGGAAAAGGCAGACAGCGTCTATGAGAAAATCCAGAACAGACCAACCTGGCCGTTTAGTGGGACTATCATCAGTAAGGTTGTTTCGCTTACGCTCTCCATCCTGTCAGGGATGTTGCTGATTATTGCCGAAGGGCTAATTTTGTAACCGTCCAATTAGCTGTTTGCAGGGGTTAAGCCCCCGTCCTCACGGAGCGACCTGCAGGAGCGAGTCGGAGGGGGATACAGCGCCGTCATCGTTTCTTCTTCCACCGTACGGTAGTGGTTTATAACCCCGGCGGTCGAGATCTACAGTACGATGCTCGGTCCGTCTCCGATGGTGCTCAAGTGCGACAAGAAGCACGCACTGTCGTGTATGGCCGGGTGTGTATCCGGTAAGAGTGGGACACTCCGAACCGCCCGTAAAGGAAAGTCGCCTGCGGAGTCTGGAATCCCTGTGCCTTCGTTGGATATACATTCCGACACAGAAACAGGAAGGCCTGTCCGCAACAAGCGAGGGGCGGGGAGCCCCGAACGCGGCAGGGCAGGGTAGTTCACCCAATGCAGGCTGTGTTTATTTTTCACGTATGAAACGCGTTTTCCCTGTCTTTGCAATAGTTTAAAACCAGTCGAAGTGTATCATCTGATAAAGAGATTCGGTATGAGCGATTCTAGCTCATCCGGGAACTTTCCGGAAGACACCTGGGATTCATCTGATCCCGTATCGATGGAGGAAATCGCTGAAGCAGCCCGCGAGGACCCATCGTCTGCGCTCTCTGAAGTGTCACGGATTCGTAACAGACTTCTCGCCGAGCAGTCGTCAATCCGCCTGAACGCGGCTCGTACCCTCCGTTCAATCGCGAAGGAGAATCCAGCTGAGATTAGTGACGCCATCGACGATCTCCGAAGACTCATCTCCAGAGAATTCGACTCATCAAGCGGTCCATTGGCTACCTTCACCTCGTCTGACAGCGATGAGATCCGGAGGTACGCGACAGACGCTATTGCCTACATTGCCGAGAAAGACCCCCACTCAGTTTCTGCTGCGGTCCCCGAACTCCACCGACTTCTTCACGATACTAATAAAACGGTCCGAGCGCGGGCACTCGCTTCATTGTATCGTGTTGCACAAGAAGACCCGATTGCGGTCCGTCCAACGGTTCCTACACTCGTTCACCGGTTGTCTGAGGAGGATAACGATGGTGATCTTGGTTTACTTACCCTCGTGGGGGGAACACTGGTCCGTATCACCCAGGCGGAGCCCGAAGCGGTACGGCCAGCGCTTCCGGATCTCAAGACCCTACATGCCGAAGAGTCTGCGGACGTGCGATCAGTCGTTATTGAGGTTCTCTGTGAGCTTGCGAAGGCCTACCCTGATGAAGTTCGGCAAATCGCCGTTGATCTCTTAGCATTCAACAACTCAACGAAACAGGCAGCAGGCGAAGAGCTTCGAGAGACACTGCAGGAGACAGATCTTGAACAGACAGCTATCGAGGATGAGAAGCCAGAACGAGTCCCCTACTGGTCACAATTTTCGGTACTCGATTTTCCAAACCCGTATAGCGGTGAGGGTCTGCTATTATTCGTCGTTGGTGTGCTGTGTTGGGTTCTTCTATTTAACTTAAACGTCTCCTCGGGAAGTGCCATGATAGGGCTATTTTTTGTTGGATTCTTACTAATGACGGTAGGAATAGCGATAATCAGCGCCAACGGGGAGGAGTTTCTCACCACCCGCGATCGGGCGGTAGCATTATACAATATGGCAGATGACGATCCCGAAGCGGTACTCACTGTCGAGAAAATCAACGAGAGTATTACGCTACTGGCTCACCCGAGTGGGTACAATCGTGCATTGGCTGCTGAGACACTCGGATCACTCGCAGAATACGATCGCGAACGGCTCGCGGCAGGTGTGAAGGAGGCGTCTGAGCATCTGATTGCTGATTCGCTCGGCGAAAATATCATATTAAAAATAAAAAACACACCTAACGCGGAGGAGATTGCGGCCGTGAAGGAAATTTTATCGAAGGCCAACACGAACAGACAGTCGACCGAAGAGTGGATCACCTCGGAGTTCCAGACAGCCGAACGACGGATTGGGGAGGCAAACGATTGTTTTGAGGACGGCGATTACGGGACGGCAGCCGAGGCGTACAAGGACGTGATCGATATTCTCACGCGGCTTCAGGGAGAGATCAACGTGGTAAGCTTCGACCCGCTGCCAGATGGCAAAACGGTAGACGATCTCGAGTCAATGCTCAATCGATCAAAGGAGCGATGGCCTGACTCGGAGTTGCGGACCATCGAACGGCGCGTTGCGGAGGGCGACAACTGCTTTGAGAACGGTGAGTACGGGGAAGCAGTAGAGGCGTACGAGGATGTCATTACCATCGTTACGCGGCTCCGAGACGAAGTCGAGGCGGTGCGCTTTGATCCATTAGACAGCAAGACAGTAGAGGATCTTGAGTCGACGCTCGATCGAGCAAAGGAGCGGTGGATAGACAGCTGTCTGGCTCATGGCAAACGCCGGCTCAGGGAGGCCGAGAAACTGATTGAGTCGGATCCAAGACGCGCAGTGGAGTCCTTCGAGTCGATTCTGGAAGATTTCGAGGCCCTAGAGTTGCCACAATCGAAGACAGGACCGCTACGCAAACAAGCTGACGAAGGTATCGTGCGATCAAAGGCGGCACGCGAGATCCAGCAATTCGAGGCCGCCGTCGACATGTCCAAAAACGATGAGTACGATACTGCAGTGGACGAGTTTGGCGTTCTGGAGGAATCGTTCACAGCCCTCGCAGAGGAAGCAGAGGACGCCGATCTGGACTCACTTCACGAGCGTCTGGAGAGATATTCCGACGCTTGCGAGCGGAACGTCTCGACTGTACGCCAAGCACGGCACGGGCTAGAGAGCGAACCCGATCTCGTCTCGGCTGGGCAAATCGAGAGCAATGAGATGGGTGTCGATAGTGCCGACGTTGATGAGGGAGAAGTAACAGACGAACACAGCGAGCCAAGTGGTTCTGCGGAGCCTTCCCCGTCGACGACAGCCGAGGAGTCACCGCAAACTGTCATAGGGTCACGTTCCGGTACGAAAATAAGTCCGGATTCGGGATCGATACCGAATGAAATACCGGAGGCGCCTACTCTGGAGTTGAACTACGAATCGTTCGAACGCGGCAATCAAATCGGTAGCGGTGGCAACGCCGACGTATATCGCGCGACGGTTGAAGCTGATGCAACAGAAATCGCCGTGAAAGAACCACGCATGAGTGAAACGCTGCACACTGAAGATATCGAGCGGATGTTAAATGAGGCCGAAACTTGGGAACAACTCGACAATCATGATCACATTGTCTCAATAATTGATTACGGAGCGAAACCACTTCCCTGGATCGCGATGGAATACATGGATGCTGGTCACATTGGTAATAGCGCAGCACAGATGAGCTTCGACCAGCAACTTTGGACTGCAATTGCGACGAGCAAAGCAGTTCGACATGCGCATCGTCGCGGTGTCGCACACCTGGATTTAAAACCACAAAATATTCTCCTTCAGTCGGTTGAGGGCCATTGGGATGTCCCGAAAGTGGCTGACTGGGGCCTCTCGAAACACCTGCTTGAGCACTCCAAAAGCGTCGACGGGATGAGTCCCCACTACGCCGCACCCGAACAATTTGACGATGCATTTGGAACGATAGACGATATCACTGATATCTATCAGCTAGGTGCAGTCTTTTACAAACTGTTCACTGGCCAACCACCGTTTGAAGGCGAACCGTTCCGAGTGATGAACAAAATTCAGAGTGAGCAGCCAAGAGCACCGAGTGAAATCGCCAACGTTCCGGCGGAACTGGACGAGATACTCTTCACCGCTCTCGCCAAAGAGAAAGAAAATCGATACGACACTGTTGTTTATCTACGCGACGAACTTCAGAAACTCCGGTAGTCTGACTGTGGTACTAGCAACACGCAACCCCGGGTGATGACCTGGTCTGATCAAATTTTACACCACGAGGAACATCTGCTACTAGCGGTTTTGTGAGCACGTATTGCTGATCTCAGCACGCCCTCTGTGGGACCTGCTATCGCGGGTCAAGACCAAACCGGAACCACTCAGCAGTTAAATCACCAGACAGCAGTAGGATACAGTCGATACCAGCTACTAGCGTAAGTTGTCGACTAACTGTCCTGAGCGACTGTCTAACATTGTCTCTAAATAGTAACATCCTGTATTTCCTGAAGAGATCGGCTTACCCCGCGACCTCAATGTACCAGTATACATATAGCAGATG
>OBKM01001024.1_pt1 | contig 12185 bp, 14 predicted proteins | sample 1519691 | NCBI WGS metagenome assembly OBKM01 (sample SAMEA37050418, study PRJEB22526) | metagenome | biome: saline pan; feature: lake; material: water | place: Egypt | collected 2015 | depth 0.5 m
CAGAAAACCCAAGACGGGATTGAAACCGACTGGGACGACGTAGAGCGGAGGCCGAACGGTGGGTGATGCCCGTCCCGGCCTACGCCGAAGCACTCGTCGGCGAGGGAAACCTCCCGAACGGTGATATCGCCGGTGCTCGGGCTGACCTCTCGTGGGGCGAAAAGTACGCTGTAGACGAGAAGACGGCCGTGACGGCCGGGGAGATCGCGGACGAGATCCAGCCGAGTGGGCCGTATCTGGATGACCTCGACGCGCTGATCGCAGCAGTCGGACGTGAACTGGACGCGCCGGTTGTTTCTGCCGCCGGCGACCTCACTCACGAGGAGACGAAGCAAGTCATCGACGTCGAAGAATACTGACCGAGGCGTCGGATGTTCTATATCCTGACACAAGATTCAACCGCCGCGACCGGTACTGGCGCAGACTCCCGGCGGATGATCGGGGTTGTGTAACTGTTATGAAATTGAGTAAGATTGAGTAGTAGTTGGTACTGACTCGGCGATCACTTTTAGTGTGGTTGGCGAACATTTTTTATGCTGACGGCGGTGGGTTGGCCTGTCACGATGACCGCGACCATCGGCCGACATGGACGCTCTGGGCGGTCAGCGTGGCAGCTAGCACACGTACATGCTTGCTGGCCGTTCCGCAGGCGTGCGTGCCTTAATGACCGATCATGCGCTCCGCTGGTGCCGGGAACGTCACCTGAAGGGCCACTGAGCCGCCCGGTGAGTCGACCGAGAGGCACGAAAATAGATGGTGGTCAACTTGAGAGCGAGGCCCAGCCGCTCGCAGTACTGATTGTATCTGATTCGTACCAAAGACTACTGAAAATTGGAACGGTTACTCCTCGTCCTCGCCGAACGAGCCGAGTTTATATACGATCCAGACGATCGCGATGATCGGCAGCGCCGGTATCAAAAGCACCATCGCGCCGATCCCGAGGACGACATCGAGAACGCGGACGCTTCCCGCCGGCTTCTGTCGTACCGGTGGCGTGACTCTGTCGGTCATAGTAGCGTTACGTAGCGGGGATCGAAATAAAGCTTCGGCGGTCCATCGGCGACGCGGGTGACAGCGCACGGCCCGATTGCCGGCAGCGACTGCAAAACCGCGACCCGTTCTTTTGAAGTGTCTCAACCGAGTACGTACGGGTAACGAATGAGCGAGGATTTTTACGCCGCGTTGGGTGTCTCCCGCGACGCGGACGAAGACGAGATCAAACAGGCCTACCGGAAAAAAGCGGCCGAGTATCATCCGGACGTCTCCGACGATCCAAACGCCGAGGAGAAGTTCAAGAAGGTAAAAAAGGCCAAGGAGGTCCTCCTCGACGACGAGAAGCGTCGGATGTACGACCAGATGGGCCACGAGCGCTTCGAGGAGGCCGAAAAACGCGGTGCGACGGACAGCGACCGCGGTGCGGGCGGCATGGGCGGGATGGGCGGCGCCGGCGGCATGGGCGGGATGAACGACATTTTCGAGCAGTTCTTCGGCGGTGGCGGTTCCCGTTCCCGATCCGGTCCCAGACAGGGGTCCGATCTCAAGACGCGGCTCCGGATCGACCTGGAGGACGCCTACGAGGGTGTCACGAAGCAGTTGACCGTCACCCGGCCCGAGCGCTGCCCGGACTGCGACGGCGCCGGCCACCCACCCGACGCCGACGCCCGCACCTGTTCGGCGTGTGACGGCCAGGGCCAGCGGACGACGGTCCGACAGACGCCGCTCGGTCGCGTCCAACAGACCCAGACCTGCTCGCAGTGTGAAGGCGAAGGAACCATCTACTCCGAGACCTGTTCGACCTGTCGCGGCGACGGGCAGGTCCGAAGCGAGGCGACGCTGCAGGTCGACGTTCCGGCGGGTATCCGCGACGGCCAGACGCTCCGGATGGATCGGGAGGGCGCGCCCGGCGAGAACGGCGGCCCGAACGGCGATCTGCTGGTCGAGATCCGGATCGAGGACCACGACCGCTTCGAGCGCGACGGCGACGACCTCCGGCGACGGCAGCCGATCTCGTTCCCGCAGGCGGTGTTCGGCGACACCGTCGAGGTGCCGACGCTCGATGGGACGGTCGAGATGGACGTCCCCGCGGGCACTCAAAGCGGCGAAACGTTCCGGCTGCGGAACAAGGGGATGCCACGGCTCCAGCGCCGCGGCCACGGCGACATGTACGTCCAGGTCCGGATCGTCACGCCCAAAAACCTCAACGAGGACCAACGCGAGGCCCTGGAGGCGTTCGCCGAGGCGGGCGGCGAGGACATCGACGTCGAGCAGGGCTTCTTCGAGAAACTGAAACAGAGCTTCTGAGCGGTCCCCTCGCCGTCCGAGCGTTTTATCGACGCGTACCCCCAACGACTGACGTGACTAATTCGCCACCAGGACCGGGGGCGGAACCGGTGTTCGGCGCGAGCCGCCGGTACGCCGCCGACCCGCTCGGGTTCCTCGAGGACGTCGAACGGGCGTACAACGGCATCGCGGCGTTCGATATGGGGCCGATGGAGACGTATATGATAACCGACCCCGAAGGGATCGAGCGGGTGCTCGTCGGCGACCCGGAGACGTTCCCGAAACCCGATTTTCAGGCCGACACGCTCGGGGAGTTGCTCGGCGACGGACTCCTGCTCAGCGAGGGCGACACCTGGGAGACACAGCGCAAACTCGCAAGCCCCGCGTTCTCGATGGCCCGGCTGGCCGGGTTCGACGAACGGATCGCCGGCCACGCCGAGCGGTTGGTGTCGCGGTGGGACGACGGCGACACCCTCGACATCGAGGTGGAGATGACGGACGTGACGATCGACGTGATCACGGACCTCATGTTGGGGACCGCACTCGAGGACCGCCAACGGGAACGGCTCCGGGAGAACCTCGACCCGATCGGCGAGCAGTTCGAGCCGGATCCGATCCGGTTTGCGCTCCCGTCTTGGGTGCCGATGCCGGGCGACCGCGAGTACGACGCCGCCGTGGCGGCCGTCGACGGGATCGTCGACGAAATCATCGCGGAACGGCGGGGAACCGAAGGCGACGCCGGCGGACCGATGGATCTGCTTTCGGTGCTCCTCCGCGCACAGAACGCGGGCGAGCAGTCCGACGAGCAGTTGCGCGATGAGGTGGTGACGACGCTTTTGGCCGGGCACGACACGACGGCGCTTGCCCTGACGTACACGTGGTATCTGCTCTCGGAACACCCGGCGGCGCGGGCGCGCGTCGAGGCGGAGGCCGACGCGGTCGACGGCACCCCGACGATGGACGACCTCGAGGCGTTCGAGTACATCGGATGGGTTATCAAAGAGGCGATGCGGCTGTACCCGCCGGTGTACGCTCTGTTTCGCGACACCGCATGCGACGTCGAGTTGCTCGGTTACGAGATCCCCGCCGGCTCGACGATACTGTTGCCACAGTGGGCCGTTCACCGATCGCCGACGTACTGGGACGATCCGGAGGCGTTCCGTCCGGAACGGTGGCGGCCAAAGCGCCGCGGCGACCGTCCGCGCTTCGCGTACTTTCCGTTCGGCGGCGGTCCCAGACACTGCATCGGCAAACACCTCGCGGAGCTGGAAGCGAAACTCATCGTCGCGGTGGTCGCAAAACGGTTCGAGCTGTCGCATGCGGGGACGGGTCCCGGGGACCTCCAGCCGTCGCTGACGCTACATCCCCGAAACGGAATGGAGATGACCGTTCGGGAACGGTAGGGAGCCGACGCCGGTGGCGGCTGCGTCTCATACTGACGGACAAACGAACGCGCGACGCAGCGGATCGAGCCTTCGACGGAGCGAACGGCGGATGGCTCCTGGGTCGGTTGCATTCGATTCCGTCCACCGGTATCAGTTCACGGACGCTCCCGTCGGTCGCACCGTCAAAACCGGAAGTTGAACTCCTCGCTCGGGTCGGTAAACCGGGCTGCGATCCCGGCGCCGAAGGCGTAGGCGACCGCCTCAACACCTCCTCGGAGCCGTTCGCCAATACCGACGGACGGTTCGAGCTCCCTCGTTTCGACCGCCGTCCCGAGCAGTTCCTCGACCCGTGATTCGACGTCCGTCCGCGTTCCGAGTTCGTCGACGAGCCCCAACTCCGCGGCCTCCTCGCCGAGGAACACCTTTGCTTCGGTGTCGCGGATGGTCTCGGCGTCGGTGTCGCGTCCCTCGGCGACGGTCTCGACGAACTGGTCGTAGTAGTCGTCGACGATCCCCTGGAGATACTCGCGTTCGTCCGCCTCGAGGTCGCTGAACGGGACGCCCGCCTCCTTGTACTCCCCCGCGGTCAGCTGTTCGTACTCGACGCCCGCCTTCTCGAGGAGGTCGACAGCGGTCATCCGGGAGCCGCGGACGCCGATCGAGCCGACGATGCTTCCCTCACGGGCCCACAGTTCGTCACAGCCGCTTGCGATCCAGTAGCCGCCGCTGGCACAGACGTCAGTCGCGTACGCGACCGTCGGGCCGTCGAAGGCCTTCGCCGCCAGACGGATATCGTCGCTCGGGACGACCGCGCCGCCGGGGGTGTTCAGTTTGAGGACGAGCGCCTCGGCGTCGCCGTCGTCGTCGGCTTTCTCGATCAACTCGACGATGTCGTCCGCCCCCGGTGTGCCCGGGGAGGGCACCGGAGCGCCGCCCCCGCCGTCGCGGGTGATGGGTCCCTCGACGGCGACCTCGGCGGTGTTGTACCCCCCGAAAACGCTCCGTCCGATCGTCCCGCCGAGGCGCAGTCCGACGACTGCGACGGCGACGACGAGGAGGACGCCGAGCAGTTCCGCGGCGTTGCCCGGTATCTCGACGAACAGGAACCACCCGGCGACGACCGCAACGACGGCCGCGCCGATCGCGATTCCGAACCGGCCGATTGTGTCGAATCCGTTCATCTACCGTCACGAACGAGCCGACGGCTGTTAAGTTGTGCAGAACCGACTGGTGGCTGGGACGCGCATAAAACAGTGGATAGTCCGGGTCTCACCGAACGGGCGCGAAACCGTCAGACGCCGGCGCCGCCCTCGGAGAGCCCGACGAGCAACGCGCCGGCCGCGATAACCATCGCCGCGACGGCGGAGGTACCGCTCGGAACCGGGGCGTTCATGAGACCGGCGGCGATGATGAGCACGCTGCCGAGGCCGAGGGCGATCGCACCGAGCGTGAGTCTTCGCGTGTCTGTTGCCATACCCCCGACTGGGTATTTTTATTCAATAAAGCTTCCGGAAAGTACCGTATCATGGCATAATACGTGTGTGAACCGAACGCATAGCGGCGCTCGGACGCAACCGGCCGAAAGGCGTATTCCGACGCCGGCCGAGGGCCCGGTATGGCAAGCGACATCGACGCGCTCCGGACGGTCGCCGACTACCAGTTCGGGGCCGGCGCCGGGGAAGCCCTCTTTGAGGGCGACCCCGTCGTCCAGCGGACGGGCTCCGGCCGCCCACAACAGATCCTCATCGACGGCGAACGGGTCGTCTCCTACGGGACGGACGGCCGGTTCACGCTCGGGGTCGCCGGCGGACTCCGGCTGCAAGCGGCCCTCCCGTCGCCGGCGTACCGCGTCGTCGTCGGCGACGAAAGCGAGCCGTTCGTCCGCGAGGAACGGAACGTCTTCGCGAAGTTCCTCCGCCGCGTGGATCCACAGATCCGGCCGGGCGATGAGGTGCTCGTCGAACACGCCCGCGGCGAGCTGTTGGCCGTCGGCCGGGCGGAGCTTTCGGCGGACGCGATGGCCGATTTCGACACCGGTATGGCGGTCAAGGTCCGGAACGGTCGTCCGGCGTAGGCGGTCGTCGCTAGTATATAAAAACCGAACATATTGAGGGACGTGGCTGTACTTGTCGGCGACCATCCCCCGCTGTATGTACGGCAGCCCCCGTGTTTTCGGTTTCCACCGACAGCCCATCGAAGCGTCCCATCCGACGTTCGGGACCGATCGCTACGGAGGGTGTCAGGATGCCTGAAACGCCGCTCGCCGAGCGGTTCGGTCGATCGACCATCGGCGGCGATGTCGAGATCGATCTCGCGGCCGCGATCGAACAGTTCGATCTCGTCGAACTCACGTGTGAGACGCTGTGTGGCAGCGGCGACCCGGTCGGGGGACACTGGCGCGGCATCGAACTCGTCGAACTGCTCGACGGTATCGACGCCGACGCGACGCATCTGCTCGTCGAATCGGAGGATGGGTTCCGGGTCTGCGTCCCGATCGCCGACGTCCTCGACGGCATTCTCGCCGTCGATCGCCTGGACACGGAGTTCTTCCCGCGCGGGCTCCCCCGGCTCGTCGCACCGTCGCTTTCGGGGACGCGGCTCGTCCGCCGCGTCGCGACCATCGAGGGCAAACGGCTGTCGCCGTCGGCCGATCCCGAGGAGTACGAGGACCTGTTGCTCGCTGAAGCGCCCTGAACCTACAAACATCAGGCTTTTTGAGTCGCTGGCCCCTCAGTAGGGGTATGTTCGGAGGAGGCGGCGGATTGAACCCGCGGAAGATGAAACAGATGATGAACCAGATGGGGATCGACCTCGACGATATCGACGCCGAGGAGGTCATTATCCGCACACCTGAGGAGGAACTCGTTTTCCACGACGCGGACGTCCAGCGGATGGACGCCCAGGGTCAACAGACCTATCAGGTCGTCGGCGACCCCGACGTCCGCCCGCGCGGCGAGGCGAGCGCCGTCGAGGGCGACGCCGACGCCGGCGGGGAGTCGGGAGCGGAAAGCGGCTTCTCGGAGGACGACGTCGAAATCGTCTCGATGCGAACCGGCGCCTCCGAAGAGGAGGCCCGGGAGGCCCTCGAGGAGACCGGCGACCTCGCCGCCGCGGTCCAGAAACTCGAGTGACGGGATCGGGTCCGGCCGGGACACCCCCCGACCCCGCCACGGCGGCCCCCCGCGTGCTCGTCGTCCACGGCTCCCGCGAGTTCTTGCTCGCCCCCGGCGATACCCAAGAGACCGATCTGGGCGTCATCGAACTTCCGGAAGACGTGACACCGGGCGCCGTCGTCGAGACGCATCTCGGCGAACCCTTCGAGGTCAGGCGGCTCCGCGGCCCGGATCTGTTCGACCACCTCGAACGGACCGGCGCGCCGATGATGCCCCGCGATATCGGCCTCGTGATCGGTCATACCGGGGTTGCGTCGGGCGATCGCGCCCTCGATGCGGGCACCGGAACCGGTGTTCTCGCGGCGTATCTCGGCCGGCTCGGCGTCGAGGTGACCACCTACGAGCGCGACCCGGAATTCGCCGACGTGGCGCGTGAAAACATGTCAACCGCCGGTGTCGGGGATCTCGTCGACGTTCGGACCGGCGACCTGACAGCGGCGCTCGGGGCGCTTTCGGGCGGCTACGATCTACTGACGCTCGACACCGGCGACGCCCCCGCAGTCGTCGAACACGCCCCGGAGCTTCTGGCCGCCGGCGGCTTCCTTGCGGTGTACTCGCCGTTCGTGGAGTCGGCCCGCGAGTGCGTCGAGGCCGCCCGGGCGGCCGAACTCGCCGAGATCGAGACGCTCGAGACGATCCAGCGCCGCATGGATTTCGACGACCGCGGCTCACGCCCCTCGACTGCCGGCGTCGGACACACCGGCTATCTCGTCTTCGCCCGCTTTCTCCCCGATGTCGAGTGATGGTAGTCGTCACTCGGCGTCGATCCGCACCCGGCTGCCGACCCAGAGTAACGTCCCGAGCAACAGCGCGACCGAAAGCGGGACCATCCACTGCATGGCCGCGACGAGGCCGGCCGAGGCCTGTATTCCGACGACGACGAGCAGCTGTGGGCCACAGCAGGCGGCGCCCGAGACGAGCCCCGGCACGCCCGCCGTTGCGCCCGCCCCGGCTCCGAGACGGCAGGCGTCGGGGCCGCGCCAGGAGACGACCGAGACCGCAAGCGTGACACCGACAAGCAGACCCAGTCCGATCCCGAAAACGAGGTTGACCGGCCTGAACAGATAGAAGACCCCGCCCGCTTCGACGGTAGCGATCGTCTCGAACAGAAACGGCGACCGGCGGGTCGTGGCGGTCACAAGCGGTTTCTCGACGACGAACACGTCGAGACCGCCGGCTCCCGTTGCGGTCAGATCGCGCAACGCCCACAGATAGGTGAGGACATACAGCGCCCCGACGACGAGAACCGTCGCCTGCCCGTCCCGCCGCCCGACCGCGCCGCGTATCGCGACCCAAGTTCGGGCCAGCAGGCTCCGGAACCACGCCAGCGGCGCGGTCGCTGGATCGGGGGGTCTCGAACTGCGATCGCCCGGCGTCTCGACCCCCATGGTCAGATGCCGACCCGTTCCGTCTCCGGGTAGAAACCGTACCACGCGAACCACATCGCGTCGAAGGCGAGCAGCCGATCGAGCGGCAGGTCGTCGGGGGCCGCCGTCTCCCCGTCGACCTCGTAGCCGCCTTCGATCCGACGCACCCCGCTGTCGTCCGGATTCGCGTAGATGTAGCCCGCCGCCAGCTCCTCGTCGGCGACGGCGACGACCGGCGTGTCGCCGACCGCCCCGGTCAGGACCGACGACTCCATGAGCGTCCGCTTGTCGAACGCGACCGCGCCGGCCGGCGTCCGTGCCCCAACGACTACCCGCTTCGGTTCGGCGCTGTCGTACGCCATGAGCGGGAAGTTCGGCGACCGTCCGGCGTCGGTCGAGTAATGTCCCGAGACGGGCGGATCGTAGGAGCCGTAGGGATCCCGGTTGTAGTTGCGCGCCGACCCGGTCTCCTCGGTCATGACGAGCGTCTCCGGGTAGCGCTCGCTCCAGCGCTCCCAGGCGGTCCAGACGATCCGGAACTCCCGAAGCGACTGCCCGAGCAGTCTCGAAGCCCCGTCGCCGCCGCGTTCGCCGCCGATCTCGACGGCCGTCGCCGCGATCTGCGGCCAGCGGACGTCGCGTTCGCGCTCCCAGATGATCAGATTCGAGTTGATGAGCCGCCCGGAGACCCCGAACTCGACGCCGCCGCGGTAGAACCCCTGGGCGGTCCCGGTCAGCGGGCAGTACGTCACGGCGACCGGTTCGCCCCCGACGACGTCGTTGACGATCTCGTGTTGGACGAGCACCCGCTGTGGGTACGCCCGGACGTCACCGTCGAGAGCGACCCCGAAGACGCGCGCACACCCCGGAAGCTCGATGTCGCCGGCCCGGGCGAAGCGGGGCTCGTCGACGGAGGGGATGCCGTCGTGGCCGACGCCGCCGCTCATGTCGCCGTCCGCGAACGCCTCGCGGTCGTGGCCGAGATGCAGCGGCCGCTCCCGGAGCGGAACCTCGCCGTCGGCGTACGCCGCCTCCGGCGTCGCCCGGGCGCTATCGAACTCCGTGGGGGATTGACCCTCGGAGAGGTCGACGGGACCGTCGACTTCCGAACACGGGACGCCGAGATCGACCACCGGGCCGTCGCTTCCCGCGGCCGTCTCGCCGGCGAGCCGCATCGAACCGCCCAGACAGCCGGCGACCGAGCCGATCCCTCCGGCCGCGAGCGCCGCGAGTAGCTTTCGGCGACTGTGTGTCATCGGATACCACAACGCAGGTGGACGGAGTATATAAACGCGGAGCGGTTGTGTGACCGGTACACACGCGGGGCGGGCCGGAAACGACGCGAGTACCGCGTCCGTACCGTTCGGTAGTCGTGGTTCCTCCCTAGTGGTCGTCCTCTCGCCACTTCTTGTCGCACTCGACGCAGGTGAAAAAGCGCGTCTCGGACTCGTCGGCGGCCCGGATCTGTTTCATTTCGTACCGCGCGCGGTCGTGTCCGCAGTTCGGACAGTTGACCGCGGTCGTCGGGCCGATTTCCTCGCCGTCGATATCGGACATATCGACGGGACCGCTGTCGGTGTCTTGTCCCTCCGTCGTGACCATCCCGGATTCGTTGTCGGCGTCGCGGGGTTTCTCGAATCCACAGGAACCACACACCCACAGCCCCTCCTGGCTGTGCATCATCGAGCCGCACTCGTCGCAGAACTCCATACCGTTGATTCATTCATGCGGCGTACTTAACCGGCCGGGTTCGCGAGCGCAGTCCGGCCGTCGCCTCGCGTCCGCCTCGCCGCCAGGTAAAAAAGACCCCGGAAACGCCGTCCGACCCGCCGTCGTTTCTTCCGGAGAGGAATCCGCCGGAGCCGTATCGCATATGTCACCCCCACCCGAAGTCACCGGTATGAGTGACGACGCCCTCGTCTACGACGACGACTGTGGCTTCTGTACGTGGTGGGCGGAGTACTTCGTCCGCCGGACCGACCTGGAGGCGGTCGGGTTCGGGGAGCTTTCCGACGAGCAACGCCGGCGGCTCCCGGCGGACTTCGAGTCCTGCGTACATCTGTTGACCGACGATGCGGTCTACTCCTGTGGTGCCGCCGCAGAACAGGCGCTCGTTCGGGCCGACATCCCGCCGGGATCGCGCGACCTCGCCCGCTTTCTTCGGCAGTTCGGGGATTACGAACGGCTCAGAGAACGGCTCTACCGCGAGATAGCGGACCGTCGCGATCTGTTGGGGCTTTTCGTCTCGAAGGATCGCCTCGACGGCTAGAAGAACTTGAAGAGGTCGTCGCGTCCGGCCGCATGGAGGTGGTGTCTGACGGCCTCGTTGAACGGCCCGATCGACCCCCGTTTCGCGGCGATCGGCGCGATGGTCTCGTCGAACTGCTGCCACGGCGGGTAGAGGCCGAGCCGTTCGGCCAAGGCGTTCAACCGCTCGTCGCGGTCGTCGACTTTGTCCATCTTGTTGACTGCAACGACGGCGGGGATGCCGAGTTCCTGCAGGAAGCCGAAAAGCTCCACGTCGTGGGGTATCTCGTCCGGCCCGGAGTGTCTGTCGATGATGTCGACGGCGGCCTTGCCGTCGACGACCAACACTCCGACCAGTATCTTCTCCGCGTTCGCCTCGATGTAGCGGACGACGTCGGTTTTGATCCGCTCGCGGACGTCCTCCGGAACGCCGGCCATGAAACCGAACCCGGGCAGATCGGTGACGACGAAGTCCTCCGAGGCCCAATCGTAGTGGTTCGGCTGTTTCGTGACGCCGGGGCTGCCGCCGGTGTCGAAGCTGTGGCCGGTGATCTCCCGCATCAGGGTCGATTTTCCGACGTTCGACCGCCCGACGAGGACGACCTCCGCGTCGCGGTCGGGACGCGTTTCGAACATATCCACCGTTGGCCGGTGTGAGGTATAAGCCGCCCGATTCGACGGGCTTCATACGAATACGCTACTCCGTCTCAGAAAGCGTCGGCGACGTCGGCCGCGTACGTCTCCGGCTCGGCGTCGACGACGGTTTGCCCGTGGATCGACTGCGCGAAGAAGGCGTCGCTCACGTAGTGTTCCCCGAACGGCGCGCGCGCGACGATGTCGACGACTGCGGTCGATTCGGGCGCCTCCGGTGCGAGCCGAAGCCCGAAGTTGAACGCGTTGAGCCCCTGTTCGGCGTAGTACTGAAGGACGTTCTCGATCCCGGCGGCGATCGCCGCCGCATCGTCCTCCCCCGGGATCGACGACCCCTCCGCCCCGACGACGCCCGCGACGTGGTACTGACCCAGCGGCGCGAACGGCGCGAGCCACTCGACGTCGCCGGTCCGGCCGACGTATCGATCCCCGCCGCGTTCCCGATCGAGCAGGTCACGCCAGTAGCGGCTCCCGTGTTCGTTGTGATACTCGCGTTCGCGCCGGACGAGTTCCGCCTGTCGGTCGGTCCCGTGATCGTCCGCCATCGTCTGCATATGCGGGTGGTATACGCTGCTGCCCGACGACCGGAGGAAGTTCATGTTGATCGATGCGAACCGCGAGCCGTCGTGTTCGCGGACCGACCGGACGTAGTCGAGCCCACAGGCGAGGCCGTCGGCGAGCCGATCCGCGCCGAGGCCGTCGATCGGTCGGAAATGCTCTTCGGTCAACACGACGACGTTCGAGTGTTTCGCGTACGGAAACAGGTTCGGAAACGACGTTGCGGCCCCCTCCTTTCCGCGGCCACCCCCGATCGCCTCCGGATACTCCGGCGTCGCCTCGTCGACGGTCCCGGGGCAGAAAAAACAGTCCTCGCCGTCGCCGACAACCGCCTCCAGGTCGGTCCCCCCGGAGTCGTCCGGGTGCGGGAACACCTCCGAGACGATCCGGGCCGTCCGTCCTGTCAGCGGATCCCGCCGGTGTTCGACCGCCTCGGTTACCGTCTCGAACCCCTCAAGCGGGCTTTTGAACCGCGACTCCTCGATCGACCGTTCGAACTCGATGGCCATACGGAACGGTTGTGC
>OBKM01001025.1_pt1 | contig 12175 bp, 14 predicted proteins | sample 1519691 | NCBI WGS metagenome assembly OBKM01 (sample SAMEA37050418, study PRJEB22526) | metagenome | biome: saline pan; feature: lake; material: water | place: Egypt | collected 2015 | depth 0.5 m
GAAGCAAACCCGCCACGTCACCCGATTTCATGCGAACATGATCACATGGAAGCGTCGAGCGGCTAACTGGTCGGGAGGAGTTGGTCATTCCCCGTTTGCACCGACGGTCACACCGTTAGTGGTACCGCGCACGCGAGTATTGTGGCTCACCGATGTATGGTGACTCACCGATGTATGAATGCGTCGAAAAACTCGGCGTGACTCGGGACGTCTCGGAGCGGAACGTCTCGGAAACCGTTACTCCTCTTCGAGGTACTCGATTCCTTGCTTCGAGACGTTCGCCTTCGTGATGTCCTCGAGGTCGTTGAGCCAGAAATCGTCGTCCGCCTCGTCGACCTCCGGAGCATTGGCCTTCCACGCCCACCCCTCGTACTCGTGGACTTTTTGCGTCCCCTTTTCTCGGAGTCGGATCGTCGTCCGTTCCGCCTCCTCCTCGGAAGGAGCAGGTTCGAGTGTCCGTGCCGCTTTGAGTGCGGCCTGCCGTGGCATATTACCCGAGAACTCGCTCGGTTCCGATCCGTCCTCTTCACGAAGGGCAAAGTTCCGCTTACCGTCTTCACGTACCATGGTTTTACCTCCATGACAAACCAACACACAATACATTATAAACATATCGGTGAAATGAAAGCTGCTAGGAATGTCTTTTATATACTATCGGCGCTCGGGCTATCGTTTTCCGGTCGAACGGCCCGTTAACCTTCGATGTGCATCCCCGTTTCGGCGGTCGATCGCTCGCGCGCACGAGAAGAATGGACTTCGGCGCTGTAAACAACACTTATGTATCTGCTGTGGCGAAGGTCGACGCAGACAACGGCGATGGTCCGCAAGAAGAAACTCAGTCCGAGTGGTGCCAAAGACGAGGACGGGGAGTATCACAACGTGCACGTGAACCTCCACGAGGACGAACTCGCCGTCGCTGGGATGGAGATCGGCGACGAGGTGTTCGTTCGGGTTCGCGACGGGAAGATCATTATCCAGAAGGCCAACTCCGACCCGGAGGATCTCGAACACGACTTCTGAGCGTTCGGCTCGAATGGAGTCCGTGTCCTGAGCGTTCAGCTCGAATGGAGCCCGTGTCCTGAGCGTTCAGCTCGAATGGAGTCCGCATCTCCCATTCGCGAGCAGTGAACCGACATCGGTTCTTCATTGTGCCGCGCTGACGCTCCGGTTCGACCGAAGAAGGTGTGACGCTCCGATTCGGCCGACGAGCGTCCGACGTTCCGATGCAATCGAGGAACCAGTTGTGGCCGGTCGTCAACGAGCGAACTCAGTCGGCGGATTCATGGCCGTCGGCGACGACGGATACCGCAATGAACGCCTACGATCTGTTGAAGCCGGCGCTGTTCTCGTTCCCGCCGGAGACCGCACACAACGGAATCCATCGACTCCTCAGGACGGCGCAGGGAACGCCGATACAGCACGCACTCCGTCGTCGATACGTCGTTGACGACGCTCGACTCGAAACGGAGGCGTTCGGGCTGTCGTTCCCGAATCCGGTCGGCGTCGCAGCCGGCTTCGACAAGAACGCGGAGGTGCCGCGGGCACTGGCAGCACTCGGATTCGGACACGTCGAAGTCGGCGGTGTCACCGCGGAGCGTCAACCGGGGAACCCGAAACCTCGCATGTTTCGGCTACGCGACGATGAAGCGCTCATCAACCGGATGGGGTTCAACAACCACGGTGCCGACGCCGTCGGCGACCGACTCGACCGGGAGCCGCTTCCTGACGTTCCGGTCGGTATCAACATCGGAAAGTCGAAATCGACGCCGCTCGAGGAGGCGGCGGACGATTACCTGTACACGTACGAGCGCGTCGCGAACGCGGGTGACTACTTCGCGGTTAACGTTTCGAGCCCGAACACCCCCGGACTGCGCGAGCTGCAGAACCGCGAGGCGCTGACCGATATCCTCGGAACGCTTACCGATGCCGGCGCGACTCCGTTGCTCGTGAAGCTCTCCCCGGACCTCCCGGAGCCCGCGATCGAGGAGGCGCTCGCCGTCGTCGACGATCTCGACCTCGACGGCGTGATCGCGACCAACACAACCACCTCGCGTCCGGAGTCGCTGCGGAGTCCGACGAAAGCCGAGCGGGGCGGCCTCTCCGGAAAGCCGATCGAGGGCACCGCGACGCGGCTAGTCCGGTTCGTCGCCGAACGCACCGACGTTCCCGTTATCGGGGTGGGTGGAATCTCCGACGCGAAGGGAGCATATGAGAAGATACGTGCGGGCGCGTCGATGGTTCAGCTGTACACCGGACTCGTCTACGAGGGACCGGGAATCGCTCGCGACATCAACACCGGACTGCTCGAGTTGCTCGACAGAGACGGGTTCGAGCGGGTCGACGAGGCGGTCGGCGCGGATCTCCAGTGAAGCGGATGCCACAGAACTCCAGTGAAGCGGATGCCACAGAACTCCAGCGAGACGGATGCCGCGGATCGCGAACGGCGGTAGTTAACCGTCGTTCCGGACGATGATTACGACGTCGTCCGCCTGTAACAGCTCGCCATCACCCTGATACTGCCGTTCCTCTTCGACAGCGAACTCCTCGTCGACGAGCGTCACCCCCGCGACGTGGAGCTCGTCACCGTCGAGCTCGTAGTCGTCGCGCGCGAGCGCACCCTCGATCGCACCGACCTGGTCACCGTACTTCGGGCCGACCGTCGCATAATCGAGGTCGATCCCCGTGATCACCGTCTCGACCGGGGCGTCGTCGTCGGGGTGTACTTCCAGATCCGTGACGTGCATCACGCCGGTGATATCCTCCTCGAATCCCCTGACGTCGGCGTACACCTCGACCGCGTCGAGTTCGGCGTTCAACGGAAGCTGACTCTCGCTTTTGTACTTGCGGAGCGCACCGACGACGGCGGTCGCGGCCGCGCCGGCGTCGTGATCCGCGTCGAGACCGAGCGGCTCCGGCCAGTCAGCGAGATGGATCGAGTCCGCAGCTCCGTCCGCAACCTCGATGGATCCGTCGAGCGCGTCGAGGTCGGCGGCCGCTTCGGCGTACATGTCGTGCCAGAGCTCCTCGGTAACGTGTGCGAGAAACGGGGCGAACAGCTTCAAAAAGCGACGGTGCGCGGTTCGGAGCGTGTAGCTTGCGGAGTCGTCGTCTCGCTGTTTCGCGATCTCGAGATAGTCGTCACAGAACGTTCCCCAGAAGAACGTCCGAAGCCCGTCGCGAGCCTTCGAGAACTCCCTGTTCGTCAGTTGGTCGGTAAGCGTCTCGATCCGACGGTCGAGTTCGGCAAGCAGCCAGCGATCCAGCTCCCTGAGGTCGGCGTGGTCGGGCCGTTCGGGATACGGATCCGGCGCGAGCGACTCGACGAGCTTCGAGGCGTTCCACAGCTTCCGAATGAGCTTCTCGCCCGCGCGAAGACCCTTCTCCTGATACGGAAGATCGTCGCCGATAGCGGAGCCGGCCGCCCAGTAGCGCGCGGCATCAACGGGGTACTTCTCCATAACTGCGTCGGGCTCGACGACGTTCCCCTTCGATTTCGACATCTTCTCCCGGTTCTCGTCTAACACCATCCCGTTGATCATCGTCGACTCGAACGGAACCGCTCCCGTGTGCTCGTAACACTTGATCACGGTGTGGAACAGCCAGAAGGAGATGATGTCATGGCCCTGCGGACGAACGTCCATCGGATATATCTCCGGGCGTGCCATCGTGAACTCCTCGGCCTCCGCGTCCCAGTCCCAGCCAGCGTTGATAAGCGGTGTGAGCGACGACGTCGCCCACGTGTCGAGCACATCGTCCTCCGGGACGAGCTCGTCGTGGCCGCACGCTGGACACGCGTCGACGGGGGGATCGTCCGAAAGCGGGTCTACCGGCAGATCGCCCTTCTCGGCAAGCACCTCGTGGTCGCAGTCGGCGCAGTACCAGACGGGGAACGGGATGCCCGAGGAGCGCTGTCGTGAGATGAGCCAGTCCCACTGGAGCCCCTCGACCCAGTGTTTGTACCGGGTGAACATCTTCTCCGGGAACCACTCCATCTCGCGACCCGCCTCGAGATACTCCTCGCGTTTGTCCAGCACCTCGACGTACCACTGCTCGGTGACGAGGAATTCGACGCTCGTCCCGCAGCGCTCGTGAACGTTGACGGTGTGGGTGATCTCCCAGCGGTCGAGCAGCGCACCGGCCTCGTCGAGATCCTCGACTATCGCTTCGCGGGCCTCCGAGGAGTGGAGTCCCTCGTACTCGTCGGCGACATCCGTCATGTGCGCGGACTCGTCGATCGCAACCCGGAGGTCGAGGTCGTGTGCCTGATACCACTCGATGTCGTTCTGGTCGCCGAACGTACAACACATCACGATCCCGGATCCGGTCTCCATGTCGACGCGGTCGTCGGCGATGATCGGGACCTCGTGGCCGAACAGCGGGATCTGGGCACGCTCCCCGACGAGATCCTGATTATCCTCGTCGTCCGGGTGGACGAACACGGCGACGCAGGCGGGCAGGAGCTCCGGACGAGTGGTCGAGATGGTGAACGCGTCAGGGGCGTTGGGGTCGGCATCGTCCCCACTCGCGACCGCGAACTCGATGTCGTGGAAGTGTGATCCCCGCTCGTCGTCCTCGGTTTCGACCTGCGAGATCGCGGTCTCACACTCCGGACACCAGATCGCCGGCGCTTCCTGACGGTACTCGCGACCGTTCTCGTACAGATCGATAAACGAGAGCTGTGAGACGCGCTGGACCTCGGGTGAAATCGTGCGGTACGTGTTGTTCCAGTCGATCGAGAGCCCGACGCCCTGCATCTTCTCGGTGAACTCCTCCTCGTACTCCAGACACACCTCCCGGCATTTTTCCTGGAACTCCCTGCGCTCGAACTCCTGATGGCGAACGTCGAGCTCGCGCTCGGTGAGTCGTTCGGAGGCGATCCCGTTGTCGTCGTACCCGAACGGATAGAACACCTCGCTGTCGTGCATGCGGTGGAATCGAGCGACGATGTCCTGGAGGATTGAGCCGTACACGTGGCCCCAGTGGAGGCTTCCGGAGACCGTTGGCGGCGGGGTGTCGATGGAGAAGGCGGTGTTGGGATCGACCGGATCGTCCGGATACGCGTACGTCTCCTCGTCGACCCAGCGTTGCTGCCAACGTGGCTCGACGGCGTCGGGGTCGTACTCACCGGTAGGCATTATTGGGTAGGGGTTCCGTCGGTTCCCCCTTAACGGACTCGGTTGTGCGAAGCGGCGTGTCGTGCCGGGACGATACAACGTCGCCGGCGACGAGGTGAAGCGTCCCCTACGGCGCGACGCCGACGGTTAGCAGCGTTCCCCATGTCAGATATCGGTCGATCATCGCCTCCCGGCGGTCCCAGTCGTCAGTCGGGAACGCGGACTCCGGCGGGATCTCGATCTCCCGATCGGGGATCGCGTCCTGTTCCGCCACGTGGAGACCGGCCTCTCGAAACGCCTCGCGATACTGCTCACGACTCCACAGCGTCATGTCGACCGAGATCCGCTCCTGCCACTCGTGTGTGGTCTCGCTCTCTTCGAAGAAGTTGACCGCACAGTAAACCGTCCCACCGGGATTCAGAATGCGTCGAATCTCTTCAAGCGTGTGGTGTGGATCGGACGCGTAGTAGAACGCTTCCATGGTGAACACGTGATCGACCGAGTCGTCGGCGAACGGAAGCGAATCGAAGTCGCCGACGAGGTAGCCAACCGCGTCGTCGTCGGTGTAGCTCCGTGCGTTGCGCGCCATCTCGGGCGCACCGTCGAGTCCGTATCCGCGGCCGATCCCTCGCTCGCGAAGCGCGCGAAGCGCGTAGCCGGAGCCAGTTCCGAGATCGACGACCGTGTCGGTCGGCTCGACCGGCATCCGGGCGAGCACGTGTTTTGCGGTGTGCCAGTGCCGATCCTCCATACCCCGATCCTTGCCGGACGTCGCCCACTCGTCGAACTCCTCGCGAACGCTCATAGGATATCGACGGCTGGACGGGTGAAAACCGGATCGAAGCATCGAGACGGTGAACATCGAACCGGAGCATCGAGACGGTGAACATCGAACCGGAGCATTGAAACGGTGAACATCGAACCGGAGCATTGAAACGGTGAACATCGAACCGGAGCATCGAAACGGTGAACATCGAACCGGAGCATCGAAACGGTGAAAGCGTGTCGTTGCCCGCATCATTAAGTCCGTCCGGCGGGTCGGATTGGTATGGAGTACTCGCTCGCCATCGAGAACGGACCCGAAACGATTCCCGGGGGAACCGGACTTCTGCTCGTTCATCCGAGCATCGGCGAGACCGACCGGATCGACACCGATTTCCTGAAAACCGACACCGACGCGTTTCTCGTCGTCTCGACGCGCACGACGGCCCGGGAGGTCGAACAGAAACTGGAGTACTACGACGTCGACGAAACGAAGGCGACGATCCTCGACACCCTTTCGGTGGAACGAGGATACTCACGACGGTCCTCGGATGACGTCTACTACGTCTCTGCACCCGATGATCTCGACGGCGTGGTCGATCGTGTTGGACGATTCCTCGAGGAACACGACGGGAAGCGGCGCGTGTCAGTCGACTCGCTCACGGAGATGGCGTACTACGCCGACGACGACGCCGTCTACGAGGCTGCCTCGGATATTCTTCAACTACTCGAGGAGCAAGATGCCGTCGGAATTTTTCATCTCTCCGAGGAGGTCCACGAAGTGGCGACCCTTGATCGGTTCCGTGGGCTGTTCGACGCGGTCATCGAACTCGACGAGGAGGGCGTTGTCTCGTTCGACGAGTAGCAAAACACAGCGACGTACCACGGCAGATCGCAAGGCGTAGGAACGGTGTCCGTTGCAGAGTCACGCCGCGGCGTCGATGATGGAGGAGATCACTCCGTCGCCTCGATCATCGAGGCGATCGTTTTTTCGGCCCACGCCACCGCGTACGGTGCTCCTCGCTCACGGTACGCCGTCGTATCGAGCGCAGCGAACGGAGTGGGAAGATCGAGCCCGTGGCGAACCGCCGAACAGGCGTACTCGGTCGCGCTTGCGAACTCCGTTTGACCACGAGCGATCTCCGACGGAAGCTCGTGGAGTCGCCCCTCGAGCCGTTCACCCGCATCCATCCACGCGTCGAACAGCCGCGGATGAGTATCGTTCCAAGAGGAGAAGACATCGCGAGTGTGAAGCCCGACCCACGCCTCGAACAGTGCGTGTGCGATCTGGAACACGTCTGCCGAGCCGAGCCCGGTCGCCGGCCCGAGCCCAGTCCCCGAGCCGACTTCGTTCGAGGAAGACGTTGCTTCCTCCGCCGGGCGTCGAATCGCCTCGTCGAGATCGACGTACATCGAGCCGAAAAACGGGAGGAACGTCTCGGGGATAGTGGCGGCCGAGACGCCGTCGGACGCGGAGACGCCCGGAGCCGTGGAGATTCCCGTCCGGACCAGTCGGTCGGCGATCAGAAACGCCAGGAAATCGTCGGGCGTCCCCTCGGCCCGGCGTTTGACGAGGATCGTCTCCGGAGTCGTTTGGGTGGTTCTGACGACGGTGCCGTCGCCCGGGAGACCGATCGTGAACGTCGGGCCCGCGTACGTTCGGAGTAGATCCGGGGTATCGTTCGGGATCCATGCATCAGGGTACGACGCCGGAGAGAGTTCCTCCACGAAGAATCCGAGATCCTCCGCAGCCGCTGGTGGGAGCGTCTCGAAATCCGACTCGACATCCAAGACGACCGAGTCAGGAGCGTGTGTGGCTCGAATTTCGGTGAGGTCGTCAGCAAGCGGCCGCCTCGAGAACATCAGGCAAACACGTACGACAGGATGATCAGTACCGAAAGAACGGCTGATACGCTCACGGTTCCGAGAACGACCTTGGTTGCTTTGCTCATATCCGGGCGTGTGTACGCCGACCGCTTAAATCCACTCAGTTTTCTCGACTCGCGACAGCAAACTCAAGTCTCCCCCCGGCGTCGGAGCGTCGCGATGACCCTCGGTCCGTCCCGGTGTTTAAGTGTTTAGCTCGGATACATGAGCCGCATGCGGATCCGTGACGCACTCGAATCGGACGCCGAAGCTCTCGCCATGCTGTCCGGGAAACCGGAAGGGGTAGTGATCAATATGATCCACGATCGGTCCGTCCGGGTTGCGGTACCGGAGTCGGAACACCGTTCAGAAAAGACCGAGTCTGACCAACGTCGCCACGAAAACGAGTCTGACCAACGTCGCCACGAAAACGAGTCAAACCGGGCCAAAGACGCTAAGACCGGATCCAACACTGAACATCCGAGTGGAGCCGGAAATCCATCACCGTTGCAGGGGTTCATCGGGTATGACGTTCGATCCGGATCCGTGCACGTAACCGATTTCGGCGGATCGGAATCGACGGTTCGTCGGTTGTTCGAAGAGCCGCGTCGGTTCGCCGTTCGCGAGGGGATGTCTCTCGAAGTCGTCGTCTCGGACGACGCCACTGACGAGATTGAAACGATCGAGTCCCTCGGATTCGAGCCGGTCGGTGAGGGTCCGCAGTTCGACGGAGGATCGACGACGCGGTTTCGACTCGAACCGAGCGGGACTGACTGATTCCGGACCACTCGTCCAACGACTCCTAGAGTCATACGCGGTCCAACGACTCCTGGAGTCGCATGTAGGCGGACTATGGCTGTGATCCTGTTCAGTCGAACTGTCCCTGGACGATTTCGAGCGCGTCCTCCCGGTCGTCCCAGTCGACGAACAACGCGACCGACGTCGCACTCGTGATCAGGTCGATGACGTTGATACCGGCATCGGCGAGCGGATCGATGACGCTCTGGATCACGCCGGGCTGGTTGGGAAGTTCCCCGCCGGTGACCCGGATTACGGCGATCGGGTCGTCGACCGTGACCGACGACAGAGTTTCGTCCTCAACGACTGCTTCGTGAAGCAGGGCTTCGGCAGTCTCCGAGACGTCGACATCGACGTAGAACGTTACCGAATCCATTCCGGAGGCAACCGCGTCGACGTTCACGCTCTCCTTCCGAAGCGCGTTCGAAAGTTCCGAAAGGATCCCGGGTCGGTTTCGGATCGCCCGGCCGGCGACGGTGAGACAGGCGAGCGGCTCCTCACGCATGTCGATGAGGTTCTCGAACTGGCCTTCGATCCGGGTACCGCCGGTGAGGAGGTCACCGTGTTGGTAGTGGACGACCCGTACGCCGAGCGTCTCGTTTTTATACGAAAGCGCCGAGGGAGCAACCACCTCAGCACCGCGGAACGAGAGGTTTCTGAGCTCGTCAACCGTGATCCGTCCGACGTTTCGTGCACCTTCGACGACCCGGGGATCACCGGTCATCACGCCCTCCACGTCGGTGATGATGACGACCTCGTCGGCCTCCATGTAGTTACCGAGCATGACCGCGGTCGTGTCGGATCCTCCCCGACCGAGCGTGGTGACGTTGCCGTCGTAATCCTCGGCGAGGAAGCCCGTAATCACGGGAACGACACCATCGAGCTGCTCCGCAACTGCATGGGCACGCTTTCGGGTCTCCTCGACGTCGACCTCGCCGAGTTCGTTCGTTATCACTGGCCACTCCGGATGTCCCGGCTCAAGGAAGATCGCCTCGATCCCGCGAGCGGAAAGCGCCGCCTTCAGCATCCGGACACTGGTCCGTTCACCCATCGAGACGATCTCCGCCCGGTCCGCATCGTCGGTCTCGAACGTGATGTCCTCGAGCAGCTCGTCCGTCGTCGATCCCATCGCACTGGCGACGACGGCGATCTCGTGTCCCGCCTCAACGGCGTTGGCGATCGAATCTGCTGCACGGTTTATTCGATCACCGGTTCCGAGACTCGTACCGCCGAACTTCGCAACTACGCGCATACGATACCTCCTTCGGTAACTGGGATATCGGTTCCGACATCAGGCCCACCGTAGCCACCGACGACGGACGGACGGAATCCACCTCGATCCGGACCGTGCATCGAGCGCCCGCTTCCATCCCACCGGACCCCAACAGCATCGTGATCGATAAACATGCGCTTGCGTAGCAGAGGGAGCCGCATAACTGTGTCTTCTCGAAAATAGGTAATAGAATTTTAATTATTGAATTTCATATACGAAATGAGGCGGGGAAATTGGATCGACCGTCAAGCTCGTTCGCTTTGGAGGGCTATCGGTGATACGGATCGGAGCCCATCCACTCGATCTCTTTCAGTATCGTCAATCTGGTGTTTCGATCACTCGTCGGAGACGCCCCATGCGTCGGGCATTTCGATAACGTAGCGACCGTCCTCCTGTAGCGAGATGATGTACTCCTGTCGGTCGTACAGCTCCATCAGGTTCAGTTCGTACTGGCCAGGACTGACGATCCGAATGCTTTCGAACTGGTCGTTGAGTTCGTCGCGGAGATTCTCGATACCGGGTCGTTCGTCGGCCTCGGGTTCACTCCCGGTCGATACCGGATCGTCATCGTCGTTCGCGTCCGGACTGATGGATCGACTTGCACGATCCAGCTCGTCAGGGGTTACGACATCGGATCTGGCGCTCGCTTGAGCCGTGTTTTCGGACTCGGTCTCGTTCAGCTGTTGGGAGCCGTCAGTATCTCTCTCGGGGTCGACCGCGCTCGCGTCCGGCGTCGACGCCAACTCCGATCGTTGCTCTGAACTCCCGGATCCGGTGGTTACACCCGATGAAGGCGTCTCGGATGGCTCGGTCGTCGGGTCGCTATCTACGTCGGAAGATCCGACAGGATCTGACGGTGAATCAGGCGTGCCGGATGCTGAATCAGGCGTGCCGGATGCTGAATCAGGCGTGCCGGACGACGCGTCAGGCGCTGTTTCGGAGCGCCCTTTCGGCTTGAACTGGAACTTGTTCCCGCCACAGTCGGGGCAACCTGACAGCATCTCCTTGGACCCGTCGGGGAACACTCGCCCACAGGAAGTACACTGGTGGGGCATTTACTTTCGGGAGACGAGCGTGCTGATGAGGTTCTCGTCTTTGTGCAGCGTCTCGATCCGGTTTGCAGGACCGATGACCGTGAGTTTCTTTGTCGACTCTCGACCCATCAGCTTATCGAGGAAGCTCTGGTCGGACGCCTCCGCCTTCGGGTACGTCTCGATCTCGATGCCGGTGAAATCGTCCGGACTGATCTCCGTCATCGTCACCTCGATCAGCTTCGACTCCTCGTCCGGCGACAGTCCCTCCTCGAGGATGACGATGTTGCCGTCCCGGACCCCGTCGAGAATGAGACGGATCTTCTCCATGCTCGTGAGTCCCTCCATTCGGGCACCACTTATCATGTCGATCCGAACACCATCGTTCGAATCGTCCCCCCGCACGTTTCCGTCCCTCGGGGGCTCGCCACCGGTACCGTCGCCTCCATCGATATCAGGTCGTGCGTCGGGCATTATCCGAAGTACTCCGCGATCTTACCGTACACTTCGTCCATGTTATCACCCTCCAAGGCTGACAGTGGGATCGTCTCGTGTTGCGGGAACGCGTTCGCGATCTGTTGGACGTTCGACTCCGGGAGATCTGTCTTGTTCGCGAGGATGAGCACGGGCAGATCCTGTGACTCGATGATCCCGATGAGCATCGTGTTCACCTGAGTGAACGGATCCGTCGTCGAATCCAGAACGTAGATGACGCCGTCGACGTCCTCGCGAAGCCAGTGCATCGCTTCCGCGACACCTTCGGTCGCCTCACGCGACCGTCTGACCGCGTCCTCCTTCTCCATATCGTGGTCGAGAAACTCCTTGTAATCCACCTTCGTGGTCACACCAGGCGTGTCGACGATGTCGATCGTAACCTTGCGTCCGTTGCGCTCGATCTCGACGTTTTCCTTTCGGCGAGCTCGCCGGGTTTCGTGTGGAATCTGACTCTCCGGGCCGACGGCGTCGCCCGTCCAATCACGTGCGATACGATTCGCGAGGGTCGTCTTTCCGGCGTTCGGTGGTCCGTAGATACCGATCCGCTTCGGATCGTCGGCAGCGAACAACCCGTCTGTGACCCGTGAAATGCTGTCTCTGAGGTTTGTTAACAGTCCCATTCTGATATCCAGTTGGTGTGTTTGCTGGTCTCCGGTTGATGCGCTGACTCTCTCCGCCCGTACACGGAAAGATCGATGATATCGTGTGTGAGTTCCATCCCCCGTTTACTTAAGAACTGCGTCAGACACCGAAATCATAGTGTAGCCCGTTCATTCGCCCATTCTATAAAAGAGACAGCGCGAGTACCACGGGCCACCGTGCCCGTGGGTGAAGCG
>OBKM01001026.1_pt1 | contig 12175 bp, 11 predicted proteins | sample 1519691 | NCBI WGS metagenome assembly OBKM01 (sample SAMEA37050418, study PRJEB22526) | metagenome | biome: saline pan; feature: lake; material: water | place: Egypt | collected 2015 | depth 0.5 m
CATATACACATCGGGGCAGACATAGTCGACAATCAAACCCAACGTTCAGCCACGTCGCATACTACACCGGAACAATATATTGAAACGATGGTCTAACGGCTGCCACCGATATTCATTGTGCTGGTTTACACACCAGCTCGTTTAAATCTGTCAGTGATTTAAATTAAACCCGGAGACTCTTTCGCACATTAGGTTTTAGCTGTCGCTACAAACTACAACCAATATCAGAAGCTACTCCCGACGGGGGGACTCAATTCCCTTCCTAGTCCGATTCTTGCTGATTCTGTTCCGCTGAGCGGAACGATTCTCATGGCTTTAACGAAGCTTTTATGAAATTAGAACTAGTATGGTCTTCTATGTGACCGCGGGGGTCACATAACGTCGCACGAACGCATCGTATCCAACCAGTTAGCAGCTAAGGGGGCTACCCCCACGAGTAGCGTATCGGCTCATCTGCTCAACTGGACAGATGCACGTGCGATGGTACGATGAAAACACTTCGGCAATCCACCCCGACGATCGGTTCAGTTGTAGAACCAGCGCACCCCCGTGGCGATGACCGTGTTGAGCTGATGAATTCCGATCATGCAGATCGGAACAACGGCGCTGAGAGCGCTGTTCTGCTCTCACACGCGGACTACTGGTTTGATGATCACGAGCGTTCTGTCGCCCCTACAAGCGAAATTACCGGACACCGAACGACCTTCCGGTCCTACGACATTGACCCCTGTCAGATCCAGCGACGCAAGAAGTTTGATCGGATATGGAAGTATCAGGTCGGCCGTGGCCAGACTTGGGAAGATGACTCCTGGCAAAAACAGGTCGTTTGGAAGGATGACATGTGGAAAAAGTGTGACGCCGTTCTCCAGTACTGTGAGGTACCGGAACTTGAACGCAAGGTTGCTCTCCGAAGGACGCTTTCAGAATCACTGCAGGGGTTCAGTAGGCACTATGATGGCGCAGTCGGCGCATGTGTAGGCTTCGCGTTGCTTGAGATGTTTGAATCAGTTGAGAGAGCCAGGGATTCATGGGTCGTTGAGAGATTCACTGGTGTCCCGGGATTTGATCGTGAGACCGCTGAGAACCTAGCTGAGTACGTCTTCGGGAAGTACGGAAACGAGGTGGTCAGACAATGAGCCAGAAAGGACATCAGTTCACTAACATCCCGGATCCGCTCAAAGAACGCAGTCAGTGGATCATAACAAAAAACAGCCGACCAGTCAATCCAATATGGGGATGGAATACATCTCAGCATCAGTTTGAGCAGGCTTGCCGTCTCGCAATTGAGCACGACGGAGAGCTTGCTTATGTGCTAACTAACGACGATCCATACGTGGTGATCGATTTAGATGATGTTGGGACAGATGGTCCGGCAACGATGTCTGAAGAAGCCTGCGGAATCGCACGACGGCTCAATACGTACACAGAAGTAAGTCGTTCCGGAACCGGTCTGCATCTAATCTGCGAGGGGACTCGGTTACCTGACCGAAAAATAGAGGGTGAAATGCACGACCGGGGCTCTATCGAGGTGTATGATTCATCTCAGTACATCGTGATAACCGGTGATCAGGTCGGCTCATACGACAAGATCCGTGACGGTGATGGAACCGATAGTGACTGGACTGAGAATGCTTTGATCAATCTGCAGCAAGAGTATCTACCGAAACGATCAGAACCTAACGACTCGCCGGCAGAGAGCTCAGAGTTCGATCTCGGATCGGCTTCGCGCGATTCGATTGACGTTGGTGCCAAGGACATTAGACGGACTCTGGAAGAGTATGCGAAGGGTAACTCTGCCGAAGCACAGCGAGCATTGGATCGCTGGAACTCGCATAGTAGTTCCAGCCGGGAGTTTCTCTCTCCATCAGAGCTCGATATGGCGTTTGTCGCCGACCTTGCGTTTTGGTGTCAAGAGGACGCGCAGTTGATTGACGAGTGTTTCCGCTCATCGAACAGAATGCGAGAGAAGTGGGACGAAGTGCACTACTCGGATGGCCGGACCTACGGCGATGGAACCATCCAGACCGCCATCAGAACCAACTACGACACTTTCTCGGGCCATTATGTTCGGTGCCAGTGAATCAAAACAGTCGTCTTGCCTGACAGACTCGGCAGCTTAATACAGGATGTAACCGCCTGCTCCTATTACAATATTTCTCCTAATTATACCAGTCGTTCTCAAAGCTTCGTAGGTAGGGGTCTACCGCGCGCGAGGTTCGTGTCAATCAATATATTTTGGCTCCGATCTGGATTTTGGTAAACTATCCCATCGCTTTATGTTCTGTCGGTGCGCAAATATCGCTTGATGTCGGACGGCAGCGGGGTGTCACAGGTAGGTGGGCGGACTCACGCGGATAGATGCGTCTGCTCAAAACCCTGTTCGTCGGAAATTAGGCGCCTACGGGAGAGTGCCCACCGATCCCGGACGGCGACGAACCGCCCGGAAACCGAGTGGGCCAACTCGGATTTGAACCGAGGACCTCCCGGTTATCAGCCGAGCGCTCATACCTAGCTGAGCTATTGGCCCTAGGTAGGCGCGTTTCATCGTAGCGTCGTGGGTTGTTTAAACGTTTCTTTTCGACCGCCCCTCGTCGGATCGTGTCACGGCTGCCGGTCCCGGGAGCCGTCGCCCTCGTCGGAATCCGATCCCGAGTCGGTCCCGTCCGCGCCGGTCGCTTCGGACTCGGAGAGGTCCTCGAACTCGTAGTCGTCGGCACCCATCTCGATCGTCCCGTCCGCTCCGGCGCCACCGGAGGTCGTCCCCGATCCGCTTCCGGCACCCGGCCCGCTTCCGGTTCCCGGGTCACCACCCGCTCCCGCTCCGCCGCCGGCGCCGGGGAAGCCACGGAAACCGTCTCCGTCCCCGTCGCCGCCGGGGAAGCCGCCGATGTAGACGTTTCCGGTGGCGAACCCGCCCGTCTTCTTTTCGACGTAGGGCTTGAGGACGTAGCGTTTGAGGCCGATTTTGAACGGGTACCGGGTCGGCGGCAGCGCGAAGACGAGGCCGATGAGGTCGGTGACGAGCCCCGGCGTGACCATCAACGCGCCGGCGACGAGCAGAAACGCGCCGTCGAGCAGCTCGTCGGTCGGGGGCTTGCCGGACGCGAGCTTCCGCTGTATTTTTCCCACCGTGTGACGGCCCTCCGCGCGGACCAAAAGGAGCCCAAGCAGCGCGGTCAACACGACGACGGCGACCGTCGCCGCCGGTCCGATGGTGACCGGTCCCAGCCCGGTTGCGAGAACGACGAGCAACAGCACGTCCGCAAGCGGGACGAGCAACAGGAGCCCGATGAGCCGCAGGTACATACACCCGAATACCGGCGGCCTCGGGAAAACGTTTCCGAGAGTCACTCCCGTCCGCCGAACCGAAACGACATCGCCTTAGGCGGCCCGCCGTTTCCGGTCAGTAATGAGAGCTGCGCTCGTGATCCTCGATGGGTGGGGGCTCGGCGACGGCGGCGAGTCCGATGCGGTGTCGGCCGCCGACACGCCGGCGTTCGATCGGCTCCGCGAAAACGGGGCGTTCGGAACGCTTGTGACACACGGCCGACGCGTCGGGCTTCCGGCGGGACAGATGGGCAACAGCGAGGTCGGCCACCTCAACATCGGTGCCGGCCGCGTCGTCAAACAGGACTCGACGCGCGTGACCGACGATATCGAGGCGGGCACCTTCGGCGAGAACGCGGCGATCGACGCCGCGATCTCCCATGCCGACGAACACGGCGGCCGGATACATTTTCTGGGACTCGTCAGCGACGGCGGCGTCCACTCCTATCAGGCCCACCTCCACGCGTTGATCGGGCTTGCAGCCGATTCCGGAGTTGACGCGGTGACGCACGCCTTCACCGACGGACGGGACACGGCGCCGAAAAGCGGCGCGGGGTTTCTCGCCGATCTTGAGGCGACTATCGACGAACACGGCACCGGCCACGTCGGCACCGTCTGTGGGCGCTACTACGCGATGGACCGCGACGGGAACTGGGACCGGACGAGACGCGCCTACGACGCGATCGTCGACCGGGAGGCCCCCCACAGCGCCGAGTCGGCCCTCGAAGCCACCGAAGCGGCGTACGATCGCGGCGAGACCGACGAGTACGTCGAGCCGACGGTCGTCGGCGAGGACAGCCGAGCCCTCGCCGGGGGGGATTCGGCCGTCTTTTTCAACTTCCGGGCGGATCGAGCCCGTCAGCTCACCCGGATGCTCGCCGATATCTCCCCGGAGTGGGGGTTCGTAACCGAACCGCCCGAGGTCGAACTCGTCACCATGACCGAGTACGACGAGACGTTCGATCTCCCGGTCGCCTACCCGCCGATCGAGCCCGAGCGGACGCTCGGCGAGGCGCTTTCCGTGGCCGGTCTCACCCAGCTTCGGGCGGCCGAATCCGAAAAGTACGCCCACGTGACGTACTTTTTGAACGGCGGCCGCGAGGCCGCCTTCGAGGGCGAACACCGCGAGATCGTTCCGAGTCCGGACGTTCCGACCTACGACCAGCGACCCGAGATGTCCGCCGCCGGGGTGACCGATGTCGCGATAGAGCGGATCGAAGGCGGAATCGGGGGGACGGCCAACGGGACCGCCCCAGCCGACCTCGACGCGCTCGTGTTGAATTACGCCAACCCCGACATGGTCGGCCACACGGGCGATTTCGAGGCCGCCGTCTCGGCGGTCGAAGCCGTCGACGCCCAACTCGACCGCCTCGCGTCGGCGGTCCGCGATGCGGGCGGACACCTCTTTGTGACCGCCGATCACGGCAACGCCGACGATATGGGAACGCCGGCGGATCCACACACCGCCCACACGACGAACCCGGTTCCGTTCGTCTATCTCGCGCCGGACGGGACCGACGGGGGCCAGACGGTCCGATCCGGTGGAAGCCTCGCCGACATCGCGCCGACGATCCTGGCCCGGATCGGCGTCGAGATCCCCGCGGCGATGACCGGCGACGGATTGCTCGAATGAGCGATCCGGTCGTCATCCCGTCGGACCGAGACCTCCGTGGGACACTCGATTCCCCGGAAGGTGACCGCTGTGTGGTCGCGTGTCCGCCACACCCACAGATGGGCGGCAGCCGAAGCGATCCACGGTTACAAGCGGTGAGCGACGCCCTGGGATGTGCCTGTCTCCGGTTCGACTACGGCTCCTGGAACGAGGGCCGCGGGGAGCTCGAAGACGTCCGTGATGCGCTCGCGTGGGCGCGAACGAACTACGACCGCGTCGGACTGTTCGGGTACAGCTTCGGCGGCTGTCTCGCCCTCGTCGCGGCGGCCCGCGAATCGGCGGCCGGAGGCCCGCCGGATCGGGTCGTTGCGTTGTCACCCGCCGCGAGGCTATCGGCGGCTATCGACGCGGTCGCCGCCGTCGACGACATCGACTGCCCGGTCGGGGTCGTCTACGGCGAGCGCGACAGGACCGTCGACGCCGAGGCGGTCACAGAGCGCGTCCGGGCCGTCGGCGGCGAGGTCGCCGTCTTGAGCGCTGATCACCACTTCGTCGGGCAGGCCTCGACGGTCGGGCAACGCGTCGCGGAGCTCCTTTCGCCGTAGCCGGGGAGGGCAGGGGAGTTTATACCGGTGGACGGAATCGAACGCCCCCGACCCGGGAGTTCCCCGCCGTTCGCTCCGTCGAAGGGCTCGGTCCGTCCGGGTCGTGTGTCCGTTCGGCTGTCCGCCAGTATTATCACAGCAGATCGAGCGTGAGCGGATAGTCGTACACCTGCTCGTCGCTGGCCCGGAGTATCGCGATGACGACCAAGATTAGCCACGCCAAGGCGACGACGGGGAGCAGTACGAATCCGACGACGACGAGTACCGAAAGCGCCGAGAGGAACAAAAGCGCCGTCCACGTGATCTGGAAGTTCACCGCCTCCTTGCCGTTCTCGTCGACGAAGCGGCTCTCGTCTTTCTTGATCGCCCAGATCAAAAGCGGTGCGAGGACGTTGCCGAACGGGACGACGAACCCGACGAACGCCGCAGCGTGGACGAGGATTCCCCACGTCCGATCGTCGCCGCTCACTTCGTACTTGATCGCCGTGTCGTCCTCGGGGGTGCCGTCGGGACCGTTCTCGACGTCCGATGGTGTCGACATACACACCGGTTCGGCGATTTGATATAAATACCCTGGTGTGGCACAAACGCGGCTTTCAGTTTTTTATACGGGTTTTCGTTTTTAATAAAGGGGCCGCGGCGCACGACGGACGAGGCGTACAAAAACGTCGGTCGAAATCGTTTTGGTCGATGCTCGCGCACCGTCAGTATGCCGACGGAGCTTACTGATTACGACCCCACGTTGGGAAACAAGTTCGTTTTCGTCACCGGCGGTGTGATGTCCGGGCTGGGCAAAGGCATCACGGCGGCGAGTACCGGGCGCTTGCTCGCCAACGCCGGGTTTGACGTGACGGCGGTAAAGATCGATCCGTACCTCAACGTCGACGCGGGGACCATGAATCCCTACCAACACGGCGAGGTGTACGTATTAAAGGACGGGGGCGAGGTCGACCTCGATCTCGGGAACTACGAACGGTTTCTCGATATCGACATGACCTTCGATCACAACGTCACGACGGGCAAGACCTACCGCCACGTGATCGAGAAGGAACGCGCGGGCGATTATCTCGGCGACACCGTCCAGATCATCCCCCACATCACCGACGACATCAAACGCCGGATTCGGGAGGCCGCCGAAGGCCACGACGTCTGTCTCATCGAGGTCGGTGGCACGGTCGGTGATATCGAGGGGATGCCGTATCTGGAGGCGCTCAGGCAGTTCGCCCACGAGGAAGACGACGAGGACATCCTCTTTACGCACGTCACGCTGGTTCCGTACTCGAAAAACGGCGAACAGAAGACGAAACCGACCCAACACTCGGTCAAGGAACTGCGGTCGATCGGCCTCCAACCCGACATCCTCGTCGGGCGCTGTGACGACAAACTCGACCCGGAGACGAAAGCGAAGATCGCGCTGTTTTGTGACGTGCCCGTCGATGCGGTGTTTTCGAACCCCGATGTCGAGGACATCTATCACGTCCCGCTGATGGTCGAAGACGAGGGGCTCGACGAGTACGTCATGTCGGAGCTTGGGATCGCGGACGAGGCGGTCGCCACATCCGACCGGAACAACGAGTGGCGGGAGATCGTCACCCGGGAGGCGACCGACGAAATCAAGATCGCGCTCGTCGGGAAATACGCACTCGAGGACGCGTATCTCTCGATCCACGAGTCGCTGAAACACGCCGGGTTCGAGACAAACACCGATGTCGAGGTCCTGTGGGTCGATTCCGACGAGATGGGCGACGCCCCGAGCGATCGGCTCCACGAGGCGGACGGCATCATCGTTCCCGGCGGGTTCGGCGCGCGCGGCATGGGCGGCAAAATCGAGGCGGCCCGCTACGCCCGCGAGAACGGCGTGCCGTTCCTCGGGCTCTGTCTCGGCTTCCAGATGGCGGTCGTGGAGTTCGCCCGCAGCGTCTGTGGGTTCGAGGGCGCACACTCCGCGGAGATGGACGAGTCGACCCCGCATCCGGTCATCGACATCCTTCCCGAGCAGTACGAGATCGAAGACATGGGCGGGACGATGCGGCTCGGCTCCCACGAGACGGAGATCAGGCCCGGAACGCTCGCCCACGAGGTCTACGACGACACGACCTGCACGGAACGCCACCGCCACCGATACGAGGTCAACCCCGAATACATCGACGACCTCGAGGACGCCGGCCTCGTCTTTTCCGGCCGGGCCGGAAACCGAATGGAGATACTCGAACTCCCGGAACATCCGTTCTTTTTCGGGACCCAGTTTCATCCGGAGTTCCGCTCGCGACCGGGGCGGGCCTCCCCGCCGTTCGTCCGGCTAGTCGAGACCGTCCTCGAAGACGACGAGCACGACGCCGAGGAGGTGACGGCCTGATGGTCGACGTCGAGTCGTTCATCGACGAGAAGATCGAGGAGATCGGCGAAGCGGTCGGAGACTCGAAGGCGATCATCGCGCTGTCCGGCGGCGTCGACTCCTCGACGGCTGCCGCCTTGGCCCACGAGGCCATCGGCGACCAACTCACCCCGGTGTACGTCGACACCGGGTTGATGCGGAAAGGCGAGACCGAACAGATAGAGGAGACGTTCGCCTACATGGACGGGCTCCGGATCGTCGACGCGCGCGAGCGGTTTCTCGAGGCCCTCGAGGGTGTCACCGATCCCGAGGAGAAACGCCACGTCATCGGCGAGGGATTCATCCGCGAGTTCGAAACGGTCGCCCGCGAGATCGACGCCGAGTTCCTCGTCCAGGGGACGATCTACCCCGACCGGATCGAAAGCGAGGGAACGATCAAATCCCACCACAACGTCGGCGGGCTGCCCGAGGTCATCGATTTCGAGGGGATCGTCGAGCCGATGCGCGATCTCTACAAGGACGAGGTCCGCGAGGTCGCCCGGGAGCTCGAACTCGAGGAGATCGTCTCCGAACGGATGCCGTTCCCCGGTCCCGGGCTCGCAGTCCGCGTTCTCGGCGAGGTGACCGAGGAGAAACTCACCGTCGCCCGCGAGGCGAATCACGTCGTCGAGGAGGAACTCGAAGAACACGAGCCCTGGCAGGCCCTCGCCGCGGTGCTCGGCAAGGCGACCGGTGTCAAGGGTGACAACCGCGTCCACGGCTGGGTCGTCGCGGTTCGGTCGGTCGAGTCACGCGACGGAATGACCGCCCGCGCACAGGAGGTCGACTGGGAGACGCTACAGCGCATCCAATCGCGTATCACGGGCGAAAACGAGAACGTCTCCCGCGTCGTCTACGACGTGACGCATAAACCGCCCGCAACGATCGAATATGAGTGAGATAGTCGTCGCAGGACCGGACCAAGACGGGATCGGCTCGGCGCTCGAAGCGCGCGGCGGGAACGTACGCTATGCGACCGGGACCGCAAACCGGCCCGCACTCGAAGCGGCCGGCGTGCTCGAAGCCGACACGCTCGTGGTGACCGACGCCGGACTTTCGACCTCCGTGGCCGTCGCCGTGGACATGAATCCGGCGCTCCGAGTCGTCATCTACGCCCGCGATTCCGTCCCGGAGTTCATCAGAGGGCAGGCGGGCCACATCGTCGATCCGGAACTGCTCGATCCGGATACCCTCGCCGAGGAACTCCTCAGATAGCGGCGGCGGCCCCCCGAACGGTTCCTTACGGCTTGGGCGCAGCGTTCTGCAGCGCCGTCTCCGCGACGTTTCCGCCGTAGTCCGCGCTTCGGGACAGCGAGTCGATGGCGAGCCCGAGCAGCTGTGCCTGCTGTGGCTCCAGCGTCCGGATCGTGTCGTCGGCCGCCCGGGCGAGTTCGTCGATCCGGACGACGCGCTGTCGGGCGTCGTTTGCGAGCTCCGTCGCCCGATCCGAGTCTTCCTCGAGGAGGGCTTCCATCCCCATCTCGATGATCTCGGTCGACTCCGAGAGGAGCTCCGTCATCGCGTCGGCGGCGTCCGCCGGCGGCGCGCCGAGCGTCTGTGCGTGGGTCGCGATCTTGGCCGCGTGGTCGCCGATCCGTTCGAGTTGTCTCGCACTCGAGTGATAATCGAAGCAGGTCTCGCGGTCGAGACCGATCGCGGCGGCCGCCGAGGGGTCTCTGAGCACGGAGCGAAACACCCGCGAAACCATCGACCAGAGGCGGTCGACATCGTCGTCACGCTGGACGACGTCGGCGGCCAGTTCGTCGTCGTCCTCCAGAAGCGCCGTGACGGAGTCGGCGAGCATCGTCGTCGAGACGAGTCGCATCCGGGTGATCGCGTTGTGCATCGACAGCTCCGAGGAGTCGAGGAGGTCCTGCAGCCGGACACGACCGGAGGTCTCCCCGATCACTTCGAGACCGACGAGTCCCTGTGTCGCATCGCGGATCGTCCGGCGCTGTGCGGCCGTCACCTGTGCGGTTTCGAGCGTGACGATATCGAACCCGCTGACGTACATCGTCACGACCGCACGCATCAACTCGTCGCCGTACAGCCCCGTGATGTCGAGCGCCCCCTCGATCTTTTCGTCCTCGCGTTGCGGCGTCAACAGGAGCGTATCACCCTCCGGGTGGAACTCGACGACGCTGCCGCCGCTGATTCCGTTTTCGGTCGCCCACTCCTTCGGGAGCGAAACGGTGTATGTAGAACCGCCGGTCACCTGGACCTTTCGCGTTTCCATACCGCGGATACGGATCGATACTATAAACCACCATCGAGATATATAGGGTCGACAGAGCGGTCAGAGGCGTTTTCGGGCGGTGAATAGGGGGGACAAGACGGCCGTGGCCCGAAGACGAGGCGCATGGGTTACTGTGTCAAATATATATCTATATAGAACTCATAGTGGGGTACTTATGTCTACGTGCGCCCCTGTTCGGTAATGTCAGGAGGCTGCGGTCGAGCACGCCGCATCGCCGACGGAACCAGGTCCCGTCGGGGGTTTCTCGCGGCCGTTGGGGCCGGCGTCACCTCGCTTGCGGGCTGTATCGTCCACGGGGAAGACATCAACGGCCTCCGCGGTGAGGTCGTCATGGACGGCAGTAACACGGTGTTGCCGCACGGGGCCGCCGTCGCCGAGGAGTTCCTCTGGCGGAACAACCGGGTACAGATTCCGGTCCGTGGCTCCGGAACCGGAGCCGGGTTCCAGCGGTTCTGTGCGGGGGATACCGACGTCCAGAACGCGAGCCGGTCGATACTCGACGACGAGGTGTCGCAGTGTGCGAACAACGGCGTCGAGTACGTCGAACTCGAGGCGCTGCTCGACGGACTGGCGCTTTGGGTCCACCCCGACAACGACTGGTGTGACTGTCTCACCGTCGAGGAGATCAACCGACTGTGGCGACAGGGTGCCGAATCGGAGGTCCGGACCTGGCGTGATCTCCGGCCCGACGACCCCGATTTCCCGGACGAGGAGATCGCCCTATACGGCCGCGACTCCGCCTCGGGGACGTTCGATTACTTCACCGAGGCCATCAACGACGAAGTCGGTAACATCCGCAGCGACTACTCCGCGAGTTCCGACACGAACGTCATCGTTCGCGGCGTCCGCGGGAACCGACACGCCCTCGGGTTCGGCGGTGCCGGATACTACTACGAAAACGAGGACGAACTGAAGCTGCTCGGCGTCGACGACGGCGATGGCTGTGTCTATCCCACCCGTGAGACGATCGAAACCAACGAGTACACGCCGCTGACGAGAACGATGTACGTCTACATCAGCACCGCCGGTCTCGACCGGGAGACTGTCCGGGCCTTCGCGCGATTCTACTTCGAGGAGATCGACGATGAAACGCACGAACAGGCCGTCGAGGACGGGTTCGCCCAACCGGAAGAGACGCTGACGTGGACCCAATGGGCAGCGCGGAAAGTGGGGTACTACGCCGCGTCGGACGAGGTCGTCGCCGAGAGCCGCGAGGATCTGGAGGCGGCGATCGCGGAGGTAACCGGATGAGCACGATGGACATCACCGACGACGCGGTGTCGGATCGGGGGACAGCGATCGCCCGGGTCGTCTTCTTTTCCTGTGCGTTCGTGACGGTGTTGACCACACTCGGCATCATCGTCGTCCTCATAACCGGCTCGGTTCCGTTTTTCCGAAACGTCTCGATCGTGCAGTTTTTGACCGGAGCGGAGTGGTCGCCGATCATCCGCCCACGGAGCTACGGCATCCTTCCGCTGGTGTGGGGGACGCTTCTGATCGTCGTCGGCAGCGCGGCGATCGCGCTCCCGATCGGCGTGTTGACGGCGATCTACCTCTCGGAGTACGCCGACAGCCGCGTCCGCAGAGTCGTGAAACCGACCCTCGAAATCCTCGCGGGCGTCCCGACGATCGTCTACGGGTTCTTCGCGATCTCGTTTATCACGCCACAGATCCAGCGGTTCTACCCCGATACCGGGACGTTTAACGCGCTCTCGGGGGCGATAGTCGTCGGTATCATGATCATTCCGATGGTTTCGTCGCTCTCCGAGGACGCGATGTCGGCGGTCCCGGACGAACTCAGAAACGCCGGATACGGGCTCGGAGCGACGAAGTTCGAGGTCTCAACGGGAGTCGTCCTGCCGGCGGCCGTCTCGGGGATTCTCGCGTCGTTCGTGCTCGCCATCTCCCGTGCGATCGGCGAGACGATGGCCGTCACCCTCGCCGCCGGAATGCAGCCAAACATCACGCTCAACATCTTCGAGGAGATCCAGACGATGACG
>OBKM01001027.1_pt1 | contig 12164 bp, 15 predicted proteins | sample 1519691 | NCBI WGS metagenome assembly OBKM01 (sample SAMEA37050418, study PRJEB22526) | metagenome | biome: saline pan; feature: lake; material: water | place: Egypt | collected 2015 | depth 0.5 m
GGCTCGAAACTGTACCCGTTTTTTCTCGCTACTCATTGTGTGTACATTGTGAGCCTGGGTATTTATACTGTCGGACAACTATACCTGAACTGGAAGAGAGCGAGTGCCGACATGCAGGCCGTGCTCGCTTCATACGGTCGTGCAACCTTGTTTTCGACCGTCACGAGCGTGACCCGGGCACGTTCACCCACGGAAGCCCGTCTCACGATAAGAACTTGCACACGACCGTATCAGACAATCAGGGACAGCAGAGTGGACAGAGGTGGTGGGGACGACATCGATGTGCAGGGACAGACCCTCTCTGTGTCGGCGAGGCCAGGTCCGACACTGCCACACAGACGAGTCACAGAAGACATATTGTTGGGCGGCCAGGCTCACGTGCTGATGACCACGAGCAGGCTCAGCGTCTCACAGCGGTCGACACTGCGACGGTGGTTTCTCGTGCTCGTGATCGCGGGGCTCGCCGTGACGGCCGTTGCCGGCGTTCTCGCCTACAACCCACACACCGGGGACCACACGACAACCGAGGAGCGCTCTGCCGGCAGTTGGGACGTCGACGCGACGTTCGACCACGGTGCCGTCGTGCAGACGGACACGCAGACGTTCGCGGCCGGCGAGCGCCTCGAGAACCGCCAGCTGTACTTCACGGCCATCGCGCCGGCACTAGACACGACCTACACGGTCAGTCACACCAACAGTGACGGCGTGGCGGCGACAGCGTCGGCGACGCTCACGCTCGTCGTGCGGAGCGTCGAGACAATCGACGGTCAGGAGGTCATCCATTGGCAGAACAGCACGGAGCTCGCACGGGTCGGGGCTGCGAGCATCCCCGATGGGGGCGAGCAGACCGTCGACGCGACGGTCGGTATCGAGGAGATCACGGAGCGTATCGACGCCATCGAAGGTGAACTCGGGGCGGCCCCGGGGACGTCGGAGGTGCTGATCCGGGCCGAGACCAGCGCGGAATCGTCACTGGGCGCGGAGAGTATCAGCGATACCCGCACCGATAGCCTCGTGATCGAGCCTGGAACGGGGATCTACAGGGTCGAGAGCGATGTCGGGCCTGTGAGTTCGACGACAGCAACTGAGTCGGTGACCGTCACGGACGAGCCCTCGGCTGTGTGGCTGTACGGCCCGCCGGCGCTTGCGGGCGGCGCACTCCTGAGTGTCGGCTGGCTGGTTGGCCTGCGTGCCCGCGGTTCGCTCAAGGTGACAGACACCGAGCGGACACACTACGAGTTCGAGGCGACCCGGACGGACTCCGCCCAGTGGATCTCCCGCGGACAGGTGCCCGACCTCGGTGACCGGACAACAATCCCCGTCGAGGATCTCGAGGCGCTGGTCGACGTCGCCATCGACAGCGACCGGCGGGTGCTCGAGGACACCGACAGCGCACAGTTCGTCGTGCTCGTCGACGACATCGCCTACCAGTTCACGCCGCCGACCGGGGACGACTCGCCCGCGACAGCGGTCGACGGGTCCCGTTCCGGGGAGGCCACGGAGGGCACCGCCCCGTCCGGCGGGGACGGAAGCGGGCAGTCAGCCGACGACGAGCAACAGGGTGACGAGCCACCAGACACGGAAGACGGAGCGGCGACCGCGGACAACGGGGGCGAACCGGCCGAATCTGAGGGGTCAGACGGGCCCGTCTCGGACTGGACCGTCGATGCGATCGACACCGACGACGACCGGTAGCCCGGCGGGTCCGGGCCCACCCCGAAAGGACAATCGTTAAATGACGCAGTCGGGAACAACATAGCAATGACGACACTGTACGACGCGCCGCCGGAGGCGGTCATCGAGACGGTGGCCGACCGGCTGACCGAGGAGGACGCTATCGAGGAACCCGACTGGCTGCTGTACGCGAAAACCGGCGCAGGACGGGAGCTCCCGCCCGAACAGGAGGGGTTCTGGCCGCGCCGCTGTGCGAGCCTGCTGCGGAAGGTCGCTATCGACGGGCCCGTCGGGGTCAGCAGCCTCCGAACCGAGTACGGCACCGCGAAGCAGGGCTCCACCCGCTACCGCACCCGGCCGCGCCAGCAGGCCCAGGGCTCGGGCAACATCGTCCGCACCGCACTCCAACAGCTCGAGGCGCTCGGCTACGTCGAGATCGCCGAAGGGGAGGGCCGGCAGGTGACCCCCGAGGGACACAGCTTCCTCGAGACGGTCGCACAGGAGATCGTCGAGTCACACCCCGAACTCGAGCGGTACGCGTAGCTCGCTGGTTTGCGACAGGCGCTCCCCGGGCGGGTGTTACCGCCACACGGCCCGACCACCCGGTCGGCGTACAGAGCTTGGCCTCATAAACATTGCAGACCGGTACCGTAGTGGAGAGTTACCGCCGAAGCGACCGGAGTTCCCAGCAGACGGCCGGTGCCGATGTCGAAAAAAATCTTCGATTTTTCGACCATCGGAAATCTTCGATTTCCAAGAACTCGGCTACGGACGGGGCCTCCGCCTCGTGATGGGTGGACGCGGAGGAGGTCAATGGCTGGTGTGGCCCTACTCCCCGTCGATTGGAAGTTCGGGCTCGTAGTCGACGGCCTCGATTGCGGCGTCGAGCACGGCCTCGACACCCTCGCCCGTGGCGACGCTCATCGTGTACTCGGCGTCGAGTTGGTCGCGCTCGGTGGCATCGAGCCGGTCGTGCATGTTGTAGACCGCGATCACGGGAACGTCGAACCGGGCCTGGATATCGGCGAGCAGGGCCTCCTGGGTGGCAAGCGGGTAGCCGCAGGTGCCGCTTGGGTCGAGCACCACGAGCACCGCGTCGGCGGCGTGAGTCAGCGCTGTGACGGCCTGTGACTCGATATCGTTGCGCTCCTCGGGCGGGCGGTCGAGCAGCCCCGGTGTGTCGACGAGCTGGTGCTGGACGTGGCGGTGTTCGACGTGCCCGACGCGGACCTGTGTCGTCGTGAACGGGTACGTGGCCGCCTCGTTGTCCGCCCGCGTGACGCTGTTGACGAACGATGACTTGCCCACGTTCGGGAAGCCGGCGACGACGATTGTCGGCCTGTCCGGCCGGATATCAGGGAGCCCCCGGAGCTGCTCGCGCGCATCGAGCAGCGCCTCGAGGTCGTCCTCGATTTCCTCGACGACATCGGCGAGCCGTGCGAACGCCTGCTTGCGGTGCTTGCGGGCGGTGTCGGCGTCGGTGTTTCGCAGCCGCGGCTCGTACTCGTGGCGGATGTCGGTGGCCTTCCGCGAGGCCCAGCCGACCTCGTTCAGGTGCTCGCGGAGGCTGTCGACGCCGACGATGGCGTCCGCGAGGTCGCGGTAGAACGGGTGGACCGCGTCGAGGTCGGGCCAGGAGGTGACGACGTTCTCCAGGTTGTCGGAGACGATGTTGGCGGCGGTCTGGAGCATCGAGGTCTGGGCGTCGAGCCCCGACTTGGCCCGGCCGGCCCGCGCCGCCCGGGAGAACGCCTTGTCGAGCAGTTCATCGGACAACGGCGGCGTCGGGAGACTCTCGAACGGATGACTCATTGGGCACCGTATGCCGGGAGCGGATAAAAACCCCCCGTGACGGACACGTTCGATACCGGGGCCGGATCGGCCGTCAGACGGGCAGAAGCGCGCGGAGTGCGAACCGCGCGTTCTCGGTGTTCTCGGCGACACGCCGGTAGAAGTAGCGGAGCCACCGCTCGCCGTAGGGCGCGTACTGCCACATCTCGTGGTGGGCGGCGAGGTCACGCTGGGCCTGTGTGCGGACACCCATCAGCATCTGCACCTCGTAGGGGGTGCCGTAGGTCTCGTGAAGGTCGGCCGCGAGTGTCACCAGCTCCGGGTCGTGACTGCCCAGCGCGACACCGCCGTCGAACTCGCGGAACATGAACCGGAGCTGGTCGCGGATGGCCGCCTCGACGCGCTCGCCCGACTGGTAGGCGACCTCGGCGGGCGGGTCGTAGGCCCCTTTCACAAGGCGCACCTTGCCGGGCAGAGCCGCGAGTCGCTCTAGGTCGTCGGCGGTGCGCCGGAGGTTTGCCTGAATGCAGACCCCGATATCGCCGTGCTCGCGGGCGTGGTGCTCGAAGGCATCCAGCGTCGCATCCGTCGCCGTGTGATCCTCCATGTCGAGCCAGACGAACACGTCGCGCTTGGCCGCCTGCGAGACAACGTGGTCGAGATGTTCGCGGAAACAGCCCTCGGAGATATCCAGCCCCAGTTGTGTGGGTTTGACCGAGATGGACGCCCGCAGGTCCGCCCGGTCGATGTCCTCGACAAGCCGGCAGTACGCCCGGGTGTCAGCCGCGGCCGCTCGCCTGTCGCGGTAGTGCTCGCCGAGCAGGTTGAGCACCGCCCCGATGTCGTCGTCGTTCAGTTGCGTGGCGTGTGCGACCGCCTCTGCTGGCGTCTCCCCTGCGAGGAACCGTCGTGCAAGCGGCGGGAGCATATCGGGGTGATAGGGGTCCGACGTAATCAGCGTACCGGGAGAAGCGCCGGCGAGCGGGTCGACACCCCTGCAGCCAGCGGTGTGTTCAACGGCCAGGCCGTGTACGGCGAACAGAGCCCCGGCTGTCAGGTCGGGTCGGAGGTGGTGGCTCGGTCAGCAGGTGTCGTCACACGGGGCTCGGTGGGGGTAACGTCTCGTCATCGCCACCATCGGATGGTCGACGGCCCGTCAGCAAAAGCCTCTCGGCCCACGCCGGCCAACACGGCTGTGCCGACATCGCCCGCTCGCCCCGACAGCCCGAAGGCATAAGCCCCGGGAGAGCCTACCACAAGTACGATGAGCACCGACACGGCGCAGAACCCAGAGGACGAGCTCCGCGAGCGCATCACGAACTTCCTGCGGCGGAACTTCCCGCAGATACAGATGCACGGCGGGAGCGCGGCGATCCAGAACCTCGACACGGAGGCAGGGGAGGTCACAATCCAGCTCGGCGGCGCGTGCTCGGGCTGTGGCATCTCACCGATGACGATCCAGGCTATCAAGACCCGCATGACAAAGGAGATCCCCGAGATCGATACCGTCCACGCCTCGACCGGCATGGGCGGCTCCGAGGGGATGGCCGGCGGTCCCGGGGGCGGCATGAGCCCCTCGTTCCCCGGCGAGTCAGGCGGAAGTGACGACGAAGGCCCCGAAGCACCGTTCTGAGCCCCGTTCCCGGTCGACAGGCCGTTTGTGACCCGGACAGCCGCTATCTGTCCATCCGGGCGGCCTGCAACGCGAGTTCGATATCCCGCCGGGGGTTGTTGGTCACGCTCGGGCCGTGCCCGGTGTGGAGTGTCGTGACCTCCCCGGTCCGGTCGAGAAGGCCCTCGATGCTTTCGATCAGCCGTGGCCGGTCCCCCTCTGGCAGGTCCGTCCGACCGAACCCGCCGTTCGCGAACACGAGATCGCCGGCGAACAGCACGCCGCTCTCCGGGGCGTACAGACAGACGTGGTCGTCTTTGTGACCTGGCGTGTGAATCACCTCGTAGGCGTGGTCGCCGAGTCTGACCTGCGCACCCGCGAGGAGTTCGTCGTTGACAGCGTCGTGGCCGGGGTCGTGGCCCCACACCGCAACGTCGAACGCCTCGGTCACCGCGTCAACGTTGCCGATGTGGTCGGGGTGAGTGTGGGTCAACACGACTGCGTCGAGCCCGTCGGCGTGCTCACGAACTGCACTCACGATGTCGAACCCGGCACCCGTGTCGACGAGCGCCGGCCGCCGGCCCGTCACGAGGAATGCGTTGCTCGTCATCCCGCGCTGCTCGGCCGCCAGGTTTCGGATCATACCCCCGGTAGGGCCGAGACGGGCTTGGGTATACCGGTTCGGGACACCGGTCAGCCCTTCTCGCCGAGGTTGAGACGGTCGGCGAGTCGCTCACGGATACTCGGCTCCTCGCCGAGTTGCAGGTAGTAGGCGTCGCCGCCGTCCTGGTAGTAGTCGTCGATACGCCGTTTCACCTCGAAGCCCAGCGACTCGTAGAACGCGAGCGCATCGCTGTTGGTCGTCCGGGCGTGACAGGTCACGGTGGTGTGCTGGTCGGCGACGTTTGCGACCAGCCGCTTGCCGAACCCCTGTCCGCGGTAGTCCGGGTCAACGGCCAGAAACAGGATGTAGCCGTCCCGTCGGACGGTCGCGAAGCCGACCAGCCGGTCGGCGCTCCGGTCGAGATAGAGAAACACCGTCGCACGCTCATACGCCGTCGTGAAGAATGTCCGACGCTGGCGCAAGACACCCTCACCCCGACGGATCCGCTCTTTGAGTTTCCAGGCCTGCTCGACGTAATCGTCGCTGCCCGGCGGAACCTCCACCCGCTGGACGTTGATACTCACTACCTGCCTGTAACGGCTGGAAAGCTAATAAGCCCACCGCATGGCCAGGCGCCGATACGGGCAGGCGATTCACCCACTACGGGGTGGGGCCCCCACGCTCAAGGCAGTTCTGGATAGCTGTCCGAGCTGTGGCGGCGCGCCGGCGTTCGACGCCGAGACCGTCGAGTCGTGCTGTTCAGCGTACGACGTGGCGGCGGTCACGTGCGGGGACTGCGAGGCACGGCTGTTCGAGGCGCGTGTCGACGGCTGAGTGACTGTCAGCCGAGCAGTGACTCGCCGGGCTCGTCGGCGTATGTCACCAGCAGGAGGGCAACCCCGACAGCGATTGTGGCGACGATACCGACCATCTGGACGGCGGCGGCGGCGGTGTTCTCGGTTGTCGTCCACGGCAGGCCGAGCAAGGTCCCCAGCGCGGCGAGGATGACAAACCCCCCGAGAAAAACGCCGATCACTGCCAGTCTGTCTTGGAAGTCGATGTTCATACCACCTATTCGCACTCGCCATCGTAAATGTGTGGGTTCCAGGTCGAGCGACCCGGCACCCGGTCTGTCGTGGTCACGCGCCGGTCACGGCAGCCGGACACAACGACTATACCGGTGGCGGCCGACTTCCCGGTCGATGTTCGAGGAGATAATGGAGAAGTTCTCGGATTCGCCGAGCCAGCAGCGGGTCATCCGGCTGCTTCTGGAGCGGGGGTTCTCGGTCAACGAGGAGGGCCGGGTCGTCTCAGGGGGGATCGAGATACCCAACACGGGGCTGGCGCGGGAACTCGACGTGGACCGCCGGGTCGTCGATGCCACGACCGATGCCATTCTCGACGACGACGACCTCCGGCCGATCTTCCAGAATATCTCCGCCGTGCCAAGCCTGATGGATCTCGCGCCGGTGCTCGACCTGTCTGTCTGTACAATCGCGGTTGGCGACGCCAGCGAATCCGGTATCGTCGCAACTGTGACGGGGCTGGTCGCCGAGCACGACATCGTGTTGCGACAGGTGCTCAGCGAGGACCCCGAGTTCACCGACGAGCCGGTGCTGTATCTCATCACCGACGAGCAACTCCCGGGGGACCTGGTGACCGACCTCTGTAACCTGGGGTTCGTCCGCCGGGTCGAACTGGAGTGACCGCGACCCGGCGGTGACCGGGGGGAGGGGGTTCCATCTCAGCCCCGCCCGGCGACACCCCTCGCCTGGCAAGGGGGGACGCGGGTTCAAACCACAGGGCGCGACCACGGGTCGTATGGCCCGCCTGGTCGGCGAGACACCCCCACACCGAGCCGTCTCCCCGGTCGTCGGTGCCGTCCTGCTGGTCGCCGTCACAGTCGTGCTTGCGCTGTCGGTGGGTGCGGCACTCACAGTCCCGGACCTCGAGGCGGCGCCAACGGTCAGTCTCTCGGTCACGGCCGACGCTGAGGCCGACCGCATCGCACTGACTCACGAGGGCGGCGACAGCCTCGACGTGACCGACCTGAGCCTGACCATCGAGGTCGACGGGACACCACTCGATGAGCAGCCACCGGTGCCGTTTTTCGCCGCCGACGGGTTCGAGGGTGGGCCGACCGGACCGTTCAATACGGAGAGTTCGAACGACTGGCGGGCCGGTGAGACTGCCGGACTCCGGCTTGCAGACACCAACGCCCCGCTCCCATCGAGCGGGTCGAGCGTGACTGTTGTCGTCGCGGTCGACGAGGCCGTGATCCACGAGGAGACGGTCACACTGTAGTCACGACTCTCCGCTTCCGGTCACCCGACTGTGATCCGCAGGGGGAACCACTGTCGCGGTTGTACCGCCACGGACTCACACGGCCTGCTGTGTGTCTGCACCCGGGACGAGCGCGGGAGGCCCCGGTCAGATGGTGCCGTCCAGTCTGGCCGCGACGACCATCGCGTAGGTCTGTGAGACCAGTGCCGTTGCGATGCCGAGTACCCTGAACGGGTCCGAGCCGAGCAGTATCCCCAGCGAGTACAGCAGTCCCGCGGTGACGCCGGCGTAGCCCACAGCCCTGTACTGGGTCCCGTATCCCGCCATCCTGTCGCTCGTGTAGTGAGCGGCAATCCCAGGGGCGACAAGCCAGTACAGGAGTGCGAAACCGGCCAAGACCCCGTCGAATGTGTCGAAACTGAAGCTCACCGCGCCCGCAACGGTTGGGACCAGGCCGATGGCTATCACCCACCGCCACGTGCTGAGCACCGCACGATCCATCTGCCTCCACGAGGTCACGGTAAAGCCCGCAAGAAAGAGGATCATGAAGTAGTGCATATGTTCGATCCAGTACGTATCGACACCGGGGTAGACAGCCGTCAGGAATGTGAGAGTCCAGGCGGCGGGTATCAGCACGACCGGTCCGAGTTCCCTGATCATACGCTGTACGATCCGTTTGCGCCCTGAATGCTGGAGGGTGTGCCCCTGAACATACCTCGCCTCAGTCTGATGTTGTGCGTCCCCGGCATTACAGTTTCGGCTCTCCCGCCTGGCTCCGGTCGTTCCGAGCCCCGTCGCATCGGAACAGCGTTATCCCGTGTCTGTACCCAGCCGTCGGACCCCGTTCGGGTCCGGTTGGGCGGGGTCACAGCTACACCCGTCGGTCGTGGCCCCCTCGGGGTCGCCGGTCGCGTGTCGACACGGCAAGAGGGACCGGGCGACAGTCGGGCGGCAGGCGGTGGGTCCCCGGTCACGGCAAGCTATAAGCCGGCTCCGGTGTAGCCACCAGTATGGACGTTTCCGGGGACGAACTCGCGGGTGTGGTCGACCTGTTCGGCGCGCTAACCCGGGCCGAACTTGGTGAGGCGCTCGCGGAACTCGCATACAAGCAGGGCGAGGGGTACGACCCCGACGGGTTCGAGTCCGAGATCACGGCCGCACTCGAGCGGTACCACCTGGTCGAACTCGATGCCGGCACCGGGATGGATGGGGTCAACGCCGGCGAGTCGGTGCTGGTGCCGGGTCCGGGTGCGTTCCCGAGGCTGCCCGAGGCTGCGGCGGACCTCACACACATCCTCGATATCGACACGCGGGGCGTGGACCGGGCGACAGCCGGCGAGGCGGTGCTCGACCGGTTCCGGGCGGACGCCGCGACAGCCGTCGACACCGCCGACCCCGACCGGATCGAGCAGCTGCTGGACGTGAGCTACGAACTCGAAGCCTGGGCGGATGTGGATCTCGCCGAGGAGCGTTCCCTTCTCGACAGGACGCTTTGAGTTCAGCCCCTGGTTATATCCGCCCCGAGACCGCCGAGCACGTCGAAGAAGTTCGGGAACGAGACGTCGACGTGTTCGGGGTCGGTGACCGTCGTCGTGCCCGAGGCCACGAGGCCAGCGACAGACAGCGCCATCACAATGCGGTGGTCGCCCCGGCCGTCGACGGTCACACCCTGCAGGTCGCTTTTCTCGCCGTGGACCCGGAGTGTCGTGCTCTCCTCATCGACGGACGCGCCCATCCGGTCGAGTGCCTCGGCCATCGCGCTCACGCGGTCGGTCTCCTTGTAGCGGACGTGCTCGCAGTCGGTGATGGTCGTCGTCCCGTCGGCAGCGGCGCCGAGAACCGCGAGTGTCGGCAGCAGGTCCGGCGTGTCCGCGACGCTCACCTCGACCCCGGTGAGGTCGCTCCCCCGGACGGTCAGCTCGCCGGCCTCGCGGTCCCAGGTGAGGTCGCCGCCCATCCGCTCGACAGTGTCGACGATGGCCTGGTCGCCCTGCGCGCTCGGGTACACGCCGGTGACGGTCACAGCCTCGCCGGCGAGTGCACCCGCCGCGAGCAGGTACGAGACCGAGGAGAAGTCACCGGGAACGGCGTACTCGTCGGCCCGGTACCGCTGGCGACCGGCGACGGAGAACCCCCGACCGGTCTGTCGGGCGCTGACACCGAACGCCTCGAGCACCTCTAGTGTGATATCGACGTAGGGTGCGGACCTGAGGTCGGTCTGTAGCGTGATATCGACGCCGGCGTCGGTCACCGCGCCGGCCATCAACAGCGCGGTCACGAACTGCGAGGAGACGTCGCCGGGGATGGCGGCGCTGCCCCCGAGTACCGGGCCACCGACCACCAACGGCGCCCGGCCGTTACCTCGGGTGCTCTCGGCGCGCCCGCCCAGCTGGTCGATGGCCCGCACGAGCGGACCCTGGGGACGCGAGCGCAGCGACGCGTCGCCGGTCAGCACCGTCAACCCGTCCGCGAGTGCGGCCGTCGCCGTCGCGAGTCGCATCGTCGTCCCGCTGTTCGCGCAGTCGACGACATCCGCGGGCACCGCCGGGTCGCCGTCGAACCCTTCGACGACGGTACCGCCGTCGGTCGACTCGACTGCCCCGCCGAACAGCTCGACGGCACGCATCGTCGCCCGGGTGTCCGCACTCACGAGCGGGTTCCGGACCGTCGCGCCGTCGCCGTAGCCCGCCGCGAGAATCGCCCGATGGGTGTAACTCTTCGAGGGCGGCGCCCGCGTTCGACCCCGCAACGTCGATGGGCCGATATCGACAGCCATGGTTGTGGCTCGGTCCCCGCTCGCTTCAGGCTGTCGACCCACGCGGGGCGCCCGTCTCGGCCGGTCTCGACACCGGCGACCACTCCGACAGGCAGAGACAGTCGATCCACAGGAGAGACACGCCTGTGGTGGCCAACACTCCCGTGTTCACGCGCTGTGAACCTCTCCGGGGTCAAGCCCCAGGGCAGTCACCTCAACTGCCCCGAGGTTGGTGACGTGTTCGGAAGTGTCGTCCCGCGTGCCCCCGCCGAGGCCGGCCGAGTGAACGAACGGCGACCGGTCGTCAGAAGAGACCCGGCAGCCGACCGACGCGACCGAGGACGACCTCGCGTGGAACCCCCTCGTCGGCCAGTCCGTCTGGGGGCTCACGGTCGGTGCGGTCGCGCTCGGGACGGGCACGTTCTGCTCGGGTGGCGGGACTCGGGGGCCCCGACCCGGGCCATCGGGCCGGGCGTGTCAGACAGTCAAAAGGAGGGGTTGTCTCCCGGGTGGCGGAGGTCAAGCTCGCTCGTGTGGACAGTGTCGGGGTGGTCGACGAGTCGGCGGTAGGTAACGGCGATGTCGTCGGGGTCCATCCAGCTGTCGTGGTCGGGGTACTGCTCGCGCAGTGCGGGCTTTGCTATCCAGCCGTCGACAACCGCGTGGACGGTCTGTATCCCGTGATCAGCCAGGTCGGTCGCCATCGACCGGGCCATCCCCCGGACCGCGTGGCGTGTTGTGGCGTGGGTGAGACGCTCGCTGGGCACGACAGCCGACTGCGAGCTGGTGAAGAGTATCGTGCCGCCGTCACCCGCTGCCATGTCTCTGGCAGCGGCCCTCGCACAGCGGAACTGGCCCGCAACGCGCACCGCCCAGGCGTCCGCGAGTGCGGTCCGTCGCGTCGAGGATTCCGCCCTCGGCGGTCTCCGTGCTGAAGACGTTGTTCACCAGCGCGTCAACGGGACCGAACCGCTCGTGAACCGTCTCGAAGGCCGCCTCAACGGCGTCCGACTCGGTGACATCTGTCGGCACCGCCAGCGCTGTTCCGTCCGCCGTGCTGGAGATGTCCGTCGCGGTGGTCTCCAGGTACTCCGCCGACCGGGCGAGCAGCGCGACCTGGTCACCCTGTCTTGCGAACTCGCGTGCGACCGACGACCCCAGTCCGGGGCCGACGCCCGCGACGACTACGGTGCGTGTCACAGTTCTATTGACCCCCTCCCACGGCTGGAGCCGTGGGCTTTTGCCTCTATTCTACTGTAACACCGGCCCCGACAAGTACCTGGGGGGTTTCCGCGGGTGTGTGCCACGGTTCGACACAGCCACGCCCGTCCCCCGGCCGGGCCCGACAGGGACACACCCTGTCAGCGTTGGGGGCCCGTACCCGCCCGTTTTAATATCGACCCGGCCGATAAGAGAGGTATGAGCTTCGAGGAGATGGATGTCGA
>OBKM01001028.1_pt1 | contig 12125 bp, 10 predicted proteins | sample 1519691 | NCBI WGS metagenome assembly OBKM01 (sample SAMEA37050418, study PRJEB22526) | metagenome | biome: saline pan; feature: lake; material: water | place: Egypt | collected 2015 | depth 0.5 m
CTTCTGAGACCTCCCGCACTGACACTCCTACTTCTGAGACCTCCCGCACTGACACCCACTCCACCGACGCTACCGCTGCCGCCGACGAACCGGACGCGACCCCCCAGCAGATGCGAGATCCCGAGGTTCCGACCGACGCGTCAATCGAGGCGGCGATCCCGGGCGACGACCCGGCAACGGAACGGGCTCCCGGCTCCGACAGGACGAACCCCAGTGCGGACGGGAGCGCCGAGAACGACGCGAACGGCAGCCCCCTCGAACGGCTCCGTAACGCACTGTGATCCGGGTCGTGTTAACCGTCCTCCTCGCCGTCGCACTCCTCGCCGTCTCGCTGCCCGCGCTCGACGACGCGCGAACCGAAACGACCGCCGACCGGATCGGGGCGGAAGCGGAGCGAATCGAGCACGCGGCAGCCGCCCTTACCGTGGACTCTGTCGCCGTCAACGAGGTGACGCTTGCCGCCCGCGACTCGCTCGTCGTCCGTGCGCCGGGCGGATTCGGCGCGGCCCCGATAGACGATCTAACGCTCGTGAACGTCGACTCCGAACGGATCGACGAAGCGCGGATCGATCGGGACGGCGGGAGCGTCGGGGCCGAGGCCGCCTCGGGGGCTCTCGACGCCGATGTCGCGTTGACCTACCGTCTCCGCGGGGGACCGCTCCGAGCGATCCCGATACCAAATCCGGCAGACACGATTGAACTCGCCGTCGTCGATGGTCCAATAGCGCTTCAAACGACCGGCGAGAGCAGGATCGAACTCCGATTCGTCACCACTGAGCGCGGCGCGGCGATCCGGCTCTCTCGGGTCGGCTGAGGACGCGTATCGACCAACCGTTTATATATGATACCGCGGCCACGCCGCCCATGACAATCGACATCCCGTCGTTCCTCCGCCCGGGGAACGACGACCGCGACTGTTGCTGTGACGCGTCGTTCGACCGACCGGCGGGGACCGGCGTCGACGACCGCGTCGTCCTCACCATCGACGCGAACGGGTGTCCCGGCCGTGGCGATCTGGCCGCGAGTCCCGACTGTCGAGCCACCGTCATCGATGCGCTCACCGATCGTGACGCGGACGTGATCAGGACGGAACACGCCGGGCGCGAACGCGCGTACGCCGGACGCGCGGCCGCATGCCTGCTCGCAGCCGGACGGTTCCGCGAGCGGATCGAGTTCCACGAGACGCGGCTCGCGGAACGGGTGGTACGAGATCCCGTCGGCGCAGTCCGCGAGGCGACAGGCCGTGCGGGGCCCGCAGGACGGATCGTCGCCGAGACGGGATTGGCCGAGGCCGTCGGGGACGCGGCCGAGACGGCGGATGTCCTCCGAGCACACGTCGGCCCGAGCGTTGCCGCGACCCGGATCGCGGCTGAGCCTCCGCCGGAAGCGACCCTGATCGACCGCTGGGAGCTCGACACCGGTGCGACGGTCCGGCGCTATGAGGGGGCCGGTGCGCTCGACACGTACCACCTAACGCCGCCGACGGCGACGCTCGACGCCGACGCGCTTGCGACGCTCGAAACCGCTACAGAGCGGCTGCTGACCGATCCGACCGGCGGCGACAGAGCACCGGGGCGTGCCGTCCGGGCCGTGGCAGACGAGGACGACCCGGTTCCGCTTCTCACGGATACACTCCGTCGGCACACCCATGGCTACGGGGCCTTCGAACACGTGTTCGCCGACGACAGGGTGAGTGACGCGACGGTGTCAGCCCCCGTCTCGGAGAATCCCCTTCGCGTCGTTCTCGACGGTGAGCGGTGTCACACGAACGTCCGTCTTCCCCCTGAGGGGGCCGCAACGCTCGCGTCACGGCTTCGCCGGACGAGCGGCCGCGCGTTCTCTCGCGCGGCACCGATGCTTGACGCGACGATCGAGACGGAGTCGGGGCGGATCCGGGTCGCCGCCACGACTGACCCGGTGAGTGATGGACTCTCCTTTACTTTCCGTCGCGGTAACCCCGACGCGTGGACGCTCCCGCGTCTCGTGAGTACTGACACGCTTTCCCCCGCGGCGGCCGGACTGCTGTCGGTCGCCGTCGAACGCGGTGTGACGGGACTCGTTGCCGGCGGGCGCGGTGCCGGGAAGACGACCGCGCTGGGATCGCTGCTGTGGGAACTGTCGCCGGAGACGCGGTCGGTCCTAATCGAGGACACGCCCGAACTCCCGGCGACGGCGCTCGCGAACGCCGACCGCGACGTACAGCGACTCCGCGTCGGCGACGGCGCGGAACCGTCACCGAGCGAGGCGGTTCGCACCGCCCTCCGTCTCGGCGGCGGGGCACTCGTCGTCGGTGAGGTGCGCGGCGAGGAGGCACAGGCGCTGTACGAGGCGATGCGGGTCGGAGCCGCCGGCGAGACCGTACTCGGGACGATCCACGGCGAGGATCCGGACTCGGTTCGAGAGCGCGTGGTCACCGACCTCGGTGTCTCGCCGTCATCGTTCGCTGCGACCGACCTCGTCGTGGTGTTGAACGACCACCGAGTCGACACGATAGTCGAGGTGGTCGAACACGACGGCGAGCCGTCATTCGAGCCTCTGTTCGAGCGGTCGTCAGACCGTCTCGAAGCGACCGGTCGGATGGATCGCGGTGAAAGTCGGCTCGTCGATTACCTCTCACAACCCAGCGAGTCGTACGCGGACTTCCGGTCGACGATCGACAGCCGGGCCGACTCAATTCGTGAGGCGGTAACGCGTGGCCGAACGGCCCCGGAGCGGTACACGGAGGGTCATCAATGAGCAGTTCGGACTCCGGGTCGCTGACTGAAACGAACAACGACGGTGCCGTCGGTTCTGCGGACCTTCGTCGTTCGATCGCGTTCCTACAATGGGACATGACCGCAGGAGACGTAATCGAAACCGGATACCGCGTCGGGATCGGCGCTGGGTTGTGTGGCGTTCTCATCGGTGTACTCGTCGCTGGACCCGCCGTGGGCGTCATCGCAGGGCTCGCCGGCGGCCTCGCCGCGATCCACGCGGTACACCGTGGACCGGTATGGATCGCATCGCTCCGTCGGACCCGTGCGCTCGGAGCAGCGCCCGGACTCGTCGGTAGACTCGTGTTGCGGATGCGGCTTGACCCCTCAACTGAGCGCGCAGTTCGATTCGCGGGCCGAACCGGTCGTGGCCCGCTGGCAGCGGGGCTACTACGGCACGAGCGCCAGTGCGTGAACGGTCCGACTAGCGGTCTCCGCGCCTTCGCACGCGAGTGGCGACCGTGGTTCCCGGCGATCGACCGGGCTGCGACGCTCGTCCGAACGGCTGCGTCCGCACCGCCCGAGCGTCGCGGACGCTGTCTGGATCGCGCGCTCAGCGCGACGCTCTCTGGAACAACCGAACGACTGGCAGAGTTCGTCGGCGACGTTCGGGGACCGGTATCCGCGCTGTACGCATTCGGCGTACTCCTTCCGTTGGCGCTTATCGCGCTCCTGCCGGCGGCCGCGGCCTCGGGTGTTCCGGTTCGTCCAGCGATCATCACCGCCGTCTATCTCGTCGTTCTCCCGACGGGGTTGATAGGTGCCTCCGCGTGGCTGCTCGCAAAGCGACCAGTGGCGTTTCCGCCGCCGTCGATAGACGGAGGGCATCCTGATGTCCCCGATTACCGCCTACACGCAGTCGCCGCAGGAATCGGGGCGGGGGTTATTGCGGGTGTCTTGTCTGGGGCACTGGTCGCTCGATGGGCCGTGCCGGTTGCCGGGGTCGGGGTCGGGACCGGGACGGCGCTCGTCGTCGCCGTTCAGCCGCGCCGTGCGGTGCTCTCCGAGATCAGGGCGATCGAGTCGGGGCTCCCGGACGCGATGACGGTTGTCGGTGGCGATGTCGCCGAAGGCGTTTCAGTCGAACGAGCCGTTGCGAACGCCGGCGAGCGACTCGACGATGCGACAGGAGAGGTGTTCGAGCGAGCCGCTCGCCGAAGCGATACGCTTCGTGTCGGGGTTCGAGAGGCATTCTCTGGCTCGGGTGGTCCGGTCGAAACCGTCCCCTCGCCGCGAGTTCAGGGCGCGGTCGCGTTGCTCGCAGTCGCGGCCAGAGAGGGTCGACCAGCCGGCGATGTCCTTCTTGAACTCGCCGATCAGCTCGAACGACTGCGCGAGCTCGAACGCGACGCAAGACGCCAGCTCGCGACCGTGACCGGCACGCTGTCGAACACCGCAGCCGTGTTCGCTCCGATCGTTGGGGGAGCGACCGTCGCACTCGCGACGGGTGTTGATACGGTCGGTATCGGCGGTATCGGAGCGGCATCTGGCGGAACCGAGGGAGTGGCCGACGCACTTGCGGGCGGCGGTCCAGAAACGACGCCGACTGCGGAGGGAACCGGAGTCGAAGAGAACGGAGGCGGCGACGCTAGTGGCGCGCTGTCCGTTCCGGTGCTCGGTCGGATCGTTGGCGCGTACGTGCTCCTGCTCTCGGGGACGCTCACCGCGTTGGCGACGGGGCTCGAACGCGGGTTCGACGCGACACTCGTGGCATACCGGGTCGGCATCGCGCTCCCGACGGCGACAGCGGCGTATCTCGTCGCGTTTGCCGGCGCGGGAGCGCTGCTTTGAGCATCGAACCCCGTCGTCCAGCTCCGTGGACCGCGTCCGATCGTTTAAATACAAAACCGCGGCCACCCGGCCTATGTTCGAGACCCAACTCGACGGCACGTACGCGTGGCTCGGCTTGGCAGTGGTGAGCATCGCCACCGCCGGTGTGGTCGCCGCGCTACCCGCATCGCCGCCACCGGACGCGGACGGCGTCGCACACACCATCGACTCCGTTGCGGGCGGCGAGTACGTTGCGACCGCCGATCACGGCCTTTCGGCCGACCGACTTCGGATCACTCCGCGAACGGTCGCACTCGGGAACGACGGAACTGTCGCCCGCGCGACGCTCGCAGAGGGGCCGATAACGCCGGTACCGTCTCAGGCGGAAAGCAGCGATGATCGACTCCGAAGGGTCCTCGACGGCGCGTCACCCGAAACGGTCTTCGACGATCCGAACGCGCTCGCTACGGCCGCGGAGCGCGAGCGGACGGCAGAACACGGGTGGCGCGACGCGCCCGACCGAATAACTGTGACACGTGTCCGCTACGGGGGTGTCTATGTTACGCTCGTTGGATGAACGGCTCGATACAGACGACCGTGCCGCCGTGGAACCGATCGCGGCACTCGTCGCCGTCCTCGCCGTCGGGGCGGCGCTCGCGCTTTACGTCGGCGCGCTGGACGACGTGGGTTCGGATGCGACGGAGGCCTCCCACGAGACGGGCGTTGCGGTCGACCGGATCGAACGCGAGTTGACCGGCGGCGGCGTTGTCCGTCCGGACCGCCTCAGCGACCTCGACGAGACACGGCACCCAGCAACCGTCGAATTGGAGGCCGACGGAGACGGGTGGCAACGTGGGCTCGGCGGCGGAAAAGCGACGGCGACCCAATCGGATCACCGCTCGGCCGCGGTTGTCGAGCGACAGGTGACCGTCCGCGTTGCTCCCGGCCGAAACGTGGCCGGAACCCTTCGTGTGGTGTTTCACGAATGACGAGCACCGTGCTCGACGTGACCGTGCTCCTGCTTTGCGTCTCGGCGAGCGTCGTCACTCTCGGGATCGCAGGGGGTGGGCCTGACGCCGCTGAAACGGGATACACCGCTGATGACGCGGCCGACCGCCTGACGACTCAGACGGCGACCGTCGCGTATTCGACATCCACGCCGGATACCGACTCACGAACCGTTCACGCGACGCTCGTGGAACTCCTTTCGATGGCGATCGCTGCCGAGGAGTCGGAAAACTCGAAAGCCACCGACCGATTCCGGTCACGAGCGGTCACCACCGTTGCCGACGCGCTCGGGCCACGAACTCGCGTTGATGTCCGACACCGGTTCGACGAGGTAGAGTCGCTGAACGGGGCGACGGACTCCCGGCCGGCTCCGACGCGCTCGGGGGAGCAGATCGCGGTCGTTCGTGGCGGAACCGGAGACACCGAGCCGACCGCTGTTTCCACCCACGATCGGCAGGCAATCGCCGTCGGACCCGAACCGCCGACGGACGCCGCGGTCACCGTCGCCGTCGTAACACACCCTGCCCCCGAACGCGTGACGCGTACCGAGGGAGAAAACGACCGACTACAGATCGTCGTCAGGGTGTGGTAACGATGGGAAACGAGTCTCAACGAGACCGATACACGGTCACGGCGTTCGGCGTGAACACCCGGGCACGAGTCCCCTTCGCGCTAATCGGGATCCTGTTGCTCGTGACTGCCTCGGCGTATGCGGCCGGGTTGGTGGGGCAAGGACTCATCAACGAGGACCGAAGCGTCGAGCGCGCGGTTGAGCGAGCCGACGCTGACACGACGGCGGCGCTGAAGGCCGCTGCTCGCGAGGCCGCACACGACACGGCGTCACGCCCGGTGACGCGTGCGCCCAGCGAGGCGGACGACGACTCCGCCGGCCAACCGACGAACGCCGTCCGGTCGGAATCGCCCTTCGCGGACGCCTTCCGGATTCGACTGGCACTCGCGGCAGAGGAGTCGCTCTCGACCGTCGAAACAGACGTGAGTGATGTCTCCGCCACGGCGTCGTTCGGGACGCCAGACGAGGATATTGGGTCGGACGACCTCCGGTCCGCCCGGGAGTCCGTCAGCGTGGAGCGCGTCGCTGACGGAACAGCGACACGGGTAACATTTGAAGACGTGACGATTACCGCGACGCGGGACGGGCGAACGGTTGCCGAGGACACCCGGGATCGAACGGTTGTCGTCTCCGTCCCGACGCTCGCGGCACACGAGCGAACGGAGCAATTCGAGTCACGGCTGAATCGCGGCCCCGTGGAAGGTGCCGGACTCGGTCGCCAACTGACCGCAAGCCTCTATCCAATGACCTGGGCGCGCGGATACGCGCAGTACTGGGGCGCACCCGTTCAAAATGTGCTAGCTAACCGTCACGTAGAGCTGTCGACGAACGCCGGAATCGTGCGGACACAACGGGACGTGTTCGGCACGAGCGACCCCGACGCTCGGGGAGGTGTCGCAGAGGCGACGGCCAGAACCGGCTTGACGGACCTACTTGCTCCGACCGACCTCGACGAGGACGCGTGGACGGATCTGGTTCTCGACACGCCCACCCCGACCAGCGAGGACCCGGACGGATTCGATGCTGCGGAGACGCACACAGACGAGACGACTACCGTTTCTGTTGGCCACGCCGCCGACGCCGCCGCGCTGGAGGTTCACGACGACATCGAATCGATCGTCGAGGACAGCTATCGCGTCGAAGCGACTGCCGACGCGTCTGCTAGCCGCGTCTCGACCGCAAGTGCCGCACAACCACCGAAGCCCGACGAAACTGCGGAGGCTGACGGCGAGTGGGTTCGAGCCGACACCACTATCGACGAGACGGTGCGAGTCGTGAGCGGCGACTCGGTTCCGAGTACCGTCCCTAGTGGTACGGTATCGCCTGACGAGTCAGTCTCGTTCGGCACGGTGACGCGGAAGGTTGCCTCGGAGCGGACGGTGACCGCAACTTGGGAACGGGTCGTCGAACGTGACCGCGACGCCGACGAGTCGACACCCGGCCAAGTCGTTGAACGGACGACGACCGCTGACACCGTGGCTGACGAATACCGTGTTGTCGTCTCGGTGACTGGAGCATACGCGCCCGACGACGCCGCGCCTGACCGGTCGATCGCGACGTTCGGAAGCGGTGGTTCCGGGGGTCCCGACCTCACAGGAACGCCACATGCGGCCCGTTCGGCGCTCGACACGGACACGCCGGCGGCCGTTGACTCGCTCGCGCACGATGCCGTCGCTGACGGCGATGTCCAGCGTTCGACCGTCGTGTTCGGCGAGCCTGATCCCGCAGTTGTCGATCGGATCGCTGCCGACCTCGACGAACTGCGAAGCGATGTGCGCGAGATCGAACGTGATGTCTCGATGGAGGACGCCGCGGTTGGAACGGCGGATCCACACGAGGAACTCGCACTAACGATCAGATACCGATGGGGTTCGCTTCTCGATCCGCCGGAAACGTACGACGGGGCGGAGGATCGAGCGCGAACGGCGACGCGTGCCGCGTATCTCGACGCCGTCGTAGCTGAGTTGGAGTCTGTCGCTGACGACGAGGAGGCCACGACTGACGGATTCCTGGACCGGGTAGAGGGAGCGTTCGACGGCCCTTCGCTCGCCGACATCATCTCTAGCCGAGAGGCGGCACGAGATACGGGAACGTATCGCGTCGGTGAGAACGGCCCGGGCGGGTCGGTGACGTTCGTTCCGGATGGATCGCCGGGATACCTCCCACGGACGGCCGTGGATGGGGCGGATGTCGACGCCGTAGACGGAACGACGACGCGACCGCTTGCCACGCGGAACCTGAATTACGTAACGGTACCGTACGGGGACGTCGCCGGCGGAATCGTTGACCGAGTCCTCGGTACCGAGGATACTGTGCGGATCGGCGTTGCCGGACGCGCGCTGCTGGCGGCCGACGACTCACTCGCCAGCCGCGAGGACGCGGATCTAGAGGCCGACAGGGAGACACTCGCTGATCGGGTAACGGAGTCGATGGATGTCGTCGACGACGAGCTCGCTTCCGTCATCGCGGATCGGAGCTCGATGGACCGAGAGGAGAGCGAGTCCGTCGTCGAGTCGGTTGCCAATACGTACGACTCACCGGGTGAGAGAGCGGTCGCAATCGACGACGGCGAGTACGCACAACGAATCGCTGCGGCTGCCGAGCGCCGCAGTGACGCTTCGGGGCGGCAACGTGCGGCACTCAACGCCGAGCTCCACGTTACGGTTCGGACCGCGACTGCCCGGGACGAGGTCAGAGTCCCCGCACGGTTCGTTGAGGGACCGACTACGAAGGTTCGAGAAGAGATCCGAGGCGAGATAGAGGGAGCCGTCGAGGATGGCGCACAACGAGTCGGTGAGGAGGCTGCGGAGCGATGGGCCCCAAAGCCGGTTCGAAGTGTTGGGGCGGGACTCCCCGTTGCGCCCGTCCCTGGCTACTGGGTTGCGACGGCGAACGCGTGGCGCGTGGAAGTCCGCGGAGAGTATCCACGCTTCACGCTTCGTTCGGATGTCGGGACACCGGATCGTCCGTTCGAGTACGTTAGGGAGGAGGCAACGGTGACAGAAACCGTCGACGGTGAGGTGGTACGTTTGGGCGCAACCGAACCGGTGACGTTCGAAACCGGAACCATTGTGGCCATTGCGGTCCCTCCGGGACCACCGGGCGTCGGCGATGTCGACGGAACGCGCGACGAGACGTCACCAGGGTGGTAGCCACGAGACGACTCCGAGCGCGACGACCGGTGGCGTTTTGAGACGTGCCCGCCGATCAACGATATGTTCCACGAGATCGTCGACGAAGCGGCTACGGGCCGCTCAAACGACAGCGACGAAGCGATCGAGTCGGCGACGCTGTTGGCGTCGTTCGAGACGCTGCTGATGGAGACAGTCGAAGCGGCCGGAAGGGATCGGGTCGTCTCCGAAACGGCGATCGACGCGACCGCCGTCGAGCGGATCAGCGAGGGGGACGCTCAAATGGTGACGCTTGAGGACGCCGCAGCCCTGCTCGCCGTGGAGAGCGACCGCGAGGCAGAGCCGATGGTTGCGGAGCTTCGCGACCACCTGCTGATGGGGATGGCGACCGCCGTGCTCGATGTCGACACGATTGCGGCGTCGATAGATGCGGATCTCACCGGTCAGGAAGTTCAACAGACGCTGGAGGGTCGCGCCGCGATGACGCTCGAACAGCTCGCCGAGGTTATGGCCGTCATCGAAACCCGCAAACGATGAGGGTCGTGATCGTTGGCTGTGGCTACGTGGGGCTCGAACTCGCACGACAGCTCGGGAGTCGTGGTCACGACGTGACAGGGGTTCGACGCTCGAAGACGGGCTTGGAGGCGATCGTCTCGGTGAACGACACCGATGGAGTACCTGACGGGGCTGTCGAGTCGGTTCAGGCGGACGCGACCGCGCCGGAGTCGTTGTCGTCGCTTCCGGAGGCGGACATCGTCGTCTTCGCGGCTAGTTCCGGCGGTCGTGGCGCGGACGCAGCTCGTGAGGTGTACGTCGACGGGCTACGGAACGTCGTTGACGAGTACGGAGCGAGATCTACCCCACCGGACAGGCTGGTATACACCTCATCGACGGGCGTGTACGGTGACCACGACGGAGGATGGGTCGACGAGACAACACCTATCGATCCGACCACCGAAAAGACGCGGGTGCTGGCGGCTGCGGAGACGGTCGCACTGGAGGCGACCGCTGAGCACGGGATCGACGGGACGGTCGCTCGCTTCGCTGGCTTGTACGGGCCGAACCGATATCGGCTGACGCGGTACCTCGATGGTCCCGTGACCGCCGGCTATCTCAACATGGTCCACCGCGACGACGCTGCCGGCGCGATCCGACACATCCTCGAAACCGACTGTGCCCGCGGGGAGTCGATACTCGTCGTTGACGACGAGCCGGTGGACAAACACGCGTTCGCGGACTGGCTTGCGGACGAGTGTGGCGTCGAGCGACCGGAGAAACGGTCGAAGGCGGAGCGGATCGCCGACGGAGATCTCTCCGCGGCGGCCGAGCGACGGATCCGGACCAGCAAGCGATGTTCCAACGATCGGCTTCGAGCGCTCGCGTACGAGTTCGCGTATCCGACGTTTCGCGAGGGGTATCGCGATGCGATCAGTTCGTTCCGCCGCGACCGGACATGAGTACTGGTGATGTGTGGCGATAAAGCGGTTCTACAACGGGTTTTGTGTCTGCTCCGTGTCGGCACGAAGCTTCATGTGGTGCCGGTGAGTGGCGTCTGACGTATGTGGGCTCTAGGCGCGGTTAGCGAAACGCTCTCCGAGGTGGAGGCGTTCGTCCGGGCGAACCCGGAGTTGACCGCCGTGGCGGCGTTTGTCGTGGTTGCCGTCCTTGTGAGCGTGTACGCACTGCTCCGCGCACGTCGACCGTCCGGGGTCACGTTCCGACGGCTACTAGCTGAAAAAGACGAGATATCCGTGCTGATGCATCCAAACCCCGACCCGGACGCGATGGCGGCCGCGATCGGGGTCGCGTCGTTGGCGAACCAGTTGGATGTCGACGCGACTGTCCAGTACCCTGGTCAGATCCGCCATCAGGAGAACCGGGCGTTCCGAACCGTACTCGACCTCGAACTCGACCGGATCGACCACGTTAGCGGTCTCGCCGCTGAGACAGTCGTTCTCGTCGATCACAACGAGCCGCGTGGGTTCGGGGGTGCGGACGGAGTGCTGCCGACTGCGGTCATCGACCACCACCCCGGCGACGGGACGGGCGAGGAGTTCACGGACGTACGGACGGACTACGGCGCGACCGCCTCGGTGGTCGCGGAGTACTTCGACGACAACGGAGCCGTACCGGTGCCGCCGGACAAACACGCGAGCGAAACAGACGGGGATCTCTCGTTGTCGACGCGCGCGTCGACCGGGCTACTGTACGGAATCCTCGCGGACACGAAGCACCTCACCGTCGGCGCGAGCGAGCCGGACTTCGCCGCCGCGGCGTACGTGTATCCTGGCGTCGATCAGGACCAGTTGGACCGGATCGCCAACCCTGCCGTTGATTCCGAGGTTTTGGAGGTAAAAGCCAGAGCGATCGCGGGACGGCAAATAGAGGGCTCGTTCGCCGTCGCGGATGTCGGTGGAGTAAATAATGTTGACGCGATTCCACAGGCCGCCGACGAACTCATTCAACTGGAGGGAGTCAGCGCGGTCGTCGTCATTGGCGAGCGCGACGGGACCATACACCTCTCCGGGCGCTCGCGGGACGACCGGGTCCATATGGGGAACGCGATCGACGCGGTGCTCTCCGACCTCGACAACGGAAACGGCGGGGGCCACTCCCGGATGGGCGGCGGTACGATCACCCCGGAGGTCGATCCGACGGGCGAGGCGGAACCCGACACTGTCGACCGCGACGCGCTTGCGAACGGCCTGTTCCGCGCCATGGCCGGCGATGTGTAGGCCGGTCTAGCGAGGCTGAATCGGACTGGTACAAACGCTTAACACGGAACCGACGGATCAACGGGTATGAACGTCGGACTCGGCGACGAATGGCGGGCACTTGCGGGAGTCGGGATCGGATACGCGCTCGCGACGGGACTGATCTTCGTCGCGTTCT
>OBKM01001030.1_pt1 | contig 12106 bp, 12 predicted proteins | sample 1519691 | NCBI WGS metagenome assembly OBKM01 (sample SAMEA37050418, study PRJEB22526) | metagenome | biome: saline pan; feature: lake; material: water | place: Egypt | collected 2015 | depth 0.5 m
CGCGGAGCTATCGCTCCCGCGACTCACGTATAAACGAACACCAACCCCTCCACGGAACTCCTTATAAACGACCCAGTCACCCTAATAAGAGACGTACGCCCGGTATCGATCGCCGCGATATCTTGGATCAAGCGGTTCTCGTGTCGGTGTGTGCACTGTGTTATGCGATCCGCTCTCCCGGGGCTGCTCACGCATCTTCGGAGAGGCGGTCGTAACGCTGTTCGAATCGCTGCAGACAGGAGCCACAACAGAAATGATACAGCGTGCCGTCGATCCGCGCCGACTCGCCTTCGGCCGTGACGGTGTTGTCGCACTCGACACAGTCGACGGCGAGGTCGACGTCGCCGACTGCAGGCGACCAGCTCTGCCGGTCGAGCACCTGCACGGAGAGCTCCGCGACGGAGTCCATCCCGACCGCCTCGTCGATCAGGTCCCTGACCTCGCCGTCCGCGATCCGCGCGGAGACGACCACGTCGCCGTCGGCGGTGAGAAACGCGTTCTCCACGCGGTCGTGGCCGGCAAGCGCGTCGTACACCCGGGTCGCTTCGGCCGGAGCGGGTCGGAGGGTCACCAGCGTCTCCAGCCCGCTCGACAGCTCCCGGTCGTCGATCCGGAGCGTGAACCCCTCGATGACGCCCGCGTCCCGCAGGCGGTCGATCCTGTCGGAGACGGCCGGAGCCGAGAGCCCGACGCGGTCGGCGATCTCGCTGTACGGGCGGCGAGCGTCGGACAACAGCAGCCGAAGGATCTCCCGGTCCGTCTCATCAAGCGTGCGCATGATCGACGATTTCGCCGGCGCGTTTATAACGGTGCGGTCGACGCGACTCCGAGATGTGGGAAGCGACTCCCGTTGGCGGCGCGACGGCTGTTATAACCAGTCCGCTTCGGGGTCGACCCGGCCGTCGGGTGCGGTTCCGTTCAGGACGGCGGCGATGTCGGCCGCGCCGCGCTCGTTCAGCTCGATGTACGCCTCCTCGCTGTACCACGCGGCGTGTGGCGTGATGATCGTGTCCTCGCGTCCGATGAGCGGGTCGTCCCCGGGTGGCTCCTCGTCGAGCACGTCGAGGCCGGCGGCCTTGATCTCGTCCGCCTCCAGCGCCGCGAGGAGGTCGTCGGAGTCGACGACCGGACCGCGACCGACGTTGACGAGCACGGAGCTGTCGTCGAGCCGGGCGAGTGCATCCGCGTCGACCATTCCGCGGGTCGCATCCGTCAGGGGCGCGTAGACGGCGACGTGGTCGGAGCGGTCGAACAGCTCCGCTAACGCCACCTTCTCGACGTCGGCGTCGGCCATCGTCTCCGCATCGACGAACGGGTCGTACGCCACGAGCTCCGCGCCGAATCCGGACAGCTGACGCGCCGCCCGCCGTCCGATCGGGCCGAAGGAGACGAGGCCGATCGTCGACGACGCGATCCGGCGGACGGGCCGGCCGGTCTCCCACGACCAGCTGCCGGCCGAGACGTCGTCGTCGTACGTCGCGATCGACCGGAGGCAGGTGAGAAGCAGCGACACCGAGTGGGCCGCAACCTCGTCGATACAGTAGTCGGGGACGTGGGTGACGACCACGCCGGCCTCGTCCGCGGCGACGACGTCGATGTTGTCGACGCCGACCGCCGACCGGACGATGACGGAGAGATCCAGCGCCTCGACCGCCTCGGCGCTGACGGGGCTGTTGATATCCGTTACGACCGCGTCCGCACCGTCTCCGGCCTCGATCAGCCGCTCGGTGGTACCGAGCTCCGCCACGTCGACGTCGACCGGCTCGTCGACGGCGTCGCGGAGACGATCGCGGTAGATATCAGGATCGATCATCGGAAACTCCGACAGTAGAACACGGGCCATGCCGCTCCTAGCGAACGCAACCACTTGAGTGCTGTTACTCTGCGATACAGGCCTCGAAACGTCGGTTTTCGATCGTTAACATCCCCGAAGATCGTCGTCGGTCCTGCTTCGCGAGGAACGTCGTCGGTCCTGCTTCGCGAGGAACGTCGTCGGTCCTGCTTCGATGCGTCTTTGCGCCCCCGGCGAGTACGCCCGCGTGTGAGCGACGACGATCCGAGTAAACCGCCGATGCTCGTACTGCTCGAGTCGCTGGAGTTTTACCGAAACGTTCGCGTCGGGATCGTTGCCGGCGTTCTGCTCGCAGTCGTGTTGTACCTCGTTCGGACGTTCGAGCTTCTCGGCCCGCTGACGGAAGTTCGCGAGTATCCGCTGTTCGGCCCGGATCTGTGGTTCCTGCTGTTGGCAGCCGTGTTGGCCGCGACGTTCGCGCTGCTGATCGCGATCGTGCTCACGGTCGCGACGGCAGTGCGGAGAGGACGAGAGATATCGACCGCGGAGCGGGAGTGATCGACCGCGGCACGTTCGTCGCCGGTTCGATCGGGCGGCGGTACAGTTAGCCGACGGTGCGGTCGGGAGGTGGTCGTTGGTCGATCCTGCGTCAGTCGGCGGTACAGGAGGCTTCCGACTCCTCGGTGAACTCCTGGGCGGGCTCGGTGAGCCGATAGAGATTCTGTCGCGCGTCGGCGAAGTAGACGTCCTCGTCGACGACGTCGATCCCTTCCAACCGCTCGAGCGCATATCGGACGGTCCGGGCGGACAGCATCGACTCCTGTACGATCCCCTTCTGGGTCAGCGGCCCGTTGTACTCGAGCACCTTGAAGACGAGTTTGGCGCTCGGTGGGAGGTCGTCAAGACTCTCCTTTTGTGTTCCAGCCATCGGTACGGATCGAAACCACACACAGTCATAAATGTTGATGGACCATGGGTGGTTTCGCCGAATCTACCGGAGGCATTATCCGGTATTCCCGGAGACAACAGGATAATATCTCCGGGAAATGACGCCTAAACTGACCAGTCAGTCAGCGTCGTGGCTCGCGCGCAGGATGGTCGACCAACGCGGTCGGCACTCCCGGAACGCTTGCCACTGGATCGGTCTCGACGGAACGAACACCTTTTAACGGGCGATCGCCGAGACGTACGTATGAGCGACGATTCGCCGCGGATCACGGGCCATACTCGGAGCGTGGTCGTCACCACGATCTGCTGTCTGGCGGGGATCGCCGCCGGGGTCGTGTCGGCCGTCTACGTTGGGACCGCCCCCGCGGACGCCACCGAGACGATTGCGGTACTGGTGATGGGGGTGTTCGTGCTCGCCCAGTACCCGGTGTACAAACTCATCGGTGTGGGTGAGTTCGGCGTAAAGGACAACCTCTACGTGGCGTTTATGACGTTCACGCTGTGGTTCATCAGCTACACGATCCTTCTCACCTCGGCGGTGACGCTGTAGATGGCCGACGACAGTATCGCCGTCGTGGATCTGGACCGCTGTCAGCCCGACCGCTGCAGCTACGAGTGTGCGAACTACTGCCCGCCGAACCGAACGGGCAAGGAGTGTATCACCGAGCGCGGCGAGGACACGGTCGAAGGCGACCCCGAGCAGATCCGGATCTCCGAGGAGATCTGCCTCGGCGAGACCTGCGGGATCTGCGTCGAGAAATGCCCGTTCGATGCGATCGAGATCATCAACCTGCCCTCCGAACTCGAGGAGGATCCCGTCCACCGCTACGGGGAAAACGCGTTCGCGTTGTACGGGCTCCCGACGCCCGAGCCCGGCAACGTCACCGGGATCCTCGGCCCCAACGGGATCGGGAAATCGACCGCGGTCCACGCGCTCGCCGGCGAGATGATCCCGAACCTCGGCGAGCACGAGGCCGACGATCCCGACTGGGAGCCGGTGCTCGACCGCTTCCGCGGCACCGGCTTGCAGAACTACCTCGAGGCGCTGGAGGCCGCCGAGGTGACGGTCGCCCGCAAACCGCAGTACGTCGACCAGATCCCCAAGCAGTTCGACGGGAACACCCGGGATCTGCTCGAACGAACGGACGAGCGAGGCGCGCTCGACGACCTCATCGACCGTCTGAACATCCGCCCGGTGATGGACCAGGAGATCGACTCGATCTCCGGCGGGGAGCTCCAGCGTGTCGCCATCGCGGCGTGTCTCGCCCGCGACGCCGACTTCTACTTTCTCGACGAGATCACGCCGTACCTCGATATCGGCCAGCGGATGGTCGCTGCCCGTCTGATCCAGGAGCTGGCGAACGACGACGCCGACCGCTCGATGCTCGTCGTCGAACACGACCTGGCCATCCTCGATCTGCTCGCGGACACCCTCCACGTCGCGTACGGTGAGCCGGGTGCGTACGGCGTGATCACCGACCCGAAATCCGTTCGTAACGGGATCAACGAGTACCTCAAAGGCTACCTCGACAATGAGAACATGCGGATCCGTCCGTCGGCGATCACTTTCGAGGAGCACGCACCGCGCGTCTCCTCGAAGGGGACGCCGCTCGTGGAGTATCCGGCGTTCTCGAAGTCGTACGGCGACGGTGAGTTCGAGCTGCACGTCGACGGCGGCGCGATCCACGAGTCGGAGGTGCTCGGCATCGTCGGCCCGAACGGAATCGGGAAGTCGACGCTGGCGAAGATCTTCGCCGGATCGCTGGAACCCGACACCGGTGCGCTCGACGTCGAGCTCGACATCGCCTACAAGCCGCAGTACATCGAGATCGACCAGCCGATCCGCGTCGACGCGTTCCTCTCGTCGATCACCGACGAGTTCGGCACCTCGTACTGGAACACGGAGGTCGCCCAGCCGCTCCAGCTCGAGCGGATCATGGAGCAGAACCTGACCGACCTCTCCGGCGGGGAGCGCCAGCGCGTCGCCATCGCGGCCACTCTCTCCGAGGACGCCGACCTGTATCTCCTCGACGAGCCCTCCGCACACCTCGACGTCGAGCAGCGCGTTCGGGCGACGACCGCGATCCGCCGGTACGCGGAGAACCACGACGCGACCGTGATGGTTATCGACCACGACATCTACATGATCGACCTCCTCGCCGACCGGCTGATGGTGTTCGACGGTGAACCGGCGGAACGCGGTCACGCCACCCCGCCACAGGAGATGCGGCAGGGGATGAACGAGTTCCTCGCCGACCTCGACATCACGTTCCGCCGCGACGAGCGGACGGGTCGCCCCCGGATCAACAAACCCGATTCCCAGAAGGATCGCCAGCAGAAACGGGACGGGGAGTACTACTACGCGCCGTAGTCCACCGTCGAGTTCGACTGGTACGTGCTCGATCCGATCGAGATCACCGGGCGATGAAGTGCGGATTCGATGTGAACCGGGACTCTTGCCCAAGTTGGTGAAACAGCTATTGATCCAACGATATGTCACTCCGGTTGGTAGGGATTGATCGCCGTCGTGAGGCGGTAGACGTCCACGGCAGTATCGAAGTCGTCATCGAACGCATAGAGGTATCCGAGCCCCTCCGTTTGCATATATGCGACAATACAGGCGTCGACGAATGAGAATCGTTCGTGTTGCCGAAAGAGTGCCTTCGCCGTGGCGAACGTATCTGCTGTCAGGGAGTCGACGTGGAACCGTGTGTTCTCTTCAACTCGGTCAAGAAAATCCGTCGCCGCGTCGTGACCGGCGTGTGTCGTGAGTCCGTTCAATGTCTCCGCGAGCACGTAATCGAGAACTACTGCTTCCGGGAGATCGGCAGTATCGATCCCCTGCAAAATGGGAAGGGCGTCATCGTGGGCACTGTCGCGGCGGTACGCTGCCGCGAAGAGGACAGTCGTGTCAACGAGTGCTCGCGGCATCTATTCGACAGTGACGCCCCAGTCGTCATGGTCGTTCTCGACGTCCGTCGCCTCCTCGCCATCGTAGCCGTCGAAGTCACTGAACGTGCCGCTGCGCTGCTGGACGACCTGCACACGGAGTGTCCCGTCGTCTTCGATATGCCAGCGGAGTGTGTCGCCGTCGTCGATATCGAGTTGCTGGCGGATGTGAGCGGGTATATTTGCTTGATTCCCCGATACCTTACTCTCGGAATCAACACTCCCACTACTCATGCCCGAACGTAAGGGAGGACGTCTCATAAATGCTAGTGTGCTTCCACACTACTAGGAGTGAACCGATCAGTGGGTGGGGAACATGTAATACGACACCGTACCACCGCCGTGACATGAGCGAGTTCGTGACGCCGCCACCGATGGAGCCCGGCGACCGGGTCGCCGTGATCGCGCCCTCGAGCGGGGGGGCACAGAACGCTCGTCACGTGTTCGAGCTCGGCCTGCGTCGACTTCGCGAGCGGTTCGGTCTCGAACCGGTCGTCTACCCGACCGCGAGACAGGGCGACGAGTTTCTCGCCGCCAACCCCCGGGCCCGGGCGGCCGACGTCCATGCCGCGTTTCGCGACCCGGAGATTCGAGGGGTGATCGCCACCATCGGCGGCAGCGACCAGCTGCGAGTCCTGCGTCATCTCGACGCCGAGACGCTCCGGGACTCACCCACTCGGTTTTTCGGGATGAGCGACAACACGAACCTCGGGCTGTTTCTGTGGAACGCGGGGATCGTCTCGTACAACGGCGGGCAGCTGATGAACGAGCTCGCCGTGCCGGGCGAGCTGCCCGCGTACACCGAGCGGTACTGCCGGCGGGCGTTCTTCGAGGAGTCGCTCGGGGAGCTGACCCCCGCTGCACGGTGGACCGACGAGCCGTCGACGTGGTGGACGAACCCCGAGGAGATGGGTTCGCCGCCGGCGTACGAGCCGAATCCCGGCTGGCGGTGGGACGGAGCCGAGCGGGCGGTCGAGGGGCGACTGTGGGGCGGATCCCGATCGGTCCTCGAGTGGCAGCTGGCGACGGATCGGTATCTCCCGAACCCACGGGAGCTGGACGGAGCCGTGCTCTGTCTGGAGACCGCGGAGACGCTTCCGGAGCCCGAAACGGTCGGCGCGACGCTTATGTGTCTCGGCGAGCGCGGCCTCCTCCGGCGGTTCGCTGCGGTCCTCGTGGGGCGTCCGCCGACGCGAAGCTTCCTGCGAGAGCCGCCACAGGAGGTGCGTGAGACGTATCCGAGCCGACTGTACGACGCGGTCGCTCGACAGATGACGCGGTACAATCCCGACGCACCGATCGTGTCCGGGATCGACTGGGGGCATACGACGCCCGTCGCGCCGCTTCCGCTCGGGGAGCGCGTCCGGATCGATCCGACCGCGGAGACGATCCGGATCGTCTGACTCGGCACCGATCGTCGATGTGACGGATTTTTGTCGCCGCCTGCTCGTCGTGTGAATCATGTTCCGTCGATGGCTCGTGTCGTGGGGGTTGGCGTCGGTCGCGTTCGGTGGCGGGTCGCTCATCGTTCCCTTATACGTCGTCGAGCTGGGCGGCGACGCGTTCACGCTCGGGCTTCTCTTTGCGGCGTCGTCGTTCGTTGGCGTTCCCGGCGCACTCGTGTTCGGCAATCTCGCGGACAGAACCGGAAAACGACGCGTGTTCGTGCTCGTTGCGATGGGCACGACGACCGCGACGATGGCAGTCATTCCGCTGTTGACCGACATCGTCGCGGTGATCGTCGCGTACGCCGTGCTCTGGCTCGGGTTCGCCGCCGCAGTCCCGGTGTTGACGCTGCTCGTCGTCGCCGGCGAGCCGGAGCTGCACTGGAGTCCGCTCATCGCAAAGCTCAACGAGTATCAGGGAGTCGGCTGGGCGCTCGGACTCGCGCTCGGCTTCGCCATCACCGGCGTCGGCACCCGCTACGTCGACACGATCACCGCCCAGCGGATCTTCTTTTTCGCGTGCGCCGCAAGCGCCGGGATCGGCCTGCTCGCGGCCCTTCGAACGCTTCCACCCGACCCCGGCACCGCGGATGCGACGGCGGAGAGGGCCGCCCGTCGCGAGCCCTCCAGCCGGCGGCTTCGACGGTTCGTCCGCCGGGCTCCCGGGCTGAACGTTCGGGCCGCGTCGTTCCCGTTCGCGCCGGCGCGATTCGACCCACGCGGGCTCCGCCCGCGGCGACTTATCGACCGGTTTACTCCGCAGCTCGCGACGTACTTTTTTGCGGTGTTTCTCGTGTTCACCGGGTTCGGCGCGTTCTTCGCTCCGCTGCCGGCGTATCTGACGGCGGTCGGGTACGGCTCGACCGGCACGTTCGCGCTGTATCTCGCGTTGAACGTCGCGGCCGCCCTTTTCTTCCGACGAGCGTCCGGCCTGATAGACGGTTACGGACTGTTTCGTGCTCACGTTGGTGGCCTGTTCGCCCGCGGACTCGCGTTTCCGGCCGTCGCCGTGCTCGGCGTCTCGCTCGGAGCGACGACGGTCGGCGTCGGCGGATTCACGCTGCTTTTCCTCCTGATCGGGTTGACGTGGGCCGTCATCGCGGTGAGCGCCGCGACGATCGTGACGGCGCTGACGCCCGACGCGATCCGCGGGGAAGCGCTCGGCATGTACGGCGCGCTCGTCGCGGTCGGCGGCGGCGTCGGCGGGCTGCTCGGCGGCTGGCTCTCGACGTTCGGCTACACGGTCGTCTTCGCCGTCGCGGGCGGCATCGTCGTCGCCGGTGCGGGGATCGTCGCCCTCCTCGCTCGACGGCTGCCCGACGATCCGTCCGCGGAGGAGACGACGTCGACGGCGTTGTGAAATGCTCGACCGATTGGTGTCGTGAGAAGTCCCGCTCGTCACCAGTACTACGCCGACTCGCAGATCGCGACGAAGTTCTCGAACAGCTCCTCGCCGCGCTCGGTGTGGGCCACTTCGGGGTGCCACTGGACGCCGTATAGGTCCTCGTCGACGTTCGACATCGCCTCGATCCCACAGACGTCCGACGTCGCGGTTCGCGTGAACCCGTCGGGAAGCTCCTTCACCTCGTCCGCGTGCGAGGCCCACACGCGGATCTCGGGTGCGAGCGACCCGACCAGCGGGTCCGTCTCCTCGAGGATCTCGACGTCGACGTCGGCGTAGCCGCCGTAGTCGCCGCCGCCGACGCGACCGCCGAGCTCTGCCGCGATCACCTGCATGCCGAGACAGATGCCGAACACCGGCACGTCCAGATCGAGGTAGTCGGGAGCGTTGCCGATGCGGTCGATGTCAGGGCCACCGGAGAGGACGACGCCGTCCGCCTCGACCTCCGTCGCCGGGGTGTTGGCGTCGATGAGCTCCGTGTCGACGCCCATATCGCGGAGTGCGCGACGTTCGAGGTGGGTGAACTGGCCGTGTAGATCGAGCACGACGATGCGGGTCATGGCTCCGATTGGCCGGTGTCACACAAAAACTGCTCGGAAACAACGCAGGAACGTGTCGTATCACTCCGCCTCGATCTTCATTTAACCCACATTCGTGGATCAGCCGCGTTCGGCTGCGCGTCCCGGATCGCTACGGCTCGATTCGGAACTCGAAGCGTGCGCCGCCGGACTCGCCGCTCATCGCACGGACGTCCCAGCCGTGCGCCTCCGCGATGTGTCTCACGATCGCGAGTCCGAGCCCGGTCCCGTTCGGCGCGGTCGTGTAGCCGCTCTCGAACAGGGCATCCAGCGCCTCGTCGTCGAACCCCGTGCCGTCGTCCTCGACGTAGAACCCCCATCCGCCGGCGGACCTGAGATCCATGGCACCGACGCGGATTGTGAGGTCGTTGCCGGACGCAGTCCGGCTGCCAGTGGACCCGTGTTCCACGCTGTCGCCGGACGCAGTCCGGCTGCCAGTGGACCCGTGTTCCACACTGTTCCGAAACAGATTCTCGAACAGCTCCCGAACGCGGTTCGGGTCGATCTCGCACGTCCGGTCCGACTCAATGACGAGTTCGGCGTCGTCGGTGGTGACGCTCTGCCACGCCTCCCGGGCGGTCGATTCGAGCGACTCCGGACGCGTCTCGCCGACCATCCGTCCCTCGCGAGCAAGCGAAAGCAGGTCGCTCACGAGCTCGTCCATCCGATCGAGCGCGTCGCCGACGCGCTCGAGATGTGCCGTCTCTCCCGTCTCGCGCGCGAGTTCGAGGTAGCCGTCGGCGATCGACAGCGGGTTCCGCAGGTCGTGTGAGACGATCGCGGAGAACTCGTCGAGCCGCTCGTTCTGTCGGCGGAGCGTCGCCTCCCGCTCGCGTCGCTCCGTGATGTCGGTGTAGACCGCGAACCCGGACGCGTTCTCCGCGTCGAGATGGATCGGGATCACGTGGACGATGAAGTGTCGGTCCCCCCGTGTCGTGCGCCGAGTCACCTCCCGGCGAACGTTCTCGCCCTTCCGGAGCAGCTCGTTGAGCTCCTCGGCCTCCGCGGAGATCTCGTCGTCCGGCGGGACGATGTACTCGTCTATCGACTCGCCGATGATCCTGTCGGCATCGTAGCCGAACGTCTCCTCGAACGCGGAGTTCACTCGTTGGACGTACGGCTCCCCGTCGACGTAGTCGTACTCGACGGCCGCGTCCGGGATGTTCTCGAACAGTGCGAGCATCCGGTCCCGCTCCGACCGGAGCGCTTCGTCGATCCGCAGCCGGTTGATCGTTTCCTCCACGTGGGAGGCGAGGAGCTCGCCCAGCGTCCGATCTATCTCGTCGAACGCAGCCGGCTCCGTCGACACCGCCTGTAGCACGCGCTCCGAGTCGATCGGGACGGTCAGCGCGGAGCCGTACGCGTCGTGGTCGAGTCGGGCGTCGATCCGCGACTCGCCGGTCTCGACGACCGTGCCTGCCACGCCCGATCCGCGGCGGACCCGCGTGTACTCGCCCGTCACCGGCGTCGACGACCCCGCGACGGGCTCGACCCACTCGCCGTCGACGAGTCCGACGACGCCGTGGTCGACGTCGAACACCTCCTCGATGATCCCGACCGTCGCACTGTACACCTCCTCGGTCGACCTGACGCCCGCGAGACGGGTCGTTCCGGCGTGTAGCCGTTCCATCAGCGAGGGGCGCTCCGCGACGTCGCGATGGGCTCCCGCCTCGCGACGAGCGAGCAGCCACCGGATCCGGTCGTCGACCCCGTCGAGATCGGATGCCCACGCGTCGACGATGGGATCGACTGCGACCGACGCGGACGGGTCATCCGTCAGCGCGACTATCGGCGTGCTCGGCGTCGCACCCCGTACCCGTTCGAGGCCGTCCGGAGTCGTAATCACGACGGCGTCGGCAGCAATGAGCGTCGTATCCGTGACGTCGTCGGGGCTGTGGATCTCGGCCGACGCGTCCGCTGTGGACCGGCTCTCGGTCGTGTCAGCCGCGGAGCTGTGACGGGGGTGTGGCTCGTGCGCTTGCCCGTCGCCGACGGCGTTCCAGTCGTGAGAGAGCACGACCACGGTTCGATCGTCGGCAGCTACATCGGCCACGAGTTGGTGCGTCAACGGCGAGCATCCAAATAATCCTTCCGACCGAGTCGGGGGATCGTGGCTCCGTGACCGATGAGAGTGTGTGAGTTGGACGGACGGATGCGACGGGATCGAGGTGATCCGATGCCGTGATCGACGTTCGAGCAGGCCCGGAACCCTTTTAGACGAACACGGGTCAGAACATGGTAATGAGCGATCTCGAAGCGGAGTACCGCCTCGATTACTTCGAGGAGGAGGGGTTCGATCGCAAGGAGTGCCCCTCCTGTGGGGCGTATTTCTGGACGCGCGACCCCGACCGCGAACTGTGCGGAGAGCCGCCGTGTGAGGATTACAGCTTCATCGACGATCCAGGGTTCCCCGAGTCGTACAGCCTCACCGAGATGCGCGAGGCGTTCCTTTCGTTCTTCGAAGAGCACGACCACGAGCGGATCGAGCCGTATCCGGTCGCGGCGAACCGCTGGCGTGACGACGTGCTGCTCACGCAGGCGTCGATCTACGACTTCCAGCCGCTCGTCACGTCCGGGCAGACGCCACCCCCGGCGAACCCCCTCACCATCTCCCAGCCCTGCATCCGGATGCAGGACATCGATAACGTCGGCAAGACGGGCCGACACACGATGGCGTTCGAGATGATGGCCCATCACGCGTTCAACACGCGCGAGGACGCCGACGAGGAGTACGCCTACGAGGGCGAGGTGTACTGGAAAGACGAGACGGTGGCGTACTGCGACGAGCTGTTCGAGCACCTCGGCGCGGATCTCGAGGAGATCACCTACATCGAGGACCCGTGGGTCGGCGGCGGCAACGCCGGCCCCGCGATCGAAGTCATTTATAAGGGAGCCGAGCTGGCGACGCTCGTCTTCATGTGTATGGAGCAGGACCCGGACGGCGAGTACGAGATGAAAGACGGGAACACGTACTCGTTCATGGACACGTACA
>OBKM01001031.1_pt1 | contig 12094 bp, 11 predicted proteins | sample 1519691 | NCBI WGS metagenome assembly OBKM01 (sample SAMEA37050418, study PRJEB22526) | metagenome | biome: saline pan; feature: lake; material: water | place: Egypt | collected 2015 | depth 0.5 m
CCGTCACCGGTCCAGATCGTACAGCTCCCCGAACTTCGCCTCGGCGTACTCGAGGAAGTACTCGGCGGTGAGCGGTTCACCGCTCGCTCGCTCGATCAGTTCGTCGGTCTCGTACCGACAGCCGTGTCGGTGGACGTTCTCGGTGAGCCACCCGTGGAGCGCGTCGAACTCCCCGGCCGCGACCTTCCCATCGAGGTCGTCGATGTCGTCCTCGGCGGCCGCATAGAGTTGGGCGGCGAGGACGCTTCCCAGCGAATACGTCGGGAAGTAGCCGAAGGAGCCGTGGCTCCAGTGGATGTCCTGTAGACAGCCCTCGGCGTCGGTTTCGGGGCGGACGCCGAGATACCGCTCCATCCGATCGTTCCAGACCGCGGGCACCTCGGCGACATCGAGATCGCCGGCGAGCAGTTCGCGTTCGATCTCGAAGCGCAACACGATGTGGAGGTGATACGTCAACTCGTCTGCCTCGACCCGGATGCAGTTGTCGTCGTACACCCGGTTTGCGGCCTCGTAGGCCTGTCGTGGGGTGAGGTCGGTGGCGTGGCGTGCGTTGAACCGGTCGACGAAAAGCTCCCAGAAGGCCTCCGAGCGCCCGACGTGGTTCTCGAAGAGCCGCGATTGGGACTCATGAACTGTCAGCCCACGGTGTTCCCCGAGCGGTGAGCCGTAGGCCTCCCGAGACAGCCCGAGGGTGTAGGTCGCGTGGCCGAACTCGTGGATCGTCGAGGCCAGCGAATCCAGCGGCTCGGACTCGTCGAACCGCGTCGTGACGCGGGCGTCGAACTGCGTCCCCGTCGAGAAGGGGTGTGGTGCGGTGTCGAGCCGCCCGTGCTCGAAGTCGTAGCCGAGCGTCTCGAGGGCCTCCCGCGTCACGGCGAGTTGGTCCGATTCGGGGAACGTCCCCTCGAGGGCGTACGGCTCCGTCCCCGAGTCGGCGATCGCATCGATCAGCGGGACGAGCCCCTCGCGGAGCTCCTCGAGGACGCGCTCGGCGGTCTCGAGGTCAAGAGACGGTTCGTAATCCGCAAACAGCGTCGCGTAGGGGTCGGCCTCGGAGTCGATGTGTTCGGCGTACCGTCGCTTGAGATCGAGCAGCCGATCCAGCGTCGGCGCGAAGGCGTCGAAGTCGTCTCTCTCCTTTGTCTCGTTCCAGACCGGGTGGGCCTCGGCGGTGGCCTCGCTTATTTCCTCGACGAGGTCTGTCGGGACGCGGGCTTTCCGCTCGTACTGCCGGCGGATCTCGCGGACGACGGCGGCCTCGTCGTCGGTGAGGTCGGCCCCGTCGAGGGCGTCGAGTAACTCGGCGGTCTCGTCGTCGACCATGATGTCGTGTGCGACTGCCGAGACCGCGCCGCGTTGTTTCGACCGCGCCGGCGTGCCGCCTTCGGGCATCATCACTTCCTGGTCCCAGCTCAACACCGCGTTCGCGTCCCCGATATACGTCGCCCGGCCGTACCGTTCGAGAAGCTCATCGTACGCCGTCGCCGATCCGTCCGTTGTCGCCATGGCTTGAGTGGGGCCTCCCCGGGCAAGAAGCCACGGATCGGGACGCCTCCCGGATCGATCCTGACGAAGGCACCGGTTGCCGAAACCGCGTCATCACGGTATTTATACCCGTTCGGGCCCGATTCGTCGGTATGGATATTCTGCCGGACACGAGCGCGGTTATCGACGGCCGGGCCTCCGAACGCGTAGAGGCCGACGGCGTCGGGACCGTCTACGTCGCCGAGGCGGTCGTCGGTGAGCTCGAGGCCCAGGCCAACGACGGCCGCGACAGCGGCTGGGCCGGGCTCGAGGAGCTCCAGCGGCTCGCGGCACTCGCCGATGAGAGAGAGATAACGCTCGAATACGTGGGTCGCCGCCCCGACGCGATCGAGAAACGCGACGCCGGGGAAGGCGAGATCGACGCCCTGATCCGCGATCTCGCCGAGCGCCACGACGCGACGCTTCTGACGAGCGATGTCGTCCAAAGCGAGGTCGCGAAAGCGAAGGGGATCGCCGTCGAGTACATCGAGCCGCGGGTCGAGGCGGCCCCCGACCTCGCCGTCGAGGAGTATCTCGACAGCGAGACGATGTCGGTCCACCTCAGAACCGGCGTCCGACCGATGGCCAAACGGGGTACGATCGGGGAGATGGCCTACGAGGCGATCGGCGAGGCGGTTCTGACCGAACCCGAGATGCGGACCATCGCGGACAACGTCATCAACACCGCCCGGTCCGTCAGCGACGGGTTCGTCGAACTCTCCGGGGACGGTATGACGATCGTCCAGATACGGGACATGCGGATCGCGGTCGCCGAACCGCCCTTCTCGGACGGGATCGAGGTGACGGTCGTCCGGCCGATCGTCAAGACCGATCTCGACGACTACGAGAAGGCCGACGCGCTCCGCGAGCGGTTCACGGAGCACCAACGCGGCGTCCTCATTTCGGGTGCGCCCGGTGCCGGAAAATCGACGTTCGCCCAGGCCGTCGCGGAGTTCCTCGACGACTCGGGATACGTCGTCAAGACGATGGAGAAGCCGCGGGACCTCCAGGTCGGTCCCGAGATCACCCAGTACACCGAGTTGGACGGCTCGATGGAGAACACCGCCGACTCGCTTCTCATGGTCCGGCCCGACTACACGATCTACGACGAGGTCCGGAAGACGTCGGACTTCGAGACGTTCGCGGACATGCGGCTCGCGGGCGTCGGCATGATCGGCGTCGTCCACGCGACGCGGGCGATCGACGCCCTCCAGCGGCTCGTCGGCCGCGTCGAGTTGGGGATGATCCCGCAGATCGTCGACACCGTCGTCTACATCGAGGCCGGCGAGGTCGACACCGTCTACGACGTGACGACCGAGGTGAAGGTCCCCCACGGCCTCGTCGAGGAGGACCTCGCCCGCCCGGTGATCGTCATCGAGGACTTCGAGACCGGCACGCCGGCCTACGAGATATACACGTTCAACCGGCAGGTCGTCACCGTCCCCCTCGACGGCGCCGACGGGGGCGACGCGGAGACCGGCGTCGAACGCGTCGCCAAACAGGAGATCGAACGGGAGATCCGATCGGTCGCCCACGGCCACGTCGAGGTCGAACTCCAGGGGTCGAACACCGCGGTCGTGTGGGTCGACGACGACGACATCTCATACGTCATCGGCAAGGGCGGCGGCCGGATCAGCGGGATCGAGGACCGCCTCGGCATCGACATCGACGTCCGGAGCCTCTCGGAACGGCCCGACGGGCGGTCGGGGGCGGGCGGCTCCGCCGGGGGCACCGCGACGCCAGCCGGCGAGATCGTCACCCCCGAAATCACGAACCGTCACGTCGTCGTCCCGCTGGAGAGCCGACAGGGCGAGACGGTCGAGGTCAGAGCCGACGACGAGTATCTGTTCACCGCGACGGTCTCCCGCGGCGGCGAGATCCAGGTCTCCCGTGGCTCGGCCATCGCCGAGGAGTTGGAGGACGCGATCGATCGTGGACGGACGATCACGGTGGTTCCGCAGTAAGGCGGTTTCGGCCGACCCGGGCGAGACGATCGCAGTCGATCCGCAGGCCCTGGAGCCGAGCGTGTCGAGTTCTTCGCTCCGATCGGGGTCGTATAAAAACCCCTAGCGATCGACAACACTATTAATTATTATATACTGTACGACTGTGTGTACGGTAGTACGCCTCCACGCGCGGGCAGCGGCGCTCCAGGGTGTGAACCCGTTCGCGATGGACGACACGGGACGTGACTTGGGGGCCATGGAAATGTCAACAGACATTATCCCACGACCCAGGACGGTGATCGACGCCGCGCCGTGCGTCGGGGCGTGCCGATACACGACCAGCTAAACCATGAGATTGTCAGACGCGAGAGATCATTTCGTCGACGAATTGACGTTTCCGGTCGAACGTAACGCAGTTCTCGAAGCCTTCGGTGACGTCGAAATCGAGGGGTTGACCAACGACCCGGAAACGGTCGGTGACGTACTGCATCGGACGAACACCGAGGAGTTCCACTCGGCAGACGACCTCTACGATACGATCATCGGATCGATCGGAAGCGACTACGTCGGCCGCCGGTTCTACGACGATCGGGGATCGAACGCGGGGTTGGACATCGACGAGGTGTCCTTCTGATGACGGGGAACATCGTCGTCAGCGGGGTTCCGGGCGTCGGTGCCTCGAACGTCTGTGAGGGGGCCCGCCGCGAACTCGGCGACGAGTTCACGCTCCTCAACGTCGGGGATATAATGCTTCAGGAGGCGCTCGAACACGGTCTGGCCGACCGCCGCGAGGAACTCGTCCGGCTCCGATTTCGCGACCAGCGGGCTCTCCAGCGGCGGGCGAGCGAACACATCGCCCGGGAGTCCGACTCGGGGCCGCTTTTGATCAACACACATCTCGTCGTCGAGACGCCGCTCGGGTACATCCCCGGGATGAGCGCCGAGATGCTGTCCGAGATCGCCCCCGCCGCGCTCGTCGTCGTCGGTGCGAGCACCGAAACCATCAGAAAGCGTCGGGACGAGAGCGATCGCTCCTACGAACAGTTCAACCAGTCGATCCAGTTCCACAGACAACTGCAGAACTCGGCGGCCTTCGCGTACTCCTTAGAGAGCAACGCGCCGGTGTATCACCTGCGCAACGAGGATGACGTCGAGGAGGCGATAGAGCGACTCAGCGCCATCGCGGGAATGCTTTCGAACCGCTCGTCGTCCGCGTGAGGATCACTCCAGCGCCGCTTCCAGTTTCTCGATCGGATGCGGCGGCTTGCCGTCGGTCCGGTCGGAATCGCCGAGCTGTGACCGACAGGAGGTCCCGGGCGCGGTGACCTCCTCGGCCGGTGATTCCTCGACCGAATCGAACAGCATCCGGCCGATCGCCTGGCTCATCGAGTAGTGTTCGGCCTCGTAGCCGAAGGAGCCGGCCATCCCACAGCAGGTCGTATCCAGCACGTCGACGTCGTAGCCGGCTCGTCGCAACACGCCGACGGCGTGGTGATCGCGGCTCGCGGCGGTCTGGTGGCAGTGACCGTGATAGGAGATCGTCCCCGAGGCATCGGTCGAAAGCGCCTCGTCCAGCCGGAACGTGTCGATGTACTCCATCACGCTGTAGGTGTTCGCCGCGACCGCCTCGACGTCCTCACCGGAGAGGAGATCCAGGTAGTCCTCCTGATACATCACCGAATCGGAGGGCTCGACGCTGACGACGTCCCAGCCGTCCTCGATCCGCGGTACAAGCGCCTCCACGTTCGCCCGCGCGGTCGCCCTCGAGTGATCGAGCAGACTCTTCGAGTGTGCGGGGCGGCCGCTGTCGGTCACGTCGTCGGGGATCTCGACGTGGACGCCGGCGGCCTCCAGCGCCCGGACCGCAGCCTTGCCCACCTCGGGCTGTGTGTAGTTCGTGTAGGGGTCGGCGATGACGAGCGCCTTGCGGTCGGCTTCGGCCGCCGAAACCGCCGGCGTCCGCGACGCGTCCCACTTTTTGAACGTCTTGCGTTTGAACGTCGGCAGGTCCCGCTCGCGGGCGATCCCGAGCGTCTTCTCCATCACGACGCCGGAGCCGGGGAGTTTCGCCGCGAGGTTCGACACCGGCGCGAACGTGCTGCCGAGGCTATACAGCGTCTCGACGTTCGCAAAGAGCCTATCACGGAAGGGGATGCCTTCGCGTTGGTGGTGTTCGTGTTTGAGTTCCGTTTTGAGCTTCGCCATGTCGACGCCGCTGGGGCAGTCGCGTTTACAGCCCTTACAACCGATACATAGGTCCATCACCTCATGGAGGAACTCGTCGGAGAATACGTCCTCGTCGAGGTCGCCGCTCATCGCCCGCCGGAGCATGTTCGCCCGCCCCCGCGTCGAGGTGATCTCCTCGTTTTCGGTCGCCCGGTAGGTCGGACACATGATCGATCCCGTCGTGTCCTGGTGGCCCGTACAGCCGGCACAGCCGTGACAGAGCTCGGCCATCCCCTGGAAGCCGTTCTCGTTGTCCCAGTTCAGATGCGGCTCGAAGCCGGCGTCGAACTCGTAGTCGGCGTCGTATCTGAGGTTCTCCGTCGGATCGAAGTCGCCGCTGACGTTGCCGGGGTTCAAAAGCCCCTGGGGGTCGAAGGCCGCCTTGAGCTCCTTGAACGACTGCCAGATGTCCTCGCCGTAGAGCTTCTTGTTCCAGGTCGTCCGGGCGCGGCCGTCGCCGTGCTCGCCCGAAACCGAGCCGCCGTACTCGATGACGAGATCGGTGATGGCCTCGGAGATCTCCAGCATCCGCTGGACGCCGTCGTCGGCTTTGAGGTTCAAAAGCGGCCGGATATGCAACACGCCGGGACCCGCGTGGGCGTAGTAGGAGGCGAAGGTGTCGTACTCGTCGAAAAGCGCCTGGATGTCGGCGACGTACTCCGGGAGGTTCTCCGCCGGCACGGCGGTGTCCTCGACGAACGGCCAGTGTTTGTCGTCGCCGGTTCGCGACAGCAAGATCGGGAGCCCGGCCTTCCGCATCTTCCAGAACTTCGCCTGTCGGTCGTCGTCGTACGCCTCGAGGGCGTCGACGGCCTGGACGGCGTCGTCGGTTCGAACCCCGTCCGAAGAGGGATCGACGGCCGCCTCATAGCCCGGCAGCCGATCCGCGAGCAGATCGGCGACCTTCCGTTTGCCCTCCTCGACGGAGTCGGCGTAGAACTCGACTAGAAGCGTCGAGTCGGTTCCCTCCGGGAGCGTTCCGACCAGCTTCGAGAACTCCGCGGTGTCGCGGGCGAGATCGAGGAGGACGTCGTCCATCACCTCGACGGCCGCCGGGTCGTGTTCGAGGATCGGCGCCACGTCGCGCATCGCCGCGATGACGTCGTCGTAGGTGAGCAAGACCACCGAGGTCTCGGCGGGTACCGGCTCCAAGGAGACGGTCGCCTCGGTGACGATCCCGAGCGTGCCCTCGCTGCCGGCCATGAGACGGCCGACGTTGACCTCGCCGCGCTCCTCGACGTCCTCGAGGAGCTTATCGAAGTTGTACCCGGAGACGTTCCGCGTCAGGTCGGGGTATCGGTCCTTGATCTGCTCGGTTTTGTTCCGGAGGATATCGGAGACGACCGCGTAGACGCGCTCCTCGATTCCGGCGTCCTCGCCGACGCCCTCTGCGCGCTCGTGGAGTTCCTCGACGCCCATCCAGCCGAAAGTCGTCACCGTCCCGTCCGCGAGAACGACTTCGACGTCCTCGAGGTAGCCGTCCGCTTTCTCGTATTTCAGCGAGTGGGCACCGGTCGTGTTGTTGCCGATACAGCCGCCCAACACGCTCTTGTCGCCCCACGCCGGATCGGGGGCGTACTTGAGGCCGTACTCGGAGAGGTGGTTGTTCAGCCGGCCGAGCGTGATCCCCGGCTGGGCGGTGACGGTTCCGGCGTCGGCGTCGACGTCGATGACGGTGTCGAGCTCCTTTTTGAAATCGAGGACGACCGCCTCGTTGACAGTCTGGCCCGCAAGCGAGGTACCGCCACCGCGGGGCAACACCGGGATCGAGTTGTCGGCGCAGTACTCCATCACCGCCCGTACGTCGGCGGTCGAGGTCGGGACGACGACGCCGATCGGCAGTTGGTGGTAGGCGCTTGCGTCCGTCGCATAGAGGTTCCGGCTGTACGTGTCGAACCGTACCTCCCCGTCGACGATCGCCTCGAGGTCGTCGACGAGCCCCTGTTTTTCGATCTCCGAGCTCCGGTAGTCATAGTTGCTCCGTGGGTCTTCGGCGGGATCGGTCGCCGGTTCCGATCCAGGCTGTGTTGTCTTGCTCATAAAATGTACCCGAGTCACGCAGTATATGGACCGATGTTAGTTAATACTGCTGCCGGATTCCGGGACGATGATTGGGTTGGCGGCTTCATTCTCCGCTTCCGGACCGTTCGTTTCCGGTCTACTTTCGGACTGTTCATCCCCTGCCCGCTTTCGGACCGTTCGTTTCCGGTCTACTTCCGGACTGTTCATCCCCCGCGTTTCCGGTACCAGACGCGCTCGCCGACCGGCGACCCCTCGTCCCCGATGTCGAGTCGGCCGACGAACAGGTCCCGGACGGCGAACGTGACGGTCAACTCGACCGTCTCGCCGCCGTTTTCGGGGCTGACCGCGACGACGCAGTGGCCGTCGCGTTCGCCGATCGAGTCGACAACGCCTTCGGACCACCGTTCGGTGTCGTGGGTCGGCCGGCGGGCGTGGATGCGGTCGTGGTCCATTTATAAGAACTCGTGGTCCATTTATAAGAACTCCCGCACCTCGGAGTACCACATGTCGTGGCTGTCGACGGCGTCGATCCGGCGGGCGATCTTCGCCGCGATGACGTGCCAACAGAGCTGTTCGGGGTCCTCGGGATCGAGGTTGTAGCGGCTGTCCTCGCAGCTACAGCCGTCGTTCTCGATGACGTACTCCTCGGAGTGGCCGACGACGACGGTGAAATCGCGGTACCCCTTCACCCGCCGCTCGCCGACGGCCTCGATGGCGGTGACGCCGCGGTCACCGTGGGTGGCGATGATTCTGTCCGCGGCTTCGCTCGTCAGTTCGCCGGTGGACTCGAGCAGTTCCTCCCACGTTTCGACCGCGTTCACGTCTCCTCCTTCCGGAGCCGTCGGCAAAACAGGTTCGGTCGGATACCCGCCCGCTCGATACCCCTGTTTCGGGTCGAACGCCGGCGGGACCCCTGTTTCGGGTTGAACGCCGGCGGGTTTCGTCCGTCCGCCCCGCAGGCGAACGAACGACCACCCACATTTATAAACCTTAAATACGTGTTTTAAGTCGAAACATGCAGGACCCAAAGGAGACTATCAATATCGAGAACGTCGTCGCTTCGACGGGCATCGGTCAGGAGCTCGATCTACAGAGCGTCGCGATGGACCTCGAGGGTGCCGACTACGACCCCGAGCAGTTCCCCGGCCTCGTCTACCGGACCCAAAACCCCAAATCCGCCGCGCTCATCTTCCGTTCGGGCAAGATCGTCTGTACCGGCGCGAAATCGACCGACGACGTCCACGAGTCGCTCCGGATCGTCTTCGGTAAGCTCCGCGATCTCGAGATTCAGGTCGACGAGGACCCCGAGATCGTCGTCCAAAACATCGTCACGAGCGCCGACCTCGGACGCAACCTCAACCTCAACGCCATCGCGATCGGTCTCGGGTTGGAGAACATCGAGTACGAACCCGAACAGTTCCCGGGATTGGTCTACCGGCTCGATGAACCCGACGTCGTCGCGTTGCTTTTCGGCTCCGGAAAACTCGTCATCACCGGCGGCAAAGAGCCCGACGACGCGAAGGGCGCGGTCGATAAGATCGTCTCGCGGCTCGAGGAACTCGGCCTGCTCGACGGCTGATAGCGGCGAAGGGGGCTGTAGCCGACCGATGCTCGAAAACGCGACACCCGTTCTCGGCCCGGTCTTTCGAACCGACGGACGCGGAAGCAAGCTCAACCGTCTCCAGACGGCGAGGCTATCCAGGTCGGGAATCCCGTGTGCGGTCGCGGGGGACGGGTTGTTCGGCGGGCCGTTCTCATCCCGGACGCGTCGTGTCCGCCGGGAGCGAAACGGTCCATCGGTCGAAAACGGCCGGGAGCGTGATATTCACAACGGACGACCCTGATATATACTTATGAGTCAATCAGACGAACCCGAGCCCGGGTTCGGGAATCGCCGTGTTCGGGAGATCTACCGCGACGGGATGTACGAGGACGAGAGCCCGGCGTACCCGATCGATTTCGACGGGATCCGGGAGGCGGCGTGGGAGAACATGGACGAGACGGCCCGTGCGTACGTCCACGGCGGCTCCGGAACGGAGGAAACGTTCGAACGAAACCGCGATTTCTCCTCCTACCGTATCGTTCCCCGAATGTTACGCGGGGTCGAAGACAGGGATCTCACGGTCGAGTTGTTCGGCGACACCCACGAGTTCCCGATGATGATCACTCCGCTCGGGATACAGTCGCTGCTTCACGACGGGGCGGAGGGGGCTACTGCCAGGGCGTGTGCGGAACTCGATGTCCCCTTCACGCTGAGTTCGCTGTCCTCGACGCCGATGGAAGACGTCGCCGAGACGCTCGGTGACACCACCAAATGGTTCCAGTTCTACTGGAGCTCCGATCGTACGGTCGCCCGGAGTTTTCTGAACCGCGCGGAGGCCGCCGGCTACGACGCGATCGTTCTCACGGTCGATGCCCCGACGCTCGGGTGGCGGGATCGGCTCCTCGAACGCGGGTATTACCCGTTTCTCGAGGGGGACGGTGTGGCGAACTACTTCAGCGACCCGGCGTTCCGCGACTCGCTCGACGCCCCACCGGAGGCGGATCCTCAGGCTGCCGTCGACCATTTCCTCGAGATCTTCGGCGACGAGTCACTCGCCTGGGACGACATGGTGTTCCTGCGTGAACACACGGACCTCCCGATCGTACTCAAGGGGATACTGCACCCCGACGACGCGCGGTTGGCGCTGGAGCACGGCGCGGACGCGGTACAGGTGTCGACGCACGGCGGCCGGCAGGTCGACGGCTCGATAAGCGCCGTCGAGGCACTTCCAGCCGTCGCCGATGCGGTGGGTGACGACGCGCCGGTGCTTTTCGACAGCGGGATCCGACGTGGCTCGGATGCGTTCAAAGCGCTCGCTTTGGGGGCCGACACGGTCATGTTGGGTCGACCGTTCGCCTACGGCCTCGCGATGGCCGGCCGGGAGGGCGTCGAGTGGGTGCTCGAAAACACCCTCTCGGAGTTGGATCTGACGATGGGGCTTGCGGGATACGACGATGTCACGGATGTCGACCGTGATGCGCTCAGACACGAGCGCGAACTGTGAACGGGGCGGGACCCGCTCCGTGGCCGCCGCGGGGATCGGAGGCGGCTACGGAACCAGTCGCTCTATTTCGGTCACGAGGATGTCGCTCGCGCCGGCGGCTTTCAGGTCCGGAATCACCTCGAAGACCTCCCGCTCGTCGACGACGACGTGGACCGCGACCTTCTCGTCGCCGGCGATATCCATCACTGTTGGTCCCCCCATCCCGGGGATCTGCGCTTTGACATCTTCGAGGGCGTCCGACGGGACGTTCATCATCACGTAGCGTTTGCCGTCGGCGTCGAGTACCGACCGAAACGCCGTCTTGATCTGTCCGATCTTCGGATCGTCGGCGACGGCCGGATCGGCGAACAGCCGGACTGACGACTCAAGCACCTCGTCGACGATGGCGAGGCGGTTCATCCGCAGCGTCGTCCCCGTCGAGGTGATATCGACGATCGCGTCGGCGATGTCGACGTGGGGGGTTAGTTCGGTCGCGCCCGATACCTCGACGATATCGGGGGCCACCCCGATCCCCTCGAAGTAGTTCCGCGTGATCGTCGGGAACTCGGTGGCGACGGTGCCGCCGGAGAGCTCCTCCGGCGAACTCACGCCGCCGTCCTCCGGCGAGGCGAGGACGAGCCGGCAGGCCCCGAACCCGAGATCGAGCAGATCGACGAGGTCGGCCTCGGACTCGCGGGCCTGATCGAGGCCGGTGATCCCGAGCGCCGCCGCCCCATCGGAGACGTACTCCGGGATGTCGGCCGCGCGAGCGAAAAGCACCGAGACGTCCGGATCGACGGTGTCCGCGTAGAGCTTCCGGTCGGCACCGTCCTGTACGTGGAGGCCGGCGCGTTCGAGCAGTTCCAGCGCCGGTTCGTGGAGGCGACCCTTGTTGGGCACGGCGATGCGCATACCCACGGTTGCGGGCGACGGGTCTTTTCGTTATCGGAGCCGTCCCGTCCGGATCGGCCCTAGAGCCGACACCTCGGAGGCCGTCCCGCGACTCGGGGCGGCGATACGACCGTCGATTCGATCCCAACTCTATTTTAAATGGGGCGAGTCGACCCGGACGATTCGACCCGAGCTGCGGGGCTTGAAGACGGACGAGCCCCGACCGCCGGGGCCGAGACACCGAAATGAGCACCGACCGCCGGGACGTCGACCGCATCCTCGAAGCCGCGCTGGACGAGCCGGGAGCGCTCGCGGAAGCCGACCTCGATCGCGCCCTCGAGCTGTTAGGGAGCGACGCGAAACGGGTTCGCGTCGGCGCGGCGTGGGCGTTCGGCATCGTCGCGGACGACGATCCCGGCCGGGTCATGCCGTACGTTCCCCGGATCGCCGAACTGCTCG
>OBKM01001032.1_pt1 | contig 12087 bp, 11 predicted proteins | sample 1519691 | NCBI WGS metagenome assembly OBKM01 (sample SAMEA37050418, study PRJEB22526) | metagenome | biome: saline pan; feature: lake; material: water | place: Egypt | collected 2015 | depth 0.5 m
GTCCCCTGACGCCGGGGCTGGCTGACGGACAGCCCGTCCCACCGACCGCTTCTGGGCCTGTGGGACGTCTTTTGAGTTTTCAACTGGAATTAAATCAAGCGTACGCGCTTCCTCCCACGAGTAAACTCGCGGGCTTTCGCGCTGTTACCGCTGTGACTCTCCCCTCGCGTTGGCGGGCGAGGCTGTCGTCTCAGAACTCACCAACCGCCTCGAAAGCTTGTAGCACATCGAGTCCCACGGTCCTGTATGAACGTTGCTGCCCGCGTCGAACGCGTCGAACCGAGTGCGACACTCGCGATCAAAGCGGCTGCAAGCGACCTCGCCGCAGAGGGCGCCGATATCGTCGACCTCAGCGTCGGCGAACCGAACTTCGAGACGCCACAGAACATCGTTGCTGCAGGAAAGACGGCGCTTGACGACGGTCACACAGGCTACACCGATACCCGGGGCATTCGACCCCTTCGGGAGGCGATCACCGAGACGCTCGCCGCCCGGTCCCTCTCGTATTCCCCCGACCAAGTCGTCGTGACACCCGGTGCGAAACAGGCACTGTTCGAAGTGATTCACACCGTCGTCGACCACGGCGACGAGGTCGTCGTCCTGGATCCAGCCTGGGTCTCCTACGAGGCGATTGTCAATCTCGCCGGTGGCAGTCTCACGCGGGTCGACCTCTCGCAGTGTGGCTTCGCACTCGAGCCGGCACTCGATCGACTCGCGGCTGCGGTATCGGAGGAGACCACCCTCATCATCGTCAACTCGCCGGCGAATCCCTCCGGCGCAGTCTTCTCACGCCAAGCAATACGCGGGCTCCGTGACATCGCCTGCGACAACGACGTGACAGTCCTCAGCGACGAAATTTACGACCGGATCAGTTACGATCGGTCGCCGACGAGCGTCGGTTCGTTGCGCGGGATGGCCGACCGGACGGTTACGGTCAACGGATTCTCGAAGACATACGCCATGACAGGCTGGCGACTCGGATACTACGCCGGGCCGTCGAACCTAGTCGAGCAGGCGAACAAGATCCAGTCTCACTCGGTTTCCTGTGCGACGAACTTCGTCCAACGCGCCGGCATCGAGGCGCTGCGGAACACCGAGGATGCAGTCGACCGGATGGTGGCCGGCTTCGAACAGCGCCGGGACCTCCTCGTGGATCTACTCGTCGACCACGGCGTCGACATCACCCCGCCAAACGGGGCCTTCTACCTGATGCTGCCTGTAGCCGAGGACGATCACGAGTGGTGTGAGACCGCGATCCACGAGGCACACGTTGCGACGGTGCCAGGGAGCGCCTTCGGCACACCCGGTTTTGCCCGACTCTCGTATGCGACCGACACCGACCGCATTCACGCTGCAGTCAACCGCCTCGCGGCAGCCGACCTCCTCTGATGACCGCCACACTCAACCACAACGCCGTCGAGGTCGTTGTATGGACGTGACCATCGGCCCGTCGACGGTCGCAGGAACGACGGCGGCGCCACCATCGAAGAGCTACACACACCGGGCGCTGCTGGCCGCTGGTTTCGGAACGGAGATGCGGATCGAGAATGCACTGGTGAGTGCAGACACCCGCGCAACCGCACGGGGTGTGTCGGCCCTGGGTGGGACGGTCACCGGACTCGAGTCGGCTGGACCGATCGTCGTCGAGGGATTCGAGGGCCAGCCCGAGGTGCCGGCAGACGTCATCGACTGTGCGAACAGTGGCACGACGATACGGCTTCTGACCGCGGCGGCGGCGTTAGTCGATGGCTACACCGTTTTGACCGGCGACTCGTCGCTGCGATCCCGCCCGCAGGGCCCTCTACTCGATGCCATCGATCAACTCGGTGGCTGGGCACGGAGCACCCGGGCGACGGGCGAAGCACCGCTTGTGGTCCGTGGTCCGACTGACGGTGGCACGGTTGCGATCCCCGGAAACGTCTCGTCACAGTTTGTCACCGCCTTGCTCATGGCCGGCGCCACCACGGACAACGGCATCGAGATCACACTCGAGACCGCCCTCAAGTCGGCCCCCTATGTCACGATCACCCGCGAGGTGCTCGAACAGTTCGGCGTCCGGACGGGCCGAACCGAGACCGGCTTCACCGTCCCTGGCGGCCAGCAGTACACGACGCCGAAGAACACCTACCGCGTGCCCGGTGACTTCTCGTCGTTGTCTTACCTCTTGGCCGCCGGTGCACTCACAGCAACCGCACACATCCGGATTACGGACGTGCCGCCGGGGGTGCAGGGCGACAGTGCGATCGTCGATATCCTCGCCGAGATGGGTGCCCGGATTCGCTGGGACAAAGACACAAACGAGATTACCGTCGCCGCGGCATCCCTGTCCGGAACAACGGTGTCGGTCGCTGATACCCCGGACCTGTTGCCGACCATCGCCGTTCTTGGAGCCGCCGCGTCGGGAAGGACACGGATCGTCGACTGCGAGCACGTCCGGTACAAAGAGACCGACCGGGTGACAGCAATGGCGACGGAACTTGCAGCCCTCGGCGTCGACGTCGAGGAGCGCCGGAACGAACTCCTCATCCACGGGACGGAAACACTCGATGGAGGGACTGTCGCGGGACACGAAGACCACCGGATCATCATGGCGCTCTCAGTCGCGGGGTTGATCGCGGACGAGCCGGTCACCGTCACCGGCGCCGAGGCCGTCGACGTATCGTTCCCGTCGTTTTTCTCTGTGCTCGAGGGGCTTGGCGCCGAGGTTCACCGCCGGTGACGCTATCAACCAAACGATGAAATAGACCCAGCCCTCACCGCTGTTATGAACGGCAATCGTTTCGGTCGGCTCTTTCAACTGACCACACACGGTGAGAGTCACGGCGACGCGATGGGGGTCACCGTCTCAGGGTGTCCTGCTGGCGTCGAGCTCAGTCAGGCGGACATCCAGCGGGAACTTGACCGTCGCAAACCCGGACAGTCTCAGATCACGACCAGCCGGGACGAACCCGACCGGGTTGAGATTCACTCTGGGATCGAAGACGGCTACACGACGGGAACGCCAATCGGCATGGTCATCCAAAACAAGGATGCTCGGTCGGGGAAATACGAGCCATTCGTCACGGCACCGCGGCCATCACACGGGGACTTTACGTACTCAGCGAAGTTCGGGACCCGCAACTGGGGTGGCGGAGGGCGGTCGTCGGCCCGAGAAACGGTCAACTGGGTTGCAGCCGGCGCGGTGGCACAACAGGTCCTCGCCCAGTCGGAGCACGACGTCCAGGTCAAGGCCCACGTCAACCAGCTTCACGATATCGAGGCACCGCCGGTAACCTTCGAGGAGATGCTCGAACACACCGAGGAGAACGAAGTCCGGTGTGCTCACCCCGAGACGGCTGCGGAGATGCGGACCCTACTCGAAGAGTTTCAGCGCCGCGGGGACTCCGTCGGTGGCTCGGTCTACTTCGAGGCCCGTGGCGTGCCCCGGGGCCTTGGCGCACCACGGTTCGATAGCTTTCCGGCCCGACTCGGACAGGCGATGTTCGCGGTCCCTGCCACGACGGCCGTTGAGTTTGGACTCGGTAAAGCAGCAGCCGCGACACCCGGCTACGAGCGCAACGAGGACTGGACCTTCGAGGACGGAACGACCCGCCCCGAGACAGTCAACGAGACGGGCGACCCTGTGCCGGTCGGGAACGACCACGGTGGTCTCCAAGGCGGGATCACGACCGGCGAACCGATCTACGGCGAGGCGACGTGGCATGCGCCCACCTCGATTCCGAAAGAACAGACAACGGCCGACTGGGAAACCAACGAGGAGACGGACATCAACGTTGTCGGTCGGCACGATCCGTCCTTGCCACCGAGAGCGGTGCCCGTCGTCGAGGCGATGCTTTATGTCATCATCCTGGACTTCATGCTACTTGGCGGCCGGATCAATCCCGATCGACTCGACGATACCCCCGGTGCTTACGATACGCCCTACCATCCGTCGAGCCCGCGCAACGAGTAGCCGGCAGGGATGGAACAGACACCGATTCACACCGATCTTTCATGATCAATAGATAATAATTCACGACAAGTCCTTTTTACCCGCCGTGTGTAAGCGCTGCTAGTTCGGCCCACGTGGGCCACGGGTTACTATGAAGTCTAATGAGTTCACCTGGCGGATCGCCGGCGGGTCCGGCGATGGGATCGCGTCGACGAGTCACAACTTCGCGATCGCGTTGATGCGCGCTGGGCTTGACGTCTTTACCCACCGTCACTTCCCCTCGCGTATCCGCGGCGGCCACACGCACGTCGAGATTCGTGCGGCCCCCCACGCGGTGGAATCGCGCCCCGACGAGTACAATGTCCTCTTGGCGCTTGGCGATTCCTACGGACGGGCACCCGACGAAGACGCCTATTACGGCAACGAGGAGATTAAACCGCTGACCGAAAACCTCGACGACCTCGCCGACGGCGGGATTATCGTCTACGACACGGGGGTCATCGACACCGAGGACGTCGAGAACTTCGAGGAGCGTGTTGCGGACCACGACTGGCACGTGTATCCGATCGACCTCCGATCGATCGCACAAGAACACGGTCGAGCCGTCATGCGCAACACGGCTGGTGTAGGTGTGATCGCTGCACTCGTCGGTTTTGACTCCGGATACATCAAGTCGATCATCGACGACCAGATGACCGGTGCGGTCCGGGAACAGAACCTGGCTGTTCTTGCAGACGCCAAAGAACTCGTCACCGAGGACCTCGATCGGACCCACGACTACCGGATTCCGACCGGGAGCCACGCGTCGGACCAGGTCCTCGTTTCCGGCTCCCAGGCCATCGCTTACGGCGCACTCGACGCCGGGTGCCGGTTCGTCTCGGGATACCCGATGACGCCGTGGACCGAGGTGTTCACCATCATGAGCCAACACCTCGGCGCCTACGGAGGAATCGCCGAGCAGGTCGAAGACGAGATCGGGGCAATCAACATCGCAATCGGCGCCTCTCACGCCGGCGCACGGGCGATGACCGGCTCCTCCGGTGGTGGCTTCTCCTTGATGTCCGAGGCCGTTGGTCTCATCGAGCAGTCGGAGACACCGCTTGTCGTGCTCGAAGCAATGCGTTCTGGCCCCTCGACTGGGATGCCGACGAAACCGGAACAGGGTGACCTCAACCAGGTCCTGTACTCGAGTCAAGGCGACTCCGCCCGGGTTGTCCTCGCACCGAGCACCCACCGTGAGGCCTACAACCAGACACGACTTGCCTTCGAGCTCGCCTACGACTACCATCTGCCGGTTGTGCTGGTCTACGATCAGAAGTTCTCGGGCGAGTACCGGTCCGTGCCGAAGGCATTTTTCGACCGCGAGCCGGCGGTCGACCCCGGCACCGTGTACACCGAGGCCGAACTCGAGGCAGCCCCACACGACGCCTCCGGGCGGTTCAAGCGGTACGCACTCGACGCTGAGGACGTGGCACCGCGTTCTGTCCCCGGTCAACGTGGCGGGCGGTACCTCGCGAGTAGCAACGAACACCTCCCGTCGGGTCACCTCACAGAAGATCCGGACGTCCGGACAAAGCAGATGACGCGTCGCCTCGGAAAGCTCGATGCCGTTGCAGATCGGCTCGCGGATGCGGCCTCACTACAGACCCGGTTTGGACCCGAGGAGGCAACGTACGGGCTTATCACGTGGGGGACGACCCAGGACACGGTCAAGGAGGCCGTTGAGCGGCTGACCGCGATGGGGCACTCGGTACGGGGGATCGGTGTGAGTGCGATCAAGCCGTTCCCCGCCGCCGATCTCACGGCCTTTCTTGAGTCAGTCGAGCAAGCGGTCGTCGTCGAGATGAACGCGACGGGGCAGTTTCGCGGGGTGATCCAACGCGAACTGGGGCAGTTCGGGGACCGGCTGTCCAGTCTGTTGAAGTACGACGGCGAGCCGTTTACCCCGGGTGAGGTTGTCGACGGCTTCACCGCCGCCGCGCTCGACGAGCCCCGGGCGGCGCTTGATGCGACACTCAAACTCAATCCAACACGAGGTGATTAAGATGAGCAGCGATTTCAGTGGCTTCGACGATCCGACCGAGTACAGCCGCGACGACTTCACTCCTGCCGCGGAACCACAGCCGACATGGTGTCCTGGCTGTGGAGACTTCTCTGTCTCCCGAGCGCTCAAAGGCGCGCTCGCCGACATGGGGCTGTCCCCCGACGAGACACTTCTTGTCACCGGTATCGGCTGTTCGGGGAAACTCAACAGCTATGTCGACACCTACGGCTTCCACACGATCCACGGCCGCGCGCTGCCGTTGGCCCGCGGCGCCAAGCTCACCAATCCGGAACTGACGGTGATTGTTGCCGGCGGCGACGGCGATGGCTACGGTATTGGTGGCAACCACTTCATGCACACCGCCCGGGAGAATCAGGATCTCGCCTACATCGTGTTCAACAACGAAGTCTTCGGGCTCACGAAGGGCCAGACATCGCCGACCAGTCCGAAAGGGCACAAGTCCAAGACACAGCCGAAGGGAACGGCGAAAGATCCGGTCCGGCCACTGTCGCTTGCGATCACCGCCGGGGCGTCATACGTCGCCCGGGCGGCAGCAACTAACCCGCGGCAGGCACAGTCTATCGTGACGGAGGCAATCGAACACGATGGCTTCGCCCACGTCGACTTTCTCACGCAGTGCCCGACCTGGAACAAAGATGCCAAAGAGTACGTCCCGTATATCGACATCAACGACTCCGAGGACTACGAATTCGATCCGACCGTCCACACCGACGCCTTGGAGATGGCACGGGAGGCCGAACAGGCACTGTACGACGGTGAAATTCTCACCGGACGCTTCTACGTCGAAAACCACCGCCGGACGGCCGTCGAAGAAAAACGCCACCGCGGTGAGGCCCCGGAGCAACCACTCGTCCGGCGGTACTACGACGAGGACGCAGACTGGGGCCGTGCGTACGACCTCCTCGAACGGTATGAGTAGCCCTCGGTGACGGTTTTCGGTCCGGAAGGTTATCTTCCGATATTCAAAAGGCATTTTTCCGTCTGTGAGTAAACGTAGAACTAATGAGCAGTGAATCGACGGCCGAACGCATCCTCGCCGTCCTCGAGGACGACGCCCAGGCCTGCTATGCGGAGATTGCCGATCGAGCCGGCGTCTCGAAGCCAACTGTCCGGAAGTACATCGACCAACTCGAGGAAGACGGGGTCATCGTCGGGTACTCAGCAGAAATTAATCCCAAGAAACTCGCCAGTCAGTCGATCGCGCTCGTCGGCATGGACGTCGAAAGTGAAGCGTACGTCAGCGCGACACAGACGCTTGAAGATCTTGAGTCCGTTCGCCGGCTGTACACCGCAAGCGGCGATCACATGCTCATGGCCGAAGTCCGCGCCCCCAATGGGAACGAACTCGGTGATATCATCGAGAACAGGATTCTCACGATCGAGGGAATCAGTGCGGCCCACCCAACGTTTCTGCAAGAACGGATCAAGTAACCTCGCTTTCAGCCGTCGATCCGACGCTGGGCCCGCTCGATAAGCCGCTCGTTGCCGACGTACACCGGCGTCCGGCCGTGCAGTGTCTCTGGCTCCCGGTCGAGAATCGACCCGGTCCCGTCGAATGAGGCCCCGCCGGCGGACTCGACGATATAGGCAATCGGATTGCCTTCGAACTGGAGGCGCAGTTTCCCCTCCGGCTGGTCGACCAGTCCCGGATAGGCGAAGATCCCGCCGTAGTTCAAAACCTGATTAACATCCGCGACTAACGCACCGCCGTACCGGAGTTTGAGCTCGTGGCGGATCGCGTCCGCGTACGCCCGGAAGGCAGTCGGCCACGCGGTGTCGCCACCACCGAATCCGTAGACAACAGGATCACCCGGCAGCTGATCGTCGGTGCTGATTACCGATCGATCACCGTCGAGTACCTCGTATGTCGTGACCGTCTCCTCGTGGGCGACGGTCATCGTGGTAATCGGACCGAAGAGTAGCATGCCGGCCGCAATCAGGTCCCGCCCCCGTGCCGGCAGCGCCGTCGTGTATACTCCGACAATGGTACCCATCGGGTTGTTCGAGACGAGATTCGAGGAGCCATCAAGCGGATCGAGTGCGATCGTATACGAGCCCGTCGACCCAGTCTCGTGGACGGTCTCACGTTCCTCGCTTGCGACTCCAGCAATCCCGTCGATAGCACCCAGCCGGTCGACGAGCAGCTCGTCTACGGCGACGTCTGCTGCGACCTGCGTATCGCCGGTTGGATTTTCTCCAACAGCCTGACTTCGACGCCCCGTTACCAGCTCACGAATCTCCGGGGCACTTGCTGCCACCGTGTCGAAGACCTCTCTAATCGGTGCCGACATGGGTTACTGTGTCGCAGCGAGGGCTGTCTCCGCTGCTTCTTCCTCGAAGATGACCCGTTCCAAAGCGTCAAGCAGTACCTCGGGATTCTCACGCTGGAAGATGTTCCGTCCGACGGCAAGCCCCTTTCCTCCAGCATCGATGACTGCCTCGACGCTTTCGAGGAACCTCTGATCCGAGACCTTCGAACCGCCGCTCATGATCACCTTCACCGGCCCGGCCATCTCGACTGCCAGCTCCATGCCCGCCCGACTGCCTGGGTATTTAACCTTCGCAATGTCGGCACCAAGCTCCAACGCCTGGCGGGCGGCGTACGCGATCACGTCGTCTTTCTTGTCGTTTTTGAGCCCTTGGCCGCGGGGATAGGACCACATCACGACCGGCAGATCATGGTTGCGGGCTGCTTCCTGTGCTTCCCGGAACTCCTCTGCCATCTCGACTTCGTAGTTCGAACCACCGTAGAGCGTAAACCCGATTGCATCGGCACCGAGCTCGGCGGCGTACTCGACCGTCCAGTTGACTGCCGAGTCTGGCTCCCCCATCCAGAGATTCGAGGTGCCGTTGAGCTTCGCGACGAGGTTGACCGTATCGGAGTACGAGGGGTAGTAGTACTCGGCGACCCCTTTCTGAACGGCCAGCCCGGTGACGGCGTCGTGGGCTGCAATCTCGAAGACGCGTTCCGGGTCCCGACTCTCTGGTACCGCCTCGAAGTCGACCGGTCCGTGCTCGAGGCCGTGGTCATACGCCAGGATCAGTACCTTCCCATCGCGGGTGATCGGGGACGTATCGACTGTTGGATGCATCTTATGTATGCTTCCTTCGAGGACCCTCATTAAGCTTTGCAGAGGCGTCGAAGCCCCGCCTTGCAGCTCTCTACTCCCGAAAAAATCGACTACCGGTCACGATCGGCAAGATACTGCCGGGCAGTTTCCTGCCACCGCCGAACGGTCGCTTCGTCGACCTCGATCGCCGTGGCGAGCTGCCCCGGGGCGACAACAGCGAGCCGTTGGACCGTATTGACTCCGGCATCAGCCAGCCGCGTCGCCGCCGTGTCGTCGACATCCCCGAGCCGAGTTGTCGGCACAAGCGTCTCCGGAGCGGCCGCCAGCTGGAGTTGCTGTCCGTAGCCATCCGGGGTCTCCTGTTGCCGGTCCGACGTCGTCACCGGCTCGCGCTCCGCCCAGTTGGCACCGCTTTGTGCGACCCACCGTCGCTCGTCAGCCCGTAATCCACGTACTGTCTCCGATCGGGTGTCAAGATCCGACTCAAAGCCTCCCAGTGTCCATGGAAGTGAGTGCTCGCGGCGAATCTTCGCTGCCACCCCGGGATTGACGCCCGCACGCGTCAGCTGTCGGTACGAGACCCGTTTCTGCTCGATGTCGACGACCTCAATCTCTTCCGTGGCGAGAACGTCGGCGGTCGCCGGGCCGACGTATCGCAGCGACTGCAGGGGGCTGCCGTCCGAGTCGGTCACTATGTGCCACAACACGGAGCATCAATTAAGTCATTATGGTCGGTGGTCACTGTGGTCGGTGGTCACTGTGGTCGGTGGTCACTGTGGTCGGTGATCAGGCCAGATGTAACGGTTGCTCGGCGATGAGCTGCCGGAGGCGATCGAGCTCGTCGCGGGAGACCCCGTCTTCGAAACGCTGGAGCAACGCGTATACTTCTGCCCGGGACACCTTTGCCTCCGCTTGGAGTGCTGCCGCCGGGTCTTCACGCAGTTCACGGAGTGTTCCGACGGCGAGTAACTGTGGAATTGCCCACGCCCCCAGGGTGTTACCGCGGGTTTCGGGCATCGCCAGCAGGTACTCGTGGGCGTCGTCGACGTACGCTGCCGCGTGGTCTGTGAGCCGCAGAATCACAGAGGCGACGGCATCACGGTACTGCGGGTCCGTTACTGAGTCAGCCTCCACACCCGCCTCGCTGAGCCACTCCTGTGGTAAGTAGACGTTGTTTTCGTCTCGGTAGTCGGCCCCGACGTCCTTCGCGACGTTGACTAGTTGCAGGAGCAACGCGAAGGATTCAGCGTTTTCACGCATTTGTGACTGCTGGGTCGGCGTCGCGTCGGAGGCCAGAATATTGGTGATCAGTTTGCCGACGGTCCCGGCAACGTACCAGCTGTAGCGCTCGAGCTCTGCGAGTGATTCGATCCGAATCCCGCCGACATCTGCGTACCGACTCACAAACGTCTGCATCCCTGCAACGAGTTCCATGACCGGTTCACGCATTGCTTCTTTTACCTCCGGCTCGAGAGCATGGTAGAGATCCAGAACCCGAGTGGCGTTGGCTACCAGCGCCCAGTCGTCACTGCGTGGCGGCTCCGGGAGGTGTGGCTCGACGGCGGCCGCGAAGGCCTCCGGTGGCTCATCGCCGGCGACCACGGCGTTGTACTGTTCTAGCAGTGCTTCTTGTTCCGATGCGGATAGCGTATCGGTATCTTCGATTGTATCGGCTGTCCGACACAGCAGGTAGCCGATGCAGATCCAGTCTGCCATCGGCGGGTCGAGTTGCTCGATTGTAATCGCAAAGGTACGCGAGACATCAACAACGGTGTCGTGAGCCCACCGAAGATCATCCCCAGCCAGTTGCTCCGTCATCTACCAGTGTGGTTTGGTTTTGGGGTAGAAAAACGATGGGTTTGCGGTCCCTTGGCCTCCCCCCACGGCTGAACCGCTGTCTCTTACCGATAAGTTCACCGAGACTCAAACGGACGTGTCAGACGTTGTCGACCCCGATCTGTGCTTGAGAGATCGGAGGGTCCCACAGAAAATTTGGCATGGTTCTTGGTAACATGCCTGTCAACGGCGCCTCTTCGGTGGAGTATCCCTAACCACTCATCGAAAACCGGACTTTATAAACAGGATAGTCGCAAGACTGCACCTGGTATGTGAACCACTCTGTGGGCCCCTCGAGATCGAGATACGGAGCAATTTCGACGGTGGTATCGGCGGTGGGGAGTTACTGCATGCGGGTCAACGAGATCGGCAAAATCGTTCTATGAGGGTGGTCCATCCGGAGATATCGGTGTTTGCAGCCGGGGGCATCGACCTCGACGGCGACTTACTCTGTGGGTTATGGGGAAGAGACAGGGCTAAAGCGGTGGGCTTGCGCTCGAACGTGTCACGGATGTCCCTTGCACCGCGACAACCGGCGGTTACTCGGCCCCGACTTCCTCGTCCATCCAGCGGTAGTGGTCGGTGACTGCTGTTTGACCACGCTCTGTGAGCCGGTACTCCTCGGCAGTGCCGCTTGTCGTCCGCTCGACGTACCCCGACTCACGGAGCTGGTCTATGCTCCGATGGAACTGATCGGGGCTGAGGTAGGTGTCGTAGTGCGTCTCGAGTGCGCGTTTGAGTTCCTGTGTGGTCAGGCCGCCGGTCCCGGAGAGGAGGATACAAAGGTCCCGGCGCCGACCACTTGCCAGCCACTGTCCCATACAGTCGTTTTCCCCGCCGGGGGCTTTCGCTTGTCGGTCTCGAACCTTTCATAACGGTAACAGCGCGGAAACCCACCCGTTCACGGGTGGGAGGAAGCGCGTACGCTCAGAACCACAACCCACCGACTACGACAAGGCTGACTCCCCAACGTTTCTGAACCACCAAGCCTACGTATGATATATGGAGAAGCGGCGTACTGTCCCCGTCAAACTCGACGTGGACAGTCACAGCGCCGCACTCCTCGAAGACACCATAGACGAATTCCTGTGGGCCGCCAACTACACAACTCGCCACGCTTTCAAAGGCGAATACGTTACGACGAGCAAGACCACACTCCACGACGACACCTACGAGGACGTGCG
>OBKM01001033.1_pt1 | contig 12063 bp, 11 predicted proteins | sample 1519691 | NCBI WGS metagenome assembly OBKM01 (sample SAMEA37050418, study PRJEB22526) | metagenome | biome: saline pan; feature: lake; material: water | place: Egypt | collected 2015 | depth 0.5 m
TCCGCTCGGTCGGACGCCGTATGTACCTTGTGGCCGGGAGGTCGCCGCTTCGTCCAGAGCCGCGACCGCGATGGCGACGGATCCGAGCCGACACATCCAAGTTTAGACGGCATCTAATCCCGGCCATGAGGCTGAGCGACTCGATGGAGGACTACCTCAAGGCGATCTATCACCTCCAGTACGGCTCCGACGAACGGGTTCGAACCGCCGACATCGCCGAGGAGCTCGGCGTGACGTCGCCGACGGTGACGAGCATGCTCGACAAGCTGGCCGAACGCGGTCTCATCGACCGGAAGAAGTACCATGGCGTTCGGCTGACGGAGAAGGGAGAGACCGTCGCGCTCGAGGTCGTGCGGCACCACCGACTCCTCGAGACGTTTCTCACCGAGCAGCTCGATTACAGCTGGTCGGAGGTACACGAAGAGGCCGACCGGCTCGAACACCACATCAGCGAGGAGTTCGTCGAGCGGATCGCGACCGTGCTCAATCATCCTGAGATCGATCCGCACGGGGATCCGATCCCGAACGTCGATCTGGAGGCTCCCGTCGAGCGCGACGCCGACGCCATCTCCGAACGTGAGGAGGGCGACGTCGTCGTCGTCGAACGGGTGAGCGACCGCGACCCCGAGGTGCTGGAGTATCTCTCCGATCGTGGACTCGAGCCCGGATCGAAGCTCACGATACTCGAGGTCGCTCCGTTCGGCATGATCACTGCTCGTGCCCACGACGGCGAGGAGTCGGTGTCGCTTCCGGAACGGATCGCCAGAGAAGTCCACGTCGCCGACTGTGTCGAATAGGCTGCAGGAACGCCCCACGATCGGCGCTCCCGCGACTGAGTTTGATTATACTTTATCTAAAACGCTGAACGGAAAACTATTAGTTTAGGCGTGTCTAATTCCTTCCAATGAGTTCAAACGATTCGAGACCAATCTCCCGGCGCGGGCTGCTCGTCACCGGGGGTACGGCCGCGACGCTCGGAGCTGCAGGCTGTCTCGGCGGCGACGCGACGACGAGCGACGACGATGAGGATCTGTCCGCAGTGAACGGCTCGTTCTTTATGCTCTACGACCTAGCGCGGAACGTCGCCGGCGACACTCTCCGCGTGGAGGATCTCGTCCCCGCTGGCGCACACGGAGACGACTGGGAGCCGAGTCCGGGGATCATCGAGGACGTCGCCGAGGCGGACGTGTTCGTGTACATCGATGGATTCCGGGGATGGTCGGATCGCGTCGCGGAGTCGCTTCCCGACGACTACCCGGACGTCGTCGTGATCGACGCAGCCGAAGGTATCGATTACATTGAAGGCGAGACGGGCCGGGCGGCCGATCCGCACTTCTGGCTCGATCCGGTGCTCACCAAAGAGGCGGTCGAGAACATCCGCGACGGCTTCGTCAAGGCCGACCCGGACAACGAGAGCGTGTACCAGGAGAACGCCGACGCGTTCCTCGAGCGGCTCGACGACGTTCATGCGCGGTACGAGGAGGCGATGGCCCACCGGAACAGAGACGTTATCGTCGTCGGCAGCCACGACTCCTACCAGTACTGGCGACCGCGGTACGACATCGAGATCCACTCGCCGGTCGGCATCTCGCCGGACGGCGAGCCGACGCCGCGCGAGATGGAGGAGGTCTCGGACAGTATCGAACGAAACGATCTCAACTACGTGTTGTACGACATGTACGAGCCGGCGGACTACGCCGAGAGTCTCGCGGCGGAAACGGGAACCGAGATCCTTCCGCTCTCCCCGATCGAGGCCACCACCGAGGAGCAGCTCGAGCAGGGGATGGGGTACGTCGAACACATGCTCGAGATCAACCTCGCCACGCTCGAGCGTGCGCTCGAAGTCGAGTACGACGCGTGATCCGCGACAGACTGATGAGGCTACGAACGAGATGACGACTCCGCACGAAGCCGCCGTTGTCGACGTCCGAAACGTCTCGTTCGCGTACGACGAGCAGCCGGTGCTAGAGGACGTGACCCTCTCCGTCGAGCGGGGGGAGTTTTTCGGGTTGATCGGACCGAACGGGAGCGGGAAGACGACGCTGTTGAAGCTGATGCTCGGACTTCAGCAGCCGGACGTCGGCACGGTCCGGCTGTTCGGCGAGCCCGCACACAGGTTTAGCGACGGGGAGCGGCTCGGCTACGTCTCCCAGCAGTCCTCGGAGGCCGACAGCTCGATGCCCGTCACCGTCCGCGAGGTCGTTCGCATGGGTCGCTATCCGCACGTCGGGCTGAACGAACTGACCGCGCGCGACGAGCGTCTCGTCGATGACGCGCTCGAGACGGTGGGAATCGTGGGGTTGGCCGACCGCCGGATCGGTCGCCTGTCCGGTGGACAGAAGCAGCGCGCGTACATCGCTCGCGCGCTCGCCGCCGAGGCGGACCTGCTTGCACTCGACGAGCCTACCGTCGGCGTCGACGCCGACTCCAGAGAGCGATTTTACGCCCTGCTCGACGAGCTCAAAAGCGAGGGGATCACCGTCATCCTCATCGAACACGACCTCGGCGTCGTGACGGAGCGCGTCGACCGCATCGCGCTGATCAACCGTTCGATCCGCCACGTCGGCGACCCGGACTCGCTGCTCGAAAGCGACGCGCTCGTGGACGCGTTCGGTCGGACCGCGACGACGCTCGCGGCGGTGAATCGATGAACCCACTCCGCCGTCTCGATTTAAATCGTCGCGACGTCCAGGCGGGACTCGCCCTGGGCGGCATGGTCGCGCTGTACGCGTTCATCGACCTGCTTTTCCCGATCGTCTTCGACGCGTTCTGGCCCGGAGCGTGCACGGTGGGCGAAGCGCTCGGAACCCGGATGCTGTGTAATCCCTTCCTCCAGCGAGGGCTCACGACCGGTCTGTTCATCGGTATCGCGGGTCCGCTCATCGGCGCGTATCTTGTGAATCGACAGATGGCGCTGATCGGCGAAGCGCTGGCGCACACAGCCTTCACCGGCGTCGCGATCGGGCTCGTGCTCGGAAGCACCGTCGAGTGGGCGAACTTCCCGCTGGTCACCGCCGTGGTCGTCGCGGCGATCGCCGCGCTCGGACTGCAGTACCTCGCCAGCCATACGGACGCGTACGGCGACGTCCCGATCGCGATCCTGTTGGTCGGGAGCTTCGCGCTCGGGATCGCGATCATCTCGCGAGGATACGGCTTCGGGGCGACGATAAACAGCTACCTGTTCGGCAACGTGCTCACCGTTCAGTTCCACAACGTCCAGCTGATGGCCGCGCTGTCGCTCGTCGTCGTGGGCGTCGTCGCACTCACGCACAAACAGCTGCTGTACATCACGTTCGATCGGGAGGCCGCGCGGCTCGCCCGGGTGAACATCGACGTGTATGACACGCTGTTGATCGTGTTGACCGCGCTGGTCGTGGTCGCGTCGATACAGGTGCTCGGTGCGATCCTCGTCGCCGCCATGCTCGTCGTTCCCGTGGCCGCTGCGATGCAGCTCACCGACTCGTTCGGGCGGATGATGTGGCTGTCCGTTCTCATCGGCGAGGTGGCCGTCCTCGGCGGCGTCGTCGTCTCCTACCAGTGGGACATCGCGACCGGCGCGATGATCGTGCTCGTCGCTATCGCTATCTACCTCCTCTCGTTACTCGACTGAGATCCGGAATCGGTTTGTCGCCATGAGCACACGTCGGAGGTATGGACACACGGCGTGCGCTCCTCGACGCGCTGACCGACGGTCCGGTCTCGGGACCGGAGCTCGCAGCGGAGCTTGGCGTCTCGCGAGCCGCTGTGTGGAAGGCGGTGGAAACGCTCCGGGACGAGGGGTTCGCGGTCGAGTCGACCGGAGACGGATACGCCCCTCCTACGGAGCCTCCGTACGGAGCCGCCGGGATCGAGTTCGGACTCAATGCGCCGTACACGGTCGAGTATCACGAAGCGCTGGGATCGACGAACGACCGCGCTCGCGAACTGGCCGCGAGCGGCGAATCGTCGGTTGCGGTCGTCGCCGACGAGCAGACCGGCGGTCGCGGGCGGCTCGAACGGGAGTGGACGGCGCCGAGCGGCGGCGTGTGGGTGTCCGTGCTCACGAGCCCGGCGATACCCACGTCCCATGCGCCGGTCTGTACGCTCGCCGCCTCGGTTGCGACGACCGACGCCTGCCGAGAGGCCGGGGTCGACGCAGGCATCAAGTGGCCGAACGACGTTCTCGTCGGGAGGGAAGCGAGAGATGCAGGCCGCGGCGACGGGGAACCAAGGACGAACGAGCGCGGCGGCCAGAAGCTCGCCGGGATCCTCACGGAGATGGAAGGGGAAGCCGACCGGGTCTCGTGGCTCGTCGTCGGAGTCGGGATCAACGCGAACGTCGATGTCGGTGTGCTTCCGGACGGAGCGACGTCGCTGAGTGCGGTTCGGGGAGAGCCGGTGGACAGACGCCGGCTCCTCCAGCGGCTGCTCGAGCGCTATCACGAGCTGACGGCAATGCCGGACCGGATCCTTCCCGCGTGGCGCGAGCGGGCCGAGACGCTCGGTGCGTCCGTCCGGGTCGACACGCCCGACGGCGAGGTGTGTGGCACCGCCGTCGACATCGAGTTCCCCGGTCAGCTCGTCGTCGATACGGGAGACGAATGCGTCCGCGTGCACGCGGGCGATTGCGAGCATCTCCGTCCGGCAACCGAGTAGCGCCCCGAACGGAGAAGACGACGAACCGGACGAGTCAGGAATCGTGGTCGGTGGGCTCCGCCGACGACGTGTGCGCGTCGTCCGCGGTCGTCCCGGTCGCGTCGTCCGCGGTCGTCCCGGTCGCGTCGTCATCGGCAACTCTTTCGAGACCGTCCTCGCCAAGACGAACCGTCAGGACCGGCACGGTCGAGCCACGAACGACTTTCTCGGCCACGCTGCCGAGCAGCAGCCGGTCGATCCCCCCGCGCCCATGGGTCCCCATCACGATCAGGTCACAGCGTTCGGACTCGGCGTACCTGATTATCTCCCGGCTCGGCGACCCCTCCACGACCGCCGTCGTCACGTCGACGTCGTAGCCGTCCGCCAGCTTTTCGACCTCGTTGACCGCGGCATCCGCGTCGGCACGGAGCAGGTCGTCGATCCCCTCCCACGACGTCTCCATCGGCATGCCCGCGTAGCTCGCGGTGTTGATGACGTACAGCGTATGTACGCTTGCCTGGTGAACCACGGCCAGATCGAGCGCATGAGTGACCGCTTGCGTCCCTTCTTCGGAACCGTCCGTGGGCACTAGGATCCGGTCGTAGAGCGTCATCGGTGCGTACGTGTCCGTCCAGCGCAGCGTGCATAGTTCTTTGCACGTTTTGCCGGTTTTTGTCGCGCCGATTGATCGAGGGTGGGTCAACTGCCCAGTGCACGGTGGCGCGGGGCTGTCGTTGAAGACGTTGCGATCACACCGGCTCGCCGAACGCGTAGACGGTGTTGTGTCCGGTTATCTCGACGTCGAGGAACTCGCCAACCGCGATCCCTCGGTCCGAGGCTCCTTGGACGATCACCTGTCTGTACGCCGGATCACGACATTTCACGGAGTCGCCGGTCCCCTGCTCGACGACGAGCACCTCGAACGTCTCACCGATCATCGACTCGTACGCCTCGGCGACGACGCTCATCTTCAGTTCGGACATCGACTTCGAGCGCTCCTTTTTGATGGTTCCGCCAAGTCCCTTCATCTCGGCGGCGTCGGTGCCGGGTCGCTTCGAGAATCGTGTGACGTTGATCTTCTCCGGGCGGACCTCTCGAAGGAGCGCCATCGAGCGCTCGTGGTCGGCTTCCGTCTCCGTCGGAAACCCGACGATGAAATCCGTCGAGAGCGTCCAGTGGTCGAGCCGGTCGTCGAACGCCGCAACGATCTCTCGGAACTTCTCGACGCGGTGTTGTCGCCGCATCGTTTCCAGCACCTCGTCGCTGCCGGACTGGACGGGCGCGTGGATGAAGTCGTACAGCTTCTCGTTTCGGGCGAACACGTCCGCAAGCTCCTCGTGAATGCCGTGGATCCCGCCGGGGTTCGCCATCCCAAGTCGGACGCGGAACTCGCCGTCGATGCCACAGATTCGATCCAGCAGCTCCGGGAGCTTTCGATCGCCCGTATCCCAGCCGTAGACGCCGGTGTCCTGTCCGGTGACGCGTATCTCTTTCGCGCCCGCGTGGACCAGCGCTCGCGCCTTCTCGACGTTCTCCTCGACCGGCGGGGAGTCGACCCGGCCGGTCGCGAACTTCGTGATACAGTACGAGCAGTTGCTCATGCAGCCGCGGGCGATCGGCAGGATTCCGATCACGCCGTCGAGCACCGGCTCCGTATCCGGCGTGACCGTCGGGCACTCGCCGTTGAGGACGTGGCTCGGGACGTCGTCCCAGTGGAGCACGTCGGCGTCGATACCGGCTTCGCGGAACTCCTCGCCCTGCGCGAGCGCCATACAGCCGGTGACGACCAGATCGGCCGTTTCATCCGCCAGCTCCTCGGCTCGTCGGAGCATGTTCCGCTCCGTCTTCTCGACGACCGTGCAGGTGTTGAGGATGGCGACGTCGGCGTCCGCCGGGCTCTCGGCCGGGTAGTGGCCCCCGTCGCGCAGCGCTCGCTCTATCTCCCGGCTCTCACCCCGGTTGGACGTACAGCCGTACGTCTCGATATGGTACGTCGCCATCGGGTATCCGTCTTACCCGGTGCGCGGAGAAAAGGGCGACGGATCCGGTACGGACCCGGCTCAGTTCGTTGAGCGCTGCCGATCGAGGCGCAATGGCCACGAGCCCGGTGGCTGCGGGTTCCGTCGACGATCCCCGTCGTCCGGGCTCTCGATAGGCCGACTGCACATCCCATAGCTTCAACACCGAACTGCTCGTACTCGTCGGTATGACGTACGTTGTTCCGTTCGACGGCTCGCGTCTCGCCGAAGAGGCTCTCGCGCGGGCGGTCGAACTCGGTTCCGAGCTCGATTCGGAGGTCGTCGTCATCAGCGTGATCCCCGAGCGGAAGCGCTATGCGCGTGAAAAAGGCTGGATCGGCGACGAGGACCCGCTCGACGTCGACGTGGTCGTTGACGACCTTCGCGAGCGGGTCGAACGTGTCGCGCCGGATGCCGAGTTCCGGTACGAACGGATCAGAGAGTACCCATCGGGCGACGAGATCGCCGAGGAGATCGCGCGGCTGCTCGACGAACACGACCCGTCGATCGTGTTTCTGGGGAGCGAGAACGTCGGCCGCGTGGTGACACCGCTGACGAGCGTCGGCGTCGGAGTCGCCGCTGCGGAGTCGTACGACGTGTACGTCGTGCGTCAGTCGACGTAGTCGCACCACCGGAACGGGTCGAGACAACACGTCGGCGCGACGGTCCGCGGTCGAGCGTCTCCGGTCGTGGGCGATCGCAGTCGTCTCCGGTCGTGGGCGATCTCAGTCGTGTCGGAACGTCCGCGAGCCGGTGAACGCCATCGCCATGTCGTGTTCGTCGGCGGCGGCGATCACGTCCTCGTCGTTGACGGAGCCGCCGGGCTGTACGACCGCCTCGACCCCCGCCGAAGCGGCCTCCTCGATCCCGTCGGGGAACGGGAAGAACGCGTCCGAGGCCATCACGGCCCCCTCGGCTGATTTTCCTTCCGCGTCCTTTTCGGCTTTCATGGCAGCGAGCGTCACGGCGTCGACCCGGGACACCTGTCCCATGCCGATCCCGACCGTTTCGGTTCCCGTAGCGAACACGATCCCGTTCGACTTGACGTGTTTGAGCGTCTTCCACGCGAACACCATGGTTTCGAGCTCTGCGTCGGACGGCTCTCGAGCGGTGACGACTTCGAGGTCGCCGACGCTCGGCGACTGTCGGTCGCGTTCCTGGACGAGTCGACCGCCGACGATCGGCTTTTCGGTGAGCGGATCAGTGAACCGGTCGCCGTCCTCCCCAAGCGGTCCGACGTCGAGCAGCCGCATGTCCTCGCGCTCGCGGAGAACGTCGAGCGCGCTGTCGGTGAACCCCGGTGCGACGACGACCTCCTTGAACGAGGCCGTGATCGCGTCGGCGGTGTCGGCGTCACACGGTCGATTCAGCGCGACGATACCGCCGAACGCCGACTTCGCGTCCGTCCGTAGCGCGCGGTCGTATGCGTCCGCCAGAGTGTTGGCGGTCGCACAGCCTGCGGGGTTCGCATGCTTGATCACTGCGGCGGCCGGCTCGTCGAACTCCTTTATGAGGTTTACCGCCGCGTCTGCGTCGTTGTAGTTGTTGTACCCCATCTCCTTCGCACCCGGATTTCGCTGCTCGGCGGCCACGACGTTCGCCTCCTCACTGGCGTCGTCGGCGTACAGTGCCGCGTCCTGATGTGGGTTCTCGCCGTACCTGAGCTCCACGGCTCGGTCCTCCGAGACGAGCCGTCGTTGTGGGAACGAGCCGCCGGTGTCACCCTCGACGGCGACGGTTCCGGCCTCGTGGTCGATATCGACACGATCGTTCGCAAACCAGCGGATCGCTCGCGGATACGCGGTGAACTCCGCCTCGTGGAGCACACGCGCCTTCAGCGAGTCCGCGTCGTCGTCCTCGTACACCGGTACCGGCTCCTGGGTCACGATTGGCCCTGCGTCGACCGCCTCCGTAACGACGTGGACCGTACAGCCAGTCGTCCGAACACCCGCTTCCAGCACTTGGTCGTGGGCGTCCGCTCCCGGAAACGAGGGGAGCAGCGAGGGGTGGACGTTCAGCGTCGTCGGCGCTGGATCGAGAAACGTCGTCGTCAACACGCGCATGTACCCGTCCAAGCAGACGATATCGAAGTCGTAATCAGCGAGTCGGTCGAGGATGCGACGCTCGTGTGTCTCGCGGGACTCGCCTTCCTCGCGAACGACCACCTCGGTCGGGATCCGGCGCTCAGTGGCCGATTCGACGACCGGTGCCCCCTCACGGTTCGTCACGACGACCGACAGCTCCGCGCCCGCCGGCGCGACGTCATCGATGTGTAACAGGTTCCGCCCCCGGTTACTGGCTAGACCGGCGATCTTCATACGCGAACTCTCCGAGCGGTTGCGTAAATCGGTTGCGGTCCCCTCCGGTAGTGTATCCATATCCGTGAACAGGATCACCGATACGGACGCCGAGAAACCCGTGTAGTATGCATTACCGTGTGTCCCCGCATCGACACGCTTTTGCGGACGCCGGGGGCACTCGCGGGTATGACGGACGACTCGTTCTCCGACCTCCCGCGGTCGGACCCACTTGCGGCGGTCTCGCCGCTGGACGGACGATACGCCGGCCGTACCGCCCCACTCGCGCCGTACGCGAGTGAAGCCGGACTCATGCGCGCCCGCACCCGCGTCGAAGTCGAGTATCTGATCGCGCTGGCCGACCTCGACGCCACGCCGATATCGCTCGGCGACGAGACGGTCGCGAGCCTCCGCGAGATATACGAGGGGTTCGCTGCCGAGGACGCCCGTCTCGTCAAGGCGCTTGAGACGGATGGTGCTGCAGGGTACGCCGCGACGAACCACGACGTGAAGGCGGTCGAGTACTTTCTCAGGCTCCGTCTCGCCGACCTCGAGGAGTCCGGCGTCGTTGCGGACGCCGAGGCGCTGTACCCGTGGATCCACTTCGGGCTCACCAGTGAGGACGTGAACAATCTCGCACACCGGCTGCTGGTGAAGCCGGCCGTCTCCGAGGTGCTCGTCCCCGCGATCCGTGACGTGCGTGACGCGCTCGTGGAGCTTGCGCGCGACCACCGCACAACTCCGATGCTCGCTCGGACGCACGGGCAGCCCGCGACGCCGACGACGTTCGGCAAGGAGATGGCGGTGTACGCCGCTCGACTCGGCCGCGCGCTGGGACGCGTCGACGCCGCGGTCGATGGTCTCGCCGGAAAGATCGCCGGGGCGTCCGGCAGCTACGCGGCCCACGTGGCGGCGTATCCGGACGTGGACTGGCGGGCGTTCTCAGCGCGGTTCGTCGATACGCTCGGGCTGGAACACGCTCCGCTGACGACGCAGGTGAACCCGTGTGACGACCTCGCAACGCTTTTCGACGCCGTTCGTGGCGTCAACAACGTACTGCTCGACCTGGATCTGGACGCGTGGCTGTACGTCTCCGACCGGTATCTCGGGCAACGAGCGGTCGAGGGCGAGACCGGGTCGTCGACGATGCCGCATAAGGTGAATCCGATCGACTTCGAGAACAGCGAGGGAAACCTCTCGAAGGCGAACGCCGACCTCACGTTTCTTGCAGACTACGTCACCAGCTCCCGACTCCAGCGGGATCTATCGGACTCGACCGTGAAGCGCAACGTTGGCGCGGCGTTCGCACACTGCCTGATAGGCTACTCGAAAGCCGAGGACGGCCTCTCGAAAGTCGTCCCGAACGAGGTCGTGATGCGCGAGGATCTGGAGGAGACGCCCGAAGTGATCGGCGAGGCGGTTCAGACGATCCTTCGTCGCGAAGGTGATACGGAGGCCTACGAGCGCGTCAAGGAGCTGAGTCGGGGAAAGCGGGTGAGCATCGACGCGTTCCGTGAGCTGTTCGACGACCTCGACGTCGACGAGGCGGTACGCACTGAGCTGAAGGCGTTAACACCCGAGACGTACACCGGCGTTGCCGCCGAACTCGTGGATGAAATAGACGACTAGCTACAGTTTCCGGGCGGCGTGTGGACCCGTCCGGCATGGAACGCGACCGATTCTCGGTCGGCGTGGATTCTGCGAGCGTGGTCCGTTTCCGCTCGACCTGGATGACGACACGGATTTACGCGCGCAGCGACTTCTGTGGACAATGAGCGAGCCGAGTCCCGACGCGTACGAGCAGGGACGCGGGATGGACGCCCACAACGCGGTCATGCGTGAGATCCGCGCGGAGCGGACGGAGACGTACGACCCGACCCAGCCCACCCGCGTCTGGATCGACGAGGACAACACGCCAGACGGCGTCGTGAACTCCCTCACCATCATCTTAAACACCGGCGGCTGTCGCTGGGCCCGCGCGGGTGGGTGCACGATGTGTGGCTACGTGGCGGAGTCAGTCGAAGGCGGCAGCGTGAGCCACGAGGCCCTTATGAACCAGATCGAGGTGTGTCTCGATCACGAACGGGAGAACGCCGAGGAGCCGGCCCAGCTGATAAAGATCTACACCTCCGGATCGTTTCTCGACGAGCGCGAGGTGCCCGCAACGACGCGTCGCGCCATCGCCGAGACGTTTGCGGACCGCGACCGCATCGTCGTCGAGTCGCTGCCGGACTTCGTCGATCGAAATAAGATCGGCGACTTCGCAGAACACGGCATCGCCACGGATGTCGCCGTCGGGCTCGAGACGGCGACCGACCGCGTCCGTCACGACTGTGTGAACAAGTACTTCGATTTCACCGACTTCGAGGCCGCCTGCGCCGAGGCCGCCGCCGCGGACGACGAGTGCGACGCCGACGTCGGAGTGAAGGCGTATCTGCTGATGAAGCCGCCGTTCCTCGCCGAACCGGAGGCGGTCGTGGATATGGTCGACTCGATCCGCCGATGTGCCGCCGTCGACGGCTGTCACACCGTGTCGATGAACCCGACGAACGTCCAGCGGTACACGATGGTCGACGAGCTGTTCTTCGCCGGCGGCTATCGGCCGCCGTGGCTCTGGTCGGTCGCACACGTCCTCGCGGAGACCGCGGACGTCGACGCCATCGTCGTCTCCGACCCGGTCGGCCACGGCTCCGATCGCGGCGCACACAACTGCGGCGAGTGTGACGACCGTGTCCAGACCGCGATCAAGGATTTCGACCGCCGACAGGACCCGAACGTGTTCGATCAGGTGTCCTGTCACTGCGAGCGAACGTGGGAGCTCGTGATGGATGAAGAGACGAGCTACAACATGCCGCTGGCGCGGTAGGCGTGCGCTTGAATCGCGGGACGCTGAACGCGAACGGAGGATATGACCCTCCTGCCGGGGAGTCCGGCCAGAGCGGGAGTCCACGCGAAAGCCCCAGTGCAGGCGCAAGCCTGCACGTCGTCAGACCTCGTCTGACGGAACCCTCAACGAAGCGAACGGCGAAGCCGTGAGCGAGTAGGGTGGGTAGTTTACAAGCGGTCTAGGAGAATGCCCCGGGGCTTGACCCCGAGGCGATTCACTCAAGCGACGCCGCCATCATCACCTCGTC
>OBKM01001034.1_pt1 | contig 12050 bp, 4 predicted proteins | sample 1519691 | NCBI WGS metagenome assembly OBKM01 (sample SAMEA37050418, study PRJEB22526) | metagenome | biome: saline pan; feature: lake; material: water | place: Egypt | collected 2015 | depth 0.5 m
GTGTGGTCGATTTCGACAGCACACCGCTGCCCTGGATTGCCATGGAGTACATGGACGGGGGCCATCTCGGAGAACGCATCGACGAGATGGGGCTCCAGCAGAAACTCTGGACGGCCATCGCGGTAACCGAGGGTGTCGAGCACGCCCACCGGGGGGGTGTCGCCCACCGCGATCTGAAGCCCGAGAACATCCTGTTTCGGGACATCGAGGATGCATGGGACGCACCGAAAGTCGCCGACTGGGGACTCTCGAAACACCTGCTCGAACACTCGAAGAGCAGGGATGGCATGACCGTCGCGTACGCCGCACCCGAGCAGTTCCACGACGACGCACCGACCGACGACCGCACCGACATCTACCAACTGGGCGCGGTCTTCTACGAACTGTTCACGGGCCGGCCGCCCTTCGAGGGCGGGATGTTCGCCGTCATGGAACAGGTCAAAACCGAGGAGCCAGCGCCACCGAGCGAACTCGCGGACCTGCCGCCCGAGCTGGACGAGGTGTTACTGCAGGCGCTTGCGAAAGGCCGCGACGAGCGCCACGACCACGTGGTGCTGTTGCGTAACGAACTCCAGGAGGTGTTCGATGCATACTGAGACTCGGGGACAGAAACCAGGCCAGGTTCGTGCCGGTTGACCACTCTGGGTACGTACAGCGTCGTTTCACCCCCGTATCCGAACACCGTCCCTCACACGACATCGGAGCCAGACTATGAACGTTCCACAGGTCGAGCGAAATTATTTTACCACTGTTGAACCAGACGACATCTATGTGGGGTGATTCGCCACAGTTATCCAAGTCGAGACGGCCCTCCCGGGAGAACAATCAGCCACCGACCGGCCAGCAACTGCCAGACTCGACCGGCAGAGACGGCAGTGCATCCGGTCGCGGTGGCCCCTCCCGTCTCGAACGGTTCCGCGAGATCATAATCTGGCCGGAGTCGGTCATCGCAGGTGCGGCGGTGTGGCTCGTGGGGCTCATCCTGCACTACATCCTGATCTGGTGGTTCGAGGTCGGCGAGGACCGGTTGGACCTGGCAATCGTGGTGTACTACGAGAGCGTCGGCGGCGTGGTGTTCGAGGATGCCTACGAGGCGGAGATACTGAACCTGCTGACGACTGGCCAGTATCAGTTCGAACTCGACCACAACGCGTTCGGGGGTGTCCCCGTCGTCCACATGCTCGTTCCGGCACTCTTGCTGGTCATCGGCGGGCACATCCTCGCGGGCCGTCATATCAAAGCCGGGGAGACGAAGCGACCGCTCGAGGGAATCATCGCCGGCGCGTCGCTGGCCATCTGGTTCACGCTGGCGCTGGTTCTGGCAGTCGCCATCGGTGACACGGACGAACTCGAGATCAACATGGGCGAGGTCCTCCTGATGACGCTCCTGTATTCGGGCGTGTTTGCGATAATTGGTGCGACGATACGTAGCGGGGTGGAGCTGCGTTCGGGAGGGGAAATCATCGGCGGTGTCGGTGCGTTCTTCGTGGCGCTGCTGGCGTGGTACGTCATCGAAGATCCGTTCGAGGACGAGTTCGCGGGGGTCGAGAGCTTCTCCGACCTCGAAGGAACGCTCCAGCACGTCGAGTTCTTCCTGTGGTTCGTCAGCAAGCACGGCCTCGAGGTCGACACCATTATGCCAGAGTGGTACGTGATTCTCGTGCCGCTGTTGTTCGGGGCGGGACTGGCGTACATCTACGAGCGACGTGACCCGCTTGTTGGGCTCGGCGAGGGTGCGAAACTCGGTGCGGGGTACGTCATCCCCGTGTTCGTCGTCATGGTCATATACGCCGTTGCGACAGCCCGGGAGTTCGAGCGAGACTTCGACGACTGGCCGGAGCTGGCCGTCCAATCGATGAACTTCATCATCGCTGCAGTGCCACGTAGCATCCTGCTCGCCGGTATCGTCTACCCGGTCGTATTCGCGGCCCTCGGTGGTGCGATCGGTGCGTTCGTCTACCGGGCCCAGACCGAGCAGACCGCGGACAGGAGCCGGCAACAGCCACGACAGCAGCAGTACCAACAGGAGCCAACCGGCCAGCAGCCACCACCACAGCAGTCATCCAATCAGCAGCCACCCGCAGGACAGTCCGAGCAGGAGCCGACCGACCAACCGACTGACGACCCGACCGGACAGGGGACCACAAACGCCAGTACGACGCAGGCCGCCGGTGGTGCGGCCGGGGCCAGGAGTGACGACGAACAGGAAGACGACGCCGGCGACCTGCTCGACGACCAGCTCGACGATGCCACGACCAACCTCGACACGGCCCGGCAGGCCCGGGAGGCTGGCGAGTACTACCGCGCACTCATGCTCTGCGGGCAGGCCATCGAGAGTGTCGAGCAGGCCCGTGAGACGGCACGGAGCGACGCCCCCGACCGTGTCACCGAGGTCGAGTCGTGCCTCGACGACGCGACGCAGCTCCGTGAGGCCATCGTGGCCGAGCGCGACGTCCGCGAGTACGCCACCACAGGACTCGATTCCATCGCGGACCGACTCGACGAGCTCTCGGAGGCGCTCGACGAGCGCGACCCCGTCGAAACACGCCAGCACCTCGACGAAATCTCGGCGAGTCTCGCCGACGCCAGCAAGCCAATCGACGAACACGGTTTCGACGACTTAGGGGAGCGCATCGAGGAACTCGGGCAACAGTACCGGGCGTTGCGCCGGCGTGCCCAGGCCGCTCAGACCCGACAGGAGGTCCGCGAGGAGGTCAGCGACCGTCTCGACACTGCCGATCAGCACCTCGACGCCGTCGCGTCGGTGCTCGACGACGGGAGGCCACGGGAGGCGCTCGACCTGCTCGACGACCTCCCGGCGACGCTCGACGAGGCACGGGAGCCTATCGACGAGCACGACCTCGCGGACCTCGGAGAGCGTCTGGATGCACTCGAAGCGCGCCACGAACGGCTCCACGAAACCGCCCTCGGCAGGGACGCACGCACGCAGGTGCCGACTGTCATCCCGGGAGTTAGGCGACTGTCGCTTTCCTACGACGACATCCAGAAGGGTAACCTGCTCGGGCGGGGCGGCAACGCCGACGTCTACTACGCGACCGTCCGGACCGACGACGGCGAGGCGGACCTCGCCGTGAAAGAGCCCCGCGTCGGCGGGACGCTGCACACCGAGACCGTCGAGCGCATGATGGCCGAGGCCGAGACCTGGCAGCAACTCGACGACCATCACCACATCGTCTCCGTCGTGGATTACGGGGGCCAGCCCCTGCCCTGGATTGCGATGGAGTACATGGACGGTGGCCATCTCGGCGAGCGCACCGAGGAGATGGAGCTCCGACAGAAACTCTGGACGTCGCTGGCGGTCACGGAGGCAGTCGACCACGCACACAGACACGCTGTGGTCCACCGCGACCTGAAGCCCGAGAACATCCTGTTCCGGGAAGTTGATGACGGATGGGATGTGCCGAAGGTGGCCGACTGGGGGCTCTCGAAGCACCTGCTGGAACACTCCAAGAGCCGCGAGGGGCTGACCGTCGAGTACGCTGCGCCCGAGCAGTTCGACAGCGACGCCGGGACGGACCGGCGGACCGACATCTACCAGCTCGGCGCGGTCTTCTACGAGCTGTTTACGCGTCGGCCACCGTTCGAGGGCGAGATGTTCGAGGTTATGAAACAGATAGAGAGCGAGAAGCCGACGCTACCCAGCGCCCTGGCGGATGTCCCTGCCGAACTGGACGATATCCTGCTGCAGGCCATGGCAAAAGAGCCCGAAGAGCGCTACAAGCGGGTCGTCTACCTGCGTGACGACCTGCAGGCGATGTCCGACCAGCACTGAGTGCGCGCGGACGCTCGTCTCAATCTGGGTTCACTGGTGCCTCTTTGACTTTTTTCCATCTCTTATAGAAATAGTACACCGGCCCGGCGAAATACACGAAGAAGCTACTACCAAAGTACAGCCATCGACGTGGGTTCCAGTCGATCAGCGGTTCGTTCTTGATGCTTTTCATGTCCTTGTTCCAGTAATAGAACGAGATGCCAATCCCAAGTAGCACGAGAAATCCACCGAAAGCGTCGCCTGCAGCGCCACCGACGAATATTGGTACAATCCCGGCCACAGCATAGTGATGGTGATCTTCCAAGTCTAACTCGGCCGCTTCGGCGGGTACATCCTTCCGTTGGCGTGTCTCGTTCTTAGAGGTGGATTGAGCAGGCTCAGACGGAGACCTGCCCTCCACGCGTCTCCCACCGGTCCCGGTATTTGACCGCTCGTGGTCGTGCTGTTCAGCAGTCACCTCGGGAGGTCTAGAGGAAGGTTGGCGTAGAGTGGATTCGGCGCCCGCAGCGGAACTGCTCGGAAGACTTCCTTCAGCAATCAACGACCCCTCATCGCCATTCCCGAGTTCGCGTTCGAGCAGCGTATCGAGGTCCCGTCGGAAGTCAAGCACCGACTCGTAGCGATCGTCTTTCTCCTTGGCCAGTGCTTTCTGGACGACGGCGTCCGTTCCTCGTGGGAGGCCCCGGACGTGTTCGCTCGGGTCGTCGGGTTGCTCCGCGGTGACTCCCTGGACAACCTGGGCCGTCGCCCCGGGAAACGGCGGTTCCCCGACCAGCGTTGCGTAGACGACCGCTCCCAGCGCATAGATGTCGGTGAGGTCTTCAGCCCGGCCGAAGGTGTCGGAGTCGAACTGCTCGGGCGCAGCATAGTGAAAGGAAAGCTGTTCAACGCTCTGTGAGTGATCGAGGAGCATCTTCGCCAGCCCCCAGTCGGCGACTTTCGGGATGTCCCAGGTGTCGCCCCGCATCTCTGCGAACAGGATGTTATCCGGTTTCAAATCCAGATGCGCGACGCCGCGGCGGTGCGCGTGTCTGACCGCCTGGGAAACCTGCGACCCGACCCAGAGCGCCTCTGCAGTCGACATCGTACCCAGTCGGTCCTCCAGACTCCCCCCACCCATATACTCCAGTGCAATCCAAGGAACTGGTTCCGAACCCCAGTCGAGGACACCGACGATATTCTCGTGGTCGTCGAGTTTCGACCACTGTTCGGCCTCGGCTGTGAACTCACCGACTGCACTCATGTCCAGCGTCTCGCCACCGGCCATCTGTGGCTGTTTCACCGCGACAGTCTCGAGTCCCGAGCCCTTGAATCTGGCCTCGTGGACGACCGCATTCCCACCCTCCCCGATGGTCCGAACGATATCGAAGTCACTGAACTCGGCATCAATTCGCCCCGGGGAGGGTACCGTCGTCTGTGGCCGCCGATCAGTTGCTGACATACCCGCGTAGCAGGAATGTTCGTCGGGAGGTATTAAATAATTTGACCTTCATAGCCTTTTTTACAGGTACCGAGACGAGAATGGTCGAGACGACGAGCGAACCGGCAAGATTTATCGCCAGCCGAAAATGTACTCGCCCACCCGGAGAAGAGCTGCGGCCGGATGGTCGACCAGCCGGTGATTCACAGAACCTAGAAGCGTACTGAACGTGCATCGGGGTCATAGCAGTCGTGCGGAGATACTGTACGTCTCGCTGCTATGATTTCGAGACGGGGAGTTCGGAGCTGAGTCTTGCGGCTACTCCGTTTCGACAATCGCGTCGTCGTCGATACGGAGCTGCGGATTGCCGTCGTATTCGCCGACCGCGACGTTCTCCAGACGGTACCGGTGTCCGTCCTCGAGCAAATCGGCCTCGGTTGCATCGTACGGGACGATGTACGGGACGCGTTGTTCGTTAACGATGAGATTTCCGACCTGTCTGTGATGGGATATTTCCTGCTTTGGATTCGTTACACGCCCCGTCACTGAGACCCGGTCTGCTCCCCAGTCGAGAGGGACCGGTGCGTTGTCGGCGTGTTCATCGACGGGTTCGAGGAAGGGCGATTCGTGACCCACGCGGGTCTGGATGTCGAGCTGTGCCTGCGCTCGCGTGAGCGCAACGTAGAACAGCCGACGTTCCTCGGCGAAGTGGTCCTGTCGGTTGGTTTTGACGAGTTGGGTGAGGGGTGCCTCCCGTTCATCCGGCGGAAAGCCGTCGTCCCGGCCGCTGACGGCGTTGAGGATGATGACGTGCTCGGCCTCCCCTCCCTTCGCGCCGTGGGCAGTCGTGATGGTAACACTGTCCCGGTCCTTGTTGATGGCGATGTCCCGAGTTTTCAACTCCTTCGACAGTCGGGGGACGAACGGCGACCCTTCCTGGTTGCGAGCGAGCACGAGGATGTCCTCCGGTGAACGCTCCTCCACTTCGAGGGACTGCTCGACCCGCCCCGCCGCCCAGGTCACCACGTTGGTTTCGTACTGCCAGTCGTCACTCCCAGCAAGTTCGTACACGCTCGGTCGTACCTCCTGATTCGAGGACGCTGCCTCCAGTGACTTATCGGTCTCCAGATTACTTTCGGCCATGAGGGAACTACTTCCGCTGACGACAGCTGGCGGACACCGATAGTTAATATCCAGGCGTGTCGTCGTTGCTGGCGAGAACCGCTGTTCGAATTCGACGAAATACTCCGGGCGTGCACCGCGGAACCCGTAGATACTCTGCCAGTCGTCGCCGACAGCGAACAAATGGGTGTTCTCACTCCGCTCGAGGATACTCTGCAGGAGGTCGATCTGTGTGAGGTCGAGGTCCTGGAACTCGTCGACGAGTACGTGACGATAACCGAGCGCATCGTCGACGCTTCCCTCACTGGCAATCTCGCTGGCACGGAGCATCATGTCCTCGTAATCGTACGCCCCGTAGTCTGCGTAGCGTGTTTCGTACGCGTCGAACACGGCTGCCCCGACGTGGCTGAAGTGGTACGACAGCGGATTCTCGTCCGCATCGAGGGAATCGAGCCGTTCGGAGGGCTCGATGCGGTTGGTCTTTGCCTTCTTCACGAACTCACCGAGATGTGACTCGATGTCCCGCCAGAGTACGTTGTGCTCGTAGGTTGCCCGGATCAGTTCGTCCTCGCTCTTTGGGTCCGCTATCGGAACTCCTGCCTCGTCGAGTTGTGCCTTGAGCACGGCCTCGATGCTGTCGAGCGGGATATCGTCCCCGTGGATGGTCACCGATGTCCTGTCTGCGCCGGCGTTGATGCTGCTGATCTGTGCTCCGGTACGGCGCTTTTCGTACCACTTGCGTCTCCGTCTGGTCGCCTCCGATGGGAGATAGTCGATCGAGATATCGTACTCCGGCAGCGTGAAATCCGGGATGTACGGATCTCCGTCCGATGGGTCGGCCCACGCTGCGTACTGTCTGTAGCGATAGTCGACGCCGTACTCGAAGAGAGTACGAGCAATCCGTGCGTGAGCCTCACGTGGCTCCTCCTCGCCTGGCTCCAGTTCCTCCCCGCGGAGTGTCTTTCCACTCTGGAACCTGAGCGAGTCGTACCGGTCTTCACGTACGTCCTGGTCCGTCGAGAATCTCTCACTTCGGTACAGCTCGATGAACTCCTCGTAATGCTGTCGAACACTGTCGTCCGACTCCCGGAGCTCCCGGACGAGCCGCCCGATCTCGCGGAGGCGGGGCTGCCCGACAAGCACGAACTCGTCGGGGTACGCATCACTCACGAGGCTGCGGCCGAACGAGTGAAGCGTTCTGACAGTCGCGTTCGGGATGTCGAACTCTCGTTCGAGACGGCGTTCGAGCTCGGAACTCGTATGTTTATTGAATGCAAGCACGAGCAACTCTTCGGGTGGCACCCCGCGACCGACCAGATACCGGACGCGACAGAGCAACGAATAGGTCTTTCCGGTGCCAGGGCCGGCGATGGCGCGGTTGTGGCGCTCGTTTCGAACCACGGCGAGTTGCTGCTTCCGGTTCGGCTGCTCGACTGATAGCGGCTCCAACATATCGTTGAGACGTTTGCGCTCCTGTGCGACGAACCGGTCGTTGTAGCGTCGAATCCGCGTTTCCAGCGTGTCGAGTGCAGCCCGACACGCGTCGAACCGGTCGACATCTGTCTCTCCAAGCAGGTCGAGCAATCCTTCGTCGGTAATCGTCTGCAGCGCACTGTCGACACGGTCGGCCCGTGTTTCGAGCTCGTCACGCCTGGCGGCGGTCAGGTACGACTCCATATCGAGCGTCTCGTCGACGTCCATGCGAAGGTCTGCCAGCGCCTCGTGGACCTGCTGTAACTGTGCTTCGAAGGCTTCTTTCTCCGAGACGAACCGCTTGCGGTCGACCAGTCGGTCACGCAGCGATTCGACCTGCTCGCGCTGGTCGGGCTCCAGATGGTTGCTCTGTGGCTCCTCGAGAAGCCAGCTAATCGTCTGGATTGTGCTGTCGAGAGGCCGCACGTACCGCTCGGTCGGCAACGGGAGCGGCCCACCGTCCGCCCGACAGGGCTCGAGGTCGTCGTCGATTCCAGCGAGCACGTCGGTTGCCATCTCCACGTACCTGTCGTAGCGTCGCTGAACCAGATTTGGATTGTACGTCTCGAGAGCTGTCTCGAACGTCTCGATTGCGACGGCACACTCGTCGAACCGCTCTCGGTCGGTGTCGGTCAATGGGTCGAGCAGGTCGTCGGCCTCGATATCGTCGCGCCGTGAGCGCAGCAGGTCCAGTTGCTCCTCGAGCATCGCCCGGGTCGACGTGTCGAGATACGACTCCCCGTCGAGTGTCTCCGTGACTGTCGTTCGGAAGCCCGAGAGGTCCTCCTGGAGCGTCGCCAGTCGGGCTTCAAAGCGTCGCTTGGACTCGATGACGGCACGGTTCGTATCGAGTTCGTCCCGCAGTTCTTCCAGCCGGTTGCGCTGGTCAGTGGAGAGCCATTCCGCATGACGAGAATCGAGGAACTCGTCGATTGCCTCGCATTGTTCATCGAGCGCAGACCGATGTGTGTCAGTCAGTTCTGGAAACTCGGTTCCATCACGTCTGTAGCCGCCGATGAGTTTGCCTGTTCGGTCGCGGACGCTTGTTGCTGACTCCCTGTGTTCGCTGTAGCGACGCTGGGTGAGATCGGGATTGTGTCGCTCGATGCGCTCTCGGAGCGTCTGCTCACGCCTGAGCAGTTCCTGAAAGCGTTCAAGATCCTGGTCGGTCAGCACCTCGGTATCGAGCGAGCGCTCGACACGCCGGAGCGTCTCGCTGACGTTGTCAAGTTGCCGAGCCAGTGACCGCTCGGCTTCAGCCGCGAGCAGGCTGTCGTCGTCGAGAGTCTCGTCAATCTCTCCTGCTATCTCATCGAGTCTCGCTGCGCTCTCTGTGATTGCCTCGTCGAGTCGTCGCTTCGCCTGGAGATACCGCTCGTACCACGCGAGGTCATCACGACGCTCTACCGCGAGTTCCCGTTCACCAACCGTCAGATACTGATGGTAGTCACGCAGCAGGTCTTCGAGTTTCACACGAGTCTCCTCGACGCGCGACGCCGGGTCGATATTGTCGGGAAGAGGGTCGCCGAACAGTTTCTCCCCCCGCTCGCCGATCTGCCCTTCCAGAGTATCGAGCATGTCCCTGGCTTCACCGGTTGCCCGGCTCTCGTACTTTGCCCTGGCCTCCTCGCGCCTGTCCGTCGCGTACTCCCACTCGGCAGATAGGTCGCGGTACAGAACGCTCCCCAGCAGCCCGTACAGCACCGCGTTTTCCTTTCTGTTCTCCAGGTCGCGTTTGTATTCGTTCCAGGAGGTCACCTCCGAGGTGTCGGAGTCGGGGGCGGGCGTTCGTTCGTGTGTGGGCTGGTCGCTCTCCACGGGGGCGTCCGTCGGCTCCCGGCCAGCGATGTTTTGTCCGTCCACCAACTGCTCACCACGGTCCACAGCACTCTCGGTCGCGTAATTGCCAGTCTGATTGCCATGGTACTGCTCGAACAGTGCGTTGAGTTCGTCCCGCAAATAGACCATCTCCTCGTACCGTTCGGTCTTCTCTCGGCCAAGCGCGGTCACGAGCACGTCGTCGAGCGTCGCGGGGGCATCGGCAATCTCGCTCGGCAGCGGCGGGTCAGCGGTGGTTTTCGCGGTTCGAATCTCGGATGACGCCCCCTGGAACGGCAACCGACCGGTGACGAGTTCGTACATAAGGACCCCAACCTGGTAGATGTCGGTCTCGTGCTCTGGCTTTCCATACCGGTCGGGATGGAACTGCTCGGGGGCGGCGTAGGCTGGGGTCAGTGCCTTTTCCGTTTCGGTGGCGTCGAGCAGTACACGGGCCAGTCCCCAGTCAGCGACCTTCGGGAGGGGCCACCCGCGACTGGTGTTGCGAAACAGGACGTTCGATGGTTTGATGTCGAGGTGGGCAACGCCGTGGCGGTGGGCGTGGATGACCGCCTCACAAACGGCTGTGCCGACCCACAGTGCCTGGTCGAGTGGCAGGCGGCCGTCGCCGTCATCGAGCAGCGCGCGCAGACTCCCCCCATCCATGTACTCCATAGCGATCCACGGCAGTGGTTCCGTCCCCCAGGAGACGACGTCGACGATGTGGTCCGCGCGACCGAGGCCATCGGTCTCGTCTCCGGTGTCACTCAGCGAGGCCCAGGTATCGGCCTCGCTGGCGAAGCGCTCGAACTGCGCTGCCGCGAGCGTTCCCTCGTAGTCCGGTATCTTGACCGCGAGCGGAATCGACCTGCCCGGCTGGTCGAGCTCTACGCGCCGGACGATACTGCTCGACCCGCGACCGAGCTCGTGGCCCGGTGCATCCGCGATGTCAGCGTGGTCGATATCCAGTGTCGCCGGTGGCGATGGAACCTGTCCCGGCGGTCCCTCACCTCCCAGATTGGCCATGCACTTACCTTTGTCTTGCCACTCCAGTAGGTATTTCGCTTCCGGTGACGGCGCCTGCCGCGCGGTCGTGGGCCTCACTCGCGTCCGCGCGCACACCTGCGTTATCCGGTGTCTCGGCAGACGATGAGCGAATTCTCCGTGCCGGACCGCTGGCGAAAGACTCAGATAGGCGCGACGAGCGCTACGACTACGCTGTTGACCGACCCGATTCGCTTCGGGAACCGCGAGACACACCAAATCTGACCTGCCGGACCCATCTATTCTGCGATTATCCACGCCAAAATTGATAAATAACCTATACAAATCCGTACTTATTTACTTGATGCTTGGTAACGTAAAGTCGAATGGTACGGGGGCACCTATCGGTCGTCGGAGGAGAGGGGGAGCCGATTTCCGTCGACGAGCGACTCGCAATCTACCGGGATCCGGGGGATACCCACGAGATACTCGCTCGCAAATCAGACCGGAAGCTATCGCTGGGCGTAAGTGACGTCACGGTCTCACGCCCCGAGAACGGCCAGCCGCCGGTCGTGCTTGAACCCCAGCAGTCGTGTATCGAGATACACAACCGGCACAACTCTAACGACATCACTGTCGTCTGCGAGAACGAACGTCGAACTGTCACCTCCGGTCGGGCCACCCGGATAGACGATTCGGCCAAGATAAAACTGGGCTATCAGACACGATTCCACCTGGCCGTGTCCCGGAAAGCACAGACCGAGATAAACGTCCAGGGGAGCGTCACTGGCGATGTCGTCGCGGGCGACCAGACGAACATCGACCGGAGTACCACCGTGGACGACAGCGTTGTCAACCGCTCCGATATCGGCGGGGACGGGGAGACAAGCGTCGAGGACAGCGCCGTCAATCGCTCCGATGTCGGCAGCGAGGAGGACGACGAGAGCGACACCAAAAACCGCTGCTCGACCCACAATCGGCTCTACGAGGGCCCGGTCTGTCCCGAATGTGCGGCGTCGGCCACCGAGGAAACTGGGACGCCACAGACCGAGTATTGTATCAGTTGCGGTGCGGAGGTGCCAACCGCTGTCTCCTTCTGTCCGCAGTGTGGAACGGACCTCTCAGACCTGTGACTATCCATGACTGTCGAAACCGTCGCCAGGACCGCCGTCGGCCGCGAGCGCCCGCACAACGAGGACGAAGTGCTGGCCGACCGGGTCGATGGGTGGACAGTGCTGGTCGTTGCCGACGGGATGGGGGGACACAGTGCTGGTGACGTGGCCAGCGAGGAAGCAATCGAGGCGTTCGTCGAGTTCCTCGAACGGCGCAGCGAGAACGGAGCCATCGAGGAGCCCGGAGAGGCGCTCTGCGAGGGCGTCGCGGCGGCGAACGACCACCTGCAGGAACTGGTCGCGCAGGACAGCAGTCTGGAGGGGATGG
>OBKM01001035.1_pt1 | contig 12045 bp, 12 predicted proteins | sample 1519691 | NCBI WGS metagenome assembly OBKM01 (sample SAMEA37050418, study PRJEB22526) | metagenome | biome: saline pan; feature: lake; material: water | place: Egypt | collected 2015 | depth 0.5 m
ACAAATCCACTCTACGTTGCAATCGGTATCGGCGCCGGTATCGGCCTGTTTTTCGGCCTGATCGGTGGCCTCGCACTGGCACCGCTTGCCGGTCTTGGTGAGCTGTTCGCCCTCGGAATCACCAGTGAAACGGCGCTTGGGCTAGTTGGCGCAGTCGTCGGCGGCGCGCTGGCTGGCATCATCGTCGGCGGCGCAGTCGTCCCAACAGTCGCTGGCGTTGGCATCGCTGGCCGGAGTGCAGTCGGCGCAGTGCTGGGATGGTGTTCGGTGTGGTTGGGGGCGGCGCTGTCGGTGGCTTCCTTGGTCTCGTCGCTGCTGCACTCCTCGGCGAGCCAGACGACGCTGAGACTGTCGGCGACCTCGACGAGGAGTTCGATATCGAATCACTGACCGATGGCGATGTGGTCACCGCGATGATGGAAGAGTTTCGCCGGTTCTCCCCCGGCGGTGCGGAGGCACTGATCGACGAACGGGATGCCTTTATCGCACACAAACTGGTTGCGCTGCGGGAGGCGGGCTACGACGTGGTTGCTGTCGTCGGTGCGGGCCACCGTGAGGGGATTCAGGAGTATCTTGACGCTCCCGAGACGCTCCCGCCAATGGAGTCGATTACTGGTACAGAGTCTGGCAGACGGTTCTCGTTGTTCAAGATTTTTGGATACCTTGTGTTGATCGGCTTCGTCTCGTTTTTCGGACTGCTTGCGCTCGGTGGGATGGAGAACCGACTCCTGTTTGAGCTGTTTGCCGCCTGGTTTGTGTTTAACGGCCTGTTTGCGTTCACCGCCGCACGGCTCGCCGGGGCGCGACTCACCAGCGCGAGCGTCGGCGGTGCGGTGGCGTGGCTGACCTCGATCAACCCACTGCTCGCTCCGGGCTGGTTCGCCGGATTCGTCGAACTCCGTCACCGGCCCGTGAACGTCGGCGACATCGACACCCTCAACTCGCTGCTTGACGACACTGACCGACCGCTGAGTGAAGTTGTCGGGGACATGTTGGATGTGCCGCTGTTCCGGCTTATTGCGGTTGTCGCGATGACAAACGTCGGCAGTCTGATCGCGACGCTTTTGTTCCCGATTGTCGTCCTCCAGTTTTTCTTCGAGGACATCTCGACGGTCGCACAGCTCGGCGACACCCTGCTTGAGGGTGCCCGTACAGGCTTCGATGTGGTCCGCGGGGTGGTGACATGAGCCGGCGACAGTCATCGTCGGGGTCAGTTTCCCAACAAATTCCTTCACTCTCGTTCTCCCAGCAGGAGCTGTTCGATCTTGCGGTCGCGTGGGTCGCGCTGGCAGTCGCGTTCGGGATCTTTTTCGATCCCGAAAACAGGCTGCTGTTTACCGATCTGACAGCGTTTCTGCAACTGGTCGTCGTCTGTTTTCTGACCGTCGGTGTTGCCTTCATGCTCCATGAACTCGCTCACAAAGTTGCCGCGATTCGCTTTGGCCAGGTCGCGGCGTTCCGTGCGAGCTACGAAATGCTTGGGCTGGCGATTCTCTCGGCGATGGTCGGGTTTATTTTTGCTGCGCCCGGCGCCGTCGAACATCGTGGCCGAATTACCACCCGCCAGCACGGCCTGATCGCCGTTGCTGGTCCCTGGGTCAACCTCGCGCTGGTTGCCGTGTTTGCGCCGCTGTTGCTGTTTGATGGCTTCCTTGGCAGCATTGGCGAGTTCGGCGTTATCATCAACGCCTTCCTCGCGGCGTTTAACATGATCCCATTTGGACCGCTCGACGGTAACACGGTCAAAGACTGGAGTCTACCGGTTTTCGGTGTGACGCTCGTCGTTGCGGCCGTGATCACTGTTGTTGCCCTCTCTACTATCGGCTTTCCGACAGTATAGGCAGCCGGCGATTACTATACCAGGTATACTGTCACAGTATATATTTGGAACTATTTCGGTACGCAAAATGAAGTAAGCAGTTCCGCCTTCAGCCGCCGGCTCTGAATAGTTTCTGTCCGTGGCTGGTGAGTCGATAAGAAGCCGTCGGCGACCGGGCAAATAAAACCATTTCGGAACCGGCGATCGATTTAAGTGTCGTCCGTTGGAGAGTGTATGTAGCGATGGCAATAGACCCGAACTTCGAGGAGAATCGTGAAGTCGTCGATGAGTGTAACGGGCACGATGTCTGGGGGCCCGTTGATGAGCCGGAGCAGCTCGGTATCCACGGCACGCACGTCGCCGTTGACTTCGACATCTGCCTTGCCGACGGTGCCTGTCTGGAGGACTGCCCAGTTGACGTGTTTGAGTGGATTGACACGCCAGGCCACCCCGAGAGCGAGATCAAGGCGGATCCCGCAAAGGAGTCTCAGTGCATCGACTGTATGCTCTGTGTCGATGTTTGTCCGGTTGACGCGATCGACGTTGACGCCGGACGCGCAGGCCGAAAGTAGGAGCCGAATGCGCCGCAGGTGAGCGAAACGCCGGCCGTGATTCTGTCGTAGTTCCGACGACCTCGGCCGAACCGACACCCAACCATGAAACGCGGTACCGCGGCTCGAACCAGCACACACCACGGGCTACGCGCGGACAGATCGGCGTCACAGACCAGGTGGGCGGTCTGCCCACGAAAGGCGGCACAGCACACCAACCGAACACCACGGTAGACAACCTCACAGCACACCACACATGTACTCGCTTGCACTCACGAAAGGCGTACCGGATTTCAGCGACGGGGCGGTCTCTTTCGACGAAGACGGGCACCTCGAACGCGGAGAGACCCCGACGGTGATGAACCCAAACGACGAGTTTGCGCTACAGGCAGCGCTCCAGACAAAGATCAAAACCGATGGCACAGTCGGCCTCATGAGCATGGGGCCACCGGGCTACAAGGACGTTCTCCGGGAGGGAATGGAGTCGGTGTACGCAGACGAGCTGTTTTTGCTCTCCGATCGAGAGATGGCCGCAGCAGACACCTGGGCGACAGCGATGACCGTCGCTACGGGCATCCACAAGCTCGATACCACCCCAGATCTTGTCTTTGCAGGATTTAAAACCGCTGACGGCGAGACCGGCCACACCGGGCCACAGACCGCCTGGTGTCTGGGCTGGCCGTTGCTGACTCACGTCATCTCGATGGAGGTCGACGAAGAGGAGGGGGTCGTCCGCGCGAAGCGCCTCGTTGAGGGTGATGTCGAAGAGATTGAGACGGTCAGAGCACCGCTGCCAGCAGTTGTTGTTACCGATCCCGAGTTTGCGCCGTCCTACCGGAAGGCCGAGCATCGGCTCAAACACAAGGATCTCCGCGAGGAGACACAGCAACGCGCTGCGGAGTTTGAAAACCACCTCACAGTCTGGGACCACGAGGATCTCAACCTCGATCCCGACTACATTGGACTCAGCGGCTCGCCGACGATTGTCGAGGGTGTTGATCCGATTCCCAAGGCACCCTCCGAGCGCGATGCAACAACGGTCGATCCAGCGGACGACGACGCAATGGCAACTGTCCTCGAAGAACTGACGCCGTTTGCCGGCGATCAGGCGGAAGCTACGGGTGATTGATCATGGTCGAACTCGATCCAACCGAACACGAGATTGCGGAGCTTGGACCGGAAGTGAACCAGATTGACGACATCGAAGCGCTCGAAAAAATGCTCGAAATCGAGGAGGGTGGCCCCAACCGCGAAGACGTTAAAACCCTCCTCGTCGGGCGTATCGAGACACTGGAGGCAGAACAGGAAGATAGCTCACCTGGCGATATCGACATCACTGAGCAGAGCGTCGCTGACGTCGGGAACCTCATCCGGGATATCGACGAGGTTGAGCGGCTCGAATCGCTCAAAGCAAACGAACAGGCAGCGGCGGACCGCGACACCGTCACGCGGTTGATCGATCAGCGGATCGACTCGCTGCAGGGCAGCGACGACGAGGCAGAAGAACAGCGTCCACCGGAAGAAAAACACCCCCACCTCGACCACCCGACTGCGGACAAGCAGTACGTCCAGGCCCTGGAGGGCGGCGACTACCAGGATATGTGGGTGTACTGCGAGACACAGGCCGGGGAACTGCTTGAGGTCTCGAAAGAAATTCTCGGGAAAGCTCGCGAGCTGATGGACGGCTACAACGAGGAGTACGACGAGGACGAACGCGTTGTAGCGGTTCTCATCGGTGACGAGATGGAGTCGCTGGCGGAGGATGCGATCGCGTACGGTGCAGATGTCGTTGTGTACTACGAGGACGACCGCCTCGACCGGTTCCGCCATCACGCCTACACTGAGGTCTTCTGTGATATGGCTCGGAGCGCGGACAATCCGTTTTCGCGCGAGAACCGCCACGAGGATGACTGGCGAGAGTACGACGAGCCCCGGTACACGGTGTTTCCGGCAACCAACAACGGTCGGGACCTTTCGGCGCTTGTCCAGGGTGAACTCGACTCCGGGCTGGCAAGCGACTGCTCGGACCTCTTTATCGACGATGTCATCATTTCAAACCCCGCAAAAACCGGGGACGGGAGCAAGAAGGAGTTTGAACGCGTCCTGCATATGCCTCGTCCGGACTTCTCCGGATTCGAGTACTCAACGATTCTCTGTCTCGATGCAGTGACTCGTGAGTTCCACCCGCAGGGGGCCTCCGTGATCCCTGGGAAGTTCGAGGTCCCCGAGGCGGAGTACGAGCGCGAGGGGGAGGTGATCGAGCACGACCTCGACCTCGATCCCGACTGGCTCCAGGTCGAAATCGAGGAGTACGACCAACTCGACGCTGGTGTCGACCTCACTGGCCACGACGTGGTCGTCTGCGTCGGCCGTGGGATCGACCGCGATCCGACAAGAGGAATTGAACTGGGTGTTGAACTCGCAGACTCGTTCGAGGACGGCGCCTTCGGCCTGACGCGTGGGATTATCACATCCTCGTTCCAGTTCGACGCCCACGTCGAACAGTACACTGGAGAGGACCGACAGATCGGCGAAAGCGGGCAAGAAGTCGAACCGGATCTGTACATTGCGGCCGGCGTCTCTGGTGCGATTCAGCACAAGGTCGGCTGTGATGAGTCCGACACGATCGTCGCAATCAACACAACCGAAGACGCCGACATCAAAGACTGGTCGGACTACTATATCCACGGCGACCTGTTCGACGTACTTCCAACAATGATCGATGCACTCGAATCCGGTGATGTGACAGAAGCGCTTGCAGATGCTGGGATGACAGCAACTGGGGGTGAAGACGATGACTGAACACGAACACTACGAGGCTGTCGTTGTCGGTGCTGGTCCCGGTGGTGCTGCTGCCGCCGCGGCGCTGGCCCGGCAGGGGGTCGAGACACTTGTGCTCGAACGCGGCACTGAGGCGGGGGCAAAGAACGTTTCTGGCGGACTCATCTACGCGGAGGAGTCTGCGCCGTACACAATCGATGACCTGTTTCCCGACTTTCGTGCCGAGGCAAGCGAGCGCCCCGCTGATGAGTACTACATCCACAACATGGCCGGGAACAGCGTCAAGACGTTTGATCTTGGCCGAATCCATCACCAGGATACCGAGTGGTGTGATGCAGTGTTACGCCGGCGGATGGACTCCTGGCTGGCCGAGCGTGTCCACGAACAGACCCGAGAAACCGGCGGCGGCCTGCTGACAGATGTTCGGGTCAACGGGGTGCTCCGAGAGGACGGTGAGATCGTTGGTGTCACCTGCGACGAACTCGATCCGATCACAGCCGACGTGATCATCGCCGCAGACGGGGTGAACTCCGAGCTCGCCCGCGATGCCGGGCTCATGGACTGGGACGAGCCCGACGAGTGGTTCCAGGGCGTCAAGGCGGTCGTCGACATGGAGCCCGAGGTTATCAACGAGCGCTTCGATATCGACGACGACGAAGGCGTTGCACATCTCTTTTCTGGCGACCTGTTCGAGGGCGTTCGCGGCGGTGGGTTCCTCTACACGAACGAGGACTCGCTGTCGATTGGAACTGTGTTCCATCTCGATTCAATCGCAGAGCAGCGCGCAGAGCCCCACGAACTGCTCGATGCGCTGTTGACGCATCCGCTGCTTGACCAGTGGTTCCAGGGCGAATACCACGAGCGGGAGTACAGCGCAAAGCTTGTTCCTGACTCGAAAAAGGTCGCACACCCCTCGCCGCACAAAGACCGGCTCCTGCTTGTCGGCGACGCCGCAGGCCAGATGCAGGCACAGGGGCCAATCATTAAAGGGATGAACCACGCGGTCACCGCGGGCGGGCTCGCTGCGGAAGCGTTCCAGGCCGCCAAATCCCGCGGAAACCCTGACAAAACAGGTGAGCTCTACGAACAGAAGCTCAACGACGAAGGCGTCATGAACAAGCTTCGGCCCCGGCGCTACCGGATGACACGGGCGCTTTCAGAGAGTGGTCCTGTCACGGCCGTCGGATCGGCGGTACTTGACTCACCAATCGGTCGAACCGGGATGAAGGTGTTCGACGGCCTCGTCGAGCGCGCGTTCAACTCGCCGTTCCTCCTCGGAATGATCCCGGACACTCGCGTTTCCTACGTCACTGCTCCGCGGGTTATCGGCGAGGCGCTGGGTGAGCCAGTTACGGCAGACAACGACGTTTCGCCGCCTGATCTCGCGGATCGGATCGGTGATCTCACCTACAACGTTGATGATCCACATATCGAGGTGCTTGACAACTCCTACGACGCAAGCGGGACTGCGGTTACCGCCTGTCCGGTCAGCGCTGAGGAGTTCGGTGGCGGCTGCTACCGATCGGAGACTGTCGAAGGAAACGGTGGCACCGAGCGCGTTGTTAGCCTCGACACACAGCCCTGTGTCGAGTGTGGGACCTGTGCGGTCGTTGCGGACACGAAGTGGGAACATCCCTCCGGCGGCAAAGGCGTTGAGTTCAGAGAGGGATAACAGTGGAAGATTCCGACGGCGACATCGACCGGCAGGCGCTCGCGGATGCAGTTGCTGATGCTGTCCCGTCTGATCCGGTCGCCAGCGAAGCGACAACAGGAGCGCCCAGCGCCTCTGACGAGCAGATTACTGGCTCTCCCCCGCCGTCGGACGCACCAATCGAGCAGCAGGCGGAGATGTTTGCCGAGCGAGCACTGCGCACGGCCCTTGCGTTTACTCCGCCGGAGGATCCGGACTCTCGGTCGCTGTGCTATCTTCGAGATGGACTCTGGCCAGTGCTGAAAACGTACATTGACGTGCTTTCCTCCGGTGGCCGGCTCGATCCTGGTCTGTACGACCATCTCGAAACCGCGACAAACGTCTGGCTGGAACTGCACGCCCGGTGTTACGGTACCGATCTTACGTTGGATCTACCGATCCGAACTGTTGCCGAGACCTTCGTGGACACGCATGATCTTCGGGACACTGCAGCGCTTTTGACTGGCGTTCCCAAGCGAGCCCACGGCAACGGGGAGTGACACCAGGTGTCCCGAACAGCGCCCCAGTGTCTCGAAACCGGTTTGCCACGTGCGACCCGACGGGCATGTATGGAGACTTACGGACGGCTCGAACCAGCAGATACGGAAGCGGCGCGGGATACCTACGAGGAGTTGGGAACGACAGCACAGGTCGTTGTGCGGGAACTCGCGCGGGCGATGGACTTTGATTCGGAGGAATACGATGAACGCGTCGACGAAGACGTCGTTGGGACGGCCAGAGACGCCATCTTCGCATCGCTGCTGTCAGTCCGGGTTAGCTCCCGGGAAGAGTTCGAAGACTGGCGCGACACGTTTGATGGGGCTGTTGATATCGAGGGAAGCGAGCACGTCGATAACATCGTCTGGCACGTCTTCGACGGTGAGGCGGCCGCCGCGACCTATCAGAACGAGCGTGAGGCCGCCGTTGCGACGCTCCGCAGACAGGCCTTTGGCAAGCTATACAAGCCGCTCTTTTATGCCGACGCAGACGATCCAGGCGACTAACGTTCCCCGACCGAAACGGCTTCGATAGTCCGCGTAAACCCGTCAGTATGCAGCTCACCGGAACGGGCGTTCCGATGATCACACCGTTTGGCGAGGACGGTACAGTTCGGGACGCAGCGCTCGAATCGATCACAGAGTGGTTGGTCGACGGCGGCGTTGACTTTCTTGTACCCTGTGGCTCAAACGGCGAGGCGGCGATGTGCTCGCCGGATGAGCGGGCGCATGTGATCGACGTTGTCACCGACCAGGCGGATGTGCCGGTGCTTGCCGGAACTGGAACCCCCAGCTTACAGGGAACGCTCCGGGCGACCGAGCGCGCGGCTGAGGCTGGTGCCGACGCTGCCCTCGTGGTAACACCGTACTACCACCAGCACGACGCCGCGGCGTTGTCAGCGTACTACCGCGAGCTTGCAGACCGGAGCCCGCTACCGATCTACCTGTACAGTGTCCCGAAGTACACCGGCGTCACGCTCGAACCGCGGACTGTTGAAGCGCTCGCGACCCACGAGAACATCGCCGGGATGAAAGATTCAAGCGGCGATCTCGAACGACTTCAGCGCTACCGCCGGTTTACCGCAGACGAGTCCTTTTCATTGCTTGTCGGCAGTGGTAGCGTGTACGCACCAGGGCTCGCTGCCGGCGCAGACGGCGGGGTGCTGGCGCTTGCAAACGCCGTCCCGGAGCGTGCAAGCGATATCTACCGCTTGCATGCCGACGGTGAGACCGACGCTGCCCGTAAGCGCAACGCTGCACTCGTCGAACTGAACCGTGCAATCACGGCACGCTACGGTGTCCCCGGGCTCAAGGCCGTGCTCAAACACCGATCGGTGCCCGCTGGAGTCCCCCGAAAGCCGTTCCAGCCGGTTGCTGACGCTGCCCGTGCAGAACTTGCGACACTCCTTGAGGAGGCGCTTGAATCGACATAGTGGAGTCGTCAGTCCTCGGTGAACGACGGCCCATCGAGTCCGAGTGTGTCGTGGAGTTGCTCGGGAGTCGGAAACACCCGGCCGTCGAGCCAGTCAACCGCCGCCTGATGCCGGTCGATGGCATCGTTGCCTGAGGCCTGCGCTCCGGACTCGAACGCGGTCGCCGCGTCGCGGAGTGCACTGGCCGCGACGTGGAACTCATCGAGATACGCTTTTGCCCGCTCACAGAGGTCGACAGCTTCTTGCTCGTTGATTTCGGTCGCCGACTCCTGTGCCAGCGCTATGCTGCTCATCGCCCGATCGATTTCGTGTGCTGTGGCGGCAAGCTCTCCGTCGGCCGTCTCGTAGCGCTCACTGTCGAACGCGTCAACGCCGTCGTTGTAGGCCGTGACTGCCGCGTCGTAGGCCCTGGTTGCGTCCTGGTAGTTCGCCAGTATCTCGCGTCGGGTCTCGAACTCCGGGATGTACGCTCGCGGATCGTTCCCCATGATTTCGGCGGGTTCGTCGTCGTGACCGAGTCCAAGAACGTGGCCAAGTTCGTGCTTGGTCGTCCGGATCACCTGATCGAGATCTCGGTCGACGTTGATGACGACATCAATCGGCTCTGGAACTCGGTACCCCTCCCGGATCAACGGGGCACAGCCAGCGATTGTGTCATCGTGGTTAATTTCGCCGCAGTCCGCAAGCGAGTCGACCCCGATGATGTCGATATCCGGATCGGTTGCGTCCGGAGCGTACGCAAACGTAACCGAAAATCCCGCATACGTCTCGGCGTTGTCTTCCCAAAACGACAGCGACCGAGGCACGACTGCGTCGAGGTCCTGTCCGTGTGTCGACACTCGTTGAGTCCCAACACGGAGGGTTTCGCCTGCAAGGGGATGGCCACCGCTGGTTGCTGGAACGGCTGTCGGTTCGAGCGACTCAAGCCGGTCAAGACAGCCACTGAGGGCGGTCAGTACGCCAGCTGATGCGAGCAGCCCCCGTCGGTTCATATCACCACAAGGGCGTGGAAGGGCAAAACGCGTTTGGCAGCGCCGTCGTCTGGTGGTCGATGAGAGACACCACAGACAGCACTCACTTCATTTTTTGAATGTATACACTATACAGACTGTAGTAAGGTGTCTTCACGCTAAACGACCTTCCCGCCTCCGTCCACCAGTCACATCCTCGTCTCTAGAGTGCCGGATCCATGCATTCAAGCCGCCGTCGGCATTACAGCCGGTATGACCGACGACACCGTCCGGTGCTGGCTCGTCGAGCGGACCGTCTGGGACGAGGATGTTGTCACACTTGTGTACGCGACGACGGACGGCAAGCGTAGCTACACCCGGCAGCTCTCCGGAAGTCTTGTGTTTAGCACGGAGATCACCGCGGCGACCAACGTCGATCCGGACGATCTTGAACCGACGGCAGCGGACGAGGTCGACCGGTACGCAACTGAGGCTCAGCGGGTGGCACAGCGCCACGACCCTGACGAACCGATCTGAGTACGGCTGCCCGAGGGGGTTGTGTCCACGAGGCGTTTGATTGGGAAAAATACTTGTTGTGATAGGAGAAGTTCGATCTGTGACAGCAATCGAACTCTCCGGCATTCAAAAACAGTTCGGCAGCGTCGTCGCGCTCGACGGAGTCGACCTTACCGTCGAGGAAGGCGAGATCTACGGCTTTCTTGGGCCGAACGGCGCCGGCAAGTCGACGGCGATCAATCTGTTGCTTGATTTCATCCGGCCGACAGCCGGCACCGCCAGGGTCTTTGGTGTCGACTGTCAGGACGATCCGCTCTCGGTCCGCCAGCGTATTGGTGTGCTTCCCGAGGGCTACGACGTCTACGACCGCCTCTCTGGTCGCAAGCACGTCGAGTTTGCGATCGAATGCAAGGATGCAGACGACGACCCGCACGCGTTGCTCGAACGGGTTGGCCTGCTTGAATCGACCGACAGGAAAGCTGGGGGCTACTCCAAAGGGATGAAACAACGGCTGTTGCTTGCGATGGCGCTTGCTGGTGACCCGGATCTGCTGATTCTCGATGAGCCTACGACTGGCCTCGACCCCAACGGCGCCCGGCGGATGCGGGAGCTGATTCGGACGGAAAACGAGCGTGGCGCAACGGTGTTTTTCTCCTCGCATATCCTCTCACAGGTTGAAGCTGTCTGTGACTCTGTTGGCATCCTCAACGAGGGGAAGATCGTTGCAGAAAACGATATCAGCAGTCTTCAGGACCAGCTTGGGGCCGATACGACACTCACAATCCGCGTTCGAGGCTCCCCCAATGATATCCTTGACGAACTGCGAGCACTCCCCGGAGTCTCCTCTGTTCAGGCAACCAAAGAAGAGCTTGTCGTTGGCTGTGAGTCAGACGTAAAAATGGACGTGCTACTCCTGCTCGAAAACCAGGGCTACGAGGTCGTGGACTTCTCGATTGAGGAGGCATCGCTCGAACGGCTGTTCGAAGCGTACACAACACAGACGCGAGGGATCGAAGCATGAGCAACATCGATGCCATCGCAAAAAAGGAGTTCGCGGACGCGATCCGATCACGATCACTGATCGTCGGCGCTGCGACGTTTTTCCTGTTGATGCTTCTGCTCACTGGGCTGTATCTGAGTATCGACTTTATCGCCGATGCGTTCGCCCAGGACGGTGATCCAGCGGTCGAGGGGATGATCAACCTGGTTACCACTGGTGCAACGACACTGGTGCCGGTGCTTGCGATCGTGCTTTCGTACAAGGCCATCGTCAGTGAACGGACCTCTGGCAGCCTCTCAGTGATGCTTTCGCTGCCGAACACCCGTGCGGACGTGTTCTTCGGCAAGTTCGTCGGACGAAGCATGATTTTGCTTTTTATTATTGCTGCTGGGTTTGCTTCCGGCTTTGCTGTCTCGCTGTGGTCGTTCGGTCTCAGCGGTGCGCTCACCTTTTTCCAGTACGCGCTGTTTATTTCGGTGCTAGGCATCGTCTACGTCGCACTCGGACTCGCGCTGTCGGGCGCGACAAAATCTGGGACACTGGCGACGGTCGGCTCACTCGGACTGTTCGCGCTGTTCCGGTTTCTCTGGACACCAGTGCTGTTGCTTGCGTTTACGGCAATCTCTCGTGTTCGGACTGGCAGCTGGGAACCGAACGAAGAGGTTGTCCCAGAGCTGCTCGTTGAGCTAATGGTTATGCTGAATCCGCACAACGCCTACGGTGTCATCGTCGACCAGGTTGTCTACGGTCAGGCGACGGGCGGCATCCGACAAGGCGTTATCGAAAGCGGATCCGCGCTGGGATCGCC
>OBKM01001036.1_pt1 | contig 12026 bp, 13 predicted proteins | sample 1519691 | NCBI WGS metagenome assembly OBKM01 (sample SAMEA37050418, study PRJEB22526) | metagenome | biome: saline pan; feature: lake; material: water | place: Egypt | collected 2015 | depth 0.5 m
GACTGGGATGGCTAAGCTAAATCCAACCGAGGAGTGTTGGCGACAACTCAGATCAACTCTTGGTAATCAATACTTTGGAGAAATTGACGAACTTCGGAGTGAGATCCGCTCAGCGATGAAAGAGATCAATCCGCCCGGAGTGTATCAGTATCTCTGTCGGTGAGTATACCTCGAGTTCACGTTCGAGAGTGAACTCCCGCCCCCAGAAGTCACCGCCGTCGATGGTTCGAGTTTCGTCGATCAGCTCCTGTTCGTCCTCGCCGTCACTGGCCGTGATCGAGTAGTCGACGGTTGCGGGATCCGGCGTGCCGCCGGTACAACCGGCGATACTCGTCGCTGCCGCCGCTCCGATCGCCGTCAGTGCCTGTCGGCGTGTCGGTGTGTGAAACTCCATACGTGTGGACTAATTATAATAATATATAAATTCACCTGTCTAAAGGGGAAATGTTTCTCGTTGCTGGAACACAGTCGGTACAAGCTGCGTATCGTCGAATTGACTCCGATTACAGATACGAAAAAGATGGGATCGAATCTGTCGAACGTATTTTTACAGAAAGACGGTGGTGCAGAATAGGTCTCAAGGCCTCACTCGACCGATTTCAGTTTGGCCCAGTTTGGTCAGTGAAACGTCAGTTTGCCAAGATTCTTTTCGAGTTCCGAAACCCAACTTGAGGAAGACCCTAAATGAAAATCTACCAGTAGAGGAGTTGTGAAGACTTCTGCACCACCGTCTTACAGAAATAAAACGCCGAACTATCTGTTTCTCAAACTGTTTTAGCAACGCTTCAGCAGCGACTGGATCAAATGATTCAGCTTCGAATAAGAACAGCTTATTTGAACACGATCGTCGTGGCAAGGGGGGTTCGCTAACGTGAGCGTGTCTGTCGGCTGTCGGACGCGCCCGTGGCGTTTATATGAGTTCGCACGCCTATCGTAGGCATGGTTGACATACTCGCGGAAAACCTCTCGGGAAAAGCGGTCATGGGGGCCGACGGCACCGAGCTTGGCGATCTGTACAACATCACAATGGATATGAAAACCGGCTCACTCAAGCAGCTTCTTGTGACGCCGAACGACGACATCACGCCACAGCAGGCAGGATTCGGGGCGGATGACGCCGGTCGGCTTCAGGTTCCAGTGAGTGGCGTGCAGGCTGTCAAAGATTACATCGTTGTTTCTCGGTAATTATATGCAGATTCTCGATACGTCGGCGTTTATCAACGAGTACCACACTGACGAGCCAACCGCATCAGTCCCACAGGTTCACGACGAGCTTGAGGGTGAACACGCCTTCCGGTTCGATGCCGAGGAGGGTGCCGGCATGCATATTCACATCCCCTCGGAGGGCACTGTCGAAAAAATCACTCGTGCGGCAAGCGAAACCGGCGACGCTGATGAGCTCTCGGAGACGGATCTCATTCTTGTCGCTGCCGCCTTCGAACTCGATGGCACCCTGGTGACTGACGATTACGCGATGCAAAACGTCGCTGACAGGCTCAACGTCAACGTCCAGGTCATCGCCCAAGACGGAATCACCGAACAGCGAGACTGGCAGTTCCAGTGTCAGGGCTGTGGTCGCACCTACGACGAACATCTTGATCGGTGTCAGGTCTGTGGGACGGAACTCGCCCGGAAAAACCCGAACTAACGCGGCTGGGGTTGCTCACACCGCACTAACTTCCTGTAGATAGAACCAGCCAAAGATCACGGCGTTGTTCAGCCCGTGGATCACCGACGGCACCACAATATTCTGTGTTCGTTCATACAGCCAGCCAAGCAGCAGCCCCAACACGACCACGGTCACGATATAGGAGACAACCCCGCCCACGCCACCACTGACTGCGGGAATATGGATCACCCCAAACAGCAGCGTCGCGCCGATGATTGCCGGCCACACGCCCCATGATTCTCGGAGTCGTCCCTGGACGACGCCGCGAAACAGGAGCTCCTCGGCGGGGCCGACAAACAGCACTGAGAGGACGACCATTGCCAGAAAGTAGGTAGGGTCGCCGACACCGGCTGTGATGGCGACGTTCTCGCCGGCTTCGAACCCAACAACCGACAGCATCCAGTTGAGCACGAGGTTGGTTGCGACCAACCCCACCGAACCGGCGACAATGAGCCCCACACCGCGGCTGTCGGGGACGGCCCAGCCGATGAGCTGGTCGGTGTCGATAACGGTTGCATACCAGACGACAACAGCCGCAAGCGAGCTATACTGGAGGACTGTCCGTGCGAGCCGTGGCTCGTTTTCGGTGACTGCAATGAGGTTCAGCCCGCTGGTAGTTGGCGAAAGCGCGCTGACAATGACGCCAGCGAACAGATACGCGGCCAGCGTGACAGCCAGCACCTCGCCGAGATGGCGAAGCTGCTGGCGTCGATCTGTCTCACCGAGTCCGGCTGCGGAGACCATCTGTAGCTCTCTTTCGGTGGCGACCGGTTAGAAACACCGGTTTTCGCCGCGGTGACTACTCAATGCGATACTCGCGTTTGTCCGCGACAGCATCGGCTTCTTCGAACTCGCCACCGCCGAGTAGTCCACGGGCGGCCTTTTTCCCCCACTCAACGGCGGGTTGGGTGAACGTCGAAATGCCGGCCAACTCGCCGTACATCACGGTTGCGGCCTCCATCGCATACAGCAACTCTCCGATTCCCTCACTATCAACGCGGTCGATCTCGATGCGTACATTCGGTCGCTCAGCAACTGCCAGACTCGCCTCTGTTGCTTCGAACTCCGCATCCAGCAACTCCCCAAGCCCGGAGCCACCAAGATACGACAACCCTTCGAGATCAGTGTCGGGAATGCCGATCTCCTCGCGCTCCTGTGGGCGAACAAGCGTGACGAGTTTGTCTCGCGGGCCAGCCCGGTAGAGCTGGAGTTGGGAGTGTTGGTCGGTCGCCCCAAGTGCGCGGGCCGGCGTCTGGCCCCGTCCCTCTTTGCCTAAGCTCTCGGCCCACAGTTGGGCGAACCACTCGGCGAAGTATTCGAGCGATTCGGCATACGGCATCATCGCATTCGTCAACGCCCCACGCTCTGCCAGCGCGTAACAGACCGCACCGTAGGTGTAGCCAGGCGACTCCTCCAGCGATCCCGAGAGGGTGGCCTGCTGCTGTTTGGCTCCCTCGACCACGCCCTCGATATCAAGCCCCTGCAGCGCGGGACAGGCAAGGCCAACAGTCGAGAGTGCGGAAAACCGCCCTGGGACACCCTCGGGCACTTTCAGCGACGGCAGATCGTGCTCCTCGGCGAGATTTCGGAGATTGCCCGACTCGCCGGTTGTCACAAACGTCTGTTCTGTCCAGTCGACGCCCGCGTCCGCCATCGCCTCTCGTACCACCAAGAAGTTCGCCAGTGTTTCGGCGGTCGTCCCCGACCGCGAGACGACGTTGACGACCGTCTCATCCAGCGGCAGCGACGCCAGCAGTTGGGCTGTCTCCTCGGGATCGACATTGTCGAGGAAATGCGCCTCAACATCAGTCTGGTCGGCCAACGCTGCCGAGATGGTTGCCGCCCCCAGCGCGCTGCCGCCGATCCCGACTGTCAGGACGGCTTCGGGCGTCCCAAACGGCTCGACCGTCTCGCGGATTTCGTCGGTATCGACGGTCTCGGGCAGGTTGAGTGCGGCATAGCCGTGTTCGTCAGCGTCCATCCCGTCGGCGATTTTCTCGTGAGCGATGCCGACGCGGTCGTCGAGATGCGCCAGCGTCTCCTCGGTGATGCCGGGTGAGCTATCGAAGACGTTGCCGATATCAAGCTGCATACGCTGTGTCGCGTCCGGTGAGCCTAAAGTCGTTGCTGTCTGCACAGCCTCTTTGCCGACCGCTCCAACCAGTCAGTATGTCCAGCCACGTTGATCTCTCACATCCAATCGAGACGGGGATGCAGACCTACCCCGGCGATCCAGCAGTCAGCCGGACCGCCCACGCGACCCACGCTGACGACGGCTACCATGTCGAATCGCTCTCCTGTGGCAGCCATACCGGCACCCACATCGACGCACCGCTACACACCGAACCCGACGGCGATCCGCTGTCGGCGTTCTCGCTCGACCGTTTCGTCTTCGATGCCGTCTGCGTCGACTGCCGCGACTGCGAGGCCCGCGAGGCGATCACGCCGGATCGACTCCCCAACGACCGGCTGGCTGCAGTCGATATGGTTGTCTTTCGAACAGGGTGGGCCGACCACTGGAGTACAGCGCGGTACCTCGACCACCCATACGTTGCAGCCGAAACGGCGACAGTGTGTGCTGACCACGGCGTAGCGGTCGGGCTTGATACACTCGGCCCTGATCCAACACCAAGCGAGCAGGCAGGCGACGAACCAACTGGTTTCGCTGCCCACCACGCACTGCTCGGCAACGACTGTCTCATTGTCGAAAATCTCACGAATCTCGGAGCGATCAGCCAGCAGTTCGAGTTGCGAGCCTACCCACTCGCGCTTGGCGGCGATGGCGCGCCAGTTCGTGCAGTCGGTGTTGTATCGTCCAACGACTACAGCCGATCCCGCGACGTTTAATTTCACGGCGAGTCTACCATCGCTAATGGCTGACTCCTACCGTGGTGTCATCGGTGCGTTCCCCTACGCCTTCCGCAACGGCGACTCGCTGTTTTTCCGGCTCTACGTTGTTATCGGGACGCTTGCCGCGCTGTTTGTCGGGACGCTGTTTACCTTCGCACTGGTCGTCTGGATTGGCGAAACGGCCTCCGCGCCGGGTGGTTCGCTGACGCTCTCGCGGACGTTCATCGCTGTCGTTGGGCTGTTTGCTGCCGGCCCACTGCTCGCACCAACGCTGCTTGTCGCCCGCAAACACCGGAAAGCGTTGGCCTACCATCCTCGGTACGACACCGTGATGGCCGCCTTGGGATACGTGTTTTTGCTCTCGATCTATCTCGCGGCGATTATCTCGATGCCGGAGTCGTTCACGCTTGATGGCGAAACCGTCACTCGGCCCGAGCCGACCGGCCTCACCGCGCCACTTGTCTCGGTGCTGTATGCGATTCCACAGCTCGGCGCGGTTGCACCCCCGACGATTGCGCTTGGACTGATGGCCCTCGCCCACGCTATGCTCTCATAACGAATCTGTTTCTCTCCGACTGCGAAACGTGCAAACCATCCTCGCTCGTAGCTTGTGGCATGACCGACCAAGACAACGCAGTAGCGGAGCTACTTGCTGCTGATACCGATACCCCGACTGAAAGTACAGCGGGCACCTTTCTGGTGACACACGCCGACGATGCCTCGGCGGTGCTGAAAGAGGTTCACGACGGACAGGTACACACGCTTGCATCGAATCCGGGCGTTGCTGTCGATGATGTCATCGAGGGGGCTGTCTCACCAGTGCCACCGCTGGAGACCTCCTGGCAGCTGGTTGCGGCCGATGCGCGCCGACAGCTCTCACTCGAACAGAGCGAGGAGCCGCCAACAACGCACGAAAAGGAGTTGGCTGCCGACCAGCCCGTCGGCGAGTTGACCAAAGAGCCACGCGCCGGAACTGGGGAGCTGCATATCATTACCGTTCCAGAATCAGAGACCGAGGCCGCTGTCGAGGATGTGGTTGACGACCGGGAAGCGACGCTTTTGCGGGCGGCCCGGCTTGGGGTCAACCGCGTCGAGATTCGCTCGGCTCCCGGCGTCGTCAGCGTCCGGTATCTCCCGTAGCTGCCTCAACGATAATGAGAAAACTTATTCGATACACGCTGCCAGCGTCAGTATGGTTGAGCTTTCGGTACCGGAAATTGATTACACCGACTACTCTAACCGGCAACTCGTCGTGATTCCGCTGGTGATGTTGGCCATCGCGTTAGCAGTTATTGGTGGCTGGTATCTCTTCACCGGCGCGCCGGCCAACCTTGGCTTGGAGTTCGTCGGCGGCACCGAACTCCGCATCGAAGATCCTGGCGACAACGCCGAACAACAGATCGAGGCGGCATTTAGTTCGGAGCCAGCCTCAATCCAGGAAATTCCGCTCGATGATGTCTATGTTGTGAGCTTCTCTGCTGGCTCTGTTGAGGCAGATGATCCCTTAACTGTCCTTGAAAAGGAAGCGCGCGATGCTGGCTTTACCGTCGAAGCCAGCTCTGAAGTCACTGCAAGCTTCGGGAGCGACACCCAACGCATCGCGCTGTATGGGGTTGCTGCCGCCTTCATCGGCATGAGCGTGCTCGTCTTTGCGATGTTCCGGACGGCCGTCCCCTCGGTTGCGGTGATCGCCTCTGCCTTCTCCGATATTATGATCCCGCTGGCGATGATGAACTTACTGGGGATTGATCTCACACTCGGGACTGTTGCGGCGTTGCTGATGCTGATCGGATACAGTGTCGACTCGGATATTCTGTTAAACAACAGCATCTTACGACGGTCTGGCGATTTCTATGAATCAACACACCGCGCGATGCGAACCGGAGTCACGATGACGCTCACATCGATGTCGGCGATGGCGATGATGGCTATTGTTGCGTACCTCTTCGGGATTCAGATCATGATGTCTATCGGCATCATTCTCGTCATCGGGCTGATGGCTGATCTGATGAACACCTATCTGCTGAACGTGAGCCTGCTTCGCTGGTATGTCCACGAGGGGGTCAAACAATGATCGACACACTCAAATCCAACTGGCGGCTGGCTGTCTTGATACTCATCGTCGCCGTATCGCTGTTTGTGCTGCTGTCACCGACGATGGCACCGGCTGACGGCGAGGGGTTCGAAGATGATCCGACTGCTGATCAACTTACCAACCTGCAGTACGGGCTTGATCTTGCCGGTGGGACGCGCATTCGCGCGCCACTGATCGGGATGACAGCCGAGGATGTCCAGTTCGGCGATGATGGTCGGGCGACCGCCAGCGCTGCCGTTGCCGATGAGTTACCCGATACTGATCCGACCGACGTGATCGCCAGACAGCAAGTCGTCGAAGATCCTGACCCAACTGCTGACGGTGAGTTGGTTGTTGGTACCATCGAGGTCGTCAACCCTGATATTTCCGAACAGCAGTTCGCTGAGGCGATGGATGCGGTTGGCTACGAGTATGATTCGATCCGCGATGGTGTTACCCAAGAAACCCGCGATGAGGCAATCGAGGTCATCGAGGGCAAAGTCAACCAGGCTGGCCTCTCCGGCGCAAGCGTTCGACAGATCAACGACCCAACTGGCTTCTTCATCCTTGTTGAGGCTCCCGGCGAAGACCGCCAGGATATCCGTGAGCTGCTGGCCGAACGCGGCAGTGTTCGGATCGACATCTACCATCAAAACGACGAGGGTGAGTATGTCACCGACCGCGCCGTGTTGACACGAGATGATTTCGATGTAATCCAGACCGCCGAACAGGGTGGTGACGGCCAGGGGCCTCACGTCCCGGTGACAATCCGCCAAGATAGCAACATCGCTACGGATTTCCAACAGACGGTGGTTGATACTGGTGTTGCTGGCCCTGGCGGCTCGACCTGTCGGTTTGAATCGTCGCCCGAAGATACTGATCCGTGTCTCCAACTCGTTGTTGACGACGAGGTTGTCAACTCCTTCGGGATGAACCCTGGACTCGCCGATAGCATGCGAGCCGGCGAGTGGTCACAGAATCCAAGTTTCATTCTGACGACAACCTCCTTCGCTGAGGCGCAGCGAATTGCGATCAACCTCAACGCTGGCGCGCTGCCAGCCAATCTTGATTTCGATGCTGGTACCCAGTCGTTTATCTCCCCAGCCCAAGGTGAGGACTTCCAGACCAACGCCCTGCTTGTCGGTGTGTTGGCCGTGCTGACAGTCTCGGGCGTTGTCTTCCTCCGGTACCGCGAGCCAAAGGTCGCACTGCCGATGATTCTCACGGCCTTCTCGGAGGTCATCATCCTGCTTGGTTTTGCTGCGTATCTGCAGTACCCACTGGATCTGGCGGTGTTAGCCGGCTTTATTGCGGTGATCGGTACGGGGGTGGATGACCTGATCATCATCGCCGACGAGGTGATGTCCGAGGGCGATGTCTCCAGTCGGACAGTCTTCGACTCACGATTCAAGAAGGCGTTCTGGGTGATCGGTGTCGCCGCCGGGACAACGATCATCGCTATGTCACCGCTTGCGGTGCTCTCGCTGGGTGATCTGCGTGGGTTTGCGATCTTCACCATCCTCGGTGTGATCGTCGGTGTTGCGATTACCCGTCCGGCCTACGGTGATATCCTCCGGCATCTGCTGACAGATCGCTAACTCCCACCCCGCTGTTTTCTTACCCACCCGCAGCAATCCGAAACCAACCCGCAACCAACCCGTAGCAATCCGCAACCAACCCGCAACCAATCCGCAGCAACCCGCAACCAACCCGCAGCAACCCGCAACCAACCCGCAGCAACTCTCAAAACTCCGCTAGACTCGACTGCTCGGCCGCCTGCAACACATCTTCAGCGGTTGCCCACGACTCCCGCGCACAGGCTGGGAGTTCGTCGTGACACTCGACGTAGCTGGCTAAAAACGCCCGCGTCGTCGGATCGCTCGGATAGCCACTCCCGATGTCGTGCTCGAAGTCGGCTGCAATCGCTGTCATCGCTGCGTCGCGTTCGACTTTGGCAATAATGCTTGCTGCACCGACCAGTTGGCTCTCCTCGTCAGCCCCATGTATCGCTGTCACCGCAACCTCGTCGACACCCTCGCTCACCCGACGCTCAAACCGTGATGCTGACACGTCACCGGCATCGACCAGCGCGTGGTCGTCCTCGCTGGCAACATGGCTGAGCGCTCGCACCTGTGCCGTCACCGTCAGCGTGTTCATATCCGTCGCGGGATCGTCAATCTCTGCGGTCGTCACCCTTCCGACGCCGATGTCGATGGCTGGTGAGTCACGCAGCGTTGCTGCCAATGAGTCTCGTTTCTCGGCGCTGAGCTGTTTTGAATCCGCAATACCATGGGGAAGCTCGGCTGGCGTCGCCCGAACAGCGGCGGCGACCAGTGGCCCTAACACCGGCCCTTTGCCTGCCTCATCAACACCGATCTGATACGCTGTCATCTCACGCTGTCCCGTCTTGTTCTTCCACATCCAGAAAATACTCCGGCTGCTCGAACGGTTCTGTTTCGCCTTCGACAGCCAGCACATCAAGCGCGGTGACGGTCGCGCCGACGCCGAGCACGCCAGCCAGACTCGGCTCGGTTCGGCCCTCATCACCGGAGATAAGCTCCTTAATGTAGAGCCCACCCTCGCCGTGGATTTCGACGGTTGCCGCCCGCGGCCCGTCGTGGTCAGCACTGGCGTCCAGCACCTCTCGGGTGCGGGTTTTGCTGGCACGGCGGTGATCAACGCGCTCGGGGGTGTTTTGCTGGATTGTCGCCCCATCCAGTGTGTCGACTGCGTCGGCGAGTTCGCTTTCGGTTACGTCGCTGTCGAACTCGACGGTGGCGCGGTAGGTTTTCGAGGCATCCAGCTGCTTGACGCGTTCGACCATCTCGTAGCTTGCCAGCTTCAGGCCCTCGACTTCGACTTTCCCGTCGGCGAAAGCGTTGATATCGCCTTCGAGTCGCTGGACATCGATCCGGCGACGACGTGGCTCTTCGATTTCGATCACGAACGGTCGACCCGTCCCGAGCATCCGGGCATCAACATCCTCTCGGCCCGCGCCGTGGAAGGTGGCATCGACGCCGTCCATCACATCCTCAACGATCGGTGCGGTCAACTGCTCGACGCTTTCAGGGTAGAGATACCCCTCGCCATCGCAGTGCTCACACGGCTGTCCGCCCTGCAGCCCGCTGCCGTGACACTCCCGACAGGGCCACTCAGTCTGTGGGATATCCCGCTCCAGTTTTCGGTATCGACCGTAGACAAACGCCGAGTTGATCGTTGTCTCGACGCGGTCACTCTCTGGCTCCAGCGTGAACTGCACGTGTGGCCGCCCAAACTCAACCTCAGTGTTGGTCAGCCGCCCGATTCGCTTGCCGACCTCTCGGTTTATGTTTGATTTGAACGCCTCGCCGGCGTCTGGATCAACACCAGCGTCTTCCCGCAGTAGGCGGTCGTTTTCCTCGATCAGTGGCGGCGTTCGCGTGCCGACTTGGTAGCTGTCAAACTCGCAGTCGCCAATTGCCTCGACAGCCCGCTCGGCCCACAGATCGAACTGGCCGCAGATCCCTTCACAGACCCAACACGCCTCGGGATCGACAGCCTCGTATGGCTCGTCGTCGGCGATAGCGACCGCTTTCCGCAGGGCTTCGCCTCGCTCGGCGTTTGACAGCCCGAAGCTTCGGTCGGCAAACACCCGCCCCAGACAGCTATCACAGACGGGGCCGGCGTCGATGACAGCCCGTGCGTCCGCAAGGAACTCCATACCACACAACACGGCGGCGGCGATAACTGTCTTGCCTTTTGGGTTCTGCGTGCAGATTTATCGAGGATACTGAAATCTTTCGAGGTTGCCCTCAGAAACTGCAGTACCGGATACAATGTATAAAAATGATGACTCTTGTCTAATCTGGTGAAACAGCTGTATGAGGTGTGATATGAGGTTTCACCGAGTGCTGAATATAGAGGATGAAGTCAGCAGTCGATAACGAGGCCAACCAGCGTTGTCAAAATACCAGTTGGTACATACCATTATATGACCTATACCCGAACAACAAATATGAGTGTTGAAGAGATTAAAACCACTCTCTCGATGCTTGAGAGGCGAGTAGGTGCGCTCGGTAATCACGAAGAGCCACCAAAAACATTGCTTCGCGTTATAGGGGAAAGTCAAACAGAGAAGGCATGGCACCTCCAATTGGCATATTTTGTCGATACGACGGAACCGCATGGATTCGGCACCGACGTTTTAGAACAGTTCCTTCAGTGCATCAGTGACCACTCTGAGACATCATTCGAATTTCAACCCTACCAGTTGGAAAGTGTAAATACTAATATTGAGGTAGTAGCTGACGATGGCCGCCCCGATCTGGTTCTCTGGGTTGAGGGTGATTGGTTTGTTTGTGTCGAAATTAAAGTCAGCTCAAGCGAATCAGAAAATCAAACGGAAAGATATGCTGCATCTGACCAACTTGGGGATTTGGACGTGACCACGATACCAAAAGAACGGCAGCATTACGTCTATCTTACTGATCGTCGAGCTGCTAACGCAAGTTCGGAAGCGTTCGTTGATTTATCCTGGGAAACTGTGATTGAGTCAATAGAAAGTCTTCGATCAGACCGTTTAGCGACGTATCCGGCCCGGAGTGTAGCACAATTAAATGAATTTACCGACCATATTAAAAACGAATTACGAATGACTGATGAACAAGAGACGCACTATAAAAAAGCGGCACTGGCACTCGAATATCAGGATCTTCTAGATGAACTTGACAGTTCGGTTGAACGAGTTGTAGCAGATTTACAGGCTTCATGGGACTCTGACCTTCGGAGAAACCCCCCGGAGGGTTGGACAGACGAGTGGAAAACTGTCAAATATGGGAATAATTATGGCAGGTTACTGAAAGACGACTGGGTACTTTCCTCGAATACTACTGGAAAGCCAAAGAAAAAGCAGGGATTTGCGATTGCATTTCCAACAGAGGTTCTTGAGAGCAATATCAGGAATGGTAAAACCCACTTCAAATTCAGGGTATACGGTAGCAACGAGTATTCAGAAGCTTATCAAGACCGCTTCTACGGGGACGAGTTTCAGCAGGACATCGATCCTATTATTGACAAACATGGGATTATCATAGAGTCGAGAGAAGGCAAACCTCGAATGCTGAAAACCCCATACTCATTTGAGTTTGACAATGGTGATGGCTATCTTGATGCACTCAAACGAGGATTTGAAGAACACCTAGAGCTCGTTCCACACTTAGAACGCCTCTACTATGATATTCGCTCCGATATCAATGATGAGGACTCCATGTTTGAATAAGTCGCCCTGTAGTGTCGGTAAATCAATGTGGATGTTGCTCATTCTACGTACCAGTCATACTTACTCTGGCATACCACTCTGCAAGATACGCGCTTTGCATCTCTGTCTCTTACCCACAAAAACTATTCCCGCTGCTGACGGACTGAAATGGGCATGAACAGCCCTCTCCAGCAGAG
>OBKM01001037.1_pt1 | contig 12018 bp, 7 predicted proteins | sample 1519691 | NCBI WGS metagenome assembly OBKM01 (sample SAMEA37050418, study PRJEB22526) | metagenome | biome: saline pan; feature: lake; material: water | place: Egypt | collected 2015 | depth 0.5 m
TTGCCCCAGATCCGTTTCTCAGCGCGGCGGATCTGCTGGAAACCGAGTACAGCCTCGCTCGTCCCGTCGAAGTACATATCCGCGAGAATCCCGACGAGCGAACCTGGGCGGCCCACTACGACGCATACCACGTGCTCAACATCTCTCGGCAGGCCGCCACCAGCGTCATGGCGCGAGAACTCGCACTGCATGAGTTTGCCCACATGGCTCGGTATGAACAGCAACACGCCTCGCATATGCAGTCAACTGATGAGGCACTGTTTCTCGCCCTCGCCGGTGAGTCAGTCGAGCGTCACAAACTCGCCCACTGCTATCAGATCGCCAACCACATGAAAGATATCTACGCTGACGATATCACGCTCTCGTTGGCACCGGCGACGAAGCTACTCGATTTCTTTGCCGGTGAGTTGGCCGCCGCGATCAGCGACGCGACCGACGACCGCCCCGACTCGACGCGAGAAACCGGCGGTGTCGATCCCGAACTCACCGTCGTCAACGCCGCCTTTGCGTTGGCGTTGATCGAACGCCACAGGTTGGCTGATGGCGACCACCGACTCTATGGGTTGGCTGAAACCGCTGCTGAGGCCGCCCCGACAGTTGATCTGGAAGCGTTTAAACAGCGGTTCAAATCACTCAGCGAGGATCCAAGCGAGAGTGAGTACCGCAAATCACTGGTCGAGATGACGCACGCCTACGCTACTGCGGAGTAGGCCGATAGCGGACTCTTGGATGAGTCTGACAGCTCTCAGGATCGAACCACAACGTCAGGTTGACTGTAAGATTTCGTTCGACATCGTGGTGCCTGTCAGTCTATCGTGAACGGTACATCCGGGTATACACGTTCATTACTGTTCTCGCCAATAAGTGTGATATCTGCCTGGTAGTCGCCTGCAGATGGGTTGTCGACACCGTTGGTGGTATCACCGATCTCTACGATCAGGTCGTCGTTACCGTCGGGATCATTTACTAGTTCGGTGGTGAAATTTCCGCTCAGTCTAAACGTGGCTGTATCACCGTTGTAATCATCTGAATTAACACTGATAGTTCTTCGGTCAGGCCCATCGGATAGCTCACGGGTCATCGTAACTGTGATATCATCCTCGTCCAGTCCATCAAGACTCACCTCGCTACTGTAGTCGACCTCGATTTCATCTATCTCTTCGTCGTCATCGAAGTTAACATCGTTATCGTAGAACTCGTTCTCGTCGATCTCCGAGATACTCCACGTGTGTTTCGCATCCGCCACAGCATCCGAGGGATCAACAGCGAGATCGAATCCGCCTTCTGCGATTGTCTCCGAATCACGGTCGTTGTCGCTTCTGATGGTGATTGGGAGTGGATCAGGATCACCAGCCTGCGGAGTGTAACTCAGCGTTCGGGTATCACTCCCCCCGTCGCCGAGAGTCACACCACTGTCCGTGGCTTCGAGAGCACCGTCGACAAGGAGCTCAATATCTTGCGTGCCCTGCGCACCACCAGTGTTCTCAACAGTGTAGTCGACATCAAACTCATCGCCGATAGTGTATGTACCTGGCACCTGAACAGCCGTTATTTCGAAGAACGCATCATCAGAGATTGTGAGAACTGCCGAAACATCGAACTCATCGCCGGCGTAATTTTCGAGTGTGAGCGTTGCGGTGTAATCGCCCTCGCTGTCTGGATTCTTGACACCCTCACCAGCCAACGTGTCGCCATCAATCTCGACAACCAGATTATCATTGTCTGGATCATCGCGGATGTTTGTGTTATTCACTTCGCTGAGATCAAACACGGCGGACGATCCGTCGACCGAACTGTCGTTGGTTACGGAGATTGTGCTGCTTCTATCAGGATTGCCGCCTACTGTTCGTGTGAGTGTGACGGTAATATCATCGTTGTCGAGGTTCTCAAAGGTTGCCTCATCCCCATTGAAATCGTAGTCGACTTTGATCTTATCAATCTCAGTTTGATCGTTCGCCTCGTCTCCGGTGCTGATGCTGTCTACCTCCCAGGTGTGAGCGGCCAATTCGTCTGGAACTCTTGGGGTTGCAGTGAGGCTGGTTGTTGGATCTTGTTCATCGACGACCCGAAAATCAGCAGCTACGCCGACAGCATCAGCCAATGATGCATTCGTCGCTGTCGCACCAAGGCTCAGCGATGCAAGCAGCCCGCCGCCGAGGATGAAGTTCCGTCGTTTCATGCCTGAGTGATGACGCGGTGAGAAACACTCACCAGCCACAGTGCCCGAATCGTACATGAACTTTGGGTCGCAGCTACATAGCTTTTTGTGTCTTCGATAAATATAATCTCAGCTACTGCTATATAATTGATAATAATGATACTTTAGCAGCGATTAATGCAGCGCGGTTGTCAGTTCGAAACGGCGGTCTCATGGCATAAATTCCGTCTTACAGTACGTTTAAATAAGCGGAGTACCATCATACTTGCAGTATGGTAACTATTCCCGACCAATTAAATGATTTACAGGTTGGGATACTATTACATGAGCCGGAAACCGGCGATATCGTCTATGTAAATGAGTATGCTGAGGATCTCTATGGCTACACTGAAGCGGAGATGAAGCGGATGGATGTGGGTGATTTTAGCTCAGACTCGTTTTCAAACTCGGAGGCTCTCCAGCGAATACAGGCTGCTGTCGATGGCCATCCACAACAGTTCGAATGGCAGAATAAACGACCAACAGGCGAGCTGTACTGGGTTGAGGTTAGACTCTCGAAGCTCACCGTCGAGGAGACGGAGTATGTAGTCGCGCTTGTGCAGGATATCACCGAGTACAAGATGAATCTGCGGCATCTCCGTGTGCTCACCCGGATCACGCGGCACAATCTTCGAAACAAACTGAATGTGATCAAGGGCGGGTTCGATCACATCGAGCGACAGACAGAAGGGAGTGAGATGCTGAATCGGATGGGGCGAAGTATCGGCGAACTACTGAGTCTCACCAACTGGATTGATACAATCAAATCCGTCAGCAGCAACACGCCCTCGGAGAGCTGTAATATCTGCGAGCTGCTTGGCGAACTCGAAGCAACGTATCGAGAGGAGTATCCCACGATCAACTGGCAGTTCGACTGTGACCAGTGCTATGTCACAGCCGATGCAACGCTTCGGACAGCCGTGAACGAACTCATCGACAATGCGGTGGCGCACAACCCCCATGAGGGGTTGGATATCATCGTCTCGGTGACCGAACGGCCAGCCGACCAGCAGATATGCATCGAGATCACTGATACCGGCCGCCCGATTCCGGAGATCGAGATCGAACCACTCGTCAGTGGGTATGATCCGAACCCGCTGGAACACGGCGAGAAAATCGGACTCTGGGAAGCCCAGACAATCATCAACGCTCACCGCGGACGGCTCTCAGTGAAGGAAAACAACGCAGAGCAAAAAACACTGAAGATCACATTGCCGCGGGCGACGCCGGAGACCGCCAGTTAGTCGCTACACAGTGCAGTCGGCCAGAGTTGAACAGACATCGCTCAGGGTTGCGAACAGCACACCCGTCGCTCCTGGCTATGAAAGACAAAAGATACCGCAGACGCCTTAGCGTGCGGCGGCAGCGACGCGTTCCCGCTCTTCTTTCTGCGTGATCGCGTAGCTTTCGACATCGTTGTCGGCCGCACCGATGAGTTGGTGTGACAGCGCTTCGGCAGCGTCAGTCGGCGATTTGTAGCTCCCGTTGTGGGTGCCCTCGGCGATGAACTTCAGGGCCTGATCAACACGTCGCTGTGGGGCGACATCGACGGCTTTCGGCACCGAGATCCCACCGTATTTCAGTCGAACCGTCTCCTCTCGCGGTGCGGCGTTTTCGACCGCCTCAACGAGTACCTGCACCGGGTTCTCGTCAGTCTGTTCGGCGACGATATCGAAGGCATCACGAACGATGGTTGTCGCCTGCTGTTTTTTGCCCGTGTTGTCTTCGGTCTGCATCAGACGGTTGATGAGTCGCTCAACGACCGAGATCTCGCTTTTCTCGAACTGTTTCGAGGCATGTCGACCCATCGTGTGGGCGATGGGAGTGACACTCAGATACCGCTTTGTCGAGGGATCGCTGTACTCGATCTCATCGACTGCCCAGACACCGAACAGTTTGGCATTCTCGTCTGCCGATTCGGTCTCCTCGGCTGTTTCGCTCTCAGACATTATCGCACCGGTTTCTCGGCGTTGCCGCGAACGAGTTCAATCATCGAGACGCCGTTTACTTTCTCGACTTTGTAGTTGACGCCCGAAAGATCGCCCATTGCGCGACCCTTCGCGCCACCGATGCCGGCGATCGTGACCTCGTCGTGTTCGTCGATAAAGGAGATGGCACCGTCACCGGGGCAGAACGCGGTGACCTGTTTGCCGTTTTTGATGAGTTGGACACGAACACATTTGCGGATCGCGGAGTTCGGCTGCTTTGCCTCAATGCCGACCTTTTCGAGGACGATGCCGCGGCCCTGTGGCGCGCCCTCAAGCGGATCGGACTTCTTTTTGAGCCCGCGCTCGCGTCGAGCGTACTCGGAGTCAGACCAGCGTCGCTGCTGCCGGTCTTTCTTGAGCTTGCGGGCTGCATACTTGCCGTTTGCCATGTAGCCTCTCTTTCAGATGGGGCTACTTAAGCATCCCTTTTTCGGCTGAACGAAACGCCCTGAGAGTGCTTCCCAGGGGTCGCTAATCGAATCTGAGGCCGTTTTGCACAGTTAGAAATTCAATCGAGACGGTAAGGATCGCTTACAACGGTTTTCCGCGCTGTTGCCTGCGGCTTAGGTGAGTTGGATATCGTCAATATCGTAGTGTCGTTTGGCCAACTCGCGGGCGGTTTCGATGCGTCGCCCATTGCTGCCGATAGCGATGCCGCGGTCGGCATCAACGACCTCAACGTAGGCAACGCGGTCGCCCTGGTCGGAGATGGTGACGCCGCGCACACTCGCCGGCGCGAGGATGCTTTCGACAAACGATTCCGGTGTGGCAGCATCCTCAATCAGCTCGACATCCTCGCCGATTTTCTCCTCAACACGGCTGACGATGTGGCCATCAGGGCCGATTGCGTCGGCCATCTCACCAGCCGGAATCAGAAAGACAAGGCGGTCGCTCTCGATAAGACAGTCGTTCGGGCTGACGCCGGTGACATCGTCAAACAGTCGGATATACCGCCGTGCATCATCCGAGAGGGTTATTCGCATGGCTTAGTCGTCGGCTGTAGCCGACAGCGATCCCATCCGGAGATTGACATCGCCGGTGCCGACTGAGACTGGTTTACCGGAAATAACGTTTTCGATGATCCCGTTGAGATCATCACGTTCGCCGTGGATTGCCGCGCTCAACAGATGGTTGACCGTGACCTCGAAAGCGGCGCGGGCAAGCACCGAATCCTTCGAGCCAGAGATACCGTGTCGGCCGATGGATTCGATTGTGCCCTCGTTGGTCATGATATCGGCAACCAACATGAGATGGCGGATGTTCACGTCATCCAGTCCCTGCTCGCGGAGCGTATCAACCGTCTCGTTGATGATTGCCTCGCGGGCGGCTTCGATCCCCAACTCTTCGTGAATCTCGTGGATGTTGTTACACGTCGAGCGGCTGGCGTCAACGCCCTCGATTGTGAGCACATCACCAAAGGCCGACCCCTCGGTGTAGAGCACGAACTCCTCGCCGTCGGCGGTTTCTTCTTTGCGGATGACGACCCGAGTGATCTCCTCGATGCCTTTGAAGACAATATCTCGAAGCTGTTCGACCAACTGCAGGAGTTCTCGATAGCTTGGCTCGCTCGGGCCGAACTCGATCACCAATCCCTGTTGGCGGGTGTCGACGCCAAGGGCGTCGTCGATGGTTTCGGCGATCTCGGTGGCGACAACCTCGGCGGCATCAGCGGTTGGCCACCGCTCCAACAGCGTCTCCTCGTTGAGATCAATGCGGACGACCATATCAGCAACATTGGTCGAGACATCACCTAACGCAAGGATTTTCGTTGCTTCGAGTGTCCAGACAACCTCGTGGGCTTTCTCCCGGTTTTCGGCGTACTCGTCTTCGAGATACACCGTCATCATCGGTGTATCCGGCTCCTTCCGGGCATCGACCAACTCGATAAGACGCGGCAAGCCCTGCGTCACGTCGATCTCGGCGACACCGGCGTAGTGGAAGGTGTTCATCGTGTTGTGGGTGACGACGCCGCTGGCCGTGGTAAACGTCTCAAGCCCTTCGACAGACACGTCGTACACGTACTCGTCGTCGGCCGTGACAGTCTCAATAGACTCGATTCGTTCCCAGACGACATCGCTGTCGACAGCCTGCTGGAGGACATTGAGTTCGGCTGACTGCCCGTCAGTGTCCGATTCGATCTCGCTGATGAGGCGGCGGAGTCGGTTCCGACCGATCCGCTGACGGTTCGCCGCGCTGTTGATCTCGCGACTGGGAATGCCAGCGTCAGCAGCTGCGTCTCGGAGTGCCTCGCCAAAGTTCGGAATCTGGTCTGTCGCGTCAGGACAGTCGGAATCGATGTCAGCTGCGACCGCAGCGAGTTCGTCGCCGCGGTCACCGACCATGCCGATACGATCGTAGAACACAGACACGTAGCTCGCTGGAATTCGAAGCGTCCGCGAGTCGTCGGTTGAGCCGAGTGTCGCGTAAACTCCGACCCGTGCCAACAGCAGGGCAACTCCCTCAATCAGGCTGGTATCAGTCGAACTTGCCCGAACCGCGCGGTCGGCAACGTTGCCGTCGCCACTGAAGTAGCCAGCGAGCAGCCCAGTAACGAACGTTTCGGTCGCTCCGTATGCGAACGCCGGGACTTGCTTTGTGCCGTTTTCGTAACAGGTCGCACGGATGAGATCGGCGAGAACAGTTCCGTTGAGACGGATATCGTACCCGTCGGCGAATCCACTGCTGTTGGCGTACTCGTTGACGGTGAGATCGAACCGCTCGGCGAAGGCCCGAATACGCGCTTGGAACGTTGAATCGACGTTCGAGATCGAGACATAGTGGTCGGTGCAGTTCCCTTCCGCAAGAAATGCACCGATAAAGAAGCCAGTCTCCGAATCAAGTGGGAACTGCTCAGGCAGCGAGATAGTGCCACCTTTGGGATACACGGCATGGCTATCGAGTTCGCCGGCCGCGAGCGCGTCGCGTTTGTTTCGGCGTTGATCTGCGTCGCCAGGATGTGTTGTTGCACCGCCGTCGGTCAGCGTTGATGTATACCAATACTCTTCGGTTGGAAGATAGTTGCGGAGATCTACTGCCGTTGTTGTATCGTCGACACCGAAAGAGCGAGCGACCGGTAACCAATCGCCCTCAGCGAGTTCGTCGCCAGCAACCGGTACGACAGCGTTTTTCCGCCGTGTCACAAAGGAGTGAGCCTTTGTCGCCGCTATCTGTCGCCCAGATTCCAGTGTGAATTTGAGGAGTTCCGCAGGTGCGGTATGGCGGCTGATCTCCTCGATTGGCTTCCAGCGAACCTGTTCATCGGCACGCAACGAGAGCACTTCGATCCCATCCGGCGCGCGAGCCACCTCGTGGTCGTCAATCGATCTGACCTCGCGGCTGTCGGCTGACAGCAGATCATCGATAAGTGGACCAATCTCGGTGACTCTCGTCTCGCCGTTTTGCCGGATGATAATCTGCTCGTCGCTCGGAACGCTCATCTGGGTTCCGGGCTCACCAATTGACTGGGCTGAGACGGTGCCAACAGGCTCCAGTGGGTCGATCCGGGTGTCGAGATACTCCGACTGAACCGCTTGGGCGATCTCGGTCGCCTGTTCGGCTGTCACGCCCTCACGATCCTCGATTGTTTCGTAAATCTGCTGTTTGAGGCGGCGTGGCAACTCAGTGTCCTCGACGATTGCTTCGATATCGTCGGTGACGTGGTCGTACTCAGTCATCTGACTCCACCTCCTCGAAGCTGCGTGGATCAGCATGCTCCGAGAGATTTGTCGGTGGCTGGCTTGGGTTCAAGAACTCCTCTTTCTCGCGGTCGCTTTCGAACTCGGCCTCAACAACGCGGTCGGTGATCCCCTCAACATCGATCTCGAACTCCTCGCTGGAGGAGACCTTTGTCGGGGAGGTACTGTCCTCGCCGAACTCGAACTGGACGACAGTGTCAGAGGTATCCCGCACGGTGCCGTCATACTGCACCTCAAGCTCTGAGAGGGCGTTGATGAGGCGTCGCTGGAGATAGCCGGATTTCGAGGTTCGGACAGCAGTATCGACTAGCCCCTCGCGGCCACCCATGGCGTGGAAGAAGAACTCTCGTGGGGTAAGCCCGCCACGGTAGGAGTTCTCGACAAAACCGTGGGCTTCTGCCGAGAGATCATTCGGCTTGTAGTGGGCGAGTGTGCGATCCTCATAGCCGCGGTTGATTCGCTCACCGCGGACAGCCTGTTGGCCGACACAGCCGGCCATCTGGGTGAGGTTGAGCATCGAGCCACGCGCGCCGGAGCGGGCCATCACAACCGCCGGGTTATCATCGCTGAAGTGATCCTCGGCGATCTCACCGGCTGAGTCGCGGGCCTTGCCGAGTGTCTGCATGATCTTCATCTCCAGTGTCTCATCGACTGTCCGACCCGGCAGCGACTCAAGTTCGCCAGCACGGTAGGTCTCGATGAGGTTGTCAATCCGGTCGTAGGCGCTGTCGATAGCCTCATCGACCTGTTCGTCGGCAACCGGCGGGATCGACTCGTCATCAATCCCAATCGAGAAGCCGAAGTGCATGATCGCTCGCATGGCGAGGGCGGCGACTTCATTAATGAACACGCGGGCGCGTGTCTCGGAGTACTGTTTGACGATGGTGTCGACAATCTCGCCACCAAACGCGCCGACAGCGTCTTCGTCGATTGTTCCCTGCAGCAGTTGGCCATCCTCGATGACGACCGTATCGCCAGCCGAAGACTCAAATTCGAGATCCAACCCATCAGGCAACAGCAGCGAAAACACCGTCCGACCACTCCAGTAGTCGCCGGTTTCATCCTCGCCATCCGACTCGGGTAGCTCATCAACCTGTGTTGCCCGCAGCAGATCCAGTGCTTGGGTCTCGGTAAACTGCGGGTTGTCGTGGGTCAACAGATACGTCCCCGAGATGTGATCCTGAATCGCCCCGATGATGTTTTCGCCAAACCGGGGAGAGAGAATCTGTTCTTGGACACGCATGAGCACACGCGCCTCGGCGCGGGCCTCCTCAGTCTGCAGCGCGTGCATATTCATCTCGTCGCCGTCGAAGTCAGCGTTGTACGGCGGACAGACCGTCGTGTTGAGCCGGAATGTTTTGTACGGCATCACGACGACCTCATGGGCCATAATACTCATCCGGTGCAGCGATGGCTGGCGGTTGAAGATCACAATGTCACCATCAATGAGGTGGCGGTTGACCTCCCAGCCAGCATCGACTTTCGTTGCCAACTCCTCACAGTTCTTCTCGGTGACTTTGAGTCGTCGCCCATCAGGACGTTTGACGTAGTTCGCGCCAGGGTGAGTTTCTGGCCCGTTGGCAACGTACTGTTTGGCCTCCTCAATTGTGCGTTCGGTGACGTTGGTCGTGATCGTCATCTCGCTGGCAACGCGGTCAGGAACGCCGACCTCGTTGAGCGAGAGCGTCGGATCCGGCGAGATAACGGTTCGCGCCGAGAAGTTGACACGCTTGCCGGAGAGTGAGCCACGGAACCGACCCTCCTTGCCTTTGAGGCGTTGGCTGAGCGTTTTCAGCGGTCGACCCGAGCGGTGGCGGGCCGGCGGGGTTCCCGAAATCTCGTTGTCAACAAACGTCGTGACGTGGTACTGGAGTAGTTCCCACAGATCCTCAATAATGAGCTGTGGCGCGCCAGCCTCGCGGTTCTCCATGAACCGCTGGTTGATGCGGATGATATCGACCAGCTTGTGGGTGAGGTCGTCCTCGCTGCGCTGGCCGTTGTCGAGGGTGATGGATGGGCGTGCTGTCACCGGCGGCACCGGCAACACAGTGAGAATCATCCACTCTGGTCGAGAGTCTTCGGCGTCGATGCCGAGTACCTCGATATCACTGTCGGGAATCTGCTCAAACCAGTCCCGGATATCCGAGGGCATCAGCTTGTTCATATCCTCCTCGGTGAGATCAATGTCGAGTGCTTTCTCAAGCTCACGGCGACCCTCCTCGCGGGGACGGAACTCACCGCCGAGAATCTGGTTGATGCGGTCGAGTGCAATCCCCGTCTCTTCGGCGAGCTCCTGGGGACTCATTCCGTCTTCGTCGTCCGCATCGGGCTGCATTGCTTCGGCGATCAGCTCGGAGTAGTTCCCCGAAAGGACGTTTTGGACTTCGTAGTAGGTTGTTGGTTTTTCGTGTTTGATGTCGGCCTGTGGCTCACCACAGTGGGGACAGCGTTCCTTTTTGCGGGCTGCCCGGACAGCCGATTTCAACACGGTGTCGGGGTCTTTCCCAAGCTCTTCGGCGCGTTTAAGCTCCTCGCGGAACTCATCCATCTCGGCTTCAGTCAGCGTCAGCCGCCCACACTCCGGACAGGTTGCCCGCAGCAGCCGTCGAATCAGCGTTGTAAAGCCGACGTGAATCACGGGTGCGGCCAGCTCAATGTGGCCGAAGTGGCCGGGACAGGAGCCGGAGTGTTGGCCACAGGTTCGACACTCAAGCCCAGGATCAATCACGCCAAGGCGTGGATCCATCAGCCCCATATCGATGGGGTAGCCGTCATCGTCGTAGGTATCAGCCGTGATTACTTTGGTCGCTGAGATATCACGATACGTCTCAGGATCCATCAGTCCGAAATCGATCCCGCCGAGCTGTTTTGGAGTTTGCATTGACATTGTTATACTGCGTCTTCGAGTTCGAGCGTTGGTCGGATGCCGAGTGCCATCATCTCATCCAAGAGGAGTTTGAACGCATAGCTCACGTCCAACTCGTGGATGTTGTCCTCGCTGCCGGTTGCCGGATCATACACCCGGCGTTGTTCGCGGTCTTCGACAGCGATCATCCCGGTGTCTTCCGAGACGTAGACTGTCTCCTTATCTGAGGAGTCCAGCAGCCGTTCGTTGAGCACCATCGCCGCGCCGTGGCCGATGATCGTATCCCGTTCCATCTCACCCACACGAAGCCCACCCTCGCGGGCACGGCCCTCGGTCGGCTGACGGGTCAACACCTGCACTGGCCCGCGGGAGCGGGCGTGCAGTTTGTTCGAGACCATGTGGTAGAGTTTGTGGTAGAAAATCGTCCCCACAAAGATCTCGGCATCAATCTTCTCGCCCGTGATGCCGGAGTACATGACCTCCTTGCCGGAGGATTTGAACCCGTGGTCTTCGAGTTTCTCACGAAGCTCTGCTTCATCTTCACCCTGGAACGGTGTGCCGTCGACGCGGCGACCCTCAAGCGAGCCAACTTTGCCGCCAAGCATCTCAAGGACGTGGCCGACAGTCATCCGCGACGGAAGCGCGTGTGGGTTCAACACAAGATCGGGGACAAGGCCGTCTTCGGTAAACGGCATATCCTCCTGGGGAGCAAGGTGGCCCACAACACCCTTCTGGCCGTGTCGGGAGGCGAACTTGTCGCCCAACTCGGGAATGCGCTCATCCCGAACTTTGACTTTCGAGAGCGTTGAGCCGTCTTCGTTTTCCATCACGGTGACGGTATCAACAACGCCGTCTTCGCCGGAACGCATCGTGACCGAGGTTTCACGGCGTTTCTGTGGGCTGAGACCACCCATATCGTCTGGCTCTTCAAGGAATCGCGGCGGGCTTGTTTTGCCCAACAGCACTGAGTTCTCGTCAACAACGGTTTCGGGGTTCACGAGGCCGTCATCATCGAGATGCGTGTAGGCATCCTCACCGCGCGCGCCGCGAACGTCCTGGTCAGGGATTTCGAAGCGGTCTTCCTGGCCGCCTGGGTAGCGTCGTTCCTCGCCCTCGTAGGTGCGGAAGAAATGCGAGCGAGCCAGTCCGCGGTCGACCGAGCCTTTGTTCATCACAAGCGCGTCCTCGATGTTGAACCCCTCGTAGCTCATCACCGCAACAACGAAGTTCTGGGCGGCGGGGCGGTCGTCGTAGCCGATCTGTTCGGTCGTC
>OBKM01001038.1_pt1 | contig 12005 bp, 15 predicted proteins | sample 1519691 | NCBI WGS metagenome assembly OBKM01 (sample SAMEA37050418, study PRJEB22526) | metagenome | biome: saline pan; feature: lake; material: water | place: Egypt | collected 2015 | depth 0.5 m
CCCTACTGCGCTGCTTGTCCGCTACGCGGACTGCGCTGCTCGTTGAGGAAGGGGGCGTAGCGCCTCAATTCAGCTAAACCACAGTTGATCGTGTAGCCTCTTAGCGTTGGGGGAACGGGCGTGGCGGGATTCGAACCCGCGATCGAGGGGTTAGGAACCCCTCGCCCTGTCCGCTAGGCCACACGCCCTCGTGTCCACTCACCCGGCGTTGACAGAGGTTTCTTCGTCCGAGTCGTCTGGTTCGGTGACGTCGCTCGTGACCTCTGCTGGCTCCGCTGCGGTTTCCGCGATTTCGTCTCCTGTTTCACGGATCTCTTCGAGTTCCTGCTCGACCTCTTCTTTCCCCTTTTGGAACTCACCGATTGCCTCACCGCTTGACCGTGCCAGTTTCGGGATCTTGTTCGCACCGAAGAGCAGAATCGCGATCAGCAAGATCACGAGGACCTCAGGCCCCGGCGAAATCCCGAACAGTGGTGCGAGCGCTTCTGTGAACATCGCTATCCACGTCTACCTTGGGGCTAATTATAGGCCTTTTGCCTCGATAAACCCGCCAGCAGGGGCGCTGAGAGAGAAAAGGTAATACCGCTACTCACGAAATATGCGTATGTCAGTTCCTGCCGTCGGCGACACGGCGCCGTTGTTTTCCGCACCGATGGTAACCGATACCGGCATTGAGGCGGGCGCCCTCGAAAACTTGTTGGCGGATCCACCGGTCTTACTCGCCTTCTTTCCTGGCGCCTTCACCGGGACCTGTACGAGTGAGCTGGCAACTCTGAGCGAGCGGCTCGCGGCAAAACCGGTCACTGTACTCGGAGTGAGCCTGGACCTGCCGTTTGCCCTCGAAGAGTTCCGAGATGTCGAGGGGCTGTCTGTCACACTGGTGAGTGACGCAACGGGCGAAATCGTACGCGAGTACGACCTCGACGATGCCTTCACCGACATCGGGCTGTCGATGGTGGCACAACGGGCAGTGTTCCTCCTCGACGGGAATGGCTCCATCACTTACCGCTGGATCGCCGAGAATCCAGGGCAGGAGCCGCCTTACGACGAGATCGCGGCTACCCTGTAGCCGGTACGCTTTTTGAGACCGGTCCGCGAGTCAGCGGTATGGCACAGCCTGAGGACGGGATCGACCCCCCAGACGAGGCACGCTCACAGCAGTACGATCCCGAGGCCGAGCACTCCTTTCCGGACCAGCGGCTCAACGAAGTGCTCCGGTACATCAACCGGGATCCCGAGATCTCCGCGTACCTCGACGCACAGAACGTCAATCCGGTCGACCGGATGAACTACAACGACCACGGAACGAAACACATCAAGATCGTCCGGGACCGGGCACTACAGCTCTACGACCTCCTGAAACGCGGCGGCGTCCCGTTCAGCGGAGCCCAGGACCATGGGCTCGCGGAGGCTGACGAGGCAGTTGTCATCGCCCTCGCAGCGACGCTGCACGACATCGGCCACGTGGTCCATCGCGACCGGCACCCTTACTACTCGTTGTTGGTCGCGTCACCACTCCTCGACCGGGTACTTCGTGAGTTTTATGACGTCACAGAGGCGGTCCGGATGAAGGGAGAGATCCTCCACGCAGTCGTCTGTCACACCTCGAGTGAGACCCCACTGACCCGTGAGGCGGGCGTGGTCCGTGTCGCAGACGCCTTGGACATGGAACGGGGTCGATCACGGGTCCCTTACGAACACGGCGGGCGTGGCATCAACACGCTCTCAAGCCAGGCGATCGAGTCGGTGACTCTAACGGCCGGCGACGAAGTACCGGTATTGGTCGAGATCGAGATGCTCGGGCCGGTCGGCGTGTATCAGGTAGATTCGCTGCTGAAAAAGAAACTCGACGGGTCGAAGATCGACGACCAGGTCCGGATCGTCGCGATCAACACGCCACAAGGCGACAGCTCCCACCTCGTCGAGCGCATCGAGCTGTGAGCACCGCTACTCGCGGGCGTAGTATCGCGTCCGCTCACTCGTCGATTTCGTGTCGACAAGCCCGTCCCGGGAAAGTGTCTTGAGAACACTGAGGATCGTTAGCTTGGGCAAGGCGAGCCGGTGTTGGAGCTGTGAAACCGTCGCTGCGCCTTCAAGCGCGAGAGACTGAAAGACGAGCTTGGCGGTCGAAGAATTGATATCGGTCATCACCCCACGCCGCGATTCGGTGTCGAGTGCCGTTTGCATACGTGAGTGCATTATTTCGACGATAATAAAACCTCTTTATCGACGAACAACGAATACGCCCTACGCTGCCGCGTCGTCGAATGCGTCGTCGTAGTCGCCTTTGTCGATGCGGTCTTTGAACTCCCGTGGATTTTTTCCCTCGATCGTAACTCCAAGCGAGGTACACGTTCCAACAACCTCCTTCGCTGCGTTTTTGAGGTCGTAAGAGAGCAGATCGGACCGCTTCTGTTCCGCGATCTGCTTGACCTGGTCGACACTCAGGTCTGCCACAAACTCCGTCTGTGGCTCGCTGCTTCCGGTCTCGAAGCCGGCTTTGTCCTTGATCAGTTCTGCTGTCGGGGGGACACCGACCTCGATTTCGAAACTTCCGTCCTCTTCGTACTCGACCGTGACCGGCACTTCCGTTCCGTCGAATGCCGCGGTTTCGTCGTTGATCTCTTGGACAACGGATTGAACGTTGACGGGTGTTGGTCCGAGCTCAGGACCCAACGGTGGTCCCGGATCGGCGTTGCCACCTGGGACGAGAACTTCGATTGTTTCTGCCATAGAATAATCAACCCGTTATCCGGTGTTAAGCGTTGCTTTTCGGGTTCAGTGGCTCGTCTCGGACGTTGCGACCGGCGAGAACTCGCCCGTGATGTCCCACTCGTGAATGCAGTATGGCGCACCGATTAGTCGGGTGTCACCGTTCACTGCGACCCGCCAGCTCTCGTTTTCCCAGACCTCGACGCGGCCACAACATTCACACTCACGTCGTTTTGGCGTCCGCACCGGCTGCATACCGGTACTCAGTGTGACCGGTAATAAATATGTGTCTTGTACAGACGGTTGAGGCGACTGCCCCGGGGCTTGCCGCCGAGGCCGTTGACCAGGGATAACATTCAGTACAGTTGGCCGATAAGTATGGATCGGACGTGTCACAGGAGCCTACAGCAATCATCGCAAAACGGGTCGATTCTCCGCCGGCCGAGACCGACGAGATCGTCAACCTCGCCCGTGCGGCCGGGTACACGGTCGTCGACGTGCTGACGCAATCCCGGACGGAGGACCCGGCGACCGAGCTCGGTGCCGGCAAAGTCGAGGAACTGGCCAGTCGTGTCATGGAAACCGGCGCGACGACTGTTCTGTTCGATAACCGACTTGGCCCCTACCAGACGTACAACCTCGGACAAGCGCTCCCGGCTGGTATCGAAGTGCTCGACCGGTTCAAACTCATCCTCGACATTTTCGGCCAGCGTGCTCACACGCGCAAGGCACAGCTCCAAGTCGAGCTTGCGGAGCTTCGCTACGAGCTGCCACGCGTTGAGGCGAAAGAAAGCCTCGCAAAACGGGACGAGCACCCCGGGTTCATGGGCCTTGGCGAGTACGACGAGGGGCGTGAACAGGACATCAAAGACCGGATCAGCCGGATCCGAGACGAGCTGGATCAACTGGAACAAACCGAGGCCGACCGGCGCGCGCAGCGTCGTGAATCGGGATACAATCTCGTTGCCCTCGCTGGCTACACAAACGCCGGCAAGTCAACGCTGTTGCGCCGGTTGGCAGCTGATCTTGACGTCGATGAAAACAAGTCTCTACACCCCGATTTGGATCCAACCGCCGAGTCCGAAAACCGGCTGTTTACCACCCTCGGCACGACGACCCGTGAGGCGAGTTTCGACCGCCGTGATGTCCTCGTGACGGACACGGTTGGGTTCATCAGTGATCTGCCACACTGGCTCGTTGAGTCGTTCAAGTCAACCCTCGATGCGGTCTACCGTGCCGACTTGGTTTTGCTCGTCGTCGACATTACTGACCCGGTCGACGAGATTCAAGAGAAACTCGTAACCTCCCACGACACGCTTTATGAGCGCAACGAGGCCCCGATCGTCACCGTACTGAACAAGATCGATCAGGTCGACACCGAGGTACTTGAGGAGCGACTGACCGCACTGTCGGGCCTGGCGCCAGACCCGGTTCCGGTGAGTGCTGCCACCGGGGCGAACGTCGATAGCTTGCGGGAGCGCATCGACGATGAGTTGCCGCCGCTACAAGAGGAACGGCTCGTCTTACCTATGACCGACCAGACGATGAGCGTCGTCTCCTGGCTGCACGACAACGCGACCGTCGATACAGTGACCTACGACAACGACCAGGTGGTCGTGGAGTTTGCCGCTCAACCAGCGACAGTTGCCAAATCTCGCTCGAAGGCCGAAGCACTTACACTTTCTGTCTAGCCTGTCCCCTCGAGAGCCGGTATAATCTGCGGGTGGTCGTCTCTGTGGTGGACCGTGACATCAATGCCAAACACCGCCGTTAGCGTCTCCGCGTCAAGCACCGACGACGGTGCCCCTCGTGCCTTGACTTCTCCGTCTGCGAGAAGCAAAAGCCGGTCGCAGAACCGAGCGGCCGACTCGAGGTCGTGGATCGCAGCTACCACCGCTCGCTCCGTGGCTGCAAGGTCCCGCAACAACCTGAGCAGCCGAACCTGGTGGTTGATATCGAGACTCGCGGTTGGTTCGTCGACCAACAGGGCGGGTGTTGCCTGAGCGAGCGCCCGGGCTATGAGGACCCGACGGCGCTGCCCGCCGCTGAGCTCGTCGATCGACCGGTCCCGGAACCGGGCAGTCTCCGTCTTCTGCAGTGCCTCTTCGACCGCCGCACTGTCGGCAGCAGACCAGACGTCGAACCGGCCGATGTGTGGGTGTCGGCCCATTCCAACGACTGTCTCGACGTCGAAGTCGAATGCCACGGTCGTCTCTTGGGGGACCGTCGCCACGGCACGGCCGACTGCATCGCCGTCGATCGCGTCGAGCGCCGTGCCATCGAGGCGCACCGTGCCGGCAGTCGGGGTGAGGTAGCCGTTGATCGTCCGCAACAGGGTCGTCTTGCCGGCACCGTTTGGCCCGACGAGGCCGAGCACTTCTCCACGAGTGACGGACATCGTGACCTCACGTAAAATCCGCGTTTCGCCCAGCGTGACGGACACCGTGTCTGTCTCGATCACAGACTGTGCACCTCCCGTCGGCGGAGTAAGAAGAGGAAAAAGGGCGCTCCAATCGCCGCGGTGACGATCCCGACCGGCAGTTCGGCGCTTCCAGAGCGGGCTACGGTGTCGGTGGCGACGAGGAAGATCGCGCCACCAAGTGCGCTAGTCGGCAGTAAGATCCGGTGATCGGGCCCAACGACGAGTCGCATCATGTGTGGGACAATCAGGCCCACGAAACCGATTACACCCGAGACGGCGACGGCTGCTGCGGTGATGACACTCGAACTTGCAAGCAACAGGCGCTTCGTCCGCTCGACCTGCAGGCCCAGCGCGTGGGCATCCTCTTCACCGAGCAGCAGAATGTTGAGATCCCGCGTGTACGCGAGAAGGACACCAAACAACACGACAACCGGCGGCAGCGCCAGCGCGAGCCGGTCCCACGTGCTCATGTTGAGATGGCCCATAAGCCAGAAGACCACCTGCTCCAGGCTCTCGCCGGCGTTTAACAGCAGAAACGAGATCACCGCCCCGAGGAACGTCTGAACAGCGATGCCGGCGAGTAACAGGGTCGCGATCGGCGTCCCGCCGCTGTCAGTCGCGATGAGGTAGACCAGGGCTCCGGCACAGAGACCGCCCAGAAACGCAGCCACCGGGAGGCCGTATGGGAACGAAAACGGGGTCACGAGGTAGGTTACGGCACCGACGGCTGCTCCGGAAGAGATACCGATGATGGAGGGATCGGCCATCGGATTCCGAAAGAATCCCTGCATCACCGTTCCCGCAGCAGCGAGCGCAAACCCCACCACAGCCCCCAAGAGGATCCGTGGCAGCCGGATTGAGCTTACGATCGTCTGAGTCGTTTCGGCAATCTCGAAGCTGAATGGCCGAACGAATTCAACGCCCAGCGAGTTGAGGGATGGCACCGGCACGACGATCGTATTCAGCAGCGCCTTACCGGCCGCAGCGGGTGCTACCGACACCGGTCCCATCGCTGCACTGGCGACGATAACAGCACACAGCGCCGTGAACAGACCAGCAGACCACAGCAGCGCCCGTTTGAAGACCACAAGATCAAGTTCATTTGCAATAAGTAAATATTTATTGTATTAGTCCATTCCTTCCGATCCATGACGTCACAGGCTCGTGCACTCAGCACCATTGCCGTGGCTGTACTGGTCGTCGTCGGTGGCCTGGCCGGTGTCGGTGCAACACCGGCTCTCGCCGTGGAGCACACGCAGGCCACCTGTGAGTATCCGCTCGTCGTCGAGGACGGGACCGGCACCGAGGTCGAACTCACTGAGCCGGCCGAGGAGGTCGTCGTGCTCGATGCAGCCTCCGCACAGGTGTTCTGGGAGCTCGGTGCGGCCAATCAGGTCACTGGGATGCCGGTTGCGCCGTTTACGGAGTACCTCGATGGCAGCGAGGCAAAAGAGAACGTGATGACCGCCGAGGGGACCGTCATTCAAGAAGCCGTCATCGAGCTTGACCCTGATATCGTGGTCGCAGCAAATATCATTCCCGATGAGACGATCGAGAGCCTCCGTGAGGCCGGCCTGACCGTCTACCAGAGTCCCCTCGAGGACTCCATCGACGCAATCACCCAGAAGACGTCGACGTACGCCCAGTTCATCGGGGCCTGTGAACGGGCTGACCGCGTGGTGAGTAACGTCGAAGCTGACTTCGAGACGACCGAAGCTGCGACGGCGGATCAAGAGGCTCCGCTCGTCTTGTACTACTTCGACGGCTTCACCGCCGGTCAGGGCAGCTTCATCAACGAACTCTTGACCGCTGCCGGTGCAACGACCATCGCCGACGAAGAGGCGATCGCTGGTTTCCAACCGATCAGTGACGAAGTGATTGTTGACGCAGACCCACAGTGGATCGTCACCCCTGGCATGGGAGTTCCGGAGGACGAGGACCCGTTTGCATCGACAACGGCCGTTCAAGAAGATCAAGTGCTTACGGTAGACAATGATCTCATCAACCAGGCTGCCCCTCGGGTCGTCGTTCCACTCCGTACTGCCACAACGGCCTTCTACCCGGAGATCGAGCTCGAGCCGCTGAACCGTCTTGACCCGACGGTGTCGATCGCCACCCCAGAGCGTGTAACGCCCGGCGAAGAGTTCGACGTCGCGGTCACAGTCGAGCAAACCGGTGATTACGAGGGTGTCGACCGTGTCACCGTTACGGTCGATGGCACGTTGGTCCATGACGAGGACACGACCCTCGCCGCCGGCGAGACGGCCGATATCACGGTTACAGAGACGGCACCGGACGTTGACGCTTCCACCGACATGACTGTCCGCGTCACTAGTGGCGCTGTTACCGAGACGACGACTGTGACCGTCGCGCCGGCAGCTGACGAAGACGACACCATAGCCGACGACACTACACCGGCCGATGACGAGCCAACAGATCCAATCCCCGGATTCGGCGTCCCGGCAGCGGTACTCGGCCTGCTGGTAGGATTCCGTCTGTTCGCCACACGGTCATAGGAACCCGTCGGCGGTTTTCACTGAGACGTGAACCGCATCGGGGCCACGCCTCGAGGCAGTCAGCCGGTTTCGCCTGCAGAACGGAAGTCCACGCGAAAACCCACCGGTAACGAACGGCCTGGGCGATTGCCCCTGAACGAAGTCGATAGTTGACAGAGTTTCAATACGAACGCCCGCGGTTTCGGCCGTGGGCGGACATCAGTCGGCGAGTACCGCTGGCAGCTTCTCTGTGAGCTTCGAGGCGGTGAGGCCTGCCCCGCGTTCTTCGGCGACAGCCTCACCGGATCGTCCCGTGAGGTAGGCGCCGAGTGCAGCCGCTGGTACCGCCTCTTTGTCGACGAAAAACCGTCCGGTCACTCCGGCGAGCACGTCACCCGTCCCACCGACAGTCATCATCGGCGTCCCAGTCCGGTTGACCCGTGTTGTTGCTCCGTCTGTGATCACATCGGCTGGCCCTTTGACTAACAGCGTCGCGCCCAGGTCACCGGCAAATTTCTCGATTGCCTCCCGGCTGTCTGCCCATCTCGTGACCGTTGGCCCCCCCATTCGCTCGAGCTCACCGCGATGGGGCGTACACACTAGTGTCGCCGTAGTCTCGACATCCGGCACAACCGCCAACGGATCCGCGTCGACGACAACCGGACCGGCCACCTCAGCGAGAAAGTTCCGTGCCGCCGCCAACGTTTCCTCGTGACGACCTAGTCCCGGACCGAAGACGACGCCGTCTGCACTCTCAGCCGCCGCGAGGGCCTTCGTAACGTTTGCTGCCGTGAACCGTTGGCCCTCGATTTCGGTGACGATGATATCGGGTGTATACCCCTGAATGGTCGTGGCCACCGACTCCGGCGCCAGCACGCGGACAAGGTCAGCGCCCGTGTACATCGCCGCCTTAGCTGCAAGCGCCGGCGCGCCGGTATAGGGCCCCCCGCCGACGACGAGGATCTCGCCGTGGTCGCCTTTGCGGGCCGTCGACGCACGCGTTCTGGTACCGAGATCGCCGGGGCCGACGAACAGTTCGGCAGCCGTTGGAATTCCAATGTCGGCGACGGTCACCGGCACCTCGAGTGCTTCAAGCCCTGGTTTACGGGCGTGAAACGTGACGACGTGATCCGCGTCGACGGCCCCCGGAGTCTGCTCGCCCGTGTCCGGATCGAGCCCCGTTGGGACGTCGACGGCGAGCACCGGTGTCGGTGCCGCGTTGATCTGCGCTGTGGCACTAGCAATTGGCTCCCGGAGGGCTCCAGTGACGCCGGTTCCAAGCAGGGCATCAACAATCAGGGTCGCCTCCGTGGCGGTCGCCGTAACGGCTGATTCAGCTACCGCCGTGGAGTCCTGAAGCGACCGGCAGTCGATAGTCGTGTTCCGCAATGCCTCCCAGTTTTCGGCCGCAATCTCGCTGTTGATCGCTTGTTCCCTGCCGACCAGGTAGACCGTCACTGCGCGGTCTTCGAGAAACCGGGCCGCCACGAAGGCATCCCCGCCGTTGTTCCCGCGGCCGGCAAAGATTGCGATCCGGTCTCCCGGATCTGTCTCCGACCGAACCCGGCTGGCGACCGCGTTGCCGCTTGACTCCATCAGCTGTTTGCGAGAGACACCTAACGCTGCCGCGTTGCGGTCGATTGCCGCCATCCGGTCACTCGTGATCATTGTTGGAAGCTATCCACGCAGGCGTGTCCTCACTGTACCGCCCACTGTCATCCTGTGATAATCAGTGACTGACTAACGTAAACGCATCGCCGGCCGAACCGCCGCGTATTTGCCCGGTCCAGCACAACCGGCGTTATGGAGTCGATCCGGATCGTCTGGGGGACCGGACGCGGGCCGACAGAGCTTGCCGCATACGACGCCGCTTTGGCGGCGGCAAATATCCACCAGTACAACCTCCTTCGACTGTCCTCTGTGATCCCACCGAGTGCAACGGTGACAGAGACCGGATCGGCGCCTGCACTGGCCCCGACCGGCGGGAAACTATACACCGTCGAGGCAGCCGCAACGACCGCCGCGGGACCCGTCACTGCAGCCTTGGCGTGGACACGCGGTGACGATGGCGCCGGAATCTTCTACGAGGCGGCCGGGGCAGAGCCATCGGAGCCGGTCACGGACCGGGCCCGCGCCGGACTCGAAGCCGGTGCAAAGCTCCGGTCGATGCGTGCTGATCAATCACAGGTCAGGGCTACGACGACCGAGCAGTCACCGGCCGACTCGGAATCGGCAGCGGCAGTCGTCGCCGCCGTTTACGGGTCTCCCCGCCCGCTTCTGGAGACGAGGTGATCTGTGGCGAATCGTTTATGAGGTTTGTCGGCTTATCATTGGTACCGTGAACGGGAATACACCATACGCCGGCAATCCGTCTGTCGCACAGGCCGGACGACGGGCAGAGTCTGATCTCCCATCGTTGTCGAGTGAGGATACAAAGCAGCTTCATCGCGACATCACCGCGATTGCAGACGCGACACGCCAGTACCTACCCGACGAGTACCTGATCGACGTCAACGTCGCCCACAGCGCCGGCGGCCCGGAGGCGACTGTCGCTGTCCAGCCACCGGTCGGTAGTCCGGTCAGCGCCGGCTTCTCACCGAACAGCGACGATCTCGCAGAAACACCGATTATCGATCCGGCGGACCGCGAAGAGGTCGCCCAAGGCCTCGCGGCTTCGGCTGCACTCCAGGTGAAACGGGCCTTGAACGGCTCTGTGACACCGGCTGCGCAGTAACGCAGCTGCTCAGACACCGTGCCGGCCGGGTATCCCCGACTCCGTGGTCTGTCGTGGAGGCTCGGTTGGCTGTCAAAAAAACACCTGAACACCACGGGAGTACGTGTTTTTGCCGTGGTCGTCGTACGAAGTGTTGTGATCGTGCTGGGTGGACCGATCGGCGTCAGCCTCCAGCAACTGCTCCACTCGACTACCACCGTCGAGGTTCCTGTTATCGGAGAAACTGCCCTGGAGGAAGCACCCCTCGTGCTGTCGACGGTGTTCTTCGGGCTTGTCGACGGGATCAATCCTTGTTCACTGTGGGTGCTCTCGGTCTTGTTGGGGCTTGTGATGTACACGAACCGCCGTCACGTCCTCCTTGTTGGTCTCACTTTCCTCACTGTGACCGCCGCCGTCTATGGCCTGTTTGTAGCAGGCGCGTTGCGTGTCATGACCTACGTCGCTCACCTCTCTGTAATCCGGTGGCTAGTCGCTGCCTTCGCCGTCGTCTTTGCCGCTGTAAGCATCAAAGACTTCGTCTGGTACAACCGCGGCCCGTCGCTTACGATTCCTGATCGGGCGAAGCCCTCGATATACAAGCGAACCCGCCGCCTGCTCCACGTCGAGGGGCCTCTTTCGACGATTGCCGGAACGGCCGTGCTCGCGGCCGGGGTTGCGTTGGTTGAGCTCCCCTGTACGGCCGGGTTTCCGGTTGTCTGGAGTAACCTGATCGCGGCCCACGAACTGGCCAACCTCCAGTACCTGAGCCTCCTGGCAACGTACCTGTTGGCGTATTTGTCCGTCGAAGTTGGGTTGTTTGTGATCGCAGTGACGACGATGTCGACACTCGAGTTCGACACGATCCACGGCCGCGCACTGAAGCTCGTCGGCGGCGCGATCATGCTCGCTCTCGCCGGCGCACTTGTCGTCTATCCAACAATCTTACACGATACCGTCGCGACGACCGCCCTATTCCTCGGTGCTACCGCGGCGAGCGGGTTTGTTATCCTGCTCACACGGCTGTGCCGCCGGCACACCGACGCGGTGGTTCCCGAATGATAGTCCAACCTCAACACTCCGCCCAATGACCCGACCAGTATCCCGCCGCCGCGCGCTGATCTACGGCCTGGCTGGACTGACGACCGTAGTTGCCGGATGTACCGACAACGAACCGGCCGAGACCCAATTAGAACAGCTCCCGGACCACGCCGAGGTCGTCGTCTACTGGTTCTGGGGCGAGACCTGTCCGCTGTGTACCGATCAACGATCCTTCATCGATGGCCTGCAGGATCTTGAAGGGGTCGTGACCGTGACAAAAGAGATCTACTCCGACCCGCAAAACCAGGCGGTCTACGAGGAGTTCCTTGCTGAGTACGAGATCTCCCGGGCAGGCGTGCCAGCCACCTTCATCGGCGATACATACTGGCTGGGTGACAGCCCCGCGATCCGTTCGGAGATTGAGGATAAAATCGAGACTTGTCTCGCCGGCGACACCGGCTGTATACCACCTAGTTCGCTGATCGACTATTGACCTCCTCCCCGCGCTGAACGCGGGGCGTCCTCCTCGTATTTCCGTAGGGTGGTCCCTACCGTCGCCGACTCTACAGAAAAATAGGCCGAGTGCCTCGGGGCGGACACCGAGGCAGTTCACAGAGAGATAGCG
>OBKM01001039.1_pt1 | contig 11989 bp, 9 predicted proteins | sample 1519691 | NCBI WGS metagenome assembly OBKM01 (sample SAMEA37050418, study PRJEB22526) | metagenome | biome: saline pan; feature: lake; material: water | place: Egypt | collected 2015 | depth 0.5 m
CCTCGACGGCTTCGGTCGTCCCGATCACGAACGTCCCGTCACCGATGTCGGCGATCAGGCCTGTCTCCTCGTCGTCGACGGCGCGGTAGACGGTGACGCCGTTGTACGTGTCTTCCTCGAACTCGACGTCGAGATCGTCGACGCCGGCCTCGGACTCGGCGTCCGTGATGGCGTCACGGAGCTCCTCCCACTCCCAGTCGGATTCGATGACGACGCCGGCGTACTCGTCGGTGTCGATGTCCGAGTCGACCGTTCCGGTACCGGCGGCGTCCTCAGCCACCTCGGAGGACTCGGCAAACAGCACCGCACTGTCGAACCCGTCGAGATCGAGGTCGGTCTCGTCGTCGAACTCGTCGAGCACCTCCTCCCAAGTCGTCGGCGTATCGTCATCGAGGTCCTCGTCTGGCAGTCCGACGAGTCCCTCGTACAGCGTCGCCGTCGCCTCGTTGCTGATGAATCCCTCGTCGACGGCCGCGACCGTATCGACGCCCTCAGGTACGAACTCGGCAGGGGCGTCCTCGACGCCGCTGTCGCCGCCGGTCAGCCCGCCGGTACAGCCCGCCGACACGACGAGCACCGCGACGGCTGCGACGGCGAGTGACTGCCGAGAGAGCCCCTGGCCGGTGAGGGAAATGTAATCACGAACTTGTTCGATGACCGTCAGTAGTCTCATTATACCCTGACTTCTTAGCTCAGAAATAAAAGCCCTTCCGTCGGTATCGTCTGCCGAAACGCAACGCTACCGACGCTTTGCGTGAAGGCGAGGTCCGAGGGGACGGAGGGGAGGACACAGACCCCGCGAACTTGGATCCGGATCCGGATCCGGATCTTGATCTGGATTCGGGGGCAGACTCGAATCTCGGTTCACACCCACACACAAACGCAAGCTCGAAGCTAGACTGTTGCACGTAGACCCAGAACCACTATAGGCGCCGGCGGCCAGATCCAGGTATGGATTTGCTCCGGGGGCTGTTCGGAGTCAGTGGTCCGCGGCGGGTCGGGCTGTTCGTCGACGGCCCGAACGTCTTTCGCGAGGAGTTCGAGGTCGAGTTCGACCGGCTCCGGGGCGTCGCTGCCGAGGAAGGGCAGGTCGCGATCGCCCGGCTATACGTCGACGAACACGCCACCCCAGGGTTGATACAGGCCGCCGAGGCGCACGGATTCGCGGTCGTCACCACCAGCGGCGATGTCGACGTGCGGCTGGCCGTCGACGCGACTGCCGGCGCGGTCGCCGAGCAGTTCGACGTGCTCGTCGTCGTCTCCCGGGACACAGATTTCAAACCCGCACTCGAGCGGGCGGCCGAAGCGGGGGTCGAGACGGTCGCAGTCGCCCCCGGCAGCCACGGCCGCTCGGACGCGCTCAGCAACGCGGCCGGGCGAGCAGTCACGCTCGAGTGACGTGTGAGAGCACGCTGGACATCGCTTCGGGGGTCAGCCCGGAAAAGAGAAAGAGAAAGAGAAAGAGATGAGAAAAAATACAAAGAGAAGACCTCACCGACCGATCTCTGCTGCTGCCAGGATCACTCCGAGTACCGCACCGAGTACGACCGCGCCGACGCCGAGCCCGGCCCACGCCGTCGTCCCCGGATCGGATCCGATCAGCCCCTCAACGACGGCGGGAAGCGCTGACGATCGCGTCGCCTGATCGAGTACGATCAGTCCCGCCGAGCCGACGATCGCGTACCAGACGTACCGCCGGATCCGGGCGACCACCGACAGGTCGACGGTCGTCTCCTCGGTCTCGAACGTGTAACCGTCGTCCGATCCGTCGTCGTCGAACAGCAGCTCGTAGGCGACCCGCCCGACGGCACTCTTCCGACGAGCACGCGAGACGCCGGCGACAGAGAGCAACCCGAGCGTCGCGATCGGCGCCCGGTCCCACCAGACCGAGGGGGCGTTCGCCGGATTGCGTAGCAAGACCAGCACGGCACCGGCGATTGCCGCGACCGGGAGGGCAAGCAGCGACCAGATCGCGATCAGAGCGCCGGTGAGTCCCCCCGGATCGAGAACCAGCCTGATCGCCAGCACGACGACGCTGGCGCCGAACAGGCCCCGGAGGCGCCGCTGGACGCGGTGGAGTGCGGTGCCCCGCCACCGCTGGAGGGCCGGCGCGGCGGCCGCGCGAACCCGATCCGGATCGAGCGAGCCGTCGCTGCCGAACAGCGACCCGTCTGGTGTCCGAGAGCGCGACACACCCCGAACAATCCGCTGCGATGACAAAACTGTTGTGTCCTTACGGGCTCGCCCATCCTGCCGATTCGGACCGGCACACCGCCGCCGAGCGAACGGGTTTTGCCGACGCCCGGACAACGTGGGGTATGCCCGAGACGCCGATCCTCGACCATCACATGCATCTCGATCCGGTCAACGGCGAGGGAGCGGCGGCTGCCGACCGGTTCGCCGCGGCCGGTGGCACGCATCTGTTCGTCCTCAACAAACCGTCCTGGGCGCTCAGTGGTCGGACCGACACGGGGGCCTTCCGCGAGACGTTCGAGCTAACCTGCGAGGTCGCGGCCGCGGCCGACGAGCGACTCCCGGGGCGGGCGTGGCCGGTGCTCGGCGTTCACCCGGCGCTGATCTCCCGGCTGTGCGAGCGTGGTGACGACCCAGAGCAGGCAGCGTCGTTCATGCGGACCGGCCTCGAGATCGCCGCCGAGTTCGTCGCCGACGGACCTGCGGTGGCGCTGAAATCCGGCCGCCCGCACTACGAGGTTCCCGACCCGGTCTGGGAGGCCTCGAACGCGGTGCTCAAACACGCCCTCCAGCTGGGCGCAGAGGTCGGCTGTCCGGTCCAGCTCCACACGGAAGGTGGTGACTCGTTTACCGATGTCGCCGAGTGGGCGAGCGAGCGCGGTCTCGCCCCGGAGCAGGTCGTGGTCCATTACGCCGAGGGACCGATCCAGGGGGCGACGCCGAGCGTGATCAGCCACAAGGACGCCCTCGAGGCCGCCGCGACGAGCGGCGAGCCGTTTTTTATGGAGACCGATTTCATCGACGATCCGGACCGTCCGGGAGCGGTACTCGGCGTGCGGACGGTGCCCCGGCGAGTTCGGTGGCTCCGCGAACAGGGACACACGGCGGCGATACGGCGGGCACACATCGAGACACCCGCGCGAGTGTACGGGGTCGACACCGAAGCGACCCTCAAGAGCGAACCCCGAAAGTCATAACCCAGAAGCGACGAAGCCGGTGTATGAGCAGTCCCCCGGGTGAGTACTACACTGAAGAGCGTTGGCACAACTGGCTCGACCGGCTCCGCGAGGAGACTATCGACCCAGACGACGAGGAGTCGGCACGGCTGCTCTTGAACCTCCAGGACGACACGGCGATCGCAGTCGCGAAAATTCTGACCGACTACGTCGACTCGGTCGCCGGACGGATCGATCCCGACGACGAGGACGCGACCTACCTCGACGAGGAGAGCGCTCTCGAACGCCTCGAAGGGATCCGCGAGACGGTCCTCGCCGAGGCCGAGTTAGACGACGAGGACGCCGAGATGCTGCTCGAGGGCGTCCAGACGGCCCTGATGTGTGTCTTCTACACCGCAGAGGAGTTCGTCGTCTCCGGCGTACCCGAGTCCGGAACCGTCGCCGAGTACGTCGAGGCCGCCGCCGAGGCAGAACAGGATGAAGAGATCGACGACGCGCTCGGCTACTGCGTGCAGGCCGGGACGCTGATCGTCGACGGCGCCGAACTCGACCCCGAGATCGTCGAGGAGCTCGAGTTCGGCCTGGTCGCCGAGTGGGTCAACGGACTCGACAGCCTCCAGACCGCCCTCGAAGACCCCGAGGTCGTTGAAGACGAATGACATTCTCCACGTCCTAAAGGGGGCAGGTTCCTCCGTGGGTGTCTCAGTCGGGTTCGGATAGGACTCGCCGGCGAGGTTTTCGTCACGGCCAACAGGAGTTGGGTCTGTGCGCTGTCCGTGATTCCCCTGAGGCTGTGGCGTCCCCGGCCAGGTGTGGTCGTCACTCGAACCGCACGGACCGTGCCATCGGCCCGACCACGAGCGGATGGCGGCCACACAGGTCGTCAACTGGCACCAAGTTTGCACGTGATACAGTCCTGTCGATGGGTTCAAAGGTTCGCCTGTGCCAGAGTAGGGTATGGACAACAGCGACCCGACGACGGCGGTGATCTTGGCCGCAGGCGAGGGTCGACGCCTGGCGCCGCTGACAAATCGGCGGCCGAAACCGATGCTCCCTGTCGTCAACAAGCCGCTGCTCGAACACGTCGTCGAGGCGTGTGTCGCAGCCGAGATCGACCGGATCGTTATTATCGTGGGCTACGAGCGCGAGCGGATCCAGACGTACTTCGGTGACGGCGACGACTGGGGCGTGGACATCGAGTACGCGGTCCAACGCACCCAGTTGGGGACCGCACACGCACTCGAACAGGCTGCCCCACGTGTCGACGGCTCTTTTTTGGCGCTCAACGGCGACCGGATCATCGAACCGACGGTCATCGAGTCCGTCCGGGCGGCCGACAGCGAGGCGGCCGCGGCGATGGCGATCACGCGCGTGCAGGATCCCAGCACTTACGGGGTCGTCAGCGTCGATGGCGACCGGGTCACGGACATCGTCGAGAAGCCCGGCGACGACTCCTCGCCACAGCTGATCAACGCCGGCGTGTACCGGTTCTCACCGGAGATCTTCGACGCGATCGGCGCGATCGAGGCCGGCCCGGACGGCGAGTTTCGGCTCACGGACGCGATCTCCCGGCTCACCGACGCCGGCGTGCGGGCCGTCCGGTACGACGGCCGGTGGCTCGACGTGTCTCACCCGTGGGATCTGCTGGCCGTGACCGGCCGTCTGCTCGACGCCGAGGGCGGCGTAACGGCCGGCCGCGTCGGCGACCGCGCGGTCGTCAGCGAGGCCGCCCGGCTCGCCGACACGGCGACCGTGGGGACGAGCGCCGTCGTCGGACGGGCCACGACGGTCGGGGCGAACGCCCGGATCGGGGCAAACGCCACCGTCGAGCGGTCGGTCGTCCTGCCGGACGCGACCGTCGAGGCCGGGGCCGTGCTCAGAGACTGTATCGTCGGCGCGAACGCCCGAATCGGAGCAAACGCCACCGTGCCCGGCGGAGACGGCCGGGTGGTTCTCGCCGGCGAAGTGTACGAGCCGGTCCGGCTCGGTGGCGTCGTCGGCGACAACGCCACGATCGGTGGCGGCGCGACACTCGAGCCGGGGACGATCCTCGGTGACTCCGTCGACGTCGCCTCCGGCGTGACAGTTGGCGATACGATTGACGACGGTGTCGTCGTCAGGAGGGGCTAACGATGTGTGGCATCATCGGATACGCTGGCGAGCGACCTGCATTGCCGATCCTCTCACAGGGACTCGAAAACCTCGAGTACCGCGGGTACGACTCCGCTGGCGTCGCTCTGATCGACGAGACGATCGACGTGTACAAACGCGAAGGACGGGTCTCGGAGCTGCAGGCCGTACTGCCCGAGGCGCCCGAACACGTCCGTGGGGTCGGACATACCCGCTGGTCGACACACGGCCCGCCGACCGACGAGAACGCACACCCCCACACCTCCGAGGACGGCCGCGTTGCGGTCGTTCACAACGGCATCATCGACAACTTCGCGGCGCTCAAAGCCGAACTCGGCGAGCACACCTTCACCAGCGACACCGACACCGAGGTCGTGGTCCACCTGATCGAGGAACAGCTGGCCGCAGGGGCGGCGCCGCTCGACGCGGTGCGGGCGGCCGTCGATCGCATCGAGGGGAGCTACGCGCTCGTCGTCGCCGTCGCCGGCGTCTCGGAGCTGTTCGCCGCGCGACAGGACAGCCCGCTGGTGATCGGACACGGCGATCACGGGACCTTCCTCGCGAGCGACGTGACCGCGTTTCTGGAACACACTCGAGAGGTGAGCTACCTCGAAAACGGCGATCTCGCGGTGATGGGTCGCGAGGGGGCGAGCGTCTACCGCGACGGCGACCGGATCGATCCCGACCGGCGCAGACTCGAGTGGGAGGCCGACGCCGCCGAGAAGGGCGGATACGACCACTACATGCTCAAGGAGATCCACGAACAGCCTCACGCGCTCCGGCAGACGATCTCCGGACGGTTGGACGGCGAGCGTGGGACGGTCGAGCTCGATCTCGACCTGCCACGGGAGTACCTCCAGTCGCTCGAGGAGGTGCAGTTCGTCGCCGCAGGGACCTCGAACTACGCCGGCCGGTACGCCGCCGAGCTGTTCGAGTCGTTCGCGGACGTTCCGACGAGTGTGCACGTCGCCAGCGAGTACGAGTTCGCCGGCGGCCGTGATCCGTGGCGGACGCTCGTTATCGCGGTGACCCAGAGCGGCGAGACCGCCGACACGCTCTCTGCGATCGACAACGCTACGAGCGCCGGCACTCGAACGCTCGCCGTGACGAACACGCTCGGCAGCTCGATCACCCGGGCCACAGACGAGAGCGTGTTCATCCGCGCCGGCCCCGAGATCGGCGTCGCCGCCACCAAGACCTTCGCCTCGCAGGTGGCGACGCTCGCGATGCTCGCGGTCCGGGTGGGCCGCGAGCGCGGCACGCTCTCTGCCGACCGGGCCACCGAGGTCATCACGGCCTTACAGGGGCTTCCGGGAGCGGTCCAGCAGGTGCTCGATCGCAGCGACCGGATCGCGGCGATCGCCGAAGCCTACGCCGACTCGGAGGCGTTTTTCTTCATCGGGCGCCGGCTCGGACACCCGGTTGCCCTCGAGGGGGCGCTGAAGCTCAAGGAGATCTCCTACGACCACGCCGAAGGGTTCCCGGCCGGCGAGCTCAAACACGGACCGCTGGCGCTCGTCACCGCCGACACGCCGGTGCTCGCGGTGCTGACCGACGGCGCTCGTGCCCGCGAGTCGCTCAACAACGTCAAAGAAGTCCAGGCCCGGGAAGCCCCGGTGATCGGAGCGACCTCTCTCGCCGACGCGGACGCCTATCTCGACGAGTCCCTGCCCGTGCCCGATCTCGACGTGCTCGAGCCGCTCGTGACCAACGTCTACTGGCAGCTGTTTGCCTACCACGTGGCGGATCTGAAAGGCCGGAACATCGACAAGCCACGGAACCTCGCGAAAAGCGTCACCGTCGAGTGAGCGGTGTCTCCGCCCGGGGTCTGGAGTCTGGAGTCCGGTCCCCGCAGCTCTCAGGGGGAAGGGGGCGGCCGCCCGGCCGAGAGCCGACCCCGCGTGACAGGAAGCCAGTCTTTTCTCCGCGGACGCTGACTGACGGGTATGTTCGGAACAAGCGGGATCCGCGGTCGGTTCGGCGAAAGGGTGACCGTCGAGCTCGCGCTGTCGGTCGGGACGGCGCTCGCCGCCGACGGCGCCGAGCGGATCGTCGTCGGCCGGGATCCACGGCTCACCGGCCCGGTACTCGGGGACGCCCTCGCCGCGGGTGCACGGGCCGGCGGCGCGGACGTGATCGACCTGGGGATCGCCGCGACGCCGACGATCGCCAGAAGCGTCGGCTGGCAGGACGCAGACGCCGGCGTCGCGATCACCGCCTCGCACAATCCACCGGCGGACAACGGTATCAAGCTGTGGGCGCCCTCGGGGATGGCCTTCGACGGCGACCGCCGTGCCCGGATCGCCGATCTGGTAGCGCGCGACGCGGGCGAGACGGCCGCGTGGGACGCGGTGGGCACGCGGTCGACCGACGAGACCGGTACGCGTCACGCCCGGGCCGTCGCGGAGGCGGTCGAGTCACTCGAGGAACCGATGGAGGTCGTCGTCGACGTCGGGCACGGTGCGGGTCAAGTCACCGTTCGAGCGCTCCGGGAGCTGGGCTGTGCCGTCGAGACGCTCAACGAACAGCCCGACGGTCGGTTTCCGGCACGACCCAGCGAGCCGACCGAAGCCAACTGCGAGACGCTCGCGGCGACGGTCGGAGCGACCGACGCGGATCTCGGGATCGCACACGACGGCGACGCGGATCGGATGCGCGCGGTCGACGAGACCGGCACCTTTCTCGCGGGTGACGCCCTGGTGGCGCTGTTCGGCCGGGCTGCCGTCGCAACCGGCGAGGGCGACCGGATCGCGGCGCCGGTCAACACCAGTCTGGCGGTCGATGATACGCTCGCGGCGGTCGGGGGATCGGTCACCCGAACCCGCGTTGGTGACGTGTTCGTCGCCGAGCAGGCTCGAGCGTCCGGGGTCGCGTTCGGCGGCGAACCCAGCGGCGCGTGGATCTGGCCGGGGGAGACGCTCGCCCCGGACGGGACGCTCGCAGCCGCGAAACTCGTCGAACTCGTCGCACGCGAGGGACCGCTCTCTGGGCTGCGTGCCGAGATCGATCAGTACCCGCTCTACCGGGAGAGCCACGAGACAGCCGACAAGGCGGGGGTGATGGAGGCCGTCGCGGAGCTTCTGGAGACAGCCTGCGTTCTCGAGTACGAGCGTGTCGACAGCACCGACGGGCTGAGAGTCGAGACCACGGACGGATGGCTGCTGGTCCGCCCGAGCGGCACGGAGCCGGTCGTCCGTCTGACCGCTGAAGCACGTGAGGACCAGCAGGCACGGGCGTTACTCGAGGCGGGGCGGGATCTCCTCACCCGGGCACAGGACCGGAGCTGACTGCCGTCTGTCCCCCGGTGATCGTCGCCGGCCGGGGTGACGGCCGCGAGAGACTGAAAGGTATATTCCTGCCGCCGGACAGCCACCGGTATGGATGCAGTGATCATGGCGGCCGGTCGGGGGACGCGCATGCGGCCGCTGACCGACACGCGCCCGAAGCCGTTGCTCCCGGTCGGCGAGACGACGCTGCTCGAACGCCTGCTCGGGCAGTGTCACGAGATCGTCGACCGGATCGTGCTCGTCGTCGGCTACCGTAACGCGGCGATCGAAGCACGGGTCGGCGACCAGTACCGCGGGACACCCGTGGTGTACGTCGAACAGTCCGAGCGACTGGGGACTGCCCACGCGCTCGCACAGGCCGAGCCACTCGTGGATGGATCGGTTCTGGTGCTCAACGGCGACGTGGTGATTGACCGCGGGCTGCTCGAACAGCTGGCCGATGCGGACGGACACGCGATGGCCGTCACCGGCGTCGAGGACCCGCGGTCTTACGGCGTCGTCGAGACCCGGGACGAGGCGGTGACCGACCTCCATGAGAAACCCGATGATCCACCGACCTCGCGTGTCAACGTCGGACTGTACGCCTTCGAGCCGTCCGTGTTCCGGGCTATCGATCGGATCGGAGAGAGTGCGCGCGGCGAGTACGAGCTCACCGACGCGATCACCGAGCTCGTCACCGACGGCGAGCGAGTCACGGCCGTCACGTACGACGGGACCTGGCTCGACGTCGGTCGCCCCTGGGAGCTACTCGAGGCAAACGCCACCGTCCTCGAGACGCGTGAGCGCTCGATCGAGGGGACTGTCGAGCCAGACGCACACCTCCACGGCGAGGTCGTCGTCAGCGAAGGCGCGCGGGTCCGCTCGGGCGCGTACATCGAGGGTCCGGTCGTAATCAAGCCCGGTGCCGACGTCGGGCCGAACGCTTATGTCCGGGGGGCGACCGCGATCGGCCAGGGCGTCCGCGTCGGAAACGGCGTCGAGATCAAGAACTCGGTGCTGATGGCCGAAACGTCGGTCGGTCATCTCTCGTATGTCGGCGACTCGGTGCTCGGAGCCGGGGTCAACTTCGGCGCCGGTACGGTCGTCGCGAACCTCCGGCACGACGAACGCTCAGTCCGTATGCGTGTCAAGGGCAGTGACGTCGACACCGGCCGTCGCAAGCTCGGTGTCGTGGCTGGCGACGACACGAAGACGGGGATCAACACTAGCCTGAACGCGGGCGTCCGGCTCGGCGTCGAGACGCGAACGATCCCCGGCGAATCCGTGCTCGAGGATCGCCTCGATCCGGAGACGGACGGCGAGTGAACCGGGGTAATCTGGATCGCTCGGTCTCATCTACAGGCGGGGTTGGCCGAGTGGCTCGGGACTCGACCCCGACGGTTCACCGACAAATCCACCGTTCAGTGTGGATACTTGACGCTAGCGTAAGAGGATGTCAATCGTAGGTACTGGTCATTCCGCCGTCGAAGAGTAGATCCCCGCCGTTGAGATGGGTCGCCAGCTCGGAGAAGCCGAGCACGAACAAATTCGCCACGTCGACCGGCGCCATCAGCTCCGTCGTGCGGGCCTGCCCGAGCATCACGTCCTCGACGACCTCGCGTTCCGAGAGCCCGCGGCTCCGAGCGGTATCGGGAATCTGATCGACCACCAGCGGCGTCGCCACATAGCCCGTGCTGACCGAAAAGGATCGCACCTCCCCATTCCCTTCTGCGGCGATCGACTGGGTCAGCCCGCGCAGGGCGAACTTCGAGACGTTGTAGCCGACCTTCTCGGCGGTCACGTAGTGGCCGTGCACCGAGGCCATGTTTCCGACACAGCCGGTGCCGTCGCCGCTTTCCTGAATCGCCGGCAGGGCGAGTTTGCTGAGATACAGCGGCGCCCGGACCATCACCGCGTGCATCCGGTCGTAGGTGGCCATCGGGAACTCCTCGATCGGGTCGATATGCTGGAAGCCGGCGATGTTGGCGACGTAGGACAGCTCGCCCAGCTCAGTCGCGGTCTCCACGGCCGCCTCGATCTCGGCGTCGTCGGTGAGATCTGCCGGCACCGGTTCGATCCGATCCGCGACCGCGAGCTCCTCGGCTTTTGCGAGTGTCTCTTCGAGTCCCGCCTCGTCGACGTCGACGCCAGCGACGGTCAGGCCGTTTGCCGCCAGGGCGAGCGCAGTCGCCCGGCCGATGCCCGACGCCGCGCCCGTCACCAGAGCGACCGTCTCCGATTGGAAGGACGGGTCGTCGACGTGGTGGATCTCCTCTGCGGTGAGCTCGGGCGCCTCGACGGTCGTGTCTGACATCGATCGGTGTTGCTCACCGCCAGCCATAGCCGTTGTGGACGGGCTCGACCCGAACGGACCCGTGATACGGAGGCTGTGTGGAGAGCGCTTGCCGGTACTCTGTGCGTGCTGCGCGAGTCGGAGCGGAGGGAGAGATCCGGCTCGAGCCGGCTACCAGGTCAGCCCTTCGTAGGTGACCCCCTCGCGGCGTTCGACGATCCGGCGGCCGTCGACGACGACCGGCTCGGCCATCCGATCGAACTCCGCGTCGAGAGCGGCGAACTCGTCCCAGTCGGTGACGACGAGTGCACCGTGGGCGTCGGCGAGCGCCTCGGCGGCGCTGTCGGCGTGCTCGATGTCGTAGTCTTCGAGCGTCGCGACCGGGTCGTACCCGACCACGCCGGCGCCGCGTGCCTCGAGTCCCTCGATCACGGGGATCGCCCGCGAGTTACGGGTGTCATCGGTACCGGGTTTGAACGCCAGGCCGAGCACCGCGACCCGCTTGCCGTCGGGATCGACGTACTGGTCGAACAGCTCCAGCAGGCGCTCTGGCTGGCGGTCGTTGAGCTCCGTCGCCGCCTCGAGCATCAGCGGCTCGTACCCCTGCTCAGTCGCCGAATATATAATTGCGTTGATATCTTTCGGAAAGCACGACCCCCCGTAGCCAACCCCCGAACGGAGGAACTGGTCGCTGATCCGGGGGTCGGTGCCGATCGCGTCGGCGACCTCGTAGGCGTCGATCCCGTGTTCCTTGGCGATGTTGCCGATGTCGTTGATCAGGCTGATCTTGCTCGCGAGGAAGGCATTATTTGCGTACTTGATCAGCATCGCGGCGTCCCGACCGGTCCGGATCACCGCCGGTTCGGCCTCAGTCGCCCGGCGAATCGGAGCGTACAGTTCCGCCAGCAGGTCGTAGGCTCGTTCTGCGTTCTCGTCGGCACCGAAGACGAGCTTGTGCGGGTTGCGGAAGTCCTCGAGTGCGGTCCCCTCGCGGAGGAACTCGGGGTTGGTGGCGAGCGTCGGTCCGTCGACGAGCGGGGCGATCTCTGTCTCGAGGGCATCGGGGACGACAGTACTTTTGATCGCGATGACGTGCTCGTCGTCGACGACCGCGTCGAGTGACTCGACGGCACTGGCGACGTAACTCGCGT
>OBKM01001040.1_pt1 | contig 11985 bp, 9 predicted proteins | sample 1519691 | NCBI WGS metagenome assembly OBKM01 (sample SAMEA37050418, study PRJEB22526) | metagenome | biome: saline pan; feature: lake; material: water | place: Egypt | collected 2015 | depth 0.5 m
ACGGCGTCGCGACCGTCACGTCGACGCCGTCGGATTCGAGCGTCGTCAGCGGCTCGATACACTCCTCGGCCCAGTACCCTTCCTCACTTACGACGAACAGCGCGCTGCTCATGTGTACACGACATTCGAGAGCATGAGTCAAAAGGGGTCCGCGTCCGGCAGCGTCGAGGCTGGGCGCGAGGTTTATAAGCAACCGCGGTAGTGCGGCCGGCGCGAGCTCGTGAGCGACGGGCGACCGGAGCGCTTGTGACAGCGCTAGAGTCAAGAAGCGATAAGTCTGAGAACCGGACAGGTGATGCTCTCAGCGTATCCAGGCTGAAACCTGGTAACCCCCCCACTGTGTGGGTAGCCTCGTCGTCGTCAGACTACGTTTGACTGCCAGAGGGAGCGAAGCTCCCTTACCGGTTATCCTGAGGAGAATACCACAAGAATACTGATACGACCAACAGGCCAGAAATTTCAGTTAACTGATATTAGGCGCCGTACAGTAGTGGTGATACTCTGTTGTCCTATCGCCTGTGTACACCTCAGTCATCCTCGGCCTGATCTTCGATGGTAAACTGAGTTCGGGGTGATCAGCTCTCGAAACCTTGATAAAACGGATGCGTATTACCAACAAGCCGTTTAAAAATTGTTAGTACAGCCGCATGAAATTCGACCAACACGATCACACTCACGACAATGATGATGACTTGTACTGGGGTCGAAAGTAGCCCAAGAGAGACAATGAGTGTGGTCGCACACGCCGGTGCGTGAACGGTATCCGTTGCGATCATCGCCCAGCTCGTTAGTACGATAGAGATGGTCGCACTTGCGGCCAGTCGAAACCCCTCTGGGGAAAACGCCGGTGGGGTTGCGGTAATGGAAATGCCAGACGCCAGCAGCGACCATGTAACAAGTCCAGCGATACCACCAATGAGATGGCTTCCGACGATTCGGTATGTCCGTGTCCGCTCACTGCGCCGTTCAAATGCGAGAATAAACGCTGACGGCCCAAGACTCGGAAAAATAAACGGCTGGCCACTTCCCTATGCGATCACACCGAGAACGGTGAACAGCAATCCAGCATAGAGGCTTGTACCAAGCCGTCGTCTCATAGTTGTAGATTTTTTGTTCTACACATACCTTTGGCGGTCGAAATGACTGGGATCCAACACGGAAGCGTACGATCTAATCGTGGGGTGGAGCTGATAGCCGGCGGAATGATGATTCGTTCAGCTATCGAGGATGCTACTCTTCGGTATCTTCTCCCATTGCGCGACGATAGATGTACGCCGCTGCGCCACCAATCCCGCCTAGGGCAGCGAGTGCGCCAAACCCAGGAACCTCATCCGAAACAGCATCATCTGCCTCGCCAGCTTCGTCTGCCTCATCATCAGCTTCGTCTACCTCATCATCCTCTTCAGCCTCCTCTGTTTCATCATCGTCATCACCAGCCATCTCGTCGTCTTCATCGGCATCTAGCGTCTCCTGTGCGGCGATTAGGTGTGCGTCCTCATCGATAACAGTGACCCCCTCAACGGCAGCAGCTCGGCGAACGAGGATCTCCGCTACATCGACCGCCAGATGACCCAGCTCACTCGTGTCGGTGTCAAGGAAGAATCGATCGCCCTCATGATATCCAGCAGCGTCTACTCCAGCGACGAACTCATAAAGGAACTCGATCTCCGCGACAGTCTCATCGGTGAGCGGTTCACTCAATCCGAAACTCGGCTGTACCGACCTGTCGGTCGTATCCCCGGCAACGAACAGTGTTGACTTGACTGATCCTTCAACGTCTGGTGTCCCATGAGCGTTGACGGAAACGGACTCAGAAACATCAAGCAGTGGGTGAGCAAATTCTGTTTCGGTGAGCTCATACAGGACACCGGTGTCAGTTGCTTCTGCGACTGGTCGGCTGCCGGCCGTCTCTTCGATAGCATCGAGCAGTGCGCTTACGTCATCGTCGCTTGGAATCTCTCCCGTCGGAATATGCCAGGCAATTCTGGTGTCACCGCTATCGGGGCGGTCAAAGCTGAGTGAGTCGTTCTCACGGTCACCGGCAAACGGATTGAGTGGGTTCCCCGCTTCACCATCGATCGGACCGCCAGCAGTTTCGTTGTCGCCGAGCCCCTCGGCAATTGGCTCACGAGCAATGATGGGGTGTGCGTCCTCATCAAGCACATCAAACCCTTCACGCTCAGCGATTCGTCGAGCGACAATTTCCGTAACATCGACCGGGATGTGTCCAAGTGTCGGGACTCCAGTGTCGACGAATAGACGAATCCCGTCGTCAGTCGTCTCGGCGTCGACAGCCACCTCAACCCCCAGCACAAGTGCTGCGAGCGTCTCAACTTCTTCGGCGACTGCGACCGCCTGCTCATCTGTCGGAACAGGAGTCAATTCGATCGACGGCTGAATAGTCGTATCGGTTGTTCCCTCGGCTGCTAACGTCGATTTCACGATCCCCTCACCTGGCTGACCGAACTCGTTCTGGAGGAACGACTCAGAGACATCAAGCACTGGGTGGAGTAGCTCGTCCTGCCCGCGAATGCCGGAGGCACTCAGTTCGACGCCACCGTCAATAATTGATGCTTCCGGGATGAGATCCGCACCGAGCACATCGGTAATTGTCTGTTCAAGACCGTTGAGTGCTTCTTCATCGACTTCCTCGGCGGTCGGAACCTCCCACGTCACTGCTGTCGTGTCGCTGACTTCGACGTCTCCCACCATCGAAGGGTGTGTCGTACAGATGTAGTCGGCAATCTCTCCGGCCAAATCATCTGTAAGCGTGAAGGCGACTTCGTTGCCGTCATCCTCCCAATTGACAGCGGAGTCATCCTCAAATCGACCGGCTGTTGACTGACTCAACAGCGAATCTCCGGCCGCGTCTCTGAACGCGAGCGGGTGAGCGGAATGACCGTCGTTCCGAATCACGTACCGCTCGCCGGTCTGAAGGGTGAGTGTCGGGTTTTCCACGCCGGTCTCGGCGACTCCGTCTGTGTTGGTCTCGGTGACTTCCCAAGCACTTGAACCGACATTATCCAACGTTAGATGTGGCCCCTCGTGGGCGGTCACTGGTGCTGTCCCAATGCCCGCGAGTACCGCACCGGTCCCGATTCCGGCCAGCAATCGGCGACGACGACGACCGAACGGATCGTTCGGGTCTGTCGCGTCGGTCGGTCGGTTGCGTGGGTCGTTCGTGGTGGTATCGCCGTTCGGATCGCGGTTCGAAGGCATGTATTGAATAAAACGTCCCCACGGATATAAATGACAGATGAGTTATACCTAACCTGTTTACCTCAAGGTTAACTGGGATCAAACACTAACTCTCATCCTCAAAAGGCGAACGGCGAAAGCCGTGAACAAGTAGGACACAGTAGTTAATCGAGGATTGGAAGTTGTAGACTATATTTTATGGGTTATTTGCGTGTATTCCTATCAGAATTATAAATAAACGGGAAATATTAAAAATTAGACGACCGACTCTTCTGGCGAATCGGCGTCGCGGAGGTACTGTTCGCCCCAGTCGATCATCTCCCGAATCACTGGCTCGAGTGCTTTGCTATGCTCAGTGAGGTGGTAGTCGACCGCTACCGGCCGGCCGTCGCTGACCGATCGGTCAACAAGCCCCTTCTCTTCCAAGTCTTTCAAACTATCAGAAAGCACCTTTCCGGAAACCGTGTGCATTCGGTCCTCGAGCTCGCTGAATCTGAGTGGTTCATCCTCCAGTAGGTGATAAATGATTGCTGGATGCCACTTCCGACCGAGAACTGCCGCAGCTGACTCCATAGGACACCAGTCCTCTTCGGTACACCAGGTTGGAAGAGCCTGCGTCTTGCTCATGACTAACACATCGGTGCTCACGCACATATGAGTTACTCCGAGTGAGTTAGTGAGTATTAGTCACCACTTCTTGCCTCGATTTTCGGTCCTAGCTCTACCCGTCGCCGTGGGCGTCGACGATCACGACCTCCCCGTCCTCGACGGTCACGTTGATGAGCGTCTTCACGTCGTAATCCGTGTCGTCGAGTTCGTTGTCGCCCGCCTTCTTGATCACGGCGACGACGTCGACAACCTCCGCGCCGACCTCGTTCGTGAGCGCGTCGAGGATCGCCTTCATCGTGCCGCCCGTCGAGAGCACGTCGTCCAGGACGAGCACGCGGTCGCCCTCCTCGACGTCGTTGATGTACATCTCCGACTCGGAGTAGCCGGTCTCCTGGAACAGCGGGACCTCGCCGTCGAGCCCGTACTGGCGCTTGCGGATGACGACGAGGGGAATGTCGGTCATCAGCGAGAGCGCGGTCGAGATGTGGATCCCCATTGCGGCGGGGGTGACGATCTTGTCGACGTTCTCCAACTCCGCCTTCCGGATGATCCTGATGACGATCTCCCGGAGTAGCTCCGGTTCGAGCATCGGAACGCCGTCGCTGATCGGGTGAACGAAGTACTGATACTCGCCTTTTTCGATAATCGGGGCGTCAAGCAGCGACTGCCGCAACTGATCCATGTCGCCGGTACTCGGGCGGATTAATAAAGCGTGGCGGTTGTCGGCTCCGAACGGACACGGGACGGATCCGTCACTCGAACTCGGCGGTGGGCACCACTTCGCCGACGACGCCGGCTTCGGCGGCCTCCGCCAGCGCGTCCGCGATCGCTCCGAGGGTGTCGGCGGCTAGGGCGTTGAGGCGTTTGGGTCCGTCGGCGGTGACCGTTGCCACGTCGCGGTCGCCGACGTCGAGTCGGAGCGTCTCCGTCCCCATACGGGACGCTCACCCGGTGGCGTGAAACCCGTTCGACAGACGCGGACGCGACCAAATGCGACGCCCTTCGTCCTCCAGCTACCGACTCGCGAACCGAACCCGAGCCGGAAGAGTAAACCGGCGTCCGTTTGTTATATGCTATCATTCAGTGATGACCCTCGAAATCGTTCCCACATGACCGCCGATACCGCCGATACCACTGCGACCGTGACCGCTGGAAGTGCGACCCGTCGGGGACTCGTCGGTGCTGCCATCGGTGCCGCATGGATCGCCGGACTGTTCGCCGCGAGCCCCCTCGTCGGCGGGTTCGCCGTCGAGACGATCGCCGAGTCAGTCATCGTGTCGTCGCCGGGGTGGCTCTCGACCGCGGCCGTGAGCACGCTCGGGTTCTACGCGACGCCGGTGCTCGTGGCGAGTGTCACGGCCGTGCTCGTCGCCATCCCGGCGGCGATCCTGACGATCCGACCGCTCCCGGAGCGGGGATCCCGGACGGTCGCCGTCGCGAGCCTTGTCGTCACCGTCCCGGTGCTGTACGCCGTGGGATCCGGCGTCTCGGCCGGGTTTCTCGTCGCCGTCGTGCTTTGTGTCGCTGCCCCGGCTGTGGTCGCGTCCGGGCTTCGACCGACCGGTCGACCGCAGACTCGACGCCGGTTTCTCCGACGCGTCGGTGCGTACGGCGTCGTCAGTGTCCTTGCCGGCGTCGGGCTCAGAACGGGGTTCGATCGGCTCGTCGGGCCGGGTGTGAGCGAGCGCGCGGGAGAGCCACTCCCGGAGTCAGTGACCCCGCCGGAGGGTGACCCCGCCTTCGCTTTCGACGGAATGCCGACGGCGATCACCGAGTACGGCGATCACTACGTGGTCGACATCAACGTGAACCCGCCGGCCGTCGATCTCGACGCGTGGCGTTTGGACGTCGAGGGTGCCGTCGACGAGCCGTACTCGTTGACGTATGACGAACTGCTCGACCACGACGACCGCGTCGAACAGCCGACGACGATGCTCTGTATCTCGAACCCGGTCGGGGGTGGCCTGATCGGGACCGGTCACTGGACCGGCGTTCAGCTCTCGGATCTCGTCGCGGCCGCCGCCCCGAACGAGGCGGCGGTAAGCGTCGTCACGCACGCTGCCGACGGCTACAGTGAGGCCATCCCGTTCGACTTGGTCGAACGCGAGGATGTCCTGATCGCGTACGGGATGGACGATCGGACCTTGGAGCCGGAGCACGGCTTCCCCGCTCGGCTGCTGATCCCCGGACGATACGGAATGAAGATGACCAAGTGGATAGATCGGATCGAGCTCCGCGAGGAGGAACACGAGGCGTACTGGGAGGAGCGCGGCTGGGACGAGCAGGCCGTCGTCAATCCGATGTCGTACGTCCGCGGTGCGGAGCGTGACGGCGACGAGGTCGTCGTCGGGGGCGTCGCGTTCGCCGGTCTCGAAACCGGAGTCGAGGAGATATCCGGCGTCGAGGTGAGCGTCGACGGCGGCGAGACGTGGGAGACGACCGAGCTGGAGCCGCAGATCGCTGCTCACGCGTGGCGACGGTGGCGACACGCGTTCGACGCACCCGGCCGGTCCGAGTTCGAGGTCGTCGCCCGCGCGGTGCTCCGCGACGGAACGGTCCAAACCGATGTCGAGACGAGCCCGCGGCCGAGCGGTGCGACCGGGTGGCATCGCGAGACCGTCTCGGTCGAGTAGGCGGCTCCGACCCGTCAACCCTTTTAAACCTCTTCGCGCGTGTCGATACCGGCGTAGATGTACCACGCGGCCGCGTACACGCCGACGAACAACAGATAGCCGACGACCAACCCGCCGGTTCGTCGAACGCCGAGTCCGCCCGGAAGCGTCGTGGAGAGGATCCAGAGCGCGACGACGAACACGACCAGAGAGAACAGTCCGGAGAGGGCGTACACGCCGAGATCGGACGTGAGTCGGTCGCGCATACGACTCCTCACGGTGCCGATTTATAAACTATCACCGGTTCCGGCGTCTCGACCGTCCCCCGCTCCGTTCCGATCGTACGCCCCCTGTCGACGAAGCTCGCCGGCTGCCCGGAGCACCGCGGGCGTCCGACAGACCCCGGACTCGCCGGCCGCCTGCGCGATCGCGCAGTTGTTACAGTCGGCACAGACGGCACGGGCCTCGGGCTCCGCTCCGGCCCCGAGCAGCCGCGCCGGGAGCTCCGGCTCCGCATAAAAGGGGCGCGCCATTCCCACGAGGTCGGCGTCGCGGGCGAGCGCGTCGTCCAACTGGGCCCGATCGCGGAGCCCGCCCTCACACAACACGGGCGCGTCGACCCGGTGACGAACCCGCCGACAGAGGTCGCGGTTCCAGCCGGGCTCGCGGTCGTAGACGAACGACTCGATCCAGTTACCGGCCGCGACGGCGGCCGCGCGCGGCAGCGATCCGAACGCCTCGCGAAAGCCGTCACGGAACCGTTCGTCACGCCAGGCTGACGCGGGGAACGCGCCACGCACGACGCTCATGTCCCAGAACACGCTCGTCCGGACCGGGACGACCCCGTCGAACGGACCCTCCGTGCCGGCGAGTCGCTCGCAGGCGGCGACCGCGTCGTTGTCGGAGAGGTACGGGCCGATCCCCGGAAGCGTCGGGCGTTCGGAGGGGATCTTCGTTAAAAGGGGGACGTCGCCGGCGCGGTCGCGGATCGCCTCGGCCAGCCGCTCAAGAAACGCGACGCCGACGCCGGGCGTCCCGTCGGGGCCGACGGCCGGATCGATCCCGAACCGGTCCTCGCGCCGGTTATAAAAGGGTGAGAGGAACTGCTGGACGATCCCCATGTTCGCGCCGGCGATATGGATCGCGTCGTACCCGGCGTCGACCGCGCGGGCGGCCGCCCGAGCGAAGTCGTCGACGAGCGACTCGACCTCGGCGGTCGTCATGACTCGCGGCGAGAGGTCGAGAAATCCCAGTCGGTCGAGCGCGCGGAGGACTCGCGGCGGGCGGGAGACGGCAAGCTGGTGGCGGTCGGGATTGGCTCGCCCGTAGGCGTCGTGCCAGACCTCCATGGAACGAAGGCCCCCGTGTTCCAGTTGGATCGCGATCCGCGACCCGTGCGCGTGGACGGCGTCGGTTAGGCGAGCCAGATCGGCGACGAAGTCGGGGTCGTGGACGCGCGTCATGCCGGGCGCGGCGCAGCCCCCTTCGCCCGTCACGATCGTCGCTCCTTGATGGATCAACCCCGCGCCGGCGGCCGCGGCGGGTTCGAGGTCCGCTATTAGGCGGTCGACGGCGTCGTCGCCGTTGCCCGCACATTCCAGTACGGGGGCGCGGTACAGTCGGTTCCGGAGTCGTACGCCGGCGAAATCGACGGGATCGTCGAGGGTGGGCGGTCGTCTCTCACGCGGCACCGCAGTCATACCGGTGTCTTGATCGTCGCGTCTCTTGACGTTTCCTCCGATCGCGATCCGCGGTTTTCAGAGCGGTCGCGATCCGCGGTTCTCCGACCGATCGCGCACCACGGAATGAACGCCGTCGCGCTTGCGCGGATTGCAACCCATATATGCCCCCGGCCACACGTACGGACATGAACGGGAACCGGTTCGGCCGACTCTTTCAGGTCACCACGTACGGCGAGAGCCACGGCGAGGCGATGGGCGTCACCGTCTCGGGCGTCCCCGCCGGGGTCGAGCTCGACCAGGAGGCGATTCAGGCACAGTTGGACCGGCGGAAGCCGGGTCAGTCGATGATCACGACCTCCCGGGGCGAGCCCGACGAGGTCGTCGTCAACTCCGGCGTCCAGGACGGCTACACCACCGGCACCCCGATCGGCATGGTGATCCAGAACAAGGACGCGCGCTCGGGGAAGTACGAGCCGTACGTCACCGCGCCGCGCCCCTCCCACGGCGACTACACCTACTCCGCGAAGTTCGGCACGCGCAACTGGGGCGGCGGCGGGCGCTCCTCCGCGCGAGAGACGGTGAACTGGGTTGCGGCCGGCGCGGTCGCCGAGCAGGTCCTCGACGCCTCCGAACACGACGTGGAAATCAAAGCGCACGTCAACCGGATCGGCGACGTCGAGGCCGACGACGTGAGCTTCGAGCAGATCCTCGACCACTCGGAGGAGAACGACGTGCGGTGTGCGGATCCGGAGGCGGCCGCGGAGATGCAGGAGCTAATCGAGGCGTATCAGGAACGAGGCGACTCCATCGGCGGCTCCATCTACTTCGAGTGTCGCGGTGTCCCGCGCGGACTCGGCGCGCCCCGGTTCGACAGTTTCCCCGCGCGCCTCGGACAAGCCATGTTCTCCATCCCGGCGACCACGGCGGTCGAGTACGGGCTCGGAAGGGGGGCGACCAACGTCGCCGGCAGCGACCGCAACGAGGACTGGACGTTCGACGACGGCGAGTCGTTCGAGCACGTCGAAAGCGAAGAAGGAGACCCTGTCCCGGTCGGCAATGACCACGGCGGGCTTCAAGGTGGCATCACCACAGGGGAACCGATCTACGGGGAGGCAACGTGGCACGCGCCCACCTCGATCCCGAAAAAACAGCGCTCGGCCGACTGGGAGACGGGCGAGGAGAAGGAGGTCCAAGTGGTCGGACGACACGACCCCGTCCTCCCGCCGCGAGCGGTGCCGGTCGTCGAGGCGATGTTATACTGTACCGTCCTCGATTTCATGCTGCTCGCCGGCCGAATCAATCCCGACCGCGTCGACGGCACCCCCGGACAGTATAACACCGACTACCATCCGAGCAGTCCGGACAACCAGTAGGTCGCGGCGGCTGGATCCCCCGAGTCACACCACGATGGTTTCGTCGACGACGACCAACAGCACGAAGCCGACGAGGAACGCCCCGGTCGCGGCGTCCGCGTGGCCGTGGCCGTGTGAGGAGGGGATCAGCTCCCGGAAGACGACCGCGAGCATCGCGCCCGCCGCGAACCCGGCGGCGACCGGGAACAACCCGGCCGAGATCGACACCAGCGTGAACCCGAAGACGCCCGCGATGACCTGCGGACCGAGTCCGGAGAGGGTCGTGTAGACGAGCACCCGCCAGTTCGACAGTCCGGTCTCGCCCATCGGAACCGCGAACGCGAAGCCGTCGGGGACGTTCTGGAGTCCGATCACGACCGCGAGCAGCAGCGCCACCTCCTCCAGCCCGGAGGCGAAGGCGACGCCGATCGCGAGCCCCTCCGGCGCGTTGTGGAGGGTGATCGCGCCGCCGATGAGCACCGCCTTCCGGAGCACGGAGTCCTGCTCGTCGATCGATGCGGTCGGGTCGCCGAGCGATGCGTCGGGAGTGGTTGCCGCCATCGAGGCGGCGTCGTCGTCGGTCGCGCCGCCCTCGGGCAGCCACTCGCGGTACTGCGCGTGGAGATGGGGTATCGCGTAGTTCCCGACCAACAGCGTGACCCCGCCGAGGAGCACGCCGACCATTACGGTAGCGAGCGTCCCCTCCTCCATACCCGGGAGGACCAGCCCGAACACGCTCGCGGCGACCATGAGCCCCGCTGCGAGCCCGAGCGCGGCGTCGTAGGTCCGATGGGTGACGCGCGCCCGAGCGAACACGGGGAGCGCGCCGAGGCCGGTCGCGAGCCCCGCGGTCCCGGTGACCGCAACCACGGTGAGAAGGTCCGACATGCCTCGGCGTACCGTCCCGCAGTATATAAGTCCGGTCGACGACCCGTAGCCTCGTGTTCGAGGTATGCGGGTCGCGAGTGTCGCACCCGTCGCGTGGTCGCATCCGTCACGACCGCGGCCCGTCCGTCTCACGCCCGCGCGCGTGCGCCGTCTTTATAAGCCGCCACGCGTAACTCACGGTAAGTTCTATGTCAGAGCAGAACGAATACGGAGCCGGCCAAATTCAGGTCCTTGAGGGCCTTCAGGCCGTTCGTAAACGTCCGGCGATGTATATCGGATCGACGGACGGGCGCGGGCTCCATCATCTCGTCTACGAAGTCGTCGACAACGCCATCGACGAGGCGCTTGCCGGCTACTGTGAGCAGATCGACGTCACGATCCACGACGACGCCTCCGTGAGTGTCCGCGACGACGGTCGCGGGATCCCGGTCGACACTCACGAGGAGTACGACCGACCGGCATTAGAGGTCATCATGACCGTCCTCCACGCCGGCGGCAAGTTCGACTCCAAGTCCTACCAGGTCTCCGGCGGTCTCCACGGCGTCGGCGTGAGCGTCGTCAACGCGCTCTCGGAACGCTTGGAGGTCGAAGTGAAACGCGACGGCGGCGTCTTCCGACATCGATTCCAGCAGGGAGAGCCGGACGAGGACGGGTTCGAGCGCGTCCGGGACATGGAGGCCGACGAGTCGACGGGCACGCACATCCGGTTTTGGCCCGACGACGCGGTGTTCGAGACGACCGATTTCGAGTTCTCGACGCTCTCAAACCGACTTCGCGAGCTCGCGTTCCTCAACTCGGGCGTCGAGATCGCGCTCGCGGACGACCGGGACGGCGAGGCGGAGACGTTTCGCTACGACGGCGGTATCCGCGAGTTCGTCGGCTATCTCAACGAGACACGAACTCCGATCCACGACGAGGTCATCTACTTCGAAGGCGAGGACGACGGAGTTCACGTCGAGGTCGCAATGCAGGCGACCGAGGAGCTACAGGGCTCCGTCCACGCGTTCGCGAACAACATCAACACCCGCGAGGGCGGCACCCACCTCACCGGGTTCAAGACGGCGCTGACTCGGACGGTCAACGACTACGCCAACGAGCACGGGCTCGTCGATGATCTGGACGCCAACCTCAAAGGCGAGGACGTTCGTGAGGGACTCACCGCGGTCATCTCGGTGAAACACCCTGACCCGCAGTTTGAGGGACAGACGAAGACCAAACTCGGCAACAGCGAGGTCCGCGGCATCGTCGAGTCCGCAACCCACGAGCAGCTCGGAACCTTCTTCGAGGAGAACCCGGACACCGCACGGAAGGTCGTTCACAAGGCCGCCGAGGCCGCTCGGGCGCGGAAGGCGGCGAAGAAGGCCGAGGAGCTGACGCGCCGGAAGTCGGCGCTGGAGTCCTCGGCGCTGCCCGGCAAGCTCGCCGACTGTCAGACTCGCGACCCCACGGAAGCGGAGCTGTTCGTTGTGGAAGGCGACAGCGCCGGGGGAAGCGCAAAGCAGGGTCGAAACCGCGAGAATCAGGCGATCCTTCCGCTTAAAGGGAAGATCCTCAACGTAGAGAAACACCGACTCGACCGCATTCTGGAGAACGACGAGATCCGCGCGCTGATCACCGCGATCGGCGCGGGGATCGGCGAGGAGT
>OBKM01001041.1_pt1 | contig 11975 bp, 12 predicted proteins | sample 1519691 | NCBI WGS metagenome assembly OBKM01 (sample SAMEA37050418, study PRJEB22526) | metagenome | biome: saline pan; feature: lake; material: water | place: Egypt | collected 2015 | depth 0.5 m
CGAGGGCCAGACCGGACTCTCGACCGCCTTCGACATGCCCTCGCTGATGGGGCTCGACTCGGACGATCCGATGGCGCTCGGCGAGGTCGGTAAGGAGGGCGTCGCCGTCGACACGCTCCGCGACATGGAGATTCTCTTCGACGGCATCGACGTCGGCGAGGTGTCCACCTCCTTCACGATCAACCCCTCCGCGCCCGTGATCTACGCGATGTACGTCGCCATCGCCGACCAACAGGGGGTCCCACGAGAGGAGCTTCGCGGCACCCTGCAAAACGACATGCTGAAGGAGTTCATCGCCCAGAAAGAGTGGGTGATACCCCCCGAGCCCTCCCTCGATCTGGTGACCGACACGATCGAGTTCGCGGTCGCGGAGACGCCGGCGTTCAAACCGATCTCGGTGTCGGGATACCACATCCGCGAGGCGGGGTCGACGGCGGTCCAAGAGCTCGCGTTCACGCTCGCCGACGGCTTCGCGTACGTCGAGGCGTGTCTCGACCGCGGGCTCGACGTCGACGCGTTCGCCCCGCAGCTCTCCTTCTTTTTCAACTCCCACAACTCGATCTTCGAGGAGGTCGCCAAGTTCCGCGCCGCCCGGCGGATCTACGCGACGGTGATGGACGAGTGGTACGGCGCCGAGGCCGACGCCTCGAAGCAGCTCAAGTTCCACACGCAGACTGCCGGCCAGTCGCTGACGGCCCAACAGCCCCTGAACAACGTGGTCCGCGTCACGCTGCAGGCGCTGGCCGGTGTCCTCGGCGGCACCCAGAGCCTGCATACCAACTCTTTCGACGAGGCGCTCGCGCTCCCGTCCGAGCAGGCGGTGCGCGTCGCGCTTCGCACACAGCAGATCATCGCCGAGGAGTCCGGCGCGGCCGACATCGCCGACCCGCTCGGCGGCTCCTTCGCGGTGGAGTCGCTCACGGAGGAGGTCGAGTCGGAGGCGATGACGTACATCGAGGAGATCAGAGAGATGGGGGACGGCTCCGTCCGTGACGGCGTGCTCCGGGGCATCGAGCAGGGGTACTTCCACCGGGAGATCCAGCAGTCGGCCTACGAGTACCAAGAGCGCGTCGACGAGGGCGAGGAGACGGTCGTCGGCGTCAACGCCTACGAGATCGACGAGGACACCAAGCCCGACCTGCTGCACATCGACGAGACGACGCGGGACCGACAGCTCGAGCGGCTCGAATCCGTGAAAGCCGAGCGCGACGACGAGGCGGTCACGACCGCCTTAGACGACCTGCGCGCCGCAATCGACGACGGGGAGAACGTGATGCCGGCGATCGTTACGGCGGTGAAGGCGTACGCGACGATGGGGGAGATCATGGAACTCTTCGAAGCGGAACACGGCTCGTACCGCGAGCGGATCGGCGTCGTATAAAAACCGGTCGAACGGACGCTCAGACAGCGTCGACTGCCTGTGCCGATTCGGCACACCAGGCGTTTCCTCTGCGTCCGGCCCGCCGAAGCTCCATCTCGACGACAGAGCCGGTTTCGAGCGACGACACTTCGGCCTCCACGTCGTCGTCGTCGTACTCGACGACGTGGAGCGTCCCGTTTCGCGGGTGTTCACGGAGCGTCACCGCGCCGTGGTCGTTGCACGCTCTGACGACGGTGTATTTGCCAGTCCGGTTCATCACGCGTGGCGATACGTGTCGTTCGAAGTTAATGTTTTGGCGGTTTCCAGCGTTGTGACGACAGCCGTCCACGAGCGGGGCGCTTTTATCCGACGGACGGTCATCGGCGAGTATGACGGCAACGGAGATCCCCGAGAACCATCCGCGGTACGCGTCGCTCGTGACGCGCCACCGGATCGAGGCGGGCGTCGAGAAGGGGATCACCTCGAAACAGGGGCTCATCGCGCAGGGGCGCGGCGAGGCGTTCGACTACCTGCTTGGGGAGCAGACCCTCCCGAGCGCGGACGCCGCCGAGCGCGCCGCGGCGGCGACGCTGCTCGCCGCCGACCACCCAGTGATCTCGGTGAACGGCAACGTCGCGGCGCTGGCGCCCGCGGAGACGGTCGCCCTCGCCGACGCGGTCGGTGCCGACATCGAGGTCAACCTCTTCAACCACACCGACGAGCGCGCCGCCCGGATCGCGGATCACCTGCGCGAACACGGGGCCGACGAGGTGAAGGGACTGACCGGAGACGGCGAAATCCCGGGCTTGGACCACGCGCGCGGCACCGTCGACGCAGACGGGATCGAAGCCGCAGACGCCGTCGTCGTGCCGCTGGAAGACGGCGACCGGGCCGAGGCGCTCGCCGCCATGGGCAAAACGGAGATCGTTATCGACCTCAATCCCGGGAGCCGCTCGCCGCGGACGGCCGCGATTCCGATCATCGACAACCTCGTCCGCGCAGTCCCGAACGTGACCGCCCACGCTCGCGACCTCGCCGGCGCCGACCCGACAGCGCTGCAGGACGCCATCGACGAGTTCGACGCCGACGAGGCGCTCGCCGCGGCCGAGTCGGCGATCCGCGACGGCGCGTTCACGACGGACGCCGACACGTAGCTCGCGTCTGCCGATCGCCGGCGAAGCCGGAGGGTCTCCGATCGGCGTCGGGGGCGTCGGAAGTGAAAAGTCACCCGACGGCGTACCTCGGGTATGGAACTCGACGAGACGGACCGCGCGATCCTTCGGATCCTCCAAGCGGACGCTCGGACGCCGTTCTCCGAGGTCGCCCGCCGGATCGATATGTCCAGCGCGACCGTCCACGATCGGGTCGGTCGGATGGAAGACGCCGGCGTCATCGAGGGGTACCACGCGGAGATCGACCCGAAGGCGGTGGGGTACGGCGTCAGCGCGTTGGTCGGTCTCCGCGTCGAGCAGGGCCGGGAAGAGGACGCGCTCGACCGCCTCCGAGACATCGAAGGCGTCAGGGAGATCCACCTGACGACGGGCGAGTGGGACGTGATTCTTCGCGTCGTCGCCGAGGACACCGATCGCCTCCGTGAACTGATGTTCGAGCGCATCGCCGAGATGGACGGCTTCTCGCGGTCACAGACGATGATCATCCTCGGCACCGACTACGAGCTCGACGGCCCGCCGATCTGAACGCGGTTCCGATGGGAGACGCCCCGTCGGCGCAATGGCGTCCCGGTGACACAGGACCGGAACGCTCAACTCGGGAACACCCGGAACGGAGAGCATGAGCACTGGGGTCGAAGAGCGGTTCGGATTATCGCCGGAGCGCGCGTGGGCCGTCGTCGTCGGCGGCGTCACGGCGCTGCTCGCCGTCGGATCGCTCGCGCTTCCGGGGATCGTGTACGACCGGTTCCTCTGGCGGTACTTCTGGGGGCCGGTCGCCGCGGACGGACAGGGCGCACAGTGTGCCGTCCGCGACGGCGGTTCGACCGAGCTGCTCGGGAGCAGCGAGGCGTGTGCGTCCGCTGTCGAAGCCGGAGAGGTCGTCGCGTTCCCCGGATACACGACGATCTCGACGGTGAGCTACGTCGTGATCCTGCTGGCGATGCTGATCGGCGTCGTCTTCCTCCTCCGTCGGCTGGAGATCGGCACGGACCTGCGGTTCTTCTACGCCCTGTTCCCGTTCATGCTGCTCGGCGGCGCGCTCCGGACGGTCGAAGACGCGGGCATCGCCGCGCTCCGCGCCGAGACGGAGCCGCTGATCTCGTATCCGGCGAGCGCCCTCCTCATCAGTCCCTTCATCTACTTCACCATGTTCGCGTTCACGCTCGGCTGCGTTCTCGCCGCGTACGCGCTCGCCGACCGCGGACTGGTCGACGAGTACGCGCGGCCGCTGTTCGCGATGGGGACGGTCGGACTCGCGGCGACGTTCGCGTACCTCTCGTATCTCTCCGTCGCCACCGACTACGTCGACTTCTACCCGATCATCCTCGTGTTGACGCTGCTCATCGCGACCGCCGCGACCGCCGTCACGTGGGTCCTCGCGACCCGTTACGAGCCGACGGTCCGGGAGGGAACCGGCTTCGCCGGGTTCCTCATCATCTGGGGACACGCCGTCGACGGCGTGGCGAACGTCATCGGGCTCAACTGGATGCCGGAGCTGACGGGGACGTCGAACCTCGTCCCGAAACACGTCGTCAACGAGCTGATCGTGACCTGGACCGGGCGGCTGCTCCCCGAGTCGATCGTCTCGATCACCGGCGACGCGTGGCCGTTCCTGCTCGTGAAGCTGGCGGCGGCGACGTTCGTCGTGTGGGTGTTCAACGGGGAGATGTTCGAGGAGTCCCCGCGGTACACCCTGCTCCTGCTCATCACCGTGTTGGCGGTCGGGCTCGGCCCCGGCACACGCGATATGCTCCGTGCGGCGTTCGGGATCTGACCGGTGCGGCTCGGACCGCCACCTTATAAATCGTCGCGGCGGTAACGAACTCGGTAATGCTACAGGGCGTCAACGTCGCGCTCGGCGTGTCGGGCAGCATCGCGGCGGTGAAAGTCGTCGAACTCGCCCACGAGCTCCGGCGTCGGGGCGCGAGCGTGCGCGCCGTCATGTCGCCGGCGGCGACGAGCATCGTTCACCCGTGGGCCGTCGATTTCGCGACGACCGAGCCGACCGTCACGGAGATCACCGGCAGCGTCGAACACGTCGAGCTCTGCGGCCGCGAGGGGTGGGCCGACGTCCTGCTGCTCGCGCCGGCGACCGCGAACACCGCCGGGAAGATCGCCTCGGCGGTCGACGACACGCCCGTGACCACCTGCGCGACGACCGCGCTCGGAGCGGGCGTCCCCGTCGTGATGGCGCCGGCGATGCACGAGCCGATGTACGACCACCCGGGCGTCCTCGACGCGCTCGACACCCTCGAGGCGTGGGGCGTGACGTTCGCGGACCCGCGGATCGAAGAGGGGAAAGCGAAGATCGCCGCCGAGGCCGACATCGTCACGGAGGTCGCCCGCGCGACGACGCCGCAGACGCTCGCGGGCACGCACGTCGTCGTCACGGCGGGCGCGACGAAAGAGCGGATCGACCCCATCCGAATTTTGACGAACCGCGCGTCCGGGAAGACCGGTCGCGCGGTCGCCCGTGCGCTGTACGTCCGCGGCGCGAAGGTGACGCTCGTTCAGGACGGGCCGGAGGTCCCGTACGCCGACGTCGTTTCCGTCGAGACGGCCGACGAGATGATCGACGCGTGTCGGCGAACCGCGGCGACCGCCGACGCGCTGATATCGGCGGCGGCCATCTCCGATTTCACCGCCGACGCCGTCGACGAGAAGATCCGGTCGGGATCCCCGCTGTCGGTCGATCTCCGACCGACCGCGAAGCTGATCGACGCCGTCAGACAGGCGTATCCGGACCTTCCGATCGTCGGTTTCAAAGCCGAGACGTCCGGCGACGACGCCGCCATGATCGCGGAGGCCGAGCGGATCCGCGACCGCGTCGGACTCGCCTTTGTCGTCGCCAACGACGCGAGCGTGATGGGCGCAGACGAGACGCGCGTGCTCCTCGTCGGCGACGACGAGACCGACCCGGTGGCAGCGAGCGGTACCAAGGACGCGGTCGCGGGACGGATCGCCGACCGGTTGGCGGCCTCGATCGGGGTCGAAAACTGAACGACTACCTAGCTCGTCGGTCGTTCAGTTCTCTGTTATCAACACGACACCCGTGGAGTCTGAAAAACCCGTATCGGACTCCTGTATCGACGCGTATACAAACTGTTTTGAATCGGTAGGGAAACATCCCAGTAGAGACTCCAATGTACGCAGAGACGGCCACACTCGGCTCCGTCGGAGGTGTTGTGGGTGGCTGACGCCGACACCGACCCCGTCGACGGCGCTGCAGGATCCGACGGGGGTGCCCGCTCGGGCGACGTCCCCGTCGATCCGGGCGCTACCGGGTCGGACCCTCGAACGTCCGGTGCGCTCATCCTCCCGGTCGAGGAGACCTCGACCCTCCGTGCCACGGTCGCACACGCCGTCGAGACCGCCATCGACCGCCGGTTCTCGGCGGTACACCTCGTGGCGATCGCGTCGTGGCGAAACGACGACCCCGGCACCGCCGATCGCACAGCGGCGGCCGAACGGATTCTGAACCGCGCCGTCGCGTGGGCCGAGTCCGACCTCGCCGACGCAGACGCCGACGCTATCGCCGTCGAGACAGCCACTATCGGCGGCGACGAGTACCTCTTCGGGCCAGACGACTACGTTCGGGTGCTCACCGCCTACGCCGAAGCCAACGGCGCGGAAACGGTCCTACTGGACCCCGAGTACACGCCCCTCGGCAACACGACGCTGCTCCAGCCGCTGGAGTTCGCGCTCTCGTCGACGCCGCTGGCGGTCGAGACCGCGCCCGTGACCCGTCCGACGCGTCGCGAGCGGCTCAGAACGGAGGCGACCGGAATCCGATTCGCCGCGCTGTTCGGCGTCTCGCTGCTGTTCTACTTCGTGCTCGGAGACCCGCTCTACTGGTTCGACTGGGTCACCGGCGTCGCGAGCGCGACGATCGTCGCGATAACCCTCTCCCGGGTCAGCCTCGACGCGGACCCGTCTTTCCCGCGGACGCCGATGCGGCTGGTCCGCGGTGCGATCTACGTCCCGGTCCTGCTCTTCGAGATCGTCAAGGCGAACCTCGCCGTCGCTCGGGTGATCCTCGATCCCCGCCTCCCGATCGACCCGACGATGAACCGCGTCCGGGTGTTCGTCGGCAGCGGGCTGCCGATGATGACGCTGGCGAACTCGATCACGCTGACGCCCGGAACCCTGACGGTCCGTGCCCGCGACAGCGAGCTGTACGTGCAGTCGCTCCTGCCTTCTGCTCGGGACGGGCTGTTCGACGGCTCGTTGGAGCGGTGGACTCGGTTCATCTACTACGGCCGGAACGCGGCCCGGCTCCCCACGCCGCGAGAGCGCGACGACGTGGCAATCCTCCAGGGTCCGGACGCGACGGACGAACTGCCGATCTCGCGGGCCGACGGCGGCGTACCGGACGAGAGTGACGGCTCTTCCAGCGATGCATCGACCGACGCCGACGACGAAGCCGCCCCGACCGAGGTGACCGACGAATGACTCTCGTCGACACCGTCATCGTCGCCGGCTACACCGTGAGCGACTTCCTGCTTCTCGCGGCCGCCGGGTTCGTCGTGTTCGCGATCGGAATGTTGTACCGCGCGGTCAAGGGCCCGACGATGCAGGACCGAGTGCTCGCAGTGAACGTGCTCGGAACGAACACCGTCGTCATCCTCGCGATCTTGGGCGCCGCGCTGTCGGAGCCGACGTTTCTCGATATCGCGCTGATATACGCGTTGTTGAACTTCCTGATGGCGATCGCCATCTCGAAGTTCACCGTCGAGCGGGGTGGTGTGTTGTGATCGACGCCGTCGAACCGGTCCGGATCGGCCTCATCGTCGTCTTCGTCCTGCTGGGGCTGTTCTTCACCTTCGTTTCGATGACCGGTGTGATCCGGCTGCCGGACATCTACTCGCGGGCGCACACGGCGTCGCAGGCCGACACGCTCGGCGCCGGGTTCGCGCTCGCCGCGGTCGCGCTCGTGATCGGCTGGGAGGGCGCCGGCTTCAAGTCGCTCATCCTGCTGTTTTTCATCTTCGTGACGAACCCGACGGCGGCTCACGGGATCGCCCGGGCCGCCTTCGAGGAGGGAATCGTGCCGTGGACCGATGGGGATGATCGCCGATGATGGGGACGAGCCTCTTCGCGTCGGTCGGCGCTGCGCCGCTCGCCGCTGTCTCCGCGGCTCCGCTCGCGACGACCGGTCCCGAGGTCACGGCGATCGAGGCGAGTCTGCTCATTTTCGTCGTGATCACGGCGACCGTGACGGCGCTCGCACGCGACGTGTTGGCGGCGGTCATCGTCTTCGGGGCGTACAGCCTCGGCATGGCTGCGCTGTACACGTTCTACCGCGCGCCCGACGTGGCGATGACCGAGGCCGCCATCTCCGCCGGCGTAACGACGATCCTGCTGTTGTTGACGCTCGCGAAGACGACGCGGATCGACCACGAGATCGCCTTCGAGTCGGTGAACCTGCCCGCCGCGGGTGCGGCCGGGTTCCTCTTCGTCGGCCTGCTGTTGACGATGGCCGACGTGCCGGCGGTCGGCTCGCCGGACGCGCCGGTGTGGTCGAACGCGGACGTCACCCAGTGGTACATCACCGAAACGTACGCACAGACCGGCGTCGAGAACACGGTGATGGCCGTGCTGGCGGCGTTCCGCGGGTTCGACACCTTCGGCGAGGCCGTCGTCGTCTTCGGCGCGGGGGTCGCGGCGCTGATCGTGCTCCATCGGGAGGTGTTCGCATGAGCGACGACCGCTCGAACGACGCGGCGGCGCGTCCCCGTTCGAACCGCCTCGATTCGCGGACGCCTCAGGGTACGCCGTACACTGAGAGTCAGGTCATCATGCCGACGGTGAAGGTGGTCGCCCCGTTCGCGTTCACCTACGGGCTGTTCGTCACCTTCCACGGGGGCGGATCGCCGGGCGGCGGGTTCCAGGGCGGCGCGATCATGGCCGCGGTCGTGTTCATGATCGCCTTCGCGTTCGGCATCGAGGCGACCCGCCGGTGGCTCGCCAACACGGTCGTCGTCGCGCTTGCGGTCGGCGGGACGCTCGTGTTCGCCGGCATCGGGCTGACGACGATCGCCCGCGGCGGCGCGTTCCTCCAATACGAGCTGCTTCCGGTTCCCCTCGCCGAGATCGACCGGGTCACGTACGGGATGGAGGCCGTGGAGATCCTCGGGATCGCCGCCATCGTGAGCGGCGTGCTCATGGGGCTGTTCTTCGTGCTCGCGAGCGGGTTCGCCCCAGAGCCGAGCGAGCCACGAGAAGAGACGCCCGAATCCGGCGATGCGACCGCGTCGGGTTCGGCTGCGGCGTTCGACGAGGCCACCGCGACCGACGAACCCACCACGACCGACGAGACCGCCGTCTCCGATGGGGGTGACCGATGACACACCTGATCGCTGCCGAACTCGCCGCGATCGCCTCGACACTCGGAACCGCCGTCGCGACCGGCCCGCTCGACGTGCTCGCCACGCGCCACGCGTACGTGGCGTTCGCGCTGCTGTTGTGTATCGGGCTCTACATGATGATAGCCAACCCGAACCTCGTGAAGAAGATCATCGGACTCAACCTGTTCCAGACCGCCATCTTCCTCCTGTTCGTCGCCTCCGCGTACGTCCGCGGCGGCGCGATCCCGATCGTCGCGGAGGGCGCGGGCGAGACGGGGCGGTTCGTCAGCCCGCTGCCGCACGTGATCGTGTTGACCGCAATCGTCGTCGGGGTGAGCCTCACCGCGGTCGGGCTCGCGCTGTGTATCCGGATCTACGACGAGTACGGAACGCTTCGGACCGACATCCTGCGCGAACTGATGCGCGAGGACGGATCGCTGCCCGGCTCCACGCCGGGCGTCGACGACGCGACCGAGGGGGGTGAGACGGATGACTGACGCCCTGCTGCCGCTCGCCGTCGTGGTCCCGATCGTCGCGGCGACGCTGCCGCTCGCGCTCGGGCTGCGATACGACGACGTCGGCTGGCCGATCGCGGCGGCGACGACGCTCGGACTCGTCGGCATCGCGGCCGCGGTTGCGGTCGAGACGTACGCGAACGGGCGGTTCACCCACGAGCTCGGCGGCTTCCAGCCACCGGTCGGGATAGAGCTCGTCGCCGACGAACTCTCCGCGGCGGTCCTCGCGTTGATCGCCGTGGTCTCGTTCGCGACGCTCGCGTTCTCGCGGGTCGCCGGCCCTCGCGGAAACGCCTTCCACAGCGGCTACCTGCTGTTGGTCGGCGGACTCGCGGGAATCGTCCTCACGGGCGACCTGTTCAACCTGTTCGTCTTCCTCGAGATCGTTGGCCTCACGACGTACGCGCTCATCGCGGCGGATCGATCGGGTGCGAGCGCGTACGCCTCACTCAAATACCTCGTGTTGGGAACCGTCGGCGCCTCGCTGTACCTCGTCGGCGTCGGCTACGTCTTCCTCGCGACGGGGACGCTCAACATGGTCGATCTCCAGACGCAGATCGTCGAGCAAGCGAGCTACACCGACCCGCTCATCCAAGCTGGCTTCGCCTTCATCGTCACCGGCTTCGCGCTCAAAATCGCCTTATTCCCCGTTCACACGTGGCAGCCGGACGCCTACCAGCGCGCGCCCGACGCGGTGACCGCGCTCGTCGCCGCGCTCGTGTCGACGGCCGGCGCGTACGCGCTCATCCGGGTGACGTACACCGTCTTCACCGTCGACTTCCTCGCGGCGAACGACGCGATCACGGCGGGGCTGCTCGTCGTTTCTGGCGTCTCGATCCTCGCGGGCTCCGTGCTCGCGGCGATGCAGGCCGACCTCAAGCGGATGTTCGCGTACTCCTCCGTGGCGCAGTTCGGCATGATCGCCGCCGCGGTCGCCCTCGCGAACGAGACCGCGCTGCTCGGCGGCCTGATCCATCTCGTCGGCCACGGACTGTTGAAGTTCGGGCTGTTCCTCGGCGTCGGGCTGCTCGCGCTCGGCTACGGCGCGCGGCGGATCGAAGCCGTCGCGAGCATCGCGCGAAGCGCCCCGTACACGTCGGGGGCCATCGCGGTGTTGGGGCTCGCGCTGGTCGGCATCCCGCCGTCGATCGGATTCCTCGGCAAGTGGTACATCGGCGTCGGCGCCGTCGAGTCGAGCATGGCCGGCGGCGGCTCGGCCGGTATCGGTATCGCCGCCGTGATCTTCGTCAGCACGCTGTTCACGCTGGCGTACGTCGCGCGGCTGATAGAGCGGTTCTACTTCGCCGGCGTCGGGCTCCCCGGCGGGCACGGCGAGACGGCGGGCGACGCCGCCGGCGGGGGCCACGGTGTCGTGGCCGACGGCGGTCACGAGACGAGTGACGACTCGGCCGACGGCGTCAACGCGCCCGTCCCGCTGGACGGTGCACCGACCTCGCCGGGCGTCCCCGATCGGGTGCCGCCCGCGCCCCTCGCTGTGTTACTCGTGACGACCCTCGCGGCGGTCGCGCTCGGCTTCGCCGGGTTCGGCTTCTTCGAGTGGTTCGAGCCGTTCCTCACGGAGGTGTTCGCATGACTGACGCTCCAATCACAGACTTGCGTCCGCTACTGGCGGTTCTCGTCTCGTTCGTCGCGACGTTCGCGATCGTCGCGTCGTATCGCTCCCCGAACGTCCGCGAGGGGTGGACGATCGCCGCGGCGGTCGCGAAGTTCGCGATCGTCGCGTCGATGCTCCCGGCCGTCCTCGACGGCGACGTCTTCGAGTGGTCGCTGGGGGCGTTCCTCCCCGGTATCGAGTTCGTGTTGCGCGCGGACGCGCTCGGGATGCTGTTCGCGTTCCTCGCGAGCGGCCTCTGGATCGTCACCTCGTTTTACAGCATCGGCTACATGCGCGGCAACGACGAGATCAACCAGACCCGGTACTTCGCCGCGTTCGCCGTGTCGCTGTCGGCGACGATGGGGATCGCGTTCGCGGGCAACCTGCTGACGATCTTCGTCTTCTACGAGATCCTCTCGATCGCGACGTATCCGCTCGTCGCCCACGACGAGAGTAAAAGGGCCCGCTCGGCCGGGCGGAAGTACCTCGCGTACACGATGTTCGGCGGCGGGGTGCTCGTCCTGGCGGGGACGGTCCTCGTCTTCCTGCTGGCGGGGACAGTCGACTTCACCGCCGGCGGGATTCAGGAGCTGGCGAACGCCGACCCCGGCCTCGCGATGCTTGCCTTCTTCCTGCTCGCGATCGGGTTCGGCGTGAAGGCCGGAATTATGCCGCTTCACCAGTGGCTTCCCGAGGCGATGGTGGCCCCGACGCCCGTCTCCGGGCTGCTCCACGCGGTCGCGGTCGTCAAGTCCGGCGCGTTCGGCGTCTCGCGGGTGATACTCGACGTGTTCGGCCCCGAACTCGTCTTCTCGCTGTCGCTCCCGTTCGGGTTCACGGCCGGACTCGTCATGTCGACGATCGGCGCGATCACGCTGACGGCCGCCTCCGTTATCGCCTTACGGAAGGATCACCTGAAACAGCGGCTCGCCTACTCGACGGTGAGCCAGCTGAGCTACATCATCC
>OBKM01001042.1_pt1 | contig 11967 bp, 11 predicted proteins | sample 1519691 | NCBI WGS metagenome assembly OBKM01 (sample SAMEA37050418, study PRJEB22526) | metagenome | biome: saline pan; feature: lake; material: water | place: Egypt | collected 2015 | depth 0.5 m
AGCTCGACCTCGGGATGCATCCAGCGAAACCGCTGGTACTGCCAGTAGGTCTCGACGGGAAACTCGACCGAGCGGCCGCCGATTTCGTGAACCACGGAATCGCGCGACGAGAGTCGGTACAGCAGCCGTGGCACGCTCAACCTCCAGTACAGCGATCTCAGGGGGCTCCGGAGACCGAGCCTGTCGAGGCGCCGTTTGAGCGCCGTCACAGCGCGTCCTCCAGTAAGACGCATTTCGCCGTTCAGTTGAGCCTCGCGCCTCCTTGAGTGTTCCGCGCCGAACCGGCTCGTTCGAGCTACCCGTCCGTGAGCTGTGCGTAGAGGTCGGCGTCTACCGGCTCGGTCCCGAGCAGCCAGAGCGCGACGACATACGCCGCGAGGCCGACGGGGACGCCGACGGCGAGGGCGAGAACCCCGCTCGGAAGCAGCGTTTGTGTCGTCACCAACGCGCCGGCCGTGAGCCCGCCGGCGAACACCGGTTTGAGGAACGAACGACTGTACGGGAGCATCCGCTCGAAGTACCAGACCTCGGCGAGTTTGGTCAGGTTGCGGACGGCGAGCACGCCGGCGGAGGCTACCGCCGCGCCGACGAGCCCGAACGCCTGGATGAACACGACCGTGAGAACGACGTTGAGGACGCCGAACACCCACTCGTTGACCATGACGACGTACTGGTGGTCGGTCATCATCAACAGGTAGCCGCTCGGACCGGTCGCCGCGTTACACAGCTGGCCGACGAGCACCAACAGCAACACGACCGCGCCGCCGGTGAACTCGGGCCCGAACAGCCCCAGTAGCTCGAGCCGAAAGACGCCGATCAGGAGCGCGACCACCAGGCTGATCGTGAAGATCCAGCGCGTGACGGCCCCGTAGACCGCTATCAGGTCGGCGCGGTTGCCGTTCGAATAGAGCCGGGAGACGACCGGGGCGAACAGCTGGTTGGCGGCCAGCAAGGGGATGTACAACACGCCCGCCAGCAACACGGCCACGTTGTAGACGCCGACCGCCGTCGACGAGAGGAACACGCCGACCAGCAGCACGTCGAGCCGCCCCTGCATCACCGTCCCGGCCTCCTTCGCCGTCAGCGGTAGCGAGTAGTTGTAGTAGCGCCGAACGGTGTCACGGGTCGCCGCCGGCGAGCGGAGCGTCGGGCGAATATCGGTTCGCGTGAGGAACAGGTACGTCGCCACGCCGAGGGTGAGAACGCTCGCAACGACCATGGCCGCGACGACACCGAACACGGAGCCGCCGAACGCGAGCGCGCCACCGACACAGAGCACGCGCACGACCGGTTTGAACAGCCGCTTGCTGAGGACCTCGTACTCGATTATCTCGAGCGCACGGAACGTCGCATACAGGAGGTTGGCGACGGTGTCGAGAAACAGGATCACCGCGAACAGCCGGAACACACCGACAAACGTCGGTTCACGGAGCGTCAGCGCGTTCACCGTCGGCGCGAAGACGAACAGCCCGCCGGCGACCGCGAGACCGCCCCCGACCGAGGTGAGCCACGCGAGCGCCAACAGGAACCGCCGTTTCTCTGGCGCGTCCTCGTACTGCGGGAGATACCGGACGATTGATTTGTCGCTGCCGAGGTTCGTGAGCAACAACGCCGTGAACGCGAGCGTTTTCCCGTAAGCGAACAGCCCGTAGAGGCTCGCCCCGAGCCACCGCGAGACGAGGAAATGCAAGACGAACTCGCCCGCGTCGGAGACGACCTTGCCGACGGTGTACAGCGAGCCCCCGCGGAGGATCGTCGCGAGCGACGATCCCCGCGTGGCCGGGTCGTCTCCGCCCATGTGTCTCACTCGGACTGGGCACGCAACGCTGTTTGTATCTGTCGGGTCCGCGCCGTCCGCTCACCCGCGTCGCTCCGTGCGCCGTGCGATACGCCTTTTATTATCGACACCGTAGGTCGAGTGTATTTCAGATGTCCGAGCCCGGGAGTCGTTTCACCGCGCCGCGACCCGTCGACCCGCGCTCAGTCGACGCCGAGCGTACCGGCGAACCGTGCGATCTCGCGCCCGAGTCGACGCGACAGACGGCGGTGACAGACGAATGAGTTCCGGGGAGAGACGCGGCCGGTGGCGGGGTCCGTCGGCGGTGTTCGCGCTGCTGCGTCGATTCACGGTGATCGTCGCGCTCGGCTGGCTCGCGGTCCGCTGGCTCCCGCTGTGGCGGGTCCGCCGGCGGGCGGCGGTCTGGTCCGTTCGGCTCCCCGACCGGCTGCTGCCGACACATCTCCGAGTGTTGCCGCCCCCGGATCGCGAGTATCTGGGGGTCTGGGAGGTGCCGCCCGCCGAGGCGCGCCGACGCCTCGAATCGACCTACGGCTTCAGCCAGCAGGTCCGAGCGTATCTCCACGCCTACGAGCGAAACGGGGCGATGCGGTACGAGGAAGCGAGCTACTCGTACCGCCCGGACGGGTTCTTCGGCCCGTGGCAGCTACACGTCCGGCTGTTTCCGACGGCCGACGGAGAGACGGCCCTCTGGTGTCACTGGGAGCGCAATCCGACCGTCGCCCCGCTGGCGCATCTCCGACAGGACGGGTACGACCCGGCTGCAGGCAAACGGCGATTACAGGAGCTGCTCGACGAGCCGCTTCGACTCCCGACCGACGAGTGACGAGGCAACTCGGTCGTCCTCCTCGGCTGTCCGGTCCCGTCCCACACCCGAAGACGGAGCGCCGCGTCGGTCCTGCTCGATTCCGCAAACTGGGTGAATCGACCAAACACATTTGCTCGTGTGGGTCAAGGGTAACTCAATGAGTTCGATCGGACGCCGGCTCCGGACCGAGTCGCTGACGCCGCTCCACTGGGGGGCGATTCTGCTGGCACTCGTGACCGCCGCGGTGCATCTGGGGATCGGAATCACGATCCTCCCGAGCACGCTGGGGGTGTCGTTTCTCCTCGCGACCGGCGGCTTCGTCGGCGCGGTTCTGCTCGTCCTGTTCGACATCCGTCGCCGGCTCGTGTACGCGGCCGGCATTCCGTTCACCGGGGTACAGATCGTGCTCTGGTACCTGTTGAACGACATCTCGGGCATCGGCGATATCGGGGCCGTAGACGCCATCGACAAGATCGCACAGCTGCTGTTGATCGTCGCACTCGTCGTGCTTCTCCGTCGTGAGTCGTAGCCGTCGACCACCGCCGCGTCAGGGGTCGGCGTCGCCGCCGCCGGCGAACGACGACCCGTCGACGATCCGTCGTGTGCGCGGCGGTCTCGTTCTCGCCGTGCGCCGTCGACTCACCCAGCCATTCGCGCGACGGCTCCGGCTCAGCCGGTGTCGACAGCTACACGCCGTTCGTCGGCGGCTCGCGCCGGCCCGGTACACCGATTGCGACCCGTTCGCGCTGATCGAGATCGACCCGGAACGGATCACCCGGAGCGTCGTCGAGACCGCACCGAAACGACCGCAGTGGGGGCGCGTCGTCGGTGGCGACTGGGACCGACACGGGGAGCCGTTCGCCGAGCGAGCGGTGCCGCGAGGACTCGAGCAGCGGTTTATCGAGGGGCGCCCGTGGGAGGAGACTACGCTGTACGACGCGTTCGTCGACCAGTTACGGCGGTTCGGGAACGCGTGGGGCCACCGGTCGATGGCGGGGTTCGCGGCCCGCTGTCGGGAGATCGAGGCGCTGTACGAGTCGCTTCGCAGTGAGGGGTACCGGCGACAGGAGCGGCTCGCGGGCCTCGACCACCCGCGGCTGGCCCATCGCGCCGACGAGATCGGCGTCGACATCGGTCGCGACGGAACGCTCTACTGGCGTGCGTACGGCCAACACCGCCTCGCGCTGGCGCAGCTGCTCGGCCTCGAGTCGGTTCCCGTCGTGGTGCATCGGCGACACCGCCGCTGGCAGGAGCGTCGGAATCGGCTGCGAGCGGGGGCGGTGAGTCTCGACGATATCGAGACGAACGATCGCCCCGCGGGCGAATCGATCCATCCGGACCTCCGGGCGTTCGGCACGGCGGGGACCGCGCGATGACTGCGGCGACCAGCCGGTCCGCCGTCGACAACGCTGCTCCGTGGCAGTCGGTCGCGTCGGCAGTCGTCGCCGGGAGCGTCGTCGTTGGCGGGGTGTGTTACGCGCTCGCGGCGACCGGCTCGATCCGGCTGACCACCCCGGTCGCCGGGAGCGTCGTCGGGGCGTTTCTGCTGTACACGTCCGTCGTCGGGGCGGCGGTGACGAATGCGACACGGACGGCGGGCCCGCAACGGCTCACGCTGGCGACATGGCTCACGCTGGCCCGGGGGTGGCTTCTCGTGCTGTTCGTCGGTGTCGCGGTCGGCCTCGCCGAACCCCCGGTTTCGTGGCTCGTCGTCGGTCTCTTCGTCGGATCGGCAGCGGGCGACGTGGCCGACGGGTGGGTCGCGCGCCACACCGACACGGTCACGGCGCTCGGCGCTCGGCTCGACACCGAGACCGACGCGTTGCTCGTGTTGGTCGGGGCGGTCGCGGCCGTCGGCATCGGAACGGTTCCGGCCGTGTTCCTCGCGGTCGGCCTCGCGCGCTACGCGTTCGTCGCCGGAGTGGCGATTCGCCGGACGCGCGACAAGCCGGTGTTCGATCTCGAACCGAGTCGCTTCCGGCAGGTCACGGGGGCGGTGATCATGGCCACGATCGCGGTCGCGTTGGTGCCGCCGATCGATCCGGTGATCTCACGAGCGATCGCGTGGGTCGTGACCGTCCCGATCCTCGTCCACTTCCTGTGGGACTGGCTGGCCGTGTCGGGACGGACGAACCGATAGCGTGGCCGGGGATGTCAGCGGCGGAATGTTCATTCGACTCGCGGGATAACGGCGACCGATGACTGCCGACGAGGCGACGCGCCACGTGGTCGATCCGGGCTGTGAGTACATCGTCGGCGACGCGATCACGCACCTCGCCGAGTGCGACGATGCCGCCGCCGTGTTCCTCGACGACGCGTGGGCCCGGCCACAGCGGCGCGAGCAGCGGAGCGTCAGCTATCAGCTCCACCCGTTCGATGCTGACCAACCGGCCGACTGCGAACAGGTGACCGACGCGCTGACGACGACACAGATTATCGACGCCTGTTACGACGCGCTCGCGCCGGGCGGCTGGCTTATCGCCGACGTCGACGACTGGCTGTTGCCGCGGTTCGTCTCGTACCTCCGTGAGACGTGGGGTGACGCGACCGAACAGCATCGAGGCGGTGGCTTTCGTCGGATCGGCGGCGTGACGTATCTCACCGACGAGGGCGAGCCAGACCGCGAAACCCACGGCCCGTTTCTCTCGACCGGCGGGTACGCCGTCGTCTTCGCTCACAAGGGGCCGACCGACCGCCGAACGAACGTGTCGGCACGACAGGTCGCCCGATGGCCGACCGAAACGTACGGCCGCGGCGGGCGGGCGAAGCCGGTCGGCCCGTACGAGGCGTGGCTTTCGGGGCTCGTCGACCCCGGCGAGCGCGTGGTCGTCCCCTGTGCGGGCACCGCACCGGCGGCGGTCGCGGCGCGTCGGCTGTTCGGCGAGGCGGCGCGGTTCGTCTGTATCGACGTCGAGCCGGCGGCGTACGAGGGGTTCAAAACGCGGTACGACGAGGCGTTCGATCGCTGACGTTCGCGCGGTCGATACCGGTGTGCAGTCGACAGCGACCGCCCGAGGTGAGGGCGACTGCGACCGCCGTCTGTGCGATCAGTCCTCTCGCCGCTTCTTCATCCCCTGCCGGGTGAACTGCGGCTTCGCCCGGATACCACGTTTCTCTCGGAACGATCGGTAGAGCGCGACGGCGAGCGGGGCGGCCAGAAGCAACACGACCGCGGCGAGCCGCCACTCGTTCGCGAACGAGTAGAGGATCGTCGCCGAGAGGACGCCGACCGCGAGCAGCACGGAGTAGGCGATCCGCATCGCGAGCTTGTCGAGGACGTTGGTGTCGTCCTCGATCGTGACGTCGACGTGGAGGTTCCCGCGATTCGCTCGTTCGAGGAAGTCGTCCGCCTTCGGCGGGACGGTGAACAGCGCCTCGGCGGTGCGTTGGGCTTGTCTCCCGGCGTCTTCCGCGAGGTTGCGGGCGGTCCGCTCGTAGTACCCCTCTTCTTTCAGGTACTCCGTCGCCGTCGAGATGAAGTCGAACTCGGGGTCGAGCGTGACACAGACCCCCTCAACGACCGTCGCGACCCGCAACACGAGCGCGAGGTTCGGCGGGAGTCGGAGGGGGAACTCGTAGATGGTCGACTCCACCTGCTCGATGATCTGGTTCACCTGGTACTGCTCGATGTCCTCGCCGCTGGCGTCCGCGATGGCCAGCTCCATCACGTTCCCCATCACCTCGCGGTCGGCCTCCGGCGAGAGCGTCCCCATCGCGATCAGCGTGTCCAGTATCGCGTCGATATCCTGCCGGGCGACGGCGACGTAGAAGTCGACGATCTTCTCCTGAATGAACGGGTCGACCCGCCCGGCCATCCCGAAGTCGTAGAAGATCACGGCGCCGTCGTCGTCGACGGCGAGGTTCCCGGGGTGCGGGTCAGCGTGAAACACGCCGTCGTCGATGATCATCTGGAGGTATACCTCCTGAAGCGTCCCGGCGATGGCGGTCCTGTCGTGTCCGGCGTCGTCGAGCTCGTCGATCCGGCTGATCTTCGTCCCGGGAATGTACTCCATCGTGAGCACGCGCGGGCCGGAAACCGCCTCGTAGGCGGTCGGGATCCGGATCCGGTCGTTGTCGGCGAAGTTGGCGCGGATCTCCTCGAGCATCCTGCGCTCGCGGCCGTAATCCATCTCCTCGCGGATCGTCTTCGCGAACTCGTCGGCGAGGTTCTCCAGCGAGAAGGCGCGCCCGCTGCCGATGAACCGCTTGACGAGCGGGATCGACCAGCGGATCGTTCGGAGGTCGGCCTCGACGAGGGTCTCGATGCCGGGGCGGCGGACCTTCACCGCGACCGGGTCGCCGTTGTAACGGGCCGTATACACCTGTCCGAGGCTGGCGCCGCTTATCGGCTCGCGATCGAAGTCGTCGAACGTCTCGTCGACCGGGCCGAGCTCGTCTTCGAGGACGATCTGCGACTCCTCCCACGGTGCCGGCGGGACGTCGTCTTGGAGCCCCTCTAACACCTCGATGTACGCGGGTGGGAGGATGTCGGGACGCGTCGAGAGGAGCTGTCCGAGCTTGATGAACGTCGGTCCGAGCGTCAGCAGGATGTCGAGGAGGATCGCTGCGCGCTCGCGCTGGGTCTCCGCGTCGACGTCGCGGCTCCGACCGAACAGCAGGAATCGTTTCCGGTCCCGCCAGTAGGCGATGATCAGCGGCGAGAACTGCCGCATGACCACGAAAAATCGCCAGTACGCGCGGAGGTTAACCAGCGTCACCACCCGTCAGGCGTCGTCCCCGTCGGTCGCGCCGGTCTCGTTGACTTCTGTGTCGACACCGTCGGGCGCGTCGGCTCCCGTCTCGTCGATCGGAATAGAGCGGGACCCGTCACCGCTTCGCTTGGGAATCCTCACCTCGAGGACCCCCCGGTCCATCTCGGCGTCCGCGCCGCTTCCGTCGGCGTCGCTCGGGAGCGGGAGTTCGGCATCTAAGAACAGCGGGCGGTCCTCGCGGACGTATCGGAATCCGTCCGGAACGGCCTTCTCGCGGCGACCCTCGATGACGATCCGACCGTCTTCGGCGAGCACCTCGGTCGTCTCGGGGCTCGCGCCGGGGAGGTCGACGACGAGCACGTACCCGTCGTCGGATTCGAGCAGATCCGCGAACACCGCGTCCGGGAGGTCCCGGATCGCGTCACGTAAGGCTGACATGAATGTGGGTACGGTCGCCGCGGCGAAAAAGGTGTGGAAACGGGGGAGAGCGGTCGTCCCGGCGCGGCCTCGCGGCTCACTCTTCGCGACGCGAGTCGCCCAGTTCCTCGATCCGCTCGCTCACGTCCTGTCCGGTGGATTCGCCCGGGAGGATATCTCCTAACGCGGCGCCGAACGCGGCGGCAGCCCAGATGACGGTCACGCGGGCGAACGCCTCCAGCCTCGTCGGACCGCCCTCGAAGAGTCGCCCCCACAGGGCCATGGTGCCGAGGGAGACGAGCAGCGAGATGGCCAACACGGCGACGAGTCGACGCGGGAGGAATCCGAAGATCGGATTCGGGTCCTGGAGGTCACGGAAGTCCGCGAAGTAGAGGAGCCCCCACGTCATGACGAGCACGAAGAGCACGTTCGCGACGAGAAACACGGGAATGCCGCCGACGGAGGTGGCGACCAACCACTCGGCGATGTCGAAGACCCCGTCCTCGACCAGAAGCGGGAGCGACAGGAGGATCCCGCCGACGAAGGACTCGGCGATGTCGCGGGTCGTGTACTTCGTGATCTGCTTGGTGAACGCCTGGCTCCCGGGCATCCGGTTGACGAGCGAGATGGTCTGTCGAACCTTCTCGCGTTCGTGCGGATCGTCGACGGTGTCTTTCAGGCGGTCCAGCTTCTGCAGTAGGTCGTTGATGTCCGGGTCTGCCGGCCCGCGGGGCGGATTCGACGCGTCGTGCCCGCCGCCGTCGGGACTCGGCGGAGCGGCGTCCCCGGCGCCCGACGTGGACGGTTCGTCGGAGCCGCCGGAGTGGCCCTCTGAAGTCATCGGCGAATACTCTCCGACATCACAACTAAAGGGTACCGTTCGAGCCACCGAATAATTTAAATGTGTGAGTCATGTTAACTCGTAACACGAGGTGAGTGCCGACGACATCACGGACCCGGAACCGACCGACACCGATCGACGAGTCGTACCGCACCGACGTCCAGTCCACGACCGATTCGCCCGCCTTTTTCGACAGCGTCAGCGCGCTGCAGGCGCGACCGCCGAATCGTGCCGAACGGAGCGTTCGCGTCTCGTGCCGAACGGAGCGTCTACGCTGGGGTGACAACTCGAGTCTCGCCGGTCACGAGTCACTGATCGGCGATCCGTCCGAGAAACGCCGTGAGTGCGGCGTTAAACGCCGTCGGCTGTTCGAGCATCGCGAGGTGAGCGGCGTCCTCGACGATCGCTCGCTCGCAGTCGTCGATCCGGTCGGCGAAGTAGTCGTGATACGACGGGGGGGTCAGCGTATCGTGCGCTCCGACGAGCGCAAGCGCCGGCGCTGAGACCGTGTCGAGTCGATCACGGACATCGAACGCGTGACACGTCCGGAAGTCGCGCTCGGTGACGGCCCGGCCGCAGCCTCGCATCGCCGCACGCGAGAGTTCGACGTACTCCGGCGGTGGATCGTGGAACAGCCGGTCGGGCTCGTGTAACAGGTCGATCGCGCGATCGAAGTCGGTGGCGAGCGCGTCCAACAGCTCCGCGGTGACCGCGAGCTTCGCGCCCGTTCCCGCGAGCACGAGGCCGTCGAGCGAGCGGTCCCGTTCGAGCGCGACCCACAGCGCCACGGCCCCGCCCAGCGAGTTGCCACAGAGGACGGTCGCTTCCGTCGCCGCCGCGACGGCGACGACATCGTCCGCGTAGGCGTCGAGCGTCTCTCGGCCGGGCGGCGTGTCGACGTCGGCGCTGTCACCGTGCCCGGACAGATCGAGCGCGACGATCGGATATCGGTCGCTCACGCGCGACTGAGCCTTCCAGACGTCTTTGCTCCCGCCGCTTCCGTGGACACAACAGACCGTCGGCCCGTCGCCGTCCCGGTCGAAGACCCGATACGCGGTGTCGCGACCGTCGTGGGTGACTCGTTCCATGCGTCGATCTCCCGCGCGCGATTTATAAACGCCCGGCGACGCCCGAGCGCCCGGGCGACCAGCACGGACCCAGCCGCCCGGCAGCGATCGCCCGGCGGTCGTGATCTCACAGCGATCTCACCGCCACCTCATCGCCACCTCACCGCCACCTCATCGCCACCTCACCGCCACCTCACCGCCACCTCACCGCCACCTCACCGCCACCTCACCGCGACCTGAACCGCAACACTACCGCTGTCTCCGATTTTCGCTCACGTCATGCGATTTTACACGATGGGTTTAAATACTTTGGCGCCTAACTTGTAGTTAGCATGAATCTCAAACAGACCCGATCGGCCGGCGACAGCGCGCTGCTCCGCCGGTACGAGTACGAGGACGGGTGGGTCGTCGCCGCCGATCTGGGCGCCGGCGCCGAGAACGCCAGCGTCGATACGGTGGGCGACACCGCGATCGTCGTGATCGAAGGCGACGGCGAGCCGATCGAATCGGAGTTCGAACTCCCGGGAACGGCCGACAGCGTCGTGATCGAGAACGGCGTCATCACGATCGAGGGGGGACGATGAAACTCACCGTTCGACCGTTGAAACAGAAGGACGCCGGTCGCCGCCTCGCGGCGATCGACCGTGTCGCAGCCGACGAGCTCGGGCTCTCCGGCGGTGACTTCATCCGCGTCGAGGGCCCGGACGGCGCCGCGATCGCTCGCGTCTGGCCCGGCTACCCGGAGGACGACGGCAGCGGTGTCATCCGTATCGACGGGAAGCTCCGTCAGGAGGCGAGCGTCGGCATCGACGACAAGGTGACCGTCGAGTCCGTCGAGGTGAACCCGGCGAACCGCGTCACCATCGCGCTGCCTCAGCGGCTCGGGGTGCGCGGCGACGTGGGGCGGTTCCTCCGCGACAAGCTCGCCGGGCAACCGATCACCCAGGGCCAGACCGTCCGCGTCCCGTTCGGGTTCGGTCTGATGGGCGGCGGACAGGGACAGGCGGTCCCCGTGAAGATCGCCGAGACCGCACCGTCGGGAACGGTCGTCGTCACCGACGCGACGGAGATTACGGTGTCGGAGAAGCCCGCCGAGGAGATCGTCAGCGGTGCGAGCGCGCCCGGTGAAGGCGACGCAGACGGCTCCCCGGACGTCACATACGAGGACATCGGCGGGCTCGACGACGAGCTCGAGCAGGTCCGTGAGATGATCGAACTGCCGATGCGACACCCGGAGCTGTTCAAGCGGCTCGGGATCGACCCGCCGCAGGGCGTCCTGCTCCACGGGCCGCCGGGCACGGGGAAGACGCTGATCGCGAAGGCGGTCGCCAACGAGATCGACGCCAGCTTCCACACGATCTCCGGCCCGGAGATCATGTCGAAGTACTACGGCGAGTCCGAAGAGCAGCTCCGTGAGGTGTTCGAGGAGGCCACCGAGGAGGCCCCCGCGATCGTGTTCATGGACGAACTCGACTCGATCGCGCCCAAGCGCGAGGAGGCCGGCGGCGACGTGGAACGGCGCGTCGTGGCCCAGCTGCTCTCGTTGATGGACGGGCTGGAGGACCGCGGCGAGGTCGTCGTCATCGGCGCGACGAACCGCGTCGACGCCATCGACCCCGCGCTCCGGCGCGGCGGGCGCTTCGACCGCGAGATCGAGGTCGGCGTCCCCGACCGCGACGGCCGCAAGGAGATCCTCCAGGTCCACACGCGGAACATGCCGCTGGTGGAGGAGATCGACTTAGACGAGTACGCGGAGAACACCCACGGCTTCGTCGGCGCCGACCTCGAGTCGCTCGCGAAGGAGTCCGCGATGCACGCGTTGCGGCGCATCCGTCCGGAGCTCGACTTGGAGAGCGACGAGATCGACGCCGACGTGCTGAACTCGATACAGGTCACCGAGACGGACTTCAAGGAGGCGATGAAGGGGATCGAACCCTCCGCGCTCCGGGAGGTGTTCGTCGAGGTCCCCGACATCACCTGGGACCAGGTGGGCGGACTGGAGGAGACGAAAGAGCGCCTCCGCGAGACGATCCAGTGGCCCCTCGAGTACCCCGAGGTGTTCGAGGAGCTCGACATGCAGGCCGCCAAGGGCGTCCTGATGTACGGCCCGCCGGGCACGGGGAAGACCCTGCTCGCGAAGGCCGTCGCCAACGAGGCGGAGTCGAACTTCATCTCGATCAAGGGGCCGGAGCTGCTCAACAAGTTCGTGGGCGAGTCCGAGAAGGGCGTCCGCGAGGTGTTCAGCAAGGCCCGCGAGAACGCGCCGACGATCGTGTTCTTCGACGAGATCGACTCGATCGCGACCGAGCGCGGCGGCAACACGA
>OBKM01001043.1_pt1 | contig 11966 bp, 7 predicted proteins | sample 1519691 | NCBI WGS metagenome assembly OBKM01 (sample SAMEA37050418, study PRJEB22526) | metagenome | biome: saline pan; feature: lake; material: water | place: Egypt | collected 2015 | depth 0.5 m
GTTTTGACCCTTATAAGTCTGTTCGAAGTTTCCAATTTCTGTCCTGCCATTTTTTCCTACGAAGCAGAACACCTGGTCAGCATCAACGCCTCGCCACTGCTGATTCTGAATGCGAATCGCGTCCTCGCTCAGTTCTTTAGCAAGCCGATCCACGCTTCGCAATCGGGTCTGCTCTGCTAATCAGGATACGATTGATTCGAGATTAGTTTGTAGAGTGTCTTCGGAGTCGGCCCTCTCACGGAGCGGTTCAGGATGCTCGGACGGGTCTGAATCTAACGATGAAGGCATCTCCGGTTGCTGGAGTGGAGTCCCAGTCTGACCGGTTGTATACTCTTGGAGAACCGCATCAACGAGTTGCGGAGCCGGTGCAAATCCGTTAGTTCGCAAGATTTCTCGGATTTCATCTCGTTCCTCTTCGAAGCCGTCATCCTCGTGAGCCTTTGTCCCGCCAAACACGAGCCGCGACTCATACTGCGCTTCCAAGTCATTGAACAGCTCAACCAGCTTCTCAGCTTCCTGTTCCCAGTTATTACTGGACTCCCCCACTAAGCCGGTGATGATGCCCCAAACCAAAGCCGATTGCACTGGCTCCTCATGAATCAGTCGCAGTACACTCCCTAACTCAAATCCAAGATTCTCTCCTGGCCCCAGCTGCTGTTTCGATCAAACAATTGGTTCGTCTCGTACTACTTGTGAACGGATGGAAATCGACAGCAGGCGTTGCCAGAGTTCTTCATCGGCATTATCGAAATATCCCCGATAGGCCAGTAGAGCTACATCGTCTATGAACCGCTGAATACGCTCAGGAGTCTTACTTACTTTCGCCTCTATCCGACGTTCCAAATCCGTATCTGGGGCTGTTCCCCCATCACCAGTCATCAGAAATTGCTGTTCTTTCTCGCTTAGGCCTCGTTGCCCATCCGGATCAAGCTCATCCAGATTCCAGAGCTGCTCACTCATAGGATTGGCTTATAAACGACGGAGAAAAAGTGGTTTCGGTGCTCACCTCAACGAACTTTTCCGGTTTTGACGGGCTTGTATGCGACGTACTCCGCCAGCTATACCCAGCAAATTACGATTGAAGCAGCACTAGCCGAGGATGCTTTGTGAGGTACTGATGATGTTGGCGACGTGGAAACCTCGAGGCCTCGATGCACCAGAGCAGCTCCAATCAATTCTGGGTGAGAGAGAACTTCGATAAGAGCGAGAGGCATCACTGAGCAGCAGACCTGGCTTCTGCTATCAACTACTCGCCTTATTTAACTACGAAGGCACCGACCGCAGGTAGCACAGTGCTCATCATGGGGCGACCCAATCGAATCACATACCGGACAGCGAGGGGCCAAGTCATGGCCACAAGTCGGACAGAGTCGCTCCGCTGTTTCCGTGCCACATACCGGGCACGCTATTTCGTCACCCAGCTCCGGAGGTTCTCTTGTGGGCTCTCTACCAGTAGGGTCTTCTTTTAGTTCGTGTCCACAAGTGGGGCAAAGTGGGTCTTTCGTTTCGGTATCACAGATTGGACACGTCTGTTCAGTCCCCGATTTCGGCGGTTCACCCGTGGGCGCTTCGTCAAGTTCGTGCCCACATGTCGGACAGAGGCGGTCCGTTGTCTCAGTGTCACAGACCGGACAGCGGCGAGCGGTTTCGGGCTCTGGTTCGGGCGTTGGCTCGGGGGTTGGTTCCGGCTCTGTCGTGGGTTCAGTTTCGGGTTCTGGTTCAGGTGTTGGTTCGGTGTCGGTTTCTAAGGTCGGCTCAGATGCCGGAGATCCGGCCTGGAGAGCGAACATTTTCCGTTCTCGGGGCACAGACGGTGCTCGGGCGGCACGGACGTACTTGCTGAACCAGTCAGACATATCGGCATCGGTGACGGCTTCAACGGCTTCGCGTATCGCTCGGTTGGACACGTCGGGTGTGTCGTCTGCATCGCCATCCTCGTTGAGCCGAGCGACGACATCCACAAGGGTGGACTCACCGTCAGTCATTTCACAAATCTTGCAATCAAGTGCGGCGCATGTCCGACGCCCTTGTCTGTACGCAGTTGAATTCGAAGACCAAGTACCTGGATCAGCGAGGACCGCCCCAGAGTCGGCACGACGAGTCAAGAACCCATGAAACGCGTCGAATTCGATATCACCCCGGTCGAGGGCAGCGAGCGACGCAAAATAGTCTGCTGTTCCCTCTTTGAACCAGTACGTCCCGTCCGTCTTATTGAATAGCTGTCGGGTATGAACGTACTCGTGGACCCACGTCTCGTTTGTTTCGTCTGTAACCGCGTCGTCGCGGACCCAGAAGCCGCTATCACCACGCTGGCGTCCTTTTGAGGCCCACCTGTACCCCCCGGTCGGAGCCGCGATGGCTACTACTGAATCGTTTAGAGCGCCAACTTCTAGTGAGTTAGACGCCCTCGTGAGTGCTGATAGAATGTCGACCGGGTCGTCACAGAGCGCGGCGTCATGTGGGACCACGAGTCGAAAGTCTTCTCCGGTTTTAGGAGCAGTGTCAACGTACTCTTCGTGTGGACCCAGGTAAGCGACGGCCCCGTCGTTGCTTATTACTCCTTCCCCGGGGATTCGATACCTTTCGGTGACTTCGGGAACTGGACCGGTTGAGCGATAGCTCCATTGCCAGCTGAGGTTCGGGAGTCTCGTAATCGCCCACTCTCCGGTGTCGACGTAGCCTGTCGTTCCGGGGCCATTGTTGACCCCATAGTGGATGCGAATCGACTGCTCGGACCTCTCGCCTCCAGTCCACTTACAGGTTCGCCCGTCGATTTCAAACCCCCGAGTACGGATTCCATTCCAGCCATCGATGATAGTAAATGCGAACCAGTTCAGGTGATCCGGAAAGTCAAATTTGTACGTGATATTGATCGTTCCCGGGTCGTCGGTGACGAGTTCGAGTGACACCGTGCAACGAATATCTGACACGCGGCCGATTATACGAAATTGGGTAAATTAAGTGTTGGCGTGGGATGGGGCTCTAAAGAGCAGCCATATTTAAAATAACGGTGAGACAGTACCCCCGCTACCACCGGAAAATCTATTTGTGAGAGTATCGCACATGTCGATACATGTCGGTAGAACCTGCTCCGACGATTGTGGTGGGAGTTGGCCAGGCTGGTATCAACGTTATCAACCGGCTCCACGGCGGCGACGGGCTCGGTTGGGGCGATGAGTACGACAAGTATTTTAATTATATTGCGATTGACTCCAGCTCAAATGAGGTCCGGAACGCGCCGGACAAAGCCACGCAGGTTCAGCTGCGGTCACCCAGAAGGAACGTTGAGACTGATCTAAGAAATCATCCGTATCTGACAGAAAGCCTTGATATTGGAGAAAAAGGAGCCCAGCGGCAGCGACCTATCGGTCGATACAAGTTGGATAACCGGGACACGCCTTCTTGGGACGCTCACTTCGACAAGATCAGCGGGGCCATCGAGAATCATATGCGAACGTGTCGGCGGGACCCCGATATCAAGGCACGGCAAATCAACGTTATCCACGTCCACTCACTAGGCGGGGGAACCGGCAGCGGGACCTTCCCACTCATTGCACACATGCTGAACGAGATTACAGGCGACCTCAGCGGGTCGGCAGGTGGAATGAATATATACACCGCGGGGGTCGGTGTTGTGCCAGAGATTATGCACAATCTGGACACGTTCAGTCCCCCTGGAGACAACCGGTACTACGCCAACGCCTACGCCGCGTTGAGAGATCTATCGAAGCTTATCAACGCGGACAGTGATGATCCGCTACCGGTTTATCTCTACTCGAAAATTGCGGACCTCAACGAGGGATTGACAAGCTTCAATCTAGATCGGCTTGAGCCTCAAGATCAGGTTACCAGTTCGCCGTATCGGCACTACTTCCTCATGGGCGTTGACGAGGATCAGATCGACGGCAACAACAAGCAGGGTGGCCCGGAGACGTATCGATCAATGGTAAATAATAGCATAATGTCAGCTATCTACGGGCTGTCGATGTACGGGAACGAGATCGAGAACTGGTTCGAGACGGCAGAGGGGCACTTCCAGTTCGGCTCGTTCGGGCAGACACAGTTGACTGTCCCAATAGAGGACATTCAGGCCTACTGCAGGCTAAACGAGCAGATCGATGAGCTCCGAACGGAGGTTGATCACGAGGATGAGGAGCGCGAAGGAGAGCTTGTTGAGAGACGCGAGGAAAAAATGGCCGATCGGAGGGCCTTAGAGGCGATCCTTGAGGATCCATAGGAAATACTTAAACAGTACGAGGACAGCGAGGCTGTCAGGGGTGATGTTGCTGAACAGGTTGAGCGGCGGATCAACTCCGGAAACAACGTCATTGAGACGACTACCGAGGAGCTTGACAGGATCGTTGACAATCTCATGGATGTATATGACGACCGAGTCGTCGCCTACGCCATGGATCGGGCGGAGAAGCGAATTGAGGACGAAGGGGCCGGCATTCGGGAGTCATGGCGCGAGGTCGTCAACGCAAAATACAAGAAACTTGAAGTCGCGAGTGAGAACGGCTACGGCCATAATGTCGCTACCACGAGCGAAAAGGTTGGGGAACTACAGCGATTCTTAGATGACAAAATCGAGGAGCTAGAGCAGGCGGTTGAAGAGCAGCAACAAAACGAGACGGAAGATGAGGACGGTGGCCTCATCAACAAAATCTTCGGTGGCGGCGACGATGGTCCCGATTATCAAGAGTGGCTCGACGCGTACCGAGCTCATAAGAAGGATCTCAATGAGTACCAGCGGAATCGAGACCAACTCAGGGCCCTCAAGCAGGAGGTTCGGAGCCGGCGCGCTGATGTACTCCAAGATACTATTAGACCGAAAGTTGACCAACTGAACGACGAGATTGAGAATCTTCGACAGCAGATCGAACGGAAGCAGGAGGAACTTGACGACCTGATTGAGGACCGGGAAGACAAGATAGACGAGCTCACCGACGCCGAGTACGGTGGCCGTATCGGTCTGCTCGCGCTCGACGAAGAGAAGCTCCGCGACGACCTCAACCGCGAGGTATTGGAGACGGAACTCACATCATTGAGCGCCTTCGACGAGGAGGGCTACCTCGAACGCGACCTTTCCGATCAGATCGAGAACCGGATCGGCCAGTGTTACGCTTGGGACTCCACGCTGATGTCTTGGAACGACGAAGTCGATGACCAGATCGGCGATAATCCCAGCGCTGTCCGTGACATTTGGATGATTCATAGCGACGAGAACACAAACCTACCAGACTTTGATATCACCGGCGCCGGTGTACACGCTTTCCGCAGCTCCGGTGATGAGGATGACGACATCTTTCCGTCGTTTGAGGATCCCTACACGGTCCAGTTCCTCAGCTATACCCTCGACTCCCCGCTCACTGATCTTCGGGTGTATACAGAGCTTGAACGGGCCGCTGAGGAGGGCTGGCTTGATGCAATCATCGACGTCTGGCGTGACTACCGCCTCGCTTTTGCCTATCCCGAGTGGTACGACCGAGAAATCCAACAGGTATTCGACATCGAAACCTCAACCGAACTCCCGGAGCTCCCCGAACTCGACGAGACGAAAATTACTGTCGAGAAAGAGGATGGGGAATTCAAGTCTTGGATCAGCAGTCATGGCCTCGCCTCGTATCTCTGGAGTGGCGACGAGTGGGATGACTTTGATGGGTATATTACTGTCGGGGAGTACAATCGTGTCGGCTGGAAGCACTACCTCCACGGAGAGTACGATCTTACCTACGATGATATGCGCGCCGCCGTCCCCAGCGGTCGCACCGCAGAGCTCTGGCACGCTGACGAAATCACCTGGGATGAGCTACTTGAGGAGGTCCAAGAGAACCTCATCAAGCAACATGGTGTCGAAGTCCAACTGACCCGCAGCTGAACCAGCGAGACCGACAAAAGTTCGGGCAGCTAGCTGGTACCGTTACAAGTTGGGACCACTCAGGCCCGGTGGATCCCCTCCGTTTCCTTCTTTACATTGTTTCAACTTCCGGTACAGCACGACCATGCCGATGATTCCGAGGGCACCGAATACACCCCCCACGATTCCGATCAGCCGCCAGTTCTGCATCCCGCTGATTTCCGACTGGAGCGAGCCGATACGGTTGTCCGCACTCGCACTCATATCTGTTGGAGCGCCGAACGACTCTTCTCCCTCTGTCCCGCCGGCAGTTTCGTAACTGATGGCGACCGAACCGGCGTCAAGTTCGTTCGTGGTGGTACCACCGACGTATACCGCCTCAAAATTGATTTGGATGGTCGTGCCTGACGGAATTTCGTCCGTCCGAAGGACGGCCTGGTTTCCCCTGTTGATCTGGTCGAAGGAGACGTCGCGGTCTCCTTCAACAAACGCCTCGACGGAACTCTGCTCGAGCACCGTCTGCTGCCCAGGTGACACCGTAACTTGGACGTTTTGTGCGTCTTCACCTCTGATAGTGAACGCTCCCTCAATGGTGACAACGTGTGGTTGATCGGTCTCGCCGCCGTTGTAACCCTCAAGCGTTCCGGAGAACTCTCCGTCAACATTGATCGCCTGCGCGGCGACTAAGCTGCTGCCCCCCACAACTAGCAGGACCGCCACGCCCAGTACTACAATTGTCCTCCACGCCGCCTCCTGCTTCTGTCGATTCATCTGACAACACTCACAATTCCGTGAGAGGATATAAAAACTTAGGTAGAATAACTTATTTTCATATAGAGATTAGCAACTCCGACGGACTACGACGCCGCCCCCCACAACGCAGAAGGATCCGAGCGGTATCCGAAATATTGCTAGGATCTGCCCTCGTCAGTTTCCTGCATAATTAACACTGTGACCGTTGTTCAAGGGGGTATGTCAAGCAGGCTCTCCCGGACAGTTGTCGTGGGTGTCGGTGGGGCCGGCATCGATGTCCTCGCAGCGCTGGCTGCAGGTGATGGCTCTGGGTGGGGAGTATCCTATGACGATCGGTTTGAGTACGTCGCCGTTGCCGCGGAACCGACAACACTACAACGGGCACCTGCAAGTGCTATCGAGGTGCGACTGGTAACCGACTCCGAACCGGTCGGTGACGCCCGGTCAGCCTATCCGTACCTTCCCTCTGGTCACAGCAGTGAGGCCAACGGGGGGAGACAGCAGCGACCCGTTGGTCGCTACGCTTTCGACAGTCAGGACGGGAAAGCCCGGGATGCCCTCCAGGGGGCCATGGAAGGCGTGTTCGACACCTTCCTTTCGGATACTGGACAGTCGCAGTCCTGCAACGTCGTCCACGTGTACGCCATGGACGGCGGAATCGGGAGTGGTACCTTCCCGCTTGTAGCCCATGTCATCGATGAGGCGACGGACCACCTCGGCGAGCAGCACGGAGTCTCAACCTACACAGCAGGTGTCGGAATAGTCCCGGAACTGTCATACGGAGTTGGCAGCGGGTTTGAGTACGTTGTTCAGCCGGGGGAGCGGTGGCGGTATGCGAACACCTATGCCGCACTTAGAGATCTTGAGATGGTTACCCGATCCGGTGTCGATGATCCGCTGCCGATCTACTTCCACTCTGAACAGGGACACGGCGGTAATCCGGAATTCGTCCTCGGGGACTCTGACCCTCATGATCGTATCGCCGACCCGCCGTACCGCCACTATTTTCTCGTCGACGATGGTAGGCAGCAAGCGGACGATACCGCCGACCTGGGGGAGCCGTACACCACACGCGTCGAAGAGGTGGTCACTGCAGTCTACGGCCTCGCAGCTCTCGGCCCGGAGATTCACTCCTGGCTGCCGGTGCCGACGGGAGCAGCTCACTTCAGTTCGTTCGGACAGGCACAGCTGTCGCTCCCTATTGAGGATGTCCGGAGGTATTGCAGTTTAGATGAGCGGATCAAGGAACTCGAAAGACGGGATGATTCGACCGCGGGTGGGGGGTTGACCGACGAACCGGCTGAGAGGGAGAAGGAGATCGAGGCCAAACTGAATACGGTCCGGACCAAGCGAGAGGCGGTCATCAAACGGCTCACCACCCCACAATACGGTTCCCGTCGAAGCCGACTCGCACTCGACGAGCAGATGGTCCGACAGAACCTGACACAGGAGACTCTGGAGACAGAGCTCACGTCGCTAAGTGCGTTCCACGACGCGGGATACTTGGCTCGTGACCTACAGACTGTAATGGAGAGTCGCCTCTCGTTGGCTTCTGTGTGGCAGTCTCGGTTTCTGACTTGGAGCGAGGAGAACGAAAACGAAACCGTTGGGAATCAATATAACGGGCACCGGGAGATTTGGATGCTCCACAGCGACGAGAACACATCGCTCCCGGGGGTAGACTGTCCACGCGCTGGACGACACACGTTCCGCCGGTCAGGTGATGGCGAATTTCCACCGTTCGCTGCCCCGTACACGGTCCAGTTCCTGACGTACTGTGTCGAGGCGCCACTGTCGGATCTTCGAGTGTACGCCGAACTCGATGAGGCAGCAGGGCGGCGACTCAACGCGCTCCTCAAAAAGTGGGATGACCACCGGCGGGCGTTCGCGTATCCGGAGTGGTATGGCCGTAACATCCGGCAGTATTTTAATATCCAGACCCGGGTTGAACTCCCAAGACCCCCGGAACTCGACCTTGATTCAGTTCGCATTGAGCGAACGGGTGAGGAACTCGCAGCCTGGTTGAGCAGTCACGGTCTTGCGTCGTACCTGTGGCTGGCCGACGAGTGGGACCGGTACCAAGGCTACATCACCACCCACGGGACCGAGCCAGTCGGCTGGCGAGACGGACTCACAGCCAAGGAGCTGACGTACCACGATATGCGAGCGGTTATCCCGAACGGTGAACCGGTAGCGCGGTGGTTTGACGGGGAGTTATCTTGGGACGGACTGCTTTCGAAGGTCGTGGCGGAACTCGCCGATCGAGAGGTACTCATTGTGGCATTCACCGACGGTAGACCCGCGTAGCTACGTAATCGTCGCCGTCCGATCACGGAGGACCAGCAAAGCGTCTGCTCCTGTCGGCTGGCAAAAAATAAAGATCCAGTATGCCCAGCAAATACCCATGCAATTCACACCGACGGTAGTGGTAGGCGTTGGTCAGGCTGGGATCAACGTCATTAATCAGCTCCACGACAGCGATGGGCTCGGCTGGGGAGAAGAGTACAACAAATACCTCGACTACATCGCGATTGACTCCGATTCGCACGACCTGTGGAACGCGCCCGATAAAGCCACGCAGGTTGACCTCGGGGATTCAAACGCCAAACAGCCTCATATGCAGTGGCCGAAAGGAGACAAAAAGACGGATCTTCGTGACTACCCGTATCTGAAGGAAGACATGGAGATTGGTGCGTTGGGAACACGGCGTCAGCGACCCGTCGGCCGGTATAAACTTGACAACCGGGGCATGGACTCTTGGGATACATGCCTCGATAAAATCCGCGGGGCTATCGAGAATCACATGCGGATGTGCCGCCAAGACCCGGATATCAATGCCAGGCAGATCAACGTCATCCACGTCCACTCGCTGGGTGGGGGGACCGGCAGCGGGACGTTCCCGCTTATTGGCCACATGCTGAACCAGATCACGGACAATGTCTCGGGAGCAGCTGGCGGGATGGACATCTTCACCGCAGGCGTCGGGGTTGTGCCGGAGGTCATGCACAATATGGACAGGGTGTATCCTCCAGGTGACAACCGATACTACGCGAACACCTACGCCGCTCTCAGGGACCTCGAAAAAATTATGAACGCCAGCCCGAACGACCCGCTGCCGATCTACCTCTACTCGAAAGTCGAGGAGGCTGGCGGGGGGACGATGGCCGATGTCGGCGCACTAGAACCACAGCACGAACTTGAATACCCGCCGTATCCAGCGTACTTCCTCGTCGGTGTCGATGAGGAACTGATGGCCCATGATGACTGGGGGCCGGAGACCCACCGATCGATGGTCAACAACACCATCACGGCGGCGATTTACGGCTTCGCTGCTGCCGAGCGGCTGCGGATTTCCTGGAATGTCGGCTTCACGAGAACAAAGACAAGGATCGGCTCATTCGACCAGACCCAGCTCTCAGTACCTATCGAGGACATCCGAACTTACTGCGACCTGAACGAACGAATCGAGAGCCTCCGAGAGCAGGTCGGGCGTGACGACGGAGGTGGCACGCTCGTCGATCGACTCCGCGGCGCACAACGACAGCGGGCGGTACTGGAACGGGTCGTCGACGACTCCGCTGCGGCACTCCGCGAGTGCGAACAGCCGGTTGCAGTCGACGATGAAATCGAGGACGCGCTTGACTGCACTATTGGATCCGAGGAGGATATTAGCGAGACGACCCCCAAAGAGATTGAACAGTTCCCCGATACGCTCACCGAGCGTCACGGTGAGTCGGTCGGTCTGCTGGCTTTGGACCGGGCCGAGGAGCGTCTCATCGCAGCGGAGCAACGCCGAGAAGCCGACCTTCAGGAAGTGGTCGACGACCACTGGACGCGATTTGGAGACACAGAGGAGCTTGACGACGAGGTGAATTCGGTGTCGGAGCGGGCCGAGGCGCTTCGGGAGTATTTCCGGGGAGAGGTCGAGCGACTCGAGCTGGAGCTGGATGAGGACGGACTCTGGTTCCTCCCGGACTTCGACATCCTAGATTTCGGCCCCGACTACGAACAGCAACGGGACGTGTATCAGCGACGTCTAACCGAACTTGAGGAGGGTTGGGCGAACCTCGAGGTGGTTCGAGAGACGCTGCAGGCCGTCCGAAGTCGGAGAGATGAGTTGCTCGAGAAGCGGATCGAGCCAGAATTGGCCCGAGTTGAGGAACGAATCGACGAGCGACGCGAGGAACTTGGACGGGCGACGGCGGAACTCAATGAGCTGATCCAGGACCGGGAGGGAAAGGTAGACGAACTCACTGATGCCGAGTACGGCAGCCGTCTCGGTCTTCTCGCGCTCAACGAGGAGAAGCTTCGGGAGGATCTCGATCGGGAGATGCTTGAGGAAGACCTCACCTCGCTCCGCGCTTTCCACGAGGAGGGCTACCTCGCACGCGACCTTGGTGAACAGATTGAGGAGCGAATCGGACAGTGTTTTGCCTGGGACTCTGCGGTTATGTCTCGGCGCAATGATATGGGAATGGGCGTCGCTAATGGCGCTACCGGAATCCGTGACATCTGGATGTTCCACAGCGATGAGAACGCGAACCTGACAGAGTTCGACATTACTGACGCCGGCCGGTACCAGTTCCGTCGATCGGACGACGAAAGTGTCTTCCCGTCGTTCGAGGACCCGTACACGATACAGTTCCTCAGCTACGCCCAAAATTCCCCACTTATCGATCTTCAACTATATCAAGAACTCAAGCGGGCCGCCGAGGAGGGCCGGCTCGACGCCATCCTCGATGCCTGGGATGATTACCGTCTCGCCTTCGCCTATCCCGAGTGGTATGGTCGCGAGATTGAAGCAGGGTTCTGTGAGAGACCCGCTGAAGTCCCGATGCTCCCAGAGCTTGATGAGACAAATGTCACCATTAATAAAGAGGGAGGCGAATTAAAAGCTTGGATCGGTAGTCACGGGCTCGTCTCCTATCTGTGGGTAGGTGATGAGTGGGACGATTTTGACGGCTACATTACCGTCGACGGCTACGACCACGTTGGCTGGAAGTACTACCTCGGCGAAGAGTACGGTCTCACCTACGACGACATGCGGTCCGTCGTCCCCAGTGGTCGGACCGCCCAACTCTGGCACGCCGGTGAGATTACTTGGGAGAAACTTCTTGAGGAGGTACAAGCGAATCTTATTGATGAGCACGGCATCGAAATTGAGCTTACTAAGGGCTGAGTTTTGTGATTCGATATGTCACGGAGACGCAAGGCTGACGCTCCCTTGTTTTTTACAACATCAATCCCCATTACTCGGTTAATAAACTATGTGAGAGGTGGGAAAATATTCTTGAGGCAGATGGTCGGTATCAGCGGGTTCAGGGGATGAAGGAGGCCGTGCGGAGCCGTCGCAATC
>OBKM01001044.1_pt1 | contig 11960 bp, 13 predicted proteins | sample 1519691 | NCBI WGS metagenome assembly OBKM01 (sample SAMEA37050418, study PRJEB22526) | metagenome | biome: saline pan; feature: lake; material: water | place: Egypt | collected 2015 | depth 0.5 m
CACTGGTGGCACGGTCCGGTGTGCCGGCGAGACCGGTCACATCGGACTCGTCTGGACCGACTAGGGCGCGTAGTAGTACTCCCCGGCGGCTTTCTGCTCGCGGTCGAGTTGACTGTCGGGTTTATTGATGCGCGGGCGAGCGGTTCGCTCGTCGCGGCGGAAGGTGATATCGAGGTTCGAGAGAAAGTCGTTCATCCCCTCGCGCATCCCCTGTGGGGGGCCGGCGTGGCCGCGCTCGGCGGGGTCGCCGTCGAACACGAGCAACCGGTCGGCGAGCAGGTCGATCATGTAGATATCGTGGTCGATGACCATCGCGGTGGCGTCGTTGTTCTCGGCGTACCGGCGGATCGCGGAGGTCGCACGCACCCGCTGTTCGACATCCAGGTGCGCGGAGGGCTCGTCGAGCAGGTACAGGTCCGCATCCTCGGAGAGACAGGCCGCGATGGCGACCCGCTGTCGCTCCCCACCCGAGAGGTCGGTCAGGCTCTGTTCCATCACCGCATCGAGCTGGAGCGGCTGTGCGATCTCGGTGTTCCAGTAGGAACTGCCGAAGGCGTCTGTAATCGACGAGAGGAAAGCGTCGACACGCATCGGCTGGTCAATCTCGATGTACTGGGGCTTGTACGCGATGTCGAGGGTGGCGTCGACGGCCCCGTCGTCGGGGTCGAGCCGTCCCGCCAGGAGTTTCGCGAACGTCGACTTGCCGATGCCGTTCGGGCCGACGACACCGAGCACCTCGCTTTCGCGTATCGCGCCGGCCTCGACCGACAGCGAGAACTCGCCGTCGCCGTAGCTCTTCTCGAGGGCGGGGTACTCGACGACACTCTCGCCTGTCGCGGCGGTCCGCGGGGCGTGTTCCTCGAACTCGATTGCCGACTGGCGGATGCGCATGTTCTCGCTCTCGAGGTAGCCGTCGAGGTACTCGTTGATACCCGCCTTGACCGACTTCGGCGGCGTGACCACGCCGAAGGCACCGGGTTCGCCGTACCCGACGTGGATGGCGTCGGCGAGCAGGTCCAGGATGGCGAGGTCGTGCTCGACGACAAGCACCGAGCGACCACCCTCGGCGGCGAGGTCACGAACGAGACGGGCGGCGGTCATTCGCTGCCCGATATCCAGGTACGGGGTGATCTCGTCGAGGAAGTAGAAGTCCGCGTCGCGTGCAAGTGCCGCGGCGAGTGCGACCCGCTGGAGTTCCCCACCTGAGAGCGTGTCGATCGGCTGGTCGACGACCGGGCCGATCTCGAGTCGCTCGACAAGCGAGTCGAGCGCGCCGCGCTCGTCGGTGCGGGCGAGCAGCTCCCGGGTCGTCCCCTCGAACTGGTCGGGGATGCGGTCGACGTACTGTGGCTTGCGGGCGACGGTCACCTCGCCGGCACGCATCGCCTCCAGGTACTCCTGGAGGGCGGTCCCCCGGTAGCTGTCGAGAATCGCGTCCCAGTCGGGGTCTTCGCCGACCCGGCCGAGGTTCGGCGCGAGTTCGCCCGCGAGAATCCGGACGGCTGTTGTCTTGCCGATGCCGTTCGGCCCGAGGATGCCGGTCACGCGACCCTCCTGCGGGGCCGGAAGACCGTACAGCCCGAACGCGTTCTCGCCGAAGCGATGCACCGGGTCGTCGTCAAGTTCCTGTGGCAGGTTGATGATCTGGATCGCGTCGAACGGGCACTTCTCGACGCAGATGCCACAGGACTCACCGAGGCAGAGTTCCTCCGAGATCCACACCTGGTCGGGCTTGCCCTCGTGGGGTTCGTCGGCCCCGTAGCGCTCCTCGCGGGTGATGATACACTCCTTGCCCGTCCGGTTCGGCGGGCAGAAGTTCGCACACTCGTAGTTGCACCTGTCTGGCTGACACGCCTCCAGGTCGACAACCGCGATACTGTCGTCTGCCATGTCAGTCCCCGAGAGCGAGTCGACGCGACCGGACTCTCTGACCGGGCTGTCCACGCATACCGCTCTCTTGCTGCCCGGCTCTCTTGACGCTTTCCACCGAGCACAGTGCCGGCTCTCGGTATCGTCCGCCCGGGGACGGGTCTTCCTGCTGTCTCCGGACGACACGCGGCTGTCGGAAGATAGAAAACCCCCTGGCAACAACAGACCTGTATGAGAACACCAACGGACCTGAGTTCCTACGTCCGGGTGCTCAAGCTGGCGAGCACCCCCGCGTGGGAGGAGTTCAGCCAGGTGGCCAAGATCGCCGGCATCGGCATCCTCCTGGTCGGGTTCATCGGCTTCGTCATCTTCGTGTTCATGACGTTCGTCCCCGGCGGGCCAGGCCTTCCCGACCAGCCAGCGGCGTTCCTGGGGTGACCGGACGTGGGTATCTACGCCGTCAAGACAACCGCAAGCCAGGAACGGACCGTCGCCGACATGATAATCAACCGCGAGGAACCGGCGGTCCACGCCGCGCTCGCGCCCGACTCGGTGACCTCCTACGTGATGGTCGAGGCCGACGATATCGCGGTCTTCGACCGCATCCTCGACGACATCCCACACGCCCGCGGTGTCGTCGAGGGCCAGACCTCGATGTCCGAGGTCGAGCACTTCCTCTCGCCGACGCCAGATGTCGAGGGGATCGCCGAGGGTGACATCGTCGAGCTCATCGCCGGCCCGTTCAAGGGTGAGAAGGCACAGGTCCAGCGCATCGACGAGGGCAAAGACCAGGTGACCGTCGAACTCTACGAGGCGACCGTGCCGATTCCAGTGACGGTGCGGGGCGACCAGATTCGCGTTCTCGACTCCGACGAGCGGTAGTAAGCTTGATTGTCGGGCCGCTCGGACGCCCGTGCATGAGCGATGAGACACTGTTCACGAAGATCGTCGCGGGGGAGATCCCGAGTCACACCGTCTACGAGGACGAGACCACCTACGCGTTTCTGGACGCGAACCCCCTCGCGCCGGGACACACGCTCGTGATCCCCAGAGAGCCCTACGAGCGACTCCAGGACATCCCGCGCGCGGAGACCGCCGAGGTGTTCGGCGTGCTCGGTGACCTCGCCGAGGCCGTCGAGACCGCCGTCGGCGCGGACGCCACGACAATCGCGCTCAACAACGGCGAGGCGGCCGGCCAGGAGGTGCCACACGTCCACTGGCACATCGTCCCGCAGTTCGCCGGCGACCGGACCCGCCCGATTCACGCCCTGTTCGACGGGGTCGATCTTTCGGACGAGGAGATGGACAACATCGCCGCGGACATCCGCGAGAGCCGGTAGCGCGGTCGACGTAGCTTTTTGTACGGGGACGCGCCACTCCGCCCGTGACACGGATACTGGGGCTTGTCGGTGCGGCGGGTGGTGTCGGAACCACGCGCCTGGCGGTCGCGTCCGGGGTGGCGCTTGCCCGCGCCGGCCGTGACGTGGTCGTCGTGGAGGCGGCGTTCGCCACGCAGGGGCTGGCGGCGTATCTCGACACGGCCGTCGAGGCCGACGCGACGGCGCTGGCGACGGGCGAGGCGACACTCCCCGAGGCACTCTACGATGGGCCGGCGGGGGTCGCGCTCTGCCCGGCGGTCGCCCCGTTCGAGCGTCTGGCCCGCGCGAAACAGCCCGCGGCCGCCGAGCGCCTTGGCGACCAGATTGCCGCGGCCGCGCTCGCACACGACATCGTGGTCGTGGACGTGCCGCCGGTCGCCGCGAACCAGGCTGTTGCCGCGGCCGATGTCGCCGACCGCCTCGCGGTGGTGACCCGGGACACCCGTCGTGGGGCGCGAGCACTCGCCCGCCAGCGCGACCGCCTGGCCGAGGTCGGGGTCGAACCGGACGGGGTGCTCGCTAATCGTGTCGGCAACGTCTCGGGGCAACCGGTCTCGGAGGGGTCGACCGTCCACGCCGTGCCCGAGAGTTCGGTGCGCCGGCCGACGGACTGTCCCGCGCCGCAGGGGTCGTTCACCGCCGCGGTCGCCGGGGCCGTCGAGGACCTGTGTGGCGTCTCGCTCGACACCGGGGACCGTGGCGTGCTCTCCCGCCTCGGTCGGCGGGTGGGACCGACGCGGTTTTGACCCGCCCGGGCCAACCTCGGGTGTGAGTTCGGTCGACAACTGGGAGCGTGCACTCGCCCGCGCGGGTGAACTGACACCCGACCTGGTCGAGCAGATTATCCGACTCCACGGTGGCCGCGGCCGGCGTGCGATCGAGGCCGTCGGCGAAAAGCGGGTCAAGGAGTACCGCGATTTCACCGTCGTCGTGGGTCACGAGACCGAGTACGTCGTCGAGAACGACGCCTGCGAGTGCAAGGATACCGAGTACAACCTCGACAGCGAGGACCCCGAGCAGCTGTGCTGGCACGCGATTGCCGTCCGCATCGCCCGCGCCATCGACGCGACAGACGACCACGACATGTGGTACTCCGACGTCCGGGAGTTCCTCTAGAGGCTCTTCCAGGCCTCGTCGAGCGTGCTCGCAACCTCGGTTCGCTCCTTTGTCTCGACCGACAGCGCGTCCTCGAACTGGACGTGGACGGTATCGACATCCCGTCGGTACACCTTGATCCGGCGGCGCTCGTCGGAGAGCACCTCGTCGTGCAGTTCCAGCAGGCCGTGGTCGGTCAGTTCGTCGATGCGCCGGTAACAGGTCGCGATTGGAATGTCGAGTTCGTCGCTCAGTTCCTGCGCTGAGCGTGGCTCGTCGGTCGCGTCCAGGATCTCCGGGCTGTACTTGCTCCCCAGCGCCTGCAACAGCTCTGCCGAGGACATCGGTTATCAGATTTGAGTTACCCAGAACATAAAAAGGTTCGGGGGCGGGTGAGGATACGGGCGGCGACAGTGGAATGGGTGCCGTTAGAGACCGGCTGTCGGGAGTCGACGCCGATTATCAGATATCGTGTTTTGCGTCAGATCGGGGAGTCACCCTCGTTCAGCATCGAGAAGGCACTCGCGTTCTCGTGGACGGTGATTCCGCCCCGGGAGATCTCCATCGGGAAGATATCGGTCTCGACGTTTTTCTTGCGCATCTTCGCCACCCAGATGTAGCGGTTGACACCCGTCTCGGTCGGGGTCTGGAGCAGGAAGATGTTTCCGTCGGTCAGGAAGTTCTCCATACCGATGTCGTTATCGGGGAAGGAACCGTCCTGCTCGGTCGTCATCAGCGTCGTGAGGCCGTTTCCGGCGAGGATATCGAGGAACTTCAGCAGGTATGTCCGTCGCTCGCGCTCGGCATCGAAAAACAGCTCGAACATGCTCAGCGAGTCGAGCACGAGTCGCTGGTAGTCCTCGCCGTCCAGTTCCTCCAAGAGTAGCTCCAGCGACGCGTTGAAGTCGTTCTCGCGCAGGAGGACCTGCTTGTCGTAGACCCTGATGTCGCCGGTCTCGACGTGGTGGCTCCAGTCGTCGAACCCGAGCGACCCCGCGGCCTCCTGGAGGTCTCTTTCGTCCTCCTCGAAGGTGAGATAGATGCCCCGCTCGTCGAACTGTTCGACACCGTTGTAGATGTACTGCAGACCCAGGACACTCTTGCCCGCGCCGGGTGGCCCGCTGAGGAGTGTCGTCGAGTTGCTGACGATGCCGCCGTTGAGAATCTCGTCCAACCCGTCGATGCCGGTTTTCGTGAGCTCGACCATGGACTCTCGGTGAATAGACGTTCGGGTGTCGCTGTCTTAAATCTCGTGGCGGTATCCGGGTCAGATTGATTTCTGCGGGGACCGAAGGCCGTGTATGCGCCTGTCCGAGTTCGTCGACGGACTCGACGACGACACCGACGCGGAGCGTCGTCGACTGGCCCGCGAGCGGTCCTACGCGATTACCGACCACCTCGAGGCCGTCGAGCGACAGTTCGAGCAGGTGGTGCAGGGGGACGCGCTGTTTGGCTCGACGGCACCCGAGATATTCGTGGGCCGGTCGAACTACCCGAGCGTCTCGGCGGGGTTGCTCTCGCCGGTCGACCACGAGGCCGACGCCGCCGGATACGCGACAAGCGGCGACTGGTACCGTCGCGGGCTCGGTATCGAGGAGGTGCTGCGCCGACGGACCGGTCTGCTCAACGCCACCAGCGAGACACCGGTCGAGGTCGCGGATGCCTGGGACGGGTTCGTGGGTGTCCAGCGCGAGGTCGCCATCGCCGACCGCCCCGTCGACGTGGAGGTGGGTCTCGACGGGCGGCCAGATACCGACCTCTCGGCCGGCGGCGTGGCGACACCGACCGGCCCGCGGGCACGGGCGACCGAGGCCAGCCTCACGGAGAACCCGCACGTGCCCCGCCCCGTCGAGAAGACCCTCGAGGACGACGACTGGCGCGCCGAGGGGGCGATGACGTACCTCTATCGGCGCGGATTCGACGTCTACGACATCAACACGATTCTCTCGGCGGGCGCACTCGGCCGGGACCACGAGCGCCGCCTCGTCCCGACGCGGTGGTCTATCACCGCCGTCGACGACACCGTCGGGGGGTTCCTGCGTGGCACGCTGCGCAACGCCGCGAGCATCGACGAGGTGCAGGTCTGGCACAACGAGTACATGGCAAACGAGTACTGGGTCGTGCTCGCGCCGGGGACCTGGGAGTTCGAACTGGTCGAGCTGAAAGCCCCCGGGTCCGTCTGGAACCCCGCGACGGCGGGCTATCACGTCGCCGCCGACAGCGAGGGCTACGAGGGGCGGTCGGGCTACGTCGAGGAGACCGCCGGTGCCTACTACGCGGCCCGTCTCGGCGTGCTCGAACAGCTGGCCGAGCGCGACCGGCAGGCGACGGCACTCGTCGTTCGCCACGCGACCGATGCCTACTGGGCTCCCGTGGGGGTGTGGCAGATCCGCGAGGGGGTGCGCCACGCCTTCGAGGGCGAGTCGGCGACCGCCGAGACCTTCCACGACGCCGTCGGGCAACTCGCCGAGCGGTTACCCGTCTCGCTGTCGACCCTGCGGCGCAACTCCGAACTCGTCGCGGGCGTGCAGTCACGGCTCTCGGAGTTCCGGTGACAGCCCGGCGAGAACTGTCAGAGCTCGTTGAAAAGCGCCTGCACGTCGAAGATGCCGACCTCGGTCGTGTCGCGTCCGTTGAAGTTGAAGAACTCGGCGTTGTCCTGAACGGCGGGGTCGTCGAGGTTCTCGAACAGGACCTGGACGTCGGTGATGTCGAACTCCCCGTCGCCGTCGAGGTCGTTCAGCAGGCCGTCGCCGGTCGTGTCCGTCGCCGGACCCTCGCCCAGAGTGACCTCGGGAACGTCGAGCGCGTCCTCGACAGCCCCGGGGTCGAGTTCGGCCTGAAGCTTGTGGTGGTCGTACCCCTCCGCGGCAGGGAGGTCCTCGCCGTACCCGTAGTGCTCGTCGTCGGGGTCGAATCCCCCGAGCAGGCGAAGCGGAATCGGGGCGTCGGGGTCGAACACCGCATCGAGTGTCGTCATCGGAACCCGGACCGTCACCCCGTCGTCTGACACCTCGACATCCGCCGGCGTGACCGTCTCCCCGTCGGCCGCGAGCAGGCGAAACTCCCAGGGGTAGAACTGGTCGACGGCCGCCAGAACCGGGACGGAGATCGCCAGGAACCTGCCGTCGGCCTCCACCGTCGCCGCGACGTACTCGTCGACCCGGACGATGCGGTGCTCGCGCTCGGGCGCGACCGCCTCGCGCTCGTCGAGACTGTCGGTGGTGAACGCGACCTGGTTCTGGTCGGCGGAGTCGACGAACTCCCCGACATCACCGATGAGGCTATTACCGGCGTGGAAATCGTTGGTCACGACCCGGTAAGTCGCGTTCTCGTCGAGGGGTTCGCCGCCGACGACGACGCTCTCGACGGTCGCCTCGCCGTCGTGCCCGCGCCACTCGTATGAGAGCCCCGACACCTGGATGCTCGGGCCGGCACCGAACGGTGAGGGCATCGTCTCGACCTGCGATTCGAGGTACGCGAGCAGGTCCGACCCCGAGAGTTCGTACACCTCGAGGTCGTTGAAAAACAGCATCTCCTCGACGTGGGCGTCGGTGACTGGCCCGGGGCCGAACGCGTCCCAGTCGATGCCGCCGGCGTTCTGAACCGCAACGTCGACAGCCCCCTCGATCTCGGCCTCGACCTCGCGCATCACGTCGGTCAGCAGGTTCCCCGCGGTCGTCTCAATATCGAAGTTGCTCCCGGGGAAGGCATCGAGTTCGACCGCCGACTCGGTGATGACACCCTCGGGCTCGAAATCCGCGACCAGGTCGTCCGGGACGGCCGAGCGGAACTTGAAGAAAAAGTACGAGAACGACTGCGGGAGGCCCCGGAGGGTGCCGTCCTCGTCCTCGTAGCCGTAGTGCTCGTCGTCGGGTTCGAACTCGCCGTAGACTCGCAGTGCGGGCTCCTCGATTCTCGCCAGGCGGGCAACGTCCGCGGTGTCGAACCGGATGTCGATCTCGCCGTCTGCCTCCCGGACCGTCGCGTCGGTCGCGGTTGCCTCGTCACCGGTTCGCGAGACCAGTCGGTACCGGAACGGGAGGTCTTCGAACGCCTCCTCCGCGGGGTCACCAGGGTGTGGCACGGTGATCTCGACCTCGGCACCGTCCTGTTCGAGGCCGCTCGCGGAATCGAGCGGTTCGTCCACCCGGAGGATGCGGTTCTCGGTCGTCGGTTCGATCCACTCCCGGGATTCGAGGTACTCCCGGACGACCCAGCCGAACTCGAACTGGTCCGGTCGTGTCTCGCTCGTCCGGGTGAGGACGTTCTCCTCGGGCACGTCGGCGAAGGCCTCGTACCCGCGGGAGCCGTTCCAGATATTCCCGGTCGTCGCAACCACGTAGGTCTCCTCCTCGTCGAGCGGTTCGCCGTCGACGAAGACCTCGAGTACCTCGGGTTCGCCGTCGTGCCCGCGCCACTCGTACTGGACGCCCGCGACCTGCTGGCCCTGCTGGGCACCGAACGGCGCGTCGGGGAAGGCGTCGATTCGACTGCCCGCGTCCCAGTCCTCGTTCCCGACGGGGTCACCGAGCGGCGACCTGATCTGCTCGCCGGTCGCCTCGAAGACCACGACCTCGTTGTCGAAGGGGTTGATTGCGAGCACGTCCTCGAAGGTGACCGGCCCCGGGCCGTACTCGTCGTTCGAGCGGATGCCACCCGCGTTCTGGAACGCCACCTGGGCATCCTCGTGCACCGACAGCATCGCGTCGGTCAGCAGGTTGCCGAGTCGGGTCTCCCGGCCGTAGGCCCCGCTCGCGTCGAGTTCGACTGTCGCCTGCCCAACGACGTCGAACAGTTCCGGGTACGCCTCGAAGAGGTCCTCGATCATCCCCTTGAACTCCTCGTCGACCGGTTCGTCCTCGCCGTCCAGGTCGACCCGTTCCCACTCGACCAGGTCGCCGTCGGCGTCGAGTGTCAGCACCCCGATGTGGTCGTAGGCGTAGCCCACCTCGCTGATGACGGTCCCCTCGTGGATATCCTCCTCGTCGAAGGTGACGTGGGAGTGTGAGCCGAAGATGGCATCCAGCCCCTCGACCGCCTCGGCGATCTCGTAGTGGGTCTCGTGGCGGACGTGGGAGGCACAGACGACGATGTCACACTCTTCCTCCTCGCGGAGCAGGTCTGTCATCTCCTCGGCACGCTCGACCGGATCCTCCTGGATGTAGTCGTCGGGGTAGTCGGTGATGGCGCTGAACCCCTCGAGGACGACGTTGAACACGCCGAGCCGGATGTCACCGACCTCCTCGATCGTGTACGCCTCGGTGTGTGGGAGTTGCTCGCCGTCGGGTGTCTTGAGGTTCGAGGTGAGCCAGGGGAACTGGCTTTTCTCGAACTTCTCGAAGGCGAGGTCCGGCCCGTAATCGAAGTCGTGGTTGCCGACGCCCGCACCGGTGAGGTTCATCTCGTTCATGAAGTCGATCTTGTGGCGGCCGCCGCTGAAAAACGAGATGCGGGAGGAGCCCAGCTCGTCACCGCTGCCGAAAAACAGGACGTCCTCGCGGTCGGCCACCTCGAGTTCCTCCTGGATGACCGCTTGGTAGCGGGCGATGTTCGGCTCCTCGGGGTCGCCGATCTCGCTGTGGGAGTGCAGGTCGTGGACGATGGTCACGGTATCGTCCTCCTCGGCGGCGGCAGGGAGGCTGAACGCGCTCGCAGAGACCGCCGCCGCGGTGGCACCGAGGAACCCGCGACGTGTCAGTCCGTGGTCGCGCCCGCACCCACACCCGCGCTCGCTCGTGCCCTGGTCGTTGCTGGACCGCGACCCTCTGTCGCGGTACTGTGGTGGCCGTTTCCCCGCCCCGGAGAGAAACTCGCGGTCCGGTCGTTCGGACATACGCGCGTGTCTGGTCTCGATACAAAAAGTGCTTCGACCTGTCTCCGGGAGCCCCCGAAGCCGTTTGCTCGCGGCTCGACAATACGTGGCTCAGATGGTCGCGGACCTGAACTGGGCAACCGGCGGCGAGGTCGGCGACGGTATCGACTCGGATATTCGCGCGGGCGCTCTCTCGCGCCGGTCGCCACCTCTACAAAAATCCCCGACGGAGCGACCGCCCTCGGTGCGGAAGTTCTACTTCCCATGGCACTCCCGGCGAGACCGCGTTCAGGCCTCGACCGGCGGTTCGCCGTCCTCGCTCTCGACGGTCTCCTCGTCCTCGGTCTCCTCGTCCTCGTCTTCCTCTGCCTCCTTTTTTTCCTTGATTTTCTTCATGCGGAAGATCTCCTCGCGTTCTTGCTCCTCGAGTTTCTGCTCGATGTACTCCTGGTTGTCCCTGAGATCCGGGAGGAGCTTGAACTCGAGGGCGTTGACCCGACGTTTCGTCTTCTCGATCTCGTCGAGCATCTTCTTCATCGCGGTCTCGATCTCGGCGGCGAGGATGATGGATTCGAGGAGTTCCTCGTAGGCCTCGGCGGCCTCGTCGATGCGGGCGCTCGTGCCGAGCACGCCGTAGCCACGCTCTGAGAGGTCCTTCCGGACCTTCGTCGACTCGATCTGCGGGACGACCACGCCCATGATGTTCTTCGACTGGGTGGTCAACTCGGGGTACTCCTTGAGCGCCGAGGCCGCACCCCGGACCGCGACATCCCCCTCCATGGTGCGGGCCATGTCGATCGCGCGCTGGGCCTCCTGGTAGTTCTGGTCGAGGTCCTCCCGGACATCCTGCGCCTGGTCGAGAATCTCCATGAACTCCATGATGAGGCCGTCGCGCTTTTGCTCCAGCGTGTCGTGCCCACGCTCGGACAGTTCGATGCGCTCCTCGATCTGCATCAGGTTCTTCCGCGTGGGTTTGACGTCTTTGGCCATTTGTCGCTGGCTTGTCGACCGAGTCAGTTAACCGTTCTGTTGCCGGCACGGCCGCGCCGATTCGTCCCCGGAGAAACCCATATATCGCCGGGAGACGAAACTCGCGCATGGTCTCCCGGACCGAGCGCGACGACGGAACCTGGTACGAGTGTGAGGTCTGTGGAATGCTGTTCGAGACCCGCGAGGAGGCGACGGAACACGAAACCCGCTGTGGTGGTGACGAGGCAGACCCGACCTACATCCAGTGAGTCAAACGAGTTCTACAGAGCGTTCCTCGAACTGGTCTTCCTCGAAGACGAACACGCGGCCGTCGACGCGGTCGCGCTCGAGGGCGAGTTCACAACACAGCTCCCTGCCACGGACCGACACGCCCGGAAAGAGTGTCGTCGTCTCACCCGCCGTGACGGTCACCCGCCCGACGCCCGAGGCGCGAAGCACCTCGTCGGGGGTGCGGCGCTCGTCGACGTAGACGAGCACGCCTCGCGTTTCGGTGGCGTCGGTCACGAGCACGTGGACCTGCTTGCCCGGGGCGGTCCGGTGTGGGGTCTCGACGCGTTCGGGTACGCCGCGGTAGAACACCTCCCGACCGTCGGCGTACTCAACGGCGATACCGCCATCGACGAGGCTCACCCCGAGTGTATCCGGCGGCACCTCCGAACGTGCCATACCACCGGTAGGCGTGGCGACCACAAGCCAGGTTCGGTCTCTGCCGGCCAGAACGCTCTTTGACCCCCGGCGGGTACGGCCGAACGGCCGATGACGACGGACTGCGGTTCCGAGGGCCGCGGGGCCGGACGGGGTGACCCGTTCCT